>JGI20158J14315_10000704_pt1 | contig 25070 bp, 20 predicted proteins | sample COG_08_FD_14315 | JGI IMG/M metagenome (IMG submission 14315)
TATTTTCTTTCAATTTCTCGATTAGCAATTGCTGTTGATAATTTTTGGTGGGCAAAATCATTTTTAGCAACCAACATTAAGCCAGAAGTATTTTTATCAAGACGATGCACAATTCCTGGTCGAAACTGCCCACCTATTTGTGAAAGATTATTTTGATAAAAATAAAGCAGGGCATTAACTAAAGTATGATCCTTATTTCCGGCACCGGGATGAGTGGTAAGGCCAGAAGGCTTATTTACCAAAACTAAATCAGCATCTTCAAAAACAATTCCAAAGGGAATATTTTTTGGCTCTAAATGACTTGGCTCTGGCTCTGGAATAGTAATGTAGAATTCATCACCCCCTAAAACCTTTTTATTAATCTGAACAATAGGCTCGCTATTTTTATCCAAAACATTGCCATTTTTAATAAGGTTTTGTATCTTTGATCTAGTTAGATCTGGACAGGATTTTTGAACCTCTTCTGTCAGAAATTTATCTAAACGAAAAGGTCGGTTATGGATGTCGGAGATTATTTTAATCATCTAGATTGATATACAGTTCACAATAAACATATTGCAACAAATGATACATCCTAATAATTATATTAACCAGAATATAAATAATCATGTATAAATTTCTAAATTCAGAAAGATTATTACAATCCGCCAAATCCTGTATCCCACTTGGATCTCAAACTTTTTCAAAATCTATTACTCAACTTCCTTTGGGGGTTTCCCCATATTTTGTTAAAAGCGCTAAAGGGTCTAATTTAATTGATGTTGATGGAAATAAATATATTGATTTCGTTGCCGCGCTTGCTGCCGTGAATATTGGCTATTTAGATGATGATATCACGAAAGCTGTTATAGAACAGGTGCAAAAAGGTAGTATATTTTCTTTATCATCTGAATTGGAAATTAAATTAGCACAAAAACTTATCGAGATCATACCCTGTTCTGAAATGGTTAGGTTTGGTAAAAATGGCTCAGACGCCACTTCTGCTGCAGTCAGAATTGCCAGAGCATATACAAAAAAGGATGTTGTGGCAGTTTGTGGATATCATGGTTGGCAAGATTGGTATATTTCATCTACCACTAGAAATAAAGGCGTTCCAAAAGAAGTGGGCAACTTAACTAAAAAATTTAATTATAATGACATCGATTCATTAAAAAAAGTTTTTAAAGAGAATAAAGATAACATAGCCTGCGTTATATTAGAGCCCATGAATGTAGCGTATCCAGAGGATAATTTTTTAGAAAAGGTGAAAGAAATTACTCATCAAAATAATGCATTATTAATTTTTGACGAAATGATAACGGGCTTCAGATTCGCACTAGGTGGTGCCAGTGAATATTTTGGAGTTACACCTGATCTAGCTACATTTGGTAAGGCGATGGCAAATGGCTACCCAATCTCTGCAATTTGTGGCAAGAAAGAATATATGAGAATGTTTGAGGATGTGTTTTTCTCTTCTACGTTTGGAGGAGAATTAACGTCCATTGCAGCATCAATAGCAACGATAACAAAAATTCAAAAACACAATATTATAGAAAATTTAACAGATAAAGGTAAAAAAATAATCAAAGGGGTTCAGGAGATAATAGATAAGTATGATTTACAAAATTATTTCTCAATAACGGGGCATCCATCTTGGTCATTCCTTAACTTTAAACCTAATAATACCTATAGTGACTACGATATTAAAACTTTATTTTTGCAGGAAATTTTTCAAAATGGCATCATTACACTTGGAACTCATAACTTAATGTTGGCCCACAGTGACAATGATATAGACAACTTACTTTTAGCTTATGCAAAGCTTTTACCAAAAATTGCTGACATTGTTAAAAATAAAGAAGTGGATAAATATTTAAAATGTCACCCACTAATCCCATTATTTAAAATCAGATAATTTATGAATTTAGTCATAGGAACTGCAAATTTCGGCAATAATTATGGATTAACTAGTGGTATAATCGACTCAGAAAATGCCCAAAATATTATAAATTTTGCTGAACAAAATCACGTTCACACAATTGACACGGCCTATTTATATCCCAATTCATATGAAACATTATTAAATATCGATTTAAAAAACTTTAAAATCACAACAAAAACTCCAAAATTTTCTCACTGTAAGAGTAAAAATAACATTTTAGATCTGTTCCGGGATTTTTTCAAAAAAACCAATCTTACTTTTAAGTTGGGTAGTATTAGGGCAATTTTATTTCATGATGCGTCAGATTTATTGTCTGAATATGGTGACATAATATATAGGGAATTAAGGAAGGTAACAGACCTACATAATATTAAGATTGGCATTTCCATTTATGATGTTGACGAGTTGTTAATATTAGATAGATATGATTTAGATATAGTTCAGGCACCTGTAAATATTTTTGATCAAAGGTTTATTTCTGGTGACGTAGTGGGCTTATTTCAAAAAAAAAATATTGAATTACATGTAAGGTCAATTTTTTTACAAGGATTGTTACTGATGGATTTAGAAAAAATCAAAAATTCTAGGCCAGAAGCGGTTAAATATGTTAAGAAGCTTGATACATATTGTTTGAATAATAATATTTCTCGCTTAGAAATATGTTTATTATTTATTAAAAAAATACAATCTATATCATCTTGTCTGGTAGGCGTTAATGGCCTAAATGAGTTGCAGGAAATTATTAAGTGTTGGAATAAGCATAATCTGTATAATATAAATTTTAACAATCTAGGTGTTAATGATGATACAGTAAGGGACCCCAGAAAATGGGAGAATAAATAATATAAGTAAAATATGAACGTAATTATATATGGATTAGATAAATTTCCTAATTTGATTAATTCCCTCTCTGATTCGCTGAAAATTAAGACTTTCTTTTGTGAAGACGTAAATAAAAAATTAATTGATGGCTGCAAAAACTATTCCTACAATTTTCACTGTACAGAGAATGATAAATTTATACCTAATGCCCCAAAAAATATCATAGAGGAATTAAAAACAGATCAATTTTTATTTTTTTTGATAATGAATTCCAGACATAGTAAGGCGATATTAAGAAATTCTCTTTTTAGTTTTAGGAGTATTGATCACGACATCAATTCATTTTATAATTTGGTTGATTTCTTCTACCACACCTTAACTCAAAATAAAATAGAATTAGTAATTTTTCATAACATACCTCATGAAGGCGGGGACTATCTTTTGTACAAGGTAGCAAAATTATTGAATATCAGAACAATAATACATTATCAGTCTATGATGTATAACAGATATTGTATTTTAGAAAATATTGACGATTTTAAGAAAAATTATCCACCCCAAAGAATAGTAAATAAAGAAGATAATAAATATCAGAAGGATACGGAAAAAAAATTAGATCATGTTAACAAGTTAGTTTTTATAGAGGAGGCAGAAAAGGTTTTGGATAAAAAGTCAAAAATACAAAAATTTAATAAAAATTGGCTTAAACTATTGCTAGCTTTATTTTCTTTCAAAAAGCAAACTATCTACAAAAGACTAATTAGAATATCGCTATATTTACGTAAATTAAGAGAAATCTCTAACTACATTAATTTACGTAATAAGGTGGTTTCTTATGATTTTGACTTAGAAGAAAAATTTACATATTTTGCTTTACATGTAACGCCCGAACTATCTGTTATTCCCTTGGGTGGCGATGTGTTTTATGATCAAATTACTGCTCTACAAAAATTGTCAGATTTATTGCCTGACGATTTTTATATTTATGTTAAAGACCACCCCTTCCAAGACAATATAGGCAGAGATAGCGATTTTTTTGTGAGATTAAAAAAAATTAAAAATTTAAAATTAATACCAACAAATTTTAGTAGCTCGGAATTGGTTAAAAAGTCACAATTTGTATCAACCATCTGCGGAACTGTTGGTTTTGAAGCTATAAAAATAGGAAAAGAAGTTTTGACTTTTGGCTTTGCTTGGTATAGCGGATTTTCTGGGGTTTTTCAATATAAAGAAAACTTTAATATAGCAGAGTTGTTGGCAAATAATATTGATCAAGATATTTTTAATAAGGAATTATCTGATATCTCAAAGAGGTTATATGTTGGTATAGTTGATCGTGATTATGAGAAAAAAGTATCAAATGACTATTGTCCAGAGCAAAATCAAAAACTTCTCTATTCAAATCTTATGTCCATAATTAATGAAAAACAATAAAATTGCGATCATTACTGCCAGAAGCGGAAGTAAAAGAATCCCTCAAAAAAATGTAAAACTCTTTTTCGGGAAGCCGGCCATTGCCTATGCTATCGAAAGCGCAATTAAGTCAAATTTATTTGACGAGATAATGGTTTCCACCGATACGAAATATATAGCTGACATCGCTAAAGAATATAATGCTAAAGTGCCTTTTTTTCGTAGTAAAAAAAATTCAGATGACTTCTCTAGTACTGCGGATGTATTGCTTGAGGTTTTAAAAGAGTATGAAAAAGGAGGAAGATCTTATGATGAGGTCTGCTGCATATATCCATGCTCTATGCTTATTAACGAGTCTCATATAATCAAATCACACTCTTTATTGAGAAATAGTGTTAATGCCGTTATTCCTGTTTGCAAATATAATGTTCAAACTTTTTTTCAGCTCAAAATAACTAATGATAAATTAATACATACTCATGATATTAAAAAAGCTCTCAGAACTCAAGATATCGAAGATACCTATTATGATGCTGGGCAATTTTATTGGCTAAAAACTGATAATTTTATTAAAACAAAAAGTATAATGCCGGATAATACCGCCCCATACTTAATTAGTGACTTACATTGTCAGGATGTTGATAATATAGAAGATTGGAAGATGGCAGAAATAAAATATCAGTTTTTAAATGGAAAATAGAATAATTTTTCGAACTGACTCATCTCTGCAAATTGCTACCGGACACGTGATGAGATGCTTAACTTTGGCAAAAATATTGCAGGAAAGGGGGCGAGATGTATTATTTATTTGTCGAGATCTTAAAGGGAATATAACAGAAAGAATAAAGGAGCGAGGTTTTGATGTTAAAATCTTACCAAAGCCTCATAAAAAACTAAACCATAATTCTCTAGATCAGTATCTAGAATGGTTAGGGGTCGACTTAATGTGCGATGCCAATCAAACCAAAGAGATTTTATGTAAATTAGGTAAAAATAATATTTTAATTATAGACCATTATGCTATTAATTATTTGTGGGAAAATGAAGTTAAAAACTATATTAAAAAAATAATAGTAATCGATGATTTAGCTAATAGAGAGCATAATTGTGATATTATTATTGATCAGAATTTGTATGATAATTATCAAAATCGTTATGATAATTTAGTTCAAGATGATTGTAAGAAATTTTTAGGTCCAGATTACGCAATCTTGCGTGAGGAATTTTTTCAATTACAACCAAGGGTAAGAAACGATATTAAAAATATCCTAATTTTTTTTGGCGGCGTTGATTCGGACAACTTAACTTTAGCAGCCATTAAGTCTGTGATTTCTTTAAACTGCAATCTAAATATTAAAGTGATTGGTGCAAGCAATGCTCATCAAGAATTAATTAAAAATATTTGTCAAAAAAATAATTTTGAATATTTTTTATACACCGAAAAAATAGCACAAATCATGAATTGGGCAGACATATCGATTGGAGCTGGAGGCTCTACAACGTGGGAAAGGTGCTATTTAAGGTTGCCATCTATCGTAATATCTATTGCTGATAATCAAATTGAAATATGCAAAACTTTACATAACAAGAAGATAGTAAAATATTTGGGCACAGGAAATTGCCTAAAAGAAGGCGACTTATCATCAAGTTTATCAGATACAATAAGGAATTTTGACTTTAATTATCTAGAGGTCGGGTCAAAGTTAGATTCTTTAATAAACAATATTATCTTATGAAAATTTCTTTTGTAGATTTAAACGAAGATCATGTGGAGCAGGTTAGGTTGTGGCGTAATTTAGATCATGTTGCAAAATACATGATAAATGATCAAAAAATTACCTCAGAACAGCAAAGATCTTGGTTTAATAAGGTTAAAAATGATCTGACAAAAAAATATTTTGTAATTTTAATTGATGACAATCCCGTTGGTTTGGTTAATTTTATTAACATGGACCAGTCTAATAAAACTGCAGATTGGGGTTTTTATATCGGGAATATTTATTATTTATCAAGAGGATTTGGGATAAAAATTATGAGAATGGCAATTGAGTATGCGTTTAATGATTTGGGCTTAAGATCGGTAAATGCTGAAATTATTGCAAACAACTCTATAAGCATTTATTTGCATAAAAAGTTAGGATTCATAGAGAGGGGGGTAATAAAAGGCAAAATTGAAAAAAATGGTAAATTACATGATATAATGATCTTTAGACTCGATAATCATGAATCATACTAAAATTTACCTTTGCATATATGATGGATGATTTAAATTTTAAGATACTTTTGTTTAAAAAATAGCTCTTGGTATCGTACTCTAAGTCTTGCATTAAAAGTGGGTGTCGTTAGTTATTTATATAATTTTACCCCTGAATAAATTGGGTACAAATTCTTGCTAAATTGTTTTTTATATTCTCCAGTGGTATATTCCTTTACATCTCCTGGACTGTAATTATCACTATCTGGTCTGACAGGATACACCACCCCAACATTAAATTTTTTATATCCCAGTTCTTTTGCGTGCCTTATCCCTTCCCACAAGGCAAGGTTATTTACTCGATATTTAAAATATTCCTGCTTATTGCCAGCTCTAAAGTATGTTGCCCAATCCTTATATAATTGTAGAGCAACTCCAGATACATCTTCGTCATTATGTTTTATTATAATAAAGGAAATGCTACTTTTGTTTTCAGAATCTTTTGTGGCAAATTGTTTCTGAAAAATTTCAAATGGAGTTGAATATTTCTTACCCGACAATCTAGTTTGAGTATCTGCAAATAGATTGAAGAATCTTTCTGACATCTCGTTAGAATCACCTATTTCAACTTTAAAATCGCCTCTCTGGGCTTTTCTAATGGCGCTTCTACAATCTTCATCCATCTCCATTAAGATATCATTTTCATCCTTTGTTAAATCTATGACTGCCGCAAGGCGTGGCATAAAGAAGGAAAACTTAAAAAATCCGTAATTCCAGAGGGGGTTATAATTATTTTTAATATTCTGAGAAATATCTAGATTTACTTCAAGCCTTGTAGCCTTATTCTTTTTTGCTTCATCATCTAGATGTTGGAATAAAAATTTTTCTATCTTTTTTCTTCTTTTTGGAGTTGTGTCAATCAGTGATGGGCCATAATTATCTGTAGTAATATAGCGGGTTTTATATTTATTTGTTATCTTCAGGAAAGCCTTAAGAAATGGTCTTTTAAAGATATTTGATATCACTCTTTTTTCATGCAAAATAAAAAGTGGACATATAGCTAATATTTCTTCTTTTTGACTCGGGTCAATTACGGCAAACGAAATATTTCTCTTTACTTTGTACCTATTAATGAAGGAGGTTTTGTGATATAAGCAAGAACTAGAGGATTTATCAGCAAATGAATCCCACTCTTTTTGCGATATATTGTGAAAAGGAATAATTCTCATAGGTATTAATTTTTTTTAGAGTTTCAAAAATCGGTAGTAATTTTTATCTTTAAAGTAGAGTATTTTATTATGCGTCATCAAATTAATTTCTACCATAATTATCTTCAAACCTCTCTATATCGCTTTCTTCGACTCTTTCGCCCATTTGTACCTCAATAATTTCAAGATCTTCATTTGTATTGTTACTTAAGCGATGTTTGTGTTTTGTAGCTATAAAGGTCGATTCTCCTTTTGGTAGATCAAATTTATTTCCATTATTTTCAACTGTTGCAATACCATTAATTACTATCCAATGTTCACTACGAAAATTATGACTTTGTAGAGATAATGAAGATAGCGGATTAACTAAAATTCTTTTTACTTTAAAATTATCATCACTTTGTATCACTTCGTAATATCCCCACGGCCTATAAACTCTGTTATGAAACTTGACCTTATCCTCGTGACTCATCAGTAAGTCTTTGGTTATTTTTTTAATATCTTGGCTTTTACTTCTGTCGGCAATCAAGATAGCATCACCGGTCTGAATGGCAATAATATTATCAAGACCAAGACAAGTGATTAAGATGTTTTCAGATTTTACAAGAGAGTTTTTAGTATCTCGTAAAACGACATCACCACTGATGGCATTATGATTTTTATCTTTTTTGTGAATTTTGTATATAGAGTTAAAATCTCCAACATCACTCCAATTTGCTCTCATAGTCGTGACAGCGATATTTTTTGTTTTTTCTAAGATGGCATAATCTATTGAGACATCTTTAGCATTGTGGTAATCTGAGTCCTGAATTTGATCAAATATACCATCTTTTATAGAATTTTTAATGGCTTTTTTTGCTAACTCTAATTGTTGCGGCAAATATTTTTGTGATTCGGATAGTAAAATATCGGCCTGCAACAGAAAGATACCAGAATTCCACAGATAATCACCATTTTTAACAAAATTGCTCGCGGTTTCTAGGTTTGGTTTTTCAGTAAACCCCTCAATAGCAAAACAATTACTGGTTATTCTATCAGACTTCTTGATGTAGCCATATCCTGTAGAGGGAAAATACGGTCTTACCCCAAAAGTTACAATATTTCTTTCTACGGTCTCCAGGGCGGAAAGGATTGATTTTTCAAATAGATTTTTGGGTGATATTAAGTGGTCGCATGGCAAAAATAACAATTTAATTTTCTCATTTTTGGTGATATCTACTGCTTTTATGCAAGCGCAAATAATTGCCATAGCGGTATTTTTTACCATCGGCTCTAATATTATAGATTGAGGCTCTAAAGACAGATTTAAATATTGCTGTAAAGCTAGGAACTTATGGTCTTGATGAGTAATGCAAATGGATGGAAGAAAAATATCTTTATTGGATGTAATTTTTAGAGTTTTGGCAAATAAAGTTTCTTTATCAGTCAGATTATCCAAAAATTGTTTCGGCATCTTTTGTCTAGAAAGAGGCCAGATTCTTGTGCCAAAACCGCCGGATAAGATAATTGGAAGAATTTTTGTTGAATTCGTCATTTTATTATTTATAATAATATCCTTTAAACTTGTCAAAGTTGCAAAAATTACCTTTTAATACCAACCTTACATAATGAAGATATTATTTGATGCGGATATATTTGCAAGGTGCTATAAAAATAAAAAAATTAAATCGGGTATTTTTTACTCTTACAAGGCAATCGTAAGTAATGTATTGTCAAGAAATGGTATAGAAGTTGCTCTAGCTTCTTTTTCAAATAGCCCCAAACATGCAAAAATTATATTAAGAGAGTATGACATAAAAACAAATATTATTAATTGTCAAAACAAAGCGCTGACAATGATTAATAAAATCAAATTAATTTGCAAAGATATCAGAACCTTAAAAAAGAAAAAACTTTCTATTAACGCTCCAATATTTGTCATTGCCAGAATATTCCTATTGACACTAGTGTCAATTTTACAAATTATAAACATTTTCCGTAGGAACAAAAAAGATCATTATACGATATCAAAATATGATTATTTTATTTCATATAATGAGACGATTCCTGATATAATTAAAAAAAATAAAAACATTAAGAAGGTTGTTATTCTTCACGATATGATACCCTATCTCTTTCCTAAAGAAACATCCGTAATAAAAAGTAAGAGCAAAATATTCAAAACTAGAAAAAAATTTTTAAAGAAGATAAGATCTTTAGATGAAGAGGTCGTAATAATATGTAACTCCAACAATACAGCAAAAGATTTAACAGATGTAGAGCCAAAATTTAAAAGACGAAATGTTGTTATCGCACCATTCGCTTACGATAGTAAGCAATTTTTTCCACTAAAAGCAAGTAATGTTAAAAGTAAAACAATAGAGGTTCAAAAGAAATATAAAATCCCAACTGACAAATCATATCTATTGAGTCTCTGCTCTTTAAGTCCTCGTAAAAATATAGATTTTTTAATTAAAGCTTTTGATATTTTTATTAATAAGCATGATTTTCATAATAAAATTAATCTAGTTCTTTCTGGGTCAGAAGCCTGGCAAACAGGCGATATCTTTAAGGAATATGAGTCTTGTAAGGCAAGAAAAAATATTGTATTCACTGGATTTATAGATGATGAGGATATAAATTATCTATATAATGGTTCAGATTGCTTTGTATACCCCTCAAAATATGAAGGTTTTGGCCTTCCAATATTAGAGGCGATGGCTTGCAATTTACCGGTAATCACGTCAAACAACTCTTCGATGGTAGAGGTTGCGGGAGATGGGGCGTTATTGATTAATCCTAATGATACAGGAAGCCTAGTTAGTGCTTTTGAAAAATACTTTCTTGAGGATAGTTGTAGGGAAAAATTAATTGAACATAGTAAAAGTAATATTAAAAAATTTTCATGGGACAAAACATGTGACATAATATTGCAATCTTTAACAAACAAATAAAACATGGCATTTTTAGAAAATGAACTACTGACAATCGCAGAATTATCTGGCAATCATGATGGGTCATTAAGTCAGGCCCTAAAACTTATAGACTCATTATCAGAAAGTGGAGTCAAGGCAATTAAGTTACAAACATATACAGCGGATACTATTACATTAGATTGCAATCAAGAGGATTTTGTAATTAAGGACAGGGATAGTCTTTGGTACGGTTATAATTTATATCAACTATACCACAAGGCTCATACACCTTGGGAGTGGCATAAGGAGATATTTGATAAATGTAAAAAATTAAATATATTATGTTTTTCTAGCCCTTTTGATGAGACGGCTGTTGATTTTTTGGAAACATTAAATTGCCCCTGTTATAAAATAGCCTCTTTCGAAATAACTCATTTACCCTTGATCAAAAAAGTTGCATCCACTGGTAAACCAGTAATAATTTCAACCGGGATGGCAAGTCTTTTGGAAATTTCAGAAGCCTATGAGACGGCAAAAAAATATGGGGCAAGTCAAGTTGCTATTTTAAAATGCACCAGCTCATATCCTGCCGACGCTAGTGACGCCAATATAGCCACCATAGAGGATTTGCAAGAAAAATTTCCTGACGCAATTATCGGCTTATCTGATCATAGTCTGGGCATTGGAGTTGCTATTGCATCAATTGCAAAAGGCGCCAGAATTATTGAGAAACACGTTACTTTAGATAGGAGTAATGGGGCTGTAGACAGCGCTTTTTCACTCGAGCCTCATGAGTTTAAGTTATTATGTGAGGAAGGGGATAGAGCTCTTAAATCAATAGGCAAAGTTAAGTACGCTCCTGGTGAAAATGAAAAAAATTCATTAAAATTTAGAAGATCAATCTATATTTCTGAAAATGTAAAGAAGGGAGATGTTATAGCCGAAGATAATATTAAAATTATACGTCCTTCATATGGCTTAGAACCAAAATTATATGAGGATATAATTGGTAAAAAATTTAACGACAACTTCTTAAAGGGCACAGCTTTAAAAAAACAATATATTTCAGATGATTAATACTATTATTTGGAATTTTTTCGGTAATGACAATAATGTAATTGAGCCATGTAACATATTACACAAAAATAATATAATTAATATTAAATATAGCTTTGGCATTAAAGAGTTCGAACATTTCGATAAAAATATTAAACACATAACGTTTGACAGTCTTTTTCAGCAGGAGGTAATTAAGTCCAAATATGACCACAACCAAGAAGACAACGAGTTTTTAAATAATATTGCCGATAAATATTGGGGATACTTTTCTTTAATGAATCACAGGAATATTATCAATTCCAAAGCAACAGATCTTGTTAGAAGATTAGATATAAACCATAATTATCATTTCTTTCGTTTATTGATTAATTTTTATTATAATTTGATAAAAAAAGATAATATAGAGTTTATTTTATTTGCTGAATTCCCTCATATAGCAGTAGATTTTACCCTATATGTCGTGGCCAAAGAGTTAGGTATTAAGACTTTGTTTTTTTATCAATTAATATTAGAAAATAAATTTGCTTGGGCAGAAAGTATTGAAGATCTATCAAATATTTTATATAAAGACCTTGATTTAAATCCAAATAATATTGAGTCCATTAAATATAATGTGCAAACACCCTTATATATGAAAAATATAAAAGATGTTTGCTTTGAGGGGTTAAAAAAGAATAATATTACAATATTCAAGTTTATTAAAATTTTAATTACATTAATTCTTGGGAAAAGTAAATTTTTAGAATATATTACAAAAAAATATTCTCATTTTTATATTAGAAAAAGTAGCTACATAAACTACATATCAAACAGAAATAAGTTGATGTCGCAGGATGTTGTTTTATCAAAAAAATATGTTTATTTCCCTCTTCATTTACAGCCGGAACTTACAACTATAGCAATGGGTGGATACATATATCATGATCAATTAAGGGCTATTGAGGATTTAAGATCTAGGCTACCAAAGGATGTAGAGATATATGTTAAAGAAAATCCAAAACAAACATATATTCAAAGACCAGATGAATTTTTTTGGCGCTTATCAATGATAGAGGGAGTTAAATTTATTAATATAAAATTTGATACTTTTAAATTATTACAAAATTGCTTATTCTGCGCTTCTATCACAGGTACAGCTGGATTTGAAGCAATTCATATTGGTAAGTCGGCATTGATATTTGGTCATGCTTTTTATAATAATATTGAAGGGGTATTTAAGTTTGATGATGATCTTGATATTAATCAGGTAATAAATTATAAAATAGATTCTAATAAATTAGAAAAAGATTTGCGTAAATTAAATAAAAAGCTGGGTAGGGGAATAATTACTTTAGAAATTTATTCAGATATGTATCCTAAGTTTAATCTGGAACAAAATATCAAGGATTTAACAAAGAATTTTACTCAAATTATCAATCATATTTTTAAAAAAGATGTTAAACAATAAAAACATATTAATCACAGGAGGCACGGGATCTTTTGGTAAAAAATTCACCGAAACCATCCTAAGTAAATATAGTCCAAATAAAATAATCATCTATTCTCGTGATGAATTAAAGCAATATGAGATGGCTCAACAATTTAATCATGATTGTATGAGGTATTTTATTGGGGATGTAAGAGACTTGGATCGTTTGGACACTGCAATGCAGGATGTTGATTATGTCATACATGCTGCCGCTTTAAAACATGTTCCTGTGGCAGAATATAATCCATTTGAATGTGTTAAGACCAATATTCATGGCGCAGAAAATGTTGTTAAATCTGCCATCAGAAACAATATCAATAAAGTAATTGCCCTTTCAACAGATAAGGCGGCTAATCCAATTAATCTATATGGGGCAACAAAATTAGTTTCTGATAAAATATTTATTGCGGCTAACAACATTACTGGAAAAAATATAACAACATTTTCTGTCGTTAGATATGGTAATGTTGTTGGGTCAAGGGGTTCTGTGGTGCCATTTTTCCAAAAATTAATCGATGAGAATGCTGAGCATATTCCTATTACTGATGAGAAAATGACAAGATTCTGGATTAATTTACAGGGCGGTGTAGATCTTGTTATTAAGGGTTTTCAAAGGATGTTTGGTGGCGAAATATTCATACCTAAAATTCCATCCATCAAGATTACAGACTTAGCAAAGGCTATGGCTCCAAATATACCCACCAAAATTATCGGTATTAGGCCCGGTGAAAAAATACATGAAGTAATGTGTCCTTCTGATGACAGTCATTTAACTATTGAGTTTGACGATCATTTTGTTATCAAACCAACTATTAAATTTAATAATATCGAGATAGATTATATAATAAATAATTTGGGTGAAAAAGGGAAATATGTTCCGCCTGACTTTAATCATCATTCTGGTAATAATCCTGAGTTTTTAAGCATTAAAGAGGTGGCAGAATTTAACAAAAATATCTAAATGGAAAAGGTAATACCTTATGGTAGACAAGATATAGATCAGGATGATATAGACTCTGTTATTCAAGTTTTAAGATCCGATTTTTTAACTCAAGGTCCAAAAATAATAGAATTCGAAAAAAGTTTTTCCAAATACTGCAATTCAAACTATAGCACCTCCTTCAATAGTGCCACTTCCGCACTACATGTCGCATGCAAATCTCTGAATGTTAAAAAAAATGCTTTGGTTTGGACTTCCCCAAATAGCTTTATAGCTTCAGCAAATTGCGCTCTTTATGAAGGTTTTGAAGTTGATTTTGTTGATATAGATCCAGATAGCTACAATATTTGCCCTCACAAAATAGAAGAAAAAATCAAAAAATATAATAAATCTCCGGATATATTGATTATAGTAGATTACGCTGGTCAACCTTGCGACTTAAGAGAAATAAAAGAACTATCTAATAAGTATGGATTTAAAATAATAGAGGATGCCTCTCATGCAGTTGGCGCAAGCTACGGCAATAATAAAATAGGATCTTGTGATTTTTCTGATATTACAATATTTAGCTTTCATCCGGTAAAAATTATGACCACAGGCGAGGGTGGTATGGCTCTAACAAATAACAAAGAAATAGATCAAAAATTAAAACTTTTTAGATCTCATGGTATTACTAGAGATAGTGATCTAATGATTGACAAGGAATTTCAAAAGGACTGTTGGTATTATGAGCAGATAGAGTTGGGATATAATTATCGTATGACTGATATGGCGGCCTCTCTTGGAATTTCGCAATTAAAAAAACTAGATCAATTTATTAATAAAAGAAGTAAAATTGCGGCTATTTATAATGAAGAGTTAAAAAACTTACCTTTGAAATTGCCAAAAATTAAAGATAACAGAATTAGCTCTTATCATTTATATCCAATCCTATGTCAAAATAATGAAGAAAAAAGAAGCTTGTTTAATTACTTAAGAGATAATAATATTCTAGTCAATTGTCATTACATACCAATACATACCCAGCCATTTTACAAAAAACTTGGTTTTGATTGGGGTCTTTTTCCAATTGCGGAGGATTTTTATCTGAGAGAGATTAGTATCCCAATGTTTTCAAAATTAATGAGGGAGGACATTGAGCTTGTGACATCTAAGATTAATGGGTTTTATATTTAATTAAAATATCACAAAGCAACTTCATACTACAAAGAAATTGAGCCAGAAATTACAAAAATGAACAATACTGATAATAAGACTAAAGTCTCCATAGTAATGTCATCCTATAATCATGAAAAATTTATTGGAAAATGCATAGAGAGTGTTATGGGTCAAACTTTTCAAGATTTTGAACTTATAATATTTGATGATTGCTCGACTGATAAAACTTATGAAATAGCTAAAGAATATCAAAATGAGAAGATAAAAATATATAAATCTCCTTATAATAGAGGAATGGCCCAAAACAACAATGAAGCTATTAAATTAGCAAAAGGTCAATATATTGCAAACTTAAACTCTGACGATTTCTGGGAAAGCACTAAATTAGAAAAACAAGTAAAATTTTTAGATGAAAACCATAATTATGGTGCAGTTTTTACTGATGTAAATTTAGTAAACGAGAAGGACAAAACAATAACTAGTAAAAGATTTAAGTATTTTGATGGTATAAGCAACAAAAACCGTTTCCAATGGCTGAGACATTGGCTATTTAATGGGAACTGTCTTTGTTTTAGCTCCGTTTTAATTAGGAATGAAGTTTATGACAAGATAGGGTCTTATAATAACGCCTATATTGTTCTACTAGATTTAGATATGTGGACTAGAGTTTGCCTTGCTGGTTATGAGATTGGCGTTATTAAAGAAGATTTAACTAATTTTAGATTTTTAAAAAATAATCAAAACTTAGGAAGGCAGCGTAACAGAGACTTGCTAAACTTAGAAACCAGAAATGTTTATAAAAATTATCTTAATATTAAAGATAAGAAAGATTTCTTAAAGGTGTTTCCGGAATATAACGCAAAAAAACTAAGCAACAATAATATTGATTATTGCTTAATGGACTTTATTTTAGTGAAATTTTTCTCTCTAAAAGAGAAGGTAGATTTTAAAAACAAGGCTATGAAAAAAGAGTTTAAACATATCTTACTATTAAAAGATTCATTTTTGACTGACATGTTGTTTAACAACTTATCGCAAAATAACTTTAACTATTTAAATAAAATGTTTTCTCTTGATTACAAAAAATATAGACAAATTATGACATGCACTTTTAGCGGTGAAAAATTAAGCCAAAAAAAGAATCTAAATTTTTTTCTAAAAAAATTAAATAACATAAGGGTGATCACATGAAGATATTATATATATGCCATCATGGAGGCATTACAGAGGACGCTTCAGCTAGGTATAGAGTTATATATCCAGCCCATATGTTGCGTCAGTTAGGTCATGACTGCGTCATTATGAAGTCTAATATAGACTTAACAAGTTGCAATTTTAAGTCCTATGATATAGTCATTTTTCATAGATGTTTTGATCAAAATAACTTAAAAACCTCTTACTATTTAAGAAAAAATAACATTCCTTATTTATTAGATGTAAATGACAATTTTTTTGTTAAAGACTATTTAGAGTCTGTGGGAGATGTTTTAATTTCTAATATGAAGCAGATGTCGCTTTATGCATCCGGCTTTATTTCGGCAACCGAAAATATAAAAAGTCTAATTATTAAGAATATTAACCCCGAATGCCCTATATATCTTGCGGAAGATATAGTTAGTGATCATAAAGAAGGTCTCGGTAGTGCGTTTAGTGCAGAGGGTATAAAAAATTTAAATGCAAATATTATCAGCAATAGAGAGTTGGATTTATTTTTAGATAACAAATTATCTATATTGTGTATAATACGCGTTTTTAGAACTATAAAAAAGCTTTTTATATTTTTTGTTTTATTTAATTCAAAAAGAGCAAAACTGCATAAAAAAATTATAAATTATGATCATGGAGTAGTTAGCAACAAAAGAAAGAGGCAATATTGTAAAACTAACTTTGAAAGAAAATTAGTTAAAATGTTTTTTTTTCTAGACCATAAATTTAATAATAATTCGCTAGTCAATAAAGAGGTGGGTAGTAAAGAAAATAATACAAATAAAAGTCGACCTAGGGTCATTTGGTATGGATCTTCGGGCACCAATAGGCCTCACGGAAGTTTTGGCATCAAAACTTTGTTGTTTATCATGCAGGATTTGATTGAGCTAAGTAAAGAGGTGGAATATGAATTAATCGTTGTTTCAAATGACATAAACGAGTATAGAAAAATTTTTAACAATGGATACATTAATTCTCACTTCATTCCGTGGGGTATTGATGCTATTGAAGACTTAGTGAAGTCTTCTGACGTAACTATTATACCCAGTGCAAAAGACGAATTTTGTTATGCTAAAGGCACTAATAGAGCTGAATTTAGTTTTCGTTGTGGCACTCCAGTGGTTGCAACAAAAATGCCAAACTTAGAGGTCTTTAAGGATTGCATAGAGTTTGATGAGTTTAAGCTAGGTATAAAAAAATATTTACTTGATTCAGATAAGTCAAATAAAGATGTCGCGGCGGCGCAAAAAATAATATCAGACAAATATTCAGAAAAAGTTCTGGCAAATAAAATCGAGGACATTTTTATTAACACATGCCAAAATTACAAAAAAACCGTTAGAATTGTAGCATTAATCAACTTGCCTCAGGACGCTGATATTATTTTTAGTTTATACAACGAAACTAAAAATAACGATTCAATAGAATTTAAATTGATGTGTCTTGTAGACACGGCAATTGAAAGTCCGCGTGTAATTAAATATTTTGAAAATAACAAAATATACCCAATATTAATCTCAAGAGATGCAGATGTAAAAAATATAGCAGAAGTTAATTGGCAACAAGTAGATGCCTTTATTACCTCTTCAGAAACAAATGCTGCAAATGTTCACAAAATTGCCCATGATTTAACAAAGCATGCCAAAGAAAATAATGTTTTAACATTTACTATGCAGCACGGATTGGAAAATATAGGCCTGAATTACACAGATAATAGATTTGACTATGGTGTGAAATTTGCTTCAGATTATATATTTACTTGGGGAGAAAAAGAACATCTTCTTCCTGGATTTGGCAACACGTTACTGAAAGTGATTCCTGTCGGCAAATTAAAAACAAAGATTATAACCAATAAAGAATTGCCAAATTTTTCTAATGAGAAATATGATAAAATTATCACTATTTTCGAGAACTTACATTGGGAAAGATATGGTCAGCAATATAGAGAATCTTTTTTAGATGATTTGAAGCATATTATTTCTAAATATAAAAATATTTTATTCTTAATTAAACCTCATCATACAGGAAAATTCATCTTAAATTATAAAAATGATTTTGAATTATATAATAATTCTATAATTCTTAATCCTGAAAATAAGAAGTTTGAGCCCTTTACCGCTACATGCCTAATAGGAATATCTGATGCTGTCATCACCACCCCATCAACTGTAGCGATAGATGCTTTAATTGCCGATAGACCACTAGCTGTTACCAAATATAATTTAGAATTACCTGTATATCAGCAGGCAAATTTATTAATTCAGCAAAATGATTGGGAAAACTTTATAGATGCGGTGGTAAATAACGACCAAGACGCTCTTAATAAAATAAACCAGGGTAATAAAAAGTTTTTAGCTAATAACCTAATATCCACAGATGCTGCCAGCAGGGTGATTGAGATCATCAAAAACAAATCCTATGCAGAAAACCTCAAAGAAAACAATAAACAACCTTTATTCGCATTTAGATCGGATAATTTCGAAGTTGCGAAGCATAAGGCGCTAGTTATTACTCAGCATTGCGGAGCTACAACCTATATTAGCTTTATTAATCCACTATTGAATTGTCCTACTGATGATTATGGAGTAACAGTGTGTGACAACGGGGTTTCTATAGATAGGATATGTCAGTTTATGGAGGAGGAGATTCTGGTTGCGGTAATTATCTCGCGTGAATATCAGGGGAGTTTGGGGTTGATATTTGTTAAAGCTAAAGAGCTTGGTATTCCCGTCATATTTCACTTAGATGACGATTTATTCAATGTGCCAAGGGAAATTGGAAAAAGTCATCAGGAGTATTTTGATAGAAAATTAGTAAAAGATAGTTTGTATTGTTGCGCTGACAAGTGCGATCTTATATATGCGTCAAACCACAGGTTAAAGAGTAACTTGCAAAAACAGTTTAGGAGTAAGAGAATATTTTCAGGAAATATATATGGTTCTTATAAAATATTGCGTGAGTACGTACTCAAAAAAACCAACAGTGTGGTCGTGGGATATTATGGCTCAGTTAGTCATCAGATGGACTTAAACTTATGTATAGACAGTTTGGTTAAAGTGTTGTCAGAATATCAGGATGTCAAGTTTGAGTTGTTGGGAGATTTCACTTTGCCACAGAAGTTAATGGAGAAATACAGCAACAGAATAACTATATATCCTAAGTTAAATAATTATAGTGATTTTATGATATTTTTATCCAAAACTAACTGGGATATTGGTATATCACCACTTAGTGAAATCAAATTTAGAGGCAACACTTCTAACACGAAATGGTGCGAATACACTGCTTGTGGTATTCCTGTAATTGCTTCAAATCATAGTGCGTATAGAGAGGTGTGTGCTAACGAGTGTGGTTTGTTAGTGGAGGATAATAATTGGTATGAAAAAATAAAACAATTAGTAGATCAGCCAGATTATAGAAAAGAATTGATTGACAATGCCCAGAAAAAATTAATCAAACAATATTCTCCACAGCTACATATAAAACAGCTAGTTAGTCTGTTTAAACAAACGTCAAATTACAAAGAAGATAATGTATAGTTCTGTATTAATCACTGGCGGTGCGGGTTTTATCGGTACCTACTTAATAAAATTATTATCTGTTAAGGGGTATGTTAATATCATAGTAATTGATAATTTACACCCTCAGATTCATGGTAGGAATGCAGTTATTGATCCTGTATTAGATAGCAAAATTAGTTATTTCTATCAATTAGATATTACCAATAAGACTGAAGTTGCTAAAGTAATTAAGCGGCACCAACCAGAATTAGTAATCCATTTGGCCGCTGAAACTGGTACGGGGCAATCATATGATTCTATATCGCGCTATGTTAATACTAATGTACAAGGTACGGCTATATTAATAGATTTATTGCGCCAATATTCGTCACAGACTAAAAAAATAATTTTAGCATCGTCGCGCGCTGTGTATGGAGAAGGGGCTTATATCGACCAGAGTAATCATCGCTTAACTCCTGACGCAAGAGATTATGCAGATATGCAGAGAGGTCTGTTTGAACATAAAAATCTTACCTCCGTAGCAACCTGTGAAACTGATGCTATTGACCCCGCTTCTATATATGGCTCTACCAAACTCATGCAAGAGTATCTAATTAATCAGGGATTTAGTAATACGAATATTCAGGTTATTATTTTACGTTTTCAAAATGTGTATGGAAAAGGGCAAGCTCTTAACAACCCTTACACCGGAGTACTATGCGCCTTTGTAAAGGCAATTTATAATAATGCACCAATTAATATTTTTGAAGATGGCTTGATATCACGCGATTTTGTGCACGTACAAGATATAGCGGTGGCTATTGAACAGGCTATAAGTCTAGACAAGATTGATAGAAATAAAAATATCATCAATATAGGTAGTGGCGTACGTATCAGCATTTTACATATAGCACAGTTGATGCTTAAGATAAGTGCTAAACAAGATAATTTACTGCAAATAAGTGGTGATTTTAGGGTTGGAGACATAAGGCATGCTCTATCTGATATCAAATATGCACGTCAACTGCTTGACTTTAAGACTAGCATAAGCTTACAACAAGGCCTGGTAGAGTTTGTTAGAGATGGTTTTGAGCAGTTGGCCGAGAGTTAATATTTTAAAATTGCACAACCTCAAGAACAAGATTTCTTAATTAATAATTATAACAAAATTATGGCTAAAATTATAAAAAATCCCGAAATTGAAGATTATATTGTAGAGATCGCATATGAGGAAGCAAAAAAAGACCAAATGGTATTGTAGATCTTTATGAAGATGGTAAGGTTGTTCTCTTAAAAGATTATCGCTTAAATCTTGATTATAACTTTTTAAATGAGATAGATTTTAGTATTTGTAGCAAGAATATTGATAAGATTAGTAAAAATGTAGCCAACGTATTGCAAAAACTTCAACTTAGATATTTCTCTCCAATAGAGGATAAAAATAAACTGAATGAAGTTCAGGGAGTCTTGTTGGAAGTATTTTTTGATGGGGTGTTTGAGAAGTTTGAATATTTTGAGCAGCAGGCGTTGTCGGCTCACAATCAGGTTGTGCAATTAAGGACCGATTTGTTGCCAGGATATGTTTTTTATAATGACCAGAGTTTAACTTATAGATTTACACAAACTCTGTTTGAAAATCTGCATTGGGACTATTTTCCAGGATATCCAGACAAACATCAAGTTAGAATGTTTGCTAATATTGATAAAGAGCCTAGAATTTGGAATTTAAGCCATTCTTTATTTTCTTATCTTGATCAAGAGTATAAAAACTTTAAGTTGGAGCAGTTTATTGGTAAAAACCAGCATGATGTTATTATTCATGTAGATAGTCAGGTTCTTAAGGGCATGTCTGGACGTTGTAAGGATGGATTTCCACGTCACCATGTAGCATTTGAGCAGGGTGAAGTGTGGATCGCGGATAGTAGAAAAATATCTCATCAAATTTACTATGGAAATCGTTCAATTATCTATGCTATGGAAGTGGAGATAGGTTCTATGCTAGATGGTAACAGCAGATTTAATAAGCAGATGGAAGCTCTTCATCGGAAGCACGCGCGTAAATAAGAATTATACTTGTAGGCTGGATATAAGTTTGCTGTGGTTAATTTTATAAACCTTAATATAAAAAATAAATATAATGCCAATATTAATTTTAAACTCTGAGCAGGCCTTTTCTGGCTCTACGGAGTATCGTTCATGGCCACGGACTGAAGTTCAGCAAAAATTAAGACTTAAAAACATAGCTAAGCCAGAGTTTACCCCTGGCTTTCAGATTAAAAATGAGGATTATATATTTACCATCGGCTCTTGTTTCGCCAGAAACATCGAATCTCAGTTGACTCAATTGGGTTTGAATGTGGCAGTTAATGATTTTAAGATTGGGGAAGAATTATTAGAGTCAGTAGTAACTTTAGACTTCTTGTTAAACAGGTTTGTTTGTTTTTCAATATTAAATGAATTTCGATGGGCTTTAGATCCAAAACATACATTTACAGAAAAAAATCTGATAGAAGTTAAGTCAGGAAAGTGGTACGATCCGCAGTTAAGTGGCTCACTTAAGCCGGACTCACTCAATATTATTTTAGAGAGAAGGGTTGCAATTTCAAAGTGGATCGCATCAGTTGCAAAAGCCCGTATTATAATTATTACACTGGGTTTGGCTGAGGCTTGGTATGATAATGAGCAAAAAGTATATTTAAACGTACCTCCACATCGTTCAGTTAGAAATCAAAACCCATCGAGATTTTCTTTTCACATACTGTCTTACTCTGATATCTTATCTTGCCTTAATGAGATACATAAATTATTAAGAAAATTTGGGCATGATGATTTTCGTATGTTAATTACGGTATCTCCTGTGGCCATGGGAAGCACTTTCTCAGGAGGGGATGTAATTCTTTCCAATATGTACTCTAAAAGTGTTCAAAGGGCGGTGGTTGAAGAATTTTACCGCTCTCATAATAATGTGGATTATTTTCCTAGCTATGAGAGTGTTATGTTGTCGGATCGTTCGTTAGCTTGGAGAGATGATGCCGCACATGTGTCAGATATAGCCGTAAGATCAAATGTAATGCGAATGATCAAGAGTTATTGTCCTGATTTTGTCGAGGTAGATACAGAGATATCTATAGAAGCGATGAGTTTGTCAGGAAGGGCGATCAGTAAAGAAGGGTTGGGTAAAATTGATGAAGCATTAAAGTTGCACAAGAAGGCGTACGCACTTGCAAAAGATGACACTAAGGTCTGTATGGAGTATGGTCGATTTATGCTAAATCAACACGAAGTCATCGCTAAACAGAAAAATACACTTAGAACGAAGTCTGAAATTATTAAAGATGCTGCATTATTCTTAGAGAGATCTTACGAGTTAGGGGGGGAGGCTCTTGGCGTATGTTTTGATCTTGGTAGAGCTCTTATTCTAACTGAAAAGTTTGACAAGGCCTATGCTATGTTAACTTACGCCCTGAAGAGTCAGCCAGGTCGTCCAGGAATATTGCATCAATTAAGTATCGCACTGATTAAATTAGATAGAAAAAATGAGGCATTAGAATATCTAAAAAAAACCTTAGAGGGTAATCCAAAAATTTATTCTGCAGCGGTACTTTACTTAAACCTTTCTAAGGAATTATTAGTTTTACAATCGTCAAATCTTGCTAAGGAATTATTAGCTTTACATTCGCCCAAGATTCATGATGATTTGGCCTGAATTCCTGGTGAATATAACCACCCTTAAAAATAACTATAAATGAAAGTTCTGTTACTTAATGACACTGAAAATTTTTACCACTTTGGTTGCAAAGGCACCAGCAATGCAATAAAATCTTTTATTAGTAAGGATCATGAATTACAGAGTGTAGCTATAACAGATTTAAATGTTGTTATGTCTTTTTGTGGAATAGGTGATTTTGACAGCTTAACTCAGCTAGAAAAGTTTAAAACTAACAATCCTAACATTAAAGAGTGGGTAGAAAATAACGATATCATCGTAGTAAACGGCGAAGGTAGTTTACATGGCACGTACCACTCCACCCTTAAACTGTTGTATCTCAGCTATATATCAAAAGTATTTTTTAATAAACAAGTATGTATCATTAATCATTCATGTTACCCCTCTCATACCTGTAAAGAAACTTCTTTATTGGCTAACAGTATTTATAAGAAGGTATATAATGTGTTAGATTTTGTAGGAGTAAGGGAAGAGTACAGCTATAAATTGTTGCAAGAGTTAAATATAAAATGTCAATTAACTTTCGATTGTTTGCCCTTGTATATTAGAGATAGCTTTCCTTACTTAGCGAGTAAATTTATTGCTCCTTTTAATAATTATTACAGTCGTAAACTTGATAAGCCATATATTTGCCTAGCCGGATCAGTTGTTTTTAATTCTGGATACAAAGAAGATTACTTAAGTCTAATTACACAGGTATATAAAAAATACATAAAGCAACTAAGTAAGTTAGGGTTTGCAGTTTATATACTAAGCTCAAATATGAAGGTGCTACCTGCACTAGAAGAAGAAAAGTTGTTTGACTTATTGAGCACCTATAAGTTAGAGAATATAAAACTTATAAGGGCGGATAATATAGATCAATGGTTAGAGTGTATTGGTCGGGCAAAATTGTTACTCTCTGGTAGATTTCACCATTCTATAGCTGCCGTTTGCTTAAATACCCCTTTTATTGCGTTTGAAAGCAATACTCCAAAAATTAACGCTATAAGTAGCGCTCTAGGAATAGATCAGCCCATAAAATATGATGACAACAACTTATATAGGCTATTAATGTCAAAAACATCAATCTTGCTGAGGGATGGGGCGAAATACGATTTAAAATTTTTAAATAAAATGTTAGATTTGGCGGAAAATAATTTTAACTTTCTAACGGACAATACAATTACTTAATATATGTGTGGTATACTTGCAGCTTTAACTGCTGACATTAAGAAGTCTAATTTTTGTGAGGCATTAGAAAAATTGCATCATGGGACCGTCCCAAATCCCACTTTCTAACCCACAAAACTCCAAAAAATCAAATCTTCCAATATTTGCTGGTGAATTTCATTAGAAATTCATTGCACTTTTACAAATATTCTTGATTTTCTGATTGTTTTTTAAAGTTTTTGGCTAATTTATTGTTTTTTTAGAGTTTTCTCTGGGATATTTGTGCCTTCCGGACACAAATATCCCTTGTGATGTGGCTACACTTCTCCGGACAGATTTTTAACAATTATTAATAAAAATTATGTCCAATCAAAAACGCAATAATTACTCTTCAGAATTCAGATCTTC
>JGI20158J14315_10000706_pt1 | contig 25069 bp, 23 predicted proteins | sample COG_08_FD_14315 | JGI IMG/M metagenome (IMG submission 14315)
AAAAGATTTGATAGTAATATACTTAAGCAATACCAAATAATAAATAATAAAGCCGTTATATATCATTCTGTCAATACCTTTAAAAAGAATCCAAAAATTGCTAAGGTTGTAGTTGTTATAAATAAGAGCCATCAAAAACAAGCAAATAAACACTTAAATAATATTAGCTCAATTAATATAATTCATGGCGGAATGACCAGACAAGAATCTGTCCATAACGCATTAAAATATATAGAAAAATTTAAACCTATAAATGTTTTAATACATGATGCTGTTAGACCAAATATTGACAACAGTATTATTAACCTAGTTCTAAAAAAACTTGATAACTATAATGCTGTTGTGCCAGTGGTAAAAGTGACAGACTCTGTAAAAGAAATTTCAAGAAATATAATTACTAAACATATAGATAGAGAAAACCTAATTTTAGCACAAACACCACAAGGTTTTAAGTTCAAAGATATTTTAACAAAACATAATAAAAATAAGAAAAGAAATTTAACAGATGATTCTACTTTATTTAGTAAAGTATATACAGTTCCTGGAAATACTTATAATTTAAAAATTACTAATAAATCTGACTTAAAAAATTTAAGAAAAATTATGTTCAACCAAAAAAAATATATACAACTTTCAGGTATGGGTATCGATATTCATAAATTTGATAATAAAAAAACAAATTATCTACGTCTAGGAGGGATAGATATTAAATTTAATAAGGGTTTAAAAGGACATTCAGACGCTGACGTAGTATTACATGCTCTGGTAGACTCCATACTAGGTTGTATTTCAGGCGGAGATATAGGTAGTATATTTTCTGACAAAGATCCAAAATGGAAAAATACAAATTCAGAACTTTTTGTAGAGCATGCTATATCTATGTTAATACAGAATAAATGTGTTTTGCTTCATACCGATATTACTATTATATGTGAAGAGCCTAAAATATCTCAATATAGAGAAAAAATGAAGGGTAATATTGCAAGAATGTTAAATATTTCTAATAATAATGTTTCTATCAAAGCTACGACTTCTGAAAAGCTAGGGTTTTTGGGCAGAAAAGAAGGTATTATGGCTCAATGTTTAACAACTATATCTAGGCCAGCTTAATATGAAGAAAATTAACCTTAACACCATGTTTGTTTCTGTGCTTGGTATAGGTTTCATACCTATTGCCTCTGGAACATTTGGTTCATTAGCAGGGTTAGTGATAGGATATTTTTTAAACTTATTAAGCTATAATTTATTTTTTTTATTTATACCGACATTATTTATATTGGGAGTAATTGCCTCTAACACTTATCAGAAGGTGACAGGAGAAAAAGATTCAAGTGTAATTGTTATAGATGAAGTTGTAGGACAATTAATAGCAATGATGTTTGTGATGGATAATATAGTATTAGTATTTATCTCATTTATTATTTTTAGGATATTTGATATATTAAAGCCTTGGCCTGCTTCATATGCAGATAAAAAAATGAGCGATGGTTTTGGAGTAATGTTAGACGATGTATTTGCAGGAATTTATGCTGCTATACTAGTATGTTTAATTGGTAGTATTATATAAAATGATATTAGATTTAGAAAACTTATCTAAAGAATTAGTAATAAAGTTAAAACTTAATAGTTTGAAATTAGGAACAGCAGAATCATGTACAGGAGGTATGATAGCTCAATACCTTACTATGCATACTGGATCATCAGAAATATTTAGTTGTGGATTGGTAACTTATTCAAACGAGTCTAAAATTAATCTCTTAGGTATTAAAGAGTTAGAAATTAAAAAATATGGTGCTGTAAGTAAAGAAGTTGCTTCTGCTATGGCTTTAAATTTATTAAAACAAAATAATATTGATATATCAATTGCTGTTTCAGGAATAGCTGGTCCAGGTGGCGGCACAGAAGAGAAACCTGTGGGATTAGTTCATCATGTTATGGCTATAAAAAATAAACTAATACACAAAGAGCTTATTTATAATGGAGATCGAGAAACTATTCGAAAACAAACAGTTCAAACATGTTTAAAGTTAATTTTAAGTGAAATAAGTCAATTATAATTTTAAATAAATTATTTATACAAATCATATGCACGATCCTCAAAAGCTGTAATCATTTTTTTTGAAGCTTTTTCAAATAACTTCCCAATAATATTATGTAAAATCAACGATTTAAACTGAAACTCAATTGATAAATTTATTTCACATTCTTGTTCAGATATATAATTTATTTCCCATATATTATTCATTTTTTTGAAAGCTCCACTAACAGCCTCAGAACAAACTTTATTAGATTCTATAAGTGTTACTTTACTTGTAAAAGTTTCTTTAATAAATTTAAAACCAATCTCCATATCAGAAAAAAATATATCATTAGATTTATTATAAATACTAGTTGAGACACACCATGGTAAAAACTCTGGATACTTGGAAACGTCAGATATTAAATCAAACATCTGTTTTTTTGAATAATTCATTTTTTTTTTAACAGAATATTTAAACATTTAAGCTAAAATTTCTTGCTAACTTCAGTTTTTTAAAATCATCATCTGCATGATAGGAAGATCTAGTAAGGGGAGAAGAAGAAACTAATAAAAAACCCATTTTGTATGCTAATTGTTTTAAATGATCAAAGTCTATTGGTTTCAAATATTCTACAACTGGTAAATGACCTTTTGTTGGCTGCATATATTGGCCAATTGTAACAAAATCAACAGAAGATCCTCTAAGATCATATAATAAACTTTCTATTTCTTTTAATGTCTCTCCTAAGCCAACCATTATTCCTGATTTTGTAAATACAAAAGGATCAATTTCTTTAGCTAATTTTAATATACTTAAACTATGTTGATAGCTTGCTCCCCTTCTAACCTTTTTGTATAGCCTGCTAACGGTTTCTAAGTTGTGATTAAAAACATCTGGCTTTGCATTTATAACTTTTTCTAATGCTCCTATTTTTCTTTGAAAATCTGGTGTTAGAACTTCAATAGTAGTTCTTGAAGAAATTTTTCTAATTTCCTTAATGGAACTAACAAATTGTAAAGCCCCTCCATCTATTAGATCATCCCTATCAACAGAAGTTATTACTACATGTTTCAAATTTAATTGCGATATTGCAATTGCTAACCTCTTAGGTTCTAATGAATCAATAGCATTAGGGTTCCCTGATTTTATATTACAAAAACCACATTTTCTGGTACAGACATCTCCCAAAATCATAACAGTTGCATGACCTTTATCCCAACATTCTCCAATATTTGGGCATGAAGCGGATTGACAAACAGTATTCAATTTTGCTTTATTAATTAAATCTTTTGTTGCCAAATAACCATTTGAAATTGGAGCCTTAACTCTAATCCAGTCAGGTTTTTTTATATGTGTTACACTGTTATTAGTTAAATGTGACCTAGATATATAATCTTCTTTAACATTCTTATTCACCATATAACTTTCCTTAATTATATATGTATGGCTCTATCATAAGCATCTAGAACTGATTCATGAATAGATTCAGATAGAGTAGGATGAGGAAATACAGTATTAAATAGGTCTGCTTCAGTTGCCTCTAGTTGCATAGCAATAGCGTAAGTTGAGATTAACTCTGTTACTTCTGGTCCTACCATATGAGCTCCTATTAACTCTCCATTATCCTTATTAAATATTGTCTTAACAAACCCATTAGACTCACCCAACGCTATTGCTTTTCCATTTCCATGTAATGGAAAAACACCAACCTTTAATTTTAAACCTAACTCTTTGGCTTTTTTTTCTGTTATACCTATACTTGCTACTTGAGGACGAGAATATGTGCATCCAGGTATTATTTTTTTATGATTAGAAGCTTCTTTAGGGTTAAAAATGTAATTAACTGCGTTAATACCTTCATGACTAGCTTTATGGGCTAACCAAGGTGCACCAGTAATATCACCTATTGCAAATATACCTTTTTGAGAAGTTTCACCAAAATAATTTGTAATAATTCTACCATCTTCTTGTTTAATATCTACTGTCTCCAGACCAATATTTTCAATATTTGCTTCAATTCCTACAGATACTATAGATTTTGAATATTTTTCCTTATGAATAGTACCATCTTCCATAGTAAATTCTGCATTCACATTATCTTTTAATGAAGTTATCTTTTTAATTTTAGTATTTGTAAGGATTTTTATTCCTTCTTTCTCTAATTTACTTCTTACAAATACAGATATATCTTTATCTTCATTAGGCAGAATGTGATTTTGAGCTTCTATTACTGTAACTTTCGTTCCAAAATCACTATAAAAACTTGCAAATTCAATACCTATAGCACCAGCACCTACTACTAAAATAGATTCCGGTTTTTTGTCAGGTATCATTGCTTCTTTATAGCTCCATATATTTTTACTATCTGATAAAAGGCCATTAATATTTTTTGGCCTTGCTCCTGTTGCTAAAATTATATTTGATGCAGTATACAAATTATTATTAACAATTACTCTTCCAACTCCTGAAATTTTTCCACGTCCATTAATAACATCTATTTTATTTTTCTTTAATAGATATTCTACACCTTTTGATAGCTTATCGGCGATTTCTCTTGATCTGTTTATTATTAATTCCCAATCATACGAGCTATTCTCTACTTTTATACCAAAGTCTTTAGATACTGATATAAGATGTTTTATTTCAGAAGATCTCAATAAGGCTTTTGTTGGAATACATCCCCAATTTAAGCAGACTCCTCCAAGTTGGCTTTCTTCTATAATCGCTGTTTTTAATCCTAATTGGCCAGCTCTAATAGCAGCTACGTAACCACCTGGTCCACTTCCTATAATAATTAAATCATAAGTATTGTCTTTAACCATAATTCACCTAAACAATCATTTTGACAGGATTTTCTATTAAACTCTTAAATTCTTTTAAAAGCCTTGCTCCAACTGCTCCATCTATAGCTCTATGATCTCCTGATAATTGACAGGTCATTATATTGCAAACTTTTATTTCATTATCAATAACAATAGGCTTTTTTGATATACTTCCTACCGCTAAAATACCTGATTGTGGAGGGTTTATTATTGCCGAAAAGCTATCAATTCCATACATGCCTAAGTTACTAATAGAAAAATTTCCTCCTTCATAATCTTCTGGTAAAAGTTTGCCTGCATTAGCTTTTGAAACAAAATCTTTCATTTGCACGGAAATATCTCGTAAATTTAAGTAATTAGCATTTTTTATTACAGGAGTAAATAACCCATCTTGAACGGCAATAGCTACACTTATATCAACAGAACCAAAAAATGTCATTTCATCTTTACCCCAAGTACAATTTGCCTCAGGCACATTGAATAGTGCTGTAGCCATAGCTTTTATGACAAAATCATTAACTGATATCTTAAATTCTTTATCAAAAGTTTTGTTAATTTCTTCTCTAGATTTAATTAAATTATCTACGTTACAATCTATACTTAAATAAAAATGAGGAACTTCTCTTTTAGATATACTTAATCTCTCTGCAATAACTTTTCTCATTGAAGATGTTTTTTTACTTACATTNTCTTTGCTNATNAAANNAGATTTATTTNTTAAGCNACTGTTTTTATTTAAGTAATTATCTAGNTCAGCTTTCACTATCCTGCCTCTTGGGCCACTTCCAACAATATGTTTTAAATCAATATTATTCTGTAAAGCAATTCTTTTTGCTAACGGGCTGGCAGCAATTTTTTGACCTAAATTTTTAATAGTGACTTCGCCATCATTTACTACAGGATTATCAATTATTTTAGCAGTATTAACATCTACAACTTTTTTTTCTACCTCTCTAACTTCTTCTTCCTCTCTAACTTCTTCCATATCATTAACTTCATTTTTTTGCTCTACCACATTATTATCGGCGCTATCATGAGTATCTAATATGTCTTTTATATCTTTCTCTGTGTCATTCTTACTTTTTAAAATAGCTATTAATGAATTAACACCAATACCTTCTGTACCATCATTAAATAATATTTTTTCTAAAATACCTTCATCAACAGATTCTATTTCCATAGTAGCTTTATCTGTCTCAACTTCTGCAATAATATCACCAGGTTTTACTTCGTCTCCAATATTTTTGCACCATTTTGCTAGACTACCTTCAGTCATAGTGGGTGACAGTGCTGGCATCAGTATAGGTATTGCCATATTTATACTCCTCTTTATATTTAAAAATTCATAAACAATTTTTTCATAATTATACAAAACATTCTTATTTTTTAAATTGCAAAAAATAGTAAAACTATTAAATGAATCGCAATTTATATAAACTAATTAAAAATTTATTAGTATTAAATAGCTAATTTTTAATTATTTTAAAAAAATGACATGCATAGTTTTGCAACATTCTCCTTATTAGGAACACATAAATCTTCTAAATTTTTTGCATAGGGCAATGGCACATCTAGCGAAGAAATCCTTTTAGGGGGAGCATCTAAATAATCAAAAGCATTTAATGTAACCTGAGAAATAATTTCAGCTCCTATGCCAGAACTCATCCAACCTTCTTCAACAGAAATTATTCTATTAGTTTTTTTTACTGAATTAATAATTGTTTTAATATCCAGAGGCCTTAAAGTTCTTAAATCTATTACTTCAGCACTAATATTATATTTTTCTAGTAAATCAGCCGCACCTAAAGCAGCACTTACTCCTCTTGAAAATGCTGTAATTGTGATATCTGAACCTGGTCTTTTTATACTAGCTGAACCTATAGGAATATTATAATCAATATCTGGAACTTCAAACACCTCATTATATAACAGCTCATTTTCTAAAAATATTACTGGGTTAGGGTCTTGAATAGAAGCACGAAGCAAACCTTTGGCATCAGTACTGTCGTATGGAGAAACAACTTTTAAACCAGGTATATTTGAGAATATTGAGCTTAGGTCGTGACTATGTTGTGCTGCCACTTGAAAGGCAGACCCATTTGGTCCTCTAAAAACAATAGGAACATTTACAAGCCCCCCTGACATATAATTTGTCTTTGCAGCAGAATTAATAATTTGGTCTATTGCTTGAAAAGCAAAATTCCATGTCATAAATTCTACTATAGGTTTCAAACCTGAAATCGCCGCACCAATAGCTAAGCCTGTGAAACCTGCTTCAGTAATTGGGGTATCAATAATTCTTTTTTCTCCAAATTCTGCTAGTAATCCTTGGCTAACTTTATATGCACCCTCATATTCTCCAACTTCTTCACCTATCAAAAAAACATCAGAGTCTGCTCTCATTTCCTCAGCAATAGCATCTCGTATTGCAGTTCTAACTGCTAATTTTGTCATTTTAAAACCTAACTCGATAAAACATTATTATACAATTCTTCTTCTTTTGGAACTTCTGCCTTCGTAGCTTTTTCAGCTAACTCAGAAATTTCTAACCTAATATTACTATCAATTTTACTTAAATCATCCTCATTAAGTATTTTTTTAGTTAATAATTGATTTTTTATATATTCTATTGGATCTTGTTCTTCTCTCATTTTTTGAACTTCTTCCCTTGTTCTATACTTAGCAGGGTCAGACATAGAATGCCCTCTATACCTATATGTTTTCATTTCCATTATAATAGGACCATTCCCTTCTCTAACCCATTTAACTGCTTTTAAACCAGCAAGATAAACCGAAATTGGATTCATTCCGTCTACAGCAAAACCTGGAATCCCAAAAGATTCTCCATGTTTACTTAGATCATTTCCAGCACTAGCTCTTTTTGTAGAAGTGCCCATACCATATTGGTTATTTTCTATACAAAATATAACAGGCAACTTCCATAGTGCGGCCATATTATATGATTCATATACTTGCCCTTGGTTAGCTGCTCCATCTCCAAAATATGTTAGCGATAATGACTTACTTTCATTATACTTAAAAGTAAAAGCTATCCCTGTACCAATAGGAACCTGTGCTCCTACAATGCCATGACCTCCCCAAAAATTTTTACTTGGATCAAACATGTGCATTGAACCACCTTTACCCATGGATACACCATCTTTTTTACCCAACAACTCACATAATATTTTATATGGTGATGCTCCACGTGATACCATATGTGCATGACATCTATAGCCTGTAATTACAGCATCATTCGGCCTTATTGCAGCTTCCATTCCAACTGAAACTGCTTCTTGTCCTATATATAAATGACAAAACCCTCCTATTAATCCTAAACCATATAATTGACCAACTCTTTCTTCAAAACGCCTTATGTAAAGCATTTTTTTATAAAAACTTTTAATCATATCTGAGGTGATTATATCTTTACTGAAATTATCATAAGTATTTAACAAATTACTTTCAGAAGAATAACTTTCTTGATAATTATTAATTGACATACCTGGGGGTAAGAAACCTAATGGGACCTCTAGACCCGATATGACAAGAAGCTTAATAATAGCAGACTTCCATCTATCTGGAATACCTTGTTGTTTCCATGAGTATACTGTTTTCTCGTTAAGTGACTGATTTGTGAATTCACTTAAAGCTTTAGCTAAACGCCTACCACCACCTAAATCTGTAATTAATGAAGAAAAATTTTTATCCTGTGTCATACAGAATAAATTATATCAAATAAAGAATAAGTCAAATAATTACTATTCTGTACTCAGAACAATCTCATCTTCATTAGAATAACCTAATTTAGTCCTAACTAATTCATCTAATAAATCTATATTCTGCTTAGAATTATTTAATTTTAATACCATCAATTCTTTAAATACTAGTTCTTTTTCTTTTTCTAAAAGAATTTCTGAACTTTGCTTTACAAGCTGAATTTTGTCTGCCAATGGACTTAAAGATATACTTCCATTTAAAAAGTGAAAGATGAAATATGCTGATGCAAAAAAGATGCAAGTTTTGATAAATATATTTTTAATTAATATATAATTTTTACTATCTATCTTATTAGAGCCAATCATTTTTATACTGAATCATTTACTATAAAATTAGTCAAGTTTATCTATAAAAAAGTTTATTCTGGTTATAGGAAGCTTTGCCACCAAGTAATTCTTCAATTCTAATCAGTTGATTGTATTTAGATAGTCTATCTGACCTTGATAGTGAACCTGTTTTAATTTGCCCTGCATTTGTTGCTACTGCTAAATCTGCAATAAAATTATCCTCTGTTTCACCTGACCTATGGGAAATCATTGATGTATATGAGGCTTCAGTTGCCATATTTATTGCTTTTATTGTTTCTGTTAATGTTCCTATTTGATTTAATTTTATTAAAATTGAGTTAGCAATCTTTTTATTTATTCCTAATTGCAACCTGGCCGTATTAGTAACAAACAAGTCATCTCCTACTAATTGAACTCTATCTCCCATTTTAGCTGTTAGTTTTTTCCATCCTTCCCAATCATCTTCTGCTAAACCATCTTCTATAGAAATTATAGGATATTTTTTACTTAAATCATCTAAGAAATATACTAGTTCTTCAGAATTAAACTTTTTATTTTCTCCATCTAATGTATAAATTTTACCATCATAAAATTCTGTAGAAGCCACATCTAAAGCAATAGATACATTTTCTCCAGGTTTATAGCCTGCTTTTTCTATAGCCTTCATAATATAATTTATAGCTTCACTATGACTTGATAAATCCGGAGCAAAACCACCTTCGTCACCAACCGCTGTCGAATAACCTTTATCAGTCAGAATTATTTTTAAGGATTGGAAAACCTCTGCTCCACACCTTAATGCTTCACTAAAAGAACTAAAGCCATAAGGAACTATCATTAATTCTTGAAAATCTAATTTATTATTTGCATGCACACCACCATTAATAATATTCATAAATGGTATTGGTAGAAGATTACTTGCTTCATTACCTATATATTTAAACAAAGGAATATTTAAAAAATTAGATGCTGCTCTAGAGCATGCAAGTGATACGCCTAATGTACTATTACCTCCTAAATTACTTTTATCTTTTGTGCCATCTAGTTCAATTAAGATATTATCTATACTTTCCTGGTCTAAACTATTTGCTCCTTCAAGAGAGCTTGATATTTTAGTATTTACTATTTCTACTGCTTTTTTAACTCCTTTTCCAAAAAACCTACTATCATTATCTCTTTTCTCAACAACTTCATATGCACCTGTTGATGCACCTGAAGGAACAGATGCTCTTCCCTTAATGTTTCCTTCTAAAAAAACATCTACTTCTAAAGTAGGGTTTCCTCTACTATCAATAATTTCTCTTCCATGTATTTTTTGAATAATACTCATTATTATTCCAATCTATTTACTATAAAATATTTTTTGCAACTTTATCATGTTTAATTAAAGTTTCTAGGAGTCCTTTTACCTTATTTAAAGGCATCATATTAGGGCCATCACTCGGAGCATTATCAGGATCTTCATGCGCTTCCATAAATATTGCTCCAACCCCTATAGCAGCTGCGGCAGTTGCTAAGGTAGGAACAAATTCTCTTTGACCACCTGATTTTTCACCTAATCCACCTGGTTGTTGAACAGAATGTGTTGCATCAAACACAACAGGATATCCAATTTGTTTTAAAATTGGAATAGACCTAAAATCAGATATTAAAGTATTATATCCAAAACTAACTCCTCTCTCACATATCATAACTCCCCCACTTCCGTTATTAACTATTTTATCAACTACATTTTTCATATCCCAAGGTGCTAAAAACTGTCCTTTTTTAACCATAATTGGTAAGTTAGTTTTAGAAGCCTTGATAAGCAAATCAGTTTGCCTACATAAAAAAGCAGGAATTTGAATAATATCAATAACATTTGCTATAATGGGTATTTGTTCTTTTTCATGAATATCTGTAATAACAGGGCATCCAATAACTTCTTTTATAGAAGAGAATATTTCCAAGGACTCCTCAATCCCAGGGCCCCTTGAAGAATTAAGGGATGTTCTGTTAGCTTTATCAAATGAAGATTTATAAATAAACTGCAAACCTAAAGAACTACAGATTTTTGCTAACTCTTCTGCTGTTCTTAATGCATGATCCTTACTTTCTATAACACAAGGCCCTGCTATTAGAGTAAATTGCTTATTATTATTTATAACCAAGTCTTTAACTTTGACATCTATGCTCTTATTCATTTTTTTACTTTGTTTTCTTTGTTGCTTCAATAAAAGATTTAAATATAGGGTGAGGTTTAAATGGCCTAGATTTTAGTTCTGGATGAAACTGTACCCCTAAGAACCAAGGGTGTGCTTTTAACTCTATTATTTCTGGCAATGACCCATCTGGAGATTTACCTGAAAATATTAAACCTTTTAAACTTAATTTCTTTTCATATTCTGCATTTACTTCATAGCGATGTCTATGTCTTTCTTTTATATTAGCGCTTTTATATATTTTATATGCCAATGTATTTTTTTCAATTTTGCACGGGTATGCTCCAAGTCTCATAGTACCCCCAACATCGGATTTTTTTGATCTAATTTCTTTTTTTCCTTCTCGTAACCATTCTGTCAATAAACCTATTACATTATTGTCAGTATTTGCAAATTCAGATGAATTAGCATCTTTTAATTTCAAAACATTGCGAGAAAACTCTATAACAGATAACTGCAAACCCAAACATATACCTAAAAAAGGTATCTTATTTTTACGGGCATACTTAATTGCATTAATTTTGCCTTCAATACCTCTTTCCCCAAATCCACCAGGAACAATTATAGAATCTATACCTTTTAGCTCTTTATTAATATTATTATTCTCAAGTATTTCAGAGTTTATCCATTTAATATTAATTCCAATATTATTTGCGAGCGCACCATGTACTAGAGCCTCATATAAAGATTTATATGCATCTGGAAGGTCAGTATATTTTCCAACTATTCCTACAACTATAGTACTCTTTACATTATATGCTGCTTTAACAATATTCTTCCATTTTATAAGGTTGATATTCTTAGGTTTAATAGAAAAATGTTTTAGAACTTGTAAGTCTAATTTTTCCTTATGATAGACAATAGGTACACTATAAATATTATTTACGTCTAGTGCTTGTATCACATCCTTGGAGGACACATTACAAAATAAAGCAATTTTATCTATTTGATTAATATCTATCTCTCTATCACACCTACATAAAAGAATATTTGGTTGTATCCCAATTTCTCTTAATTCTTTTACAGAATGTTGTGTAGGCTTTGTTTTCTGTTCATTTGATGTAGATATATATGGAACTAAAGTAAGATGTATATATATTGCTTTCTTTTTGCCTACTTCATTTCCGAATTGTCTAATAGCTTCTAAAAAAGGCAGGCTTTCAATATCTCCTACGGTTCCTCCAATCTCCACTATAATAAAGTCTGTTTTTTCTATATCTTTTGTAATAAAAGATTTTATTTCATCTGTGACATGAGGAATTACTTGGACTGTACTTCCTAAATATTTACCTTCACGTTCTTTATTAATTACATTTTGATAAATTCTTCCAGTTGTAATGTTATCACTCTGTCTAGCAGGTACTCCAGTGAATCTCTCGTAATGCCCTAGATCTAAATCTGTCTCTGCACCATCATCTGTAACAAAAACTTCACCATGTTGATAAGGACTCATAGTTCCTGGGTCTACATTAATATAAGGGTCTAATTTTTTTATTCTTACTGAATAACCTCTAGCTTGAAGTAATGCACCTAAAGCGGCTGCAGAAATACCTTTACCTAAAGAAGAAACAACACCCCCTGTAACAAATATATACCTTGAATTATGCATAAATCACCTTGATTATATATAACTGCAATATATACAGCATAAATTATTCTGCTTTAGGAGGAGTAAGACTATCTTCAACTTCTTCAATTTTAATCAAGGGAGAATCAAATTCAGAATCAATTGTATTTAATATACCATTTTCATCTTTATTAGATCTACTTTCTATTATTGCTAATACCAAACTTGTAACCATAAAAAGAGCTGCAAAAATTGCAGTCAGTCTTGTTAAAAAATTTGCAGAACCTTGGTTCCCCATAATCCCACTTAAAGACATACCTCCGCCTAATCCACCTAATGCTCCTCCATCACTTCTTTGCAAGAGAATAAATACAATTAAGCCTAATGCTAGTAAAACATGAACTGCTAGTATTATATCTGCCATATCAAATCCTATTCTATAATAATTATTATTAATTTACCATTAAACAAATTTCTGAAAACTCTTCTGCTTTTAAAGAAACTCCACCTATTAATAGCCCACCTATGTTAGTACATGAAAAAATTTCTTCTGCATTACCTTTATTAACAGAACCTCCATATAAAACTTTTATACTATTATCCATTTTATTGTCAGATAGCCATTCTTTTATCATATTAAGCATTTCATTAATAGATGAATTGTCTGGGATTTTTCCTGAACCTATTGCCCAAATTGGCTCATAAGCCAATACACAATTATTTTTATGAATATTTTTTGGCACAGATTCATCTAATTGCTTTTTTATAACTTCCAAAGCCTTTCCATCATCTCTAGATTTAGAATCTTCACCAACACAAATTATTGGTATTAAATTACTATCTAAAGCACTATTTGCCTTACATAAAATGTCTTTATTAGATTCTAATTTTTCTAACCTTCTTTCTGAATGACCTACTATAACATATTTACACCCCGTATCAAACAACATATTAGCAGATACATCCCCTGTATAGGCCCCTGATTTATGCATACTACAATCCTGTGCTCCTAAGCTTAAAATACTATTTTTTACTATCTTATTAACAGAGTCTAAACAAATATGACTTGGGAATATTGCAATATCACAATTTAACTTTTTATTAACTAAATGCTTAATTATCAAAGAAGATAAATTTGTTGCTTCCTTTATATTACAGTTTAACTTCCAATTTCCTGCTATCAACAAAACAAACCCCACTAAAATCAAAAATAATAATTTGTTTTAACTTATAAATAAAGATACAACAAAAGATTAAATATATTTTTATATATGCTATTTATAAAGAAAATAACAATAATAATATATTATAATATAATTTAATGATGGAAAATATAATGCTAAACACTTTAAAAAGTAAAATTAAGTCAATTTTTTTAAAATTATTCCTCCTATTGCTAGCTGCAAGTTTTGCATTGTGGGGTGTAGGTGATATTTTTTCATCAAGAAATAATCCTGAAGTAGCAAAAGTAGGAGAATTAGGCGTTACTGCAAATGAATTTATAGAAACATATCAAAGGATTATTTCTGAGCTAAACAAAAATACAGATGGACAAATAACAGAAGAGGTTGCTCTATCACTAGGCTTACCAAAACAAACACTAGCACAATTAATTAATGAAAAAGTTATAGATATAGAAGTTGATAAAGCAAATATTACTGTACCTGATGAATACTTAAAAAAATTAATCCTTTCAACTAACATGTTTAAAGATCAGTTTGGTGCATTCAGTAAACAGCAATTCCAATATGTATTAAGGCAATTAGGAATGGATGAAGAAAAATATTTTAACGAAATAAAAAAGTCTATTTTAAGAGATCAAATTAGATCACCTTTTTCTTATTCTAATGACTTATCACCCATCGTTAAAGAAATTTATTACAGCATAAGGAATGAAAGCAGAACTGTAAAAGTTATTAATATTCCAGTATCTACATACAAGGCATCTATTACTCCATCAGATACAGCAATTCAAGATAAGCTTATTAGAGATAAAGAATTATATTCAAAACCAGAATTAAGAAGCTTTTCTTTTATTTCATTAAAACCTGATGATCTTTTAAATACTATAAATATTAATGATGCTGATTTAAAAACAGAATATAATAATTATCCTAATAAATATAATACTGCAGAAAAAAGAGAAGTTTTTTTAGTGAACTTTCAAGATGAAAATGAAGCAAGTGAAATATTTAAAAAAATGAATAATAATATTGAAGAATCCAACCTCTCAGAACAGTTTATGAATGTAATAGAAAATAACACAAATAAAGACCCAGAAGAATCAAAACTAGGTTTAATAGAGTTTAAAGATTTGCCGAATGAAGTGTCTTCAAGTATTTTTAAAGCTGAGATAAATAAGATCGTAGGACCAGAAAAAACTCCTTTTGGTTGGAGATTATTTATAGTAAGCAAAGTTATACCTGAAGTAACTAAAACATTTGAAGAAGTAAAAGAAAAAATTGAGAAAGAATTAAAAGTTAATATAGCTTTAGAAAAAATGTATGACTTAGGAAACACTTTTTATGATGAAGTAGCGGCAGGCAATAATATTCAAGATGCTGCAATGACAATTGATGCAAAAATATTAAATTTTAATAATGTAGATATGAATGGTATGGGAGAAGATGGAGAAATAATTAATGACTTACCTCCATACCCAGGATTAATGCAAACAATATTTGATGCCAATATAAATGAGCCTTCAGAATTAATTAGTACTATTGGCAACACAATATATGCCATACAAGTAGAGGAAGTAATACCTCAAAGAACAATGTCTTTTAATGAAGCTAAAGATATTATTATAAAAGATATTCAAAAAATAGAAAGTCAAAATTTAGCACTAAATACCGCCGAAGAAATAATTGTAAAAATTAACAACAACCAAGACATAGAAACATTAACTAATGAATACAATTTAATAGTATTAGAAGCTAATAATGTAAAAAAAGATGGATCAGGCTCAGAAGGTATTCTTAATGAAGAAGCACTGAGTGCTATATTTGATATTAAGAAAGGTCAAATTACAAATGCAATTAAGTATAATAATACATACATAATTGCTAAAGTAGAAGACATAAGTCCTGTTAATAAAATTAATAATGAAGATTTATTAAAAATTAATTTAAGCGTTTCTCAAAGTATAGCTAAAGATATTCAAGACCTATTTATCAATAATATTACAAAAGAACAAAAAATTAATGTTAATGAGAAATTATTAGATAGTTTATTCCAAAACAATAGTTAAGAAATATGATGTATCAACCAGATTATAAGATTTTTAAAAAGATACTAGATAAAGAAAAATCCCACGTAATTTGGACAACACTTGTTGCAGACCTTGATACTCCTGTTTCAGCAATGATAAGGCTTGGAGAGAATACACCATATTCTTTTCTTCTAGAATCTGTCGAAGGTGGAGATACGAAAGGAAGATATTCTATCTTAGGTTTAAACCCTGATTTAATATGGAGATCATATAAAAATAAAGCAGAAATTAATTATAATCCTGAGATATCTATAAATAATTTTATTCCTGATGATAAGGAAACATTTGCCTCATTAAGGCATTTAATGAAAATTTCTAAAATTAAAATTCCAAAAAATTTACCTCCAATGTCTTCTGGATTAGTTGGATATTTAGGTTTTGATAATATAAAATTAGTAGAAAATATACCCTCAAACAATCCAAGTAGCCTAAAATTACCAGACGGCATTTTTATAAGGCCTAAAATTATGATTATATTTGATGCAGTTGAAGATAAAATGACTATAATTACTCCGGTTTATGTGAATATAAAAAATAACCAAAGTAGCAAAGAACTTTATCAGAATTCATGCAAATATATTGATAATATTATTAATTTATTAAAGAGGCCTATTGATAACAAACATTTTAATAAAGGAAAAAATAATAATAAAAATAATGATATAACCTCTAATTTTACAAAAAGCCAATATCTAAAAATAATACAAAAAGCAAAAGAGTATATTGTTGCAGGTGATATATTTCAAGTAGTTCCTTCGCAAAGGTTTCAAATGCCTTTTAACTTACCTCCATTTAATCTATACAGATCTCTTAGAAGGTTAAACCCTTCTCCATTTTTATATTATTTAAATTTTAATGACTTTTCTGTAATAGGATCAAGTCCTGAAATATTAGTTAGGGTAAGAGATAACAAAGTAACTATTAGACCTATAGCAGGAACAAGGCCTAGAGGAAAAACTACAGAAGATGATAATGCATTAGCAAATGATCTTTTAAATGATCAAAAGGAAATTTCAGAACATAGAATGCTTTTAGATTTAGCTAGGAATGATGTAGCAAAAGTATCAATTTCAGGAAGTTTAAATGTTACTGAAAAAATGATTATTGAACGCTATAGTCATGTAATGCATATAGTTTCCAATGTAGAAGGAAAGAAGCTTGATAATGTAGATTATTTAGAAGCGTTACTATCTGGTTTTCCTGCTGGAACAGTCAGTGGTGCTCCAAAGATAAGAGCAATGGAAATAATAGATGAACTAGAAAACGATAAAAGAGAAGTTTATGGAGGATGCGTTGGATACTTTTCATCAGATGGAGCAATGGATACATGCATAACATTAAGAACCGCAATTGTTAAAGATAATAAAATGTATGTACAAGCCGGAGGAGGTATTGTGGCAGACTCTAATCCTGAAGACGAATATCAAGAAACTGTTAATAAAGCCAAAGCATTATTTAAAGCAGCGAATGAAGCTCTGAGATTTGCAAATGACTAATATTTTGAGAATAAAATAAATGTATATATTAATTGATAACTATGACAGCTTTACTCATATAATAAGACATTACTTAGATAAGAATAATACCAGTGTAGAAGTTTATAGAAATAATGCTATTTGTGCAAAAGACATAATTAAAAAAAAACCAAAAGGAATTATTATTTCTCCTGGCCCAAAAACTCCTAATGAGGCTGGAATTAGTCTAGAATTAATTAGATTAGCCTCAAAAAAGATACCTGTTCTTGGTATATGCCTAGGTCATCAATCTATAGCACAGGCTTACGGTGGCAAAATAATTAGAGCAAAAAATATAATGCATGGTAAATTAAGTATCATTAATCATGATAATAGCTTAATTTTCAAGAAAATACCTCAAAACTTTCAAGCTACAAGATATCATTCATTAATTGTTGAAAAATCTTCTTTACCTAAAAACTTAGTAATCAATGCAACTTCAAAAGATGGATATATAATGGCCATTACAGATGTAAATGCTAAAGCATACGGCCTACAGTTTCACCCTGAAAGTCATGATACAGAGTATGGCTATAAATTAATTAATAACTTTATAAAAATATGTGAAAAAAATGAATCCTATTAATAGGATAATGCCTAAATTAATGGATAACATTGACTTGTCTCGAAATGAGTCTGAAAATGTTTTTAATTACTTAACATCTGGAGATGCCTCAGAAGTGGAAATGGCTGCTTTTTTAGCAACTTTATCTGTAAAAGGATCTTCTTCAGAAGAGTTGATAGGAGCAGTAAATTCTTTAAAGCCTTATATTATAAATCCATTAAAATTAGATATAGAAACGATAGATATTGTAGGAACAGGTGGAGATGGATTAAAAACATTTAATATATCCACTGCGGTTGCATTTCTTGTTGCTTCTAATGGTCTATTTGTTGCAAAGCATGGTAATACAGCTGTTTCTTCAAAATCAGGAGCATCAGATGTATTAAAAGAGCTTGGAGTCAATATAAATATAGAAGAAGATCTNCTAAATAAGTGTTTAAAAGAGGCNAATATGTGTTTTTTATTTGCNCCAAATTATAATAAAGCTTTTAAAAATGTAGCCAAAGTTAGAAAAGAACTTACTTTCAGAACAATATTTAANTTATTAGGCCCATTATTAAATCCAGTTAGGGCTAAAAGNCAATTATTAGGTGTATTTTCAAACAAATATTTAAAAGTTCTTGCGGAAACCTTGCAGGCACAAGATTCTATAAAATCATGGGTGGTTAATGGTTCTGATGGTATGGATGAAATAACATTAACTGGTAATACACAAATTGCAGAATTATCTAACAATAAAATAAAAGAATTTGAAATTAATCCTAAAAAATATAATTTTACTCTATGCAGCCCTGAATCCTTAAAGGGAGGGGAACCTGCATATAACGCAAAAAAAATGCTTCATTTATTTGAGGGAGAAAAAAGTTCATATCGAGATATAGTGGTTTTAAATACAGCTGCAGCGTTTTGTGTGGCAGATAGCGTTAATAATTATGAAGATGGAATAGAATTAGCCCAAACACTTTTAGATGAGGGTAAAGCATTAAATACATTAAATAAATTAATAAAAGTAAGTAATCAATAAATGTCAGTTTTAAAACAAATATGTGATAATAAAATATTAGAAGTAAATAATCTAAAGAAGAAAATTTCTAAAACACAATTATTAGAAACAATAAGAATGCAAGAATTGCCTAGAGGATTCAGAAAAGCGTTAAATAATAAACTTAAAAATAATAATTATGGATTAATTGCAGAAATAAAAAAAGCTAGCCCATCAAAAGGATTAATTAAATGTGATTTTAACCATGTAAAAATAGCTGAGGATTACTTTAAAGGAGGAGCAGCATGCCTTAGCATATTAACTGAGGAAAAATGGTTTAAAGGCAGCATAAATTATTTAATAGATGTAAAAAAATATACAAAACTACCTATATTAAGAAAAGATTTTATATTAGACCCATGGCAAGTATATGAAAGCAGAAGTATTGGAGCTGATTGTATATTAATTATATTAGCAGCTGTTAATAATACTCTAGCAAAAGAATTAATTGATGTTTCAAATAGTTTAGGAATGGATGTTCTTGTAGAAACTCATAATGAAGAAGAAGTTCACAGAGCAATAAGCTTAAAAGCGAGTTTGATAGGTATAAATAATAGAAATTTAAAGACTTTAGAGATAGACCTAAATAATACTATAAAGCTCTCTAAATTAATCCCTGATCGTTGTGATATAATATGCGAAAGTGGATTAAATAATAATAATGATCTAAAAGATATGGAGAAAATTGGTATTATGAGGTTTTTAGTTGGTGAATCATTAATGAAAAGTGATAATATTGAATTAGCTACTAAAGAATTATTAAAAAGATAGTGAGAATAGCATGAAAAAAGATAATAAGTTTACGCATTTTGATAACGATGGAAAAGCTATCATGGTTGATATATCAGAAAAAAATGTAACAGAAAGATTGGCCTCTGCCATATCAAGTATCAGTATGAATAAAGAAACGTTAAATATGATTAAAAATGGCAGTGCAAAAAAAGGAGATGTATTAGGAATTGCAAGAATTGCAGGAATTATGGCTGCAAAAAAAACCTCTGAATTAATTCCTTTATGTCACCCAGTATCTCTTTCCTCAGTATCAATAAATTTTGAGATCGATGATAGTATGAATTCGATTAATATAATCTGTAATTGTAAATTAAATGGTAAAACAGGCCTAGAGATGGAAGCTCTCACAGCAGCGTCAATAGCAGCCTTAACTATATACGATATGTGCAAAGCAGTAGATAGAAAAATGACAATTACTAAAACTCAACTTACCTATAAATCTGGCGGAAAATCTGGGACCTTTAAAAGAAATGATTAACGTTGAAGAGGCTATTAAAATCATTACTTCAAAAGCTAGCTCTTTAAAAAAAGAGACTATATCAGTAAAAAACAGTTTATCTAGAGTCAATTCTAATAATATATATGCAAATATTAATAGTCCTCCTAAAAATGTTTCTTCTATGGATGGCTTTGCCTTAAATATTTCTGATATTAANAATATAAATAAAAAAACTATTAAAATAATAGGAGAATCTGCNGCTGGTANTCCTTACTTAAAAAAATTAAAAAAAAATGAATGTGTAGAAATATATACAGGAGCTGAGGTTCCTCATGGCGCAAANTTAATACTATTACAAGAACGAGTAAAAATTAAAAATAGTCACATAATTAGCACTTCTCAAAATTATATAAAAGGACAGTATATTAGAAAAAAAGGNAGCAACTTTAAAAACGGGTCTTTGATTATTAAAAAAAATAGTCTGATTACGAGTAGAGTTCTAGGGTTAATAGTATCTGCTAATCATATTAAGATTGATGTTTATAAAAAACCAAATGTAGCAATACTTGCAACAGGCAACGAGCTTATAAACCCTAATAAAAATATAAATAATCGTATTATATCCTCTAATACTCCTTTGCTTATATCTTTGATAAATTTATTTGGAGGTAAAGCTCACGACCTTGGAATAGCAAAAGATACTTTAAAGTCCCTTGAAAATAAACTCATTAATATAAAAAAATTCGATATATTAATTACCACTGGTGGAGCGTCAGTAGGAAAACATGACTTAGTTAAAGATGCTTTAAAAAAATTAGGTATGCAGCTAATATTTTGGAAAGTTGCAATGAGACCAGGAAAACCTCTTATATTTGGTAAATTGAATAAAACATTAATATTAGGCTTTCCAGGTAATCCAGTTTCTACATTTGTTAGTGCTTTAATTTTTTTAAGACCCTTAATCAATAAATACTTATGCATTAAAAATAGTCATTACATTAGAACAGGTCAGCTCATAAAACCTTTAATTGCTAATGATGAAAGGGAAGAATATTTAAGAGCTAAAATATTATTAGAAAATAATATATACAAAGTAGAAGCACTTATAGCGCAAGATAGCTCTATGACATCTTACTTAAGCAATGCTAATGGATTAATAATTAGAAAACCTTTTGATAAGGCATTAAAACAAGGCAGCAAAGTTTCCATATTAGTTTTTTCTGATATTCACCCTAGCATTTAATTTCTTATAAACTTGACAGAGCTTATAAAATTAATGATAAATGTTTATGTTTTGTTCTAATTATATTGATTGGAAATTAAATGCTTACTGAAAAGCAAAAAGAATTATTAGATTATATAACTTTAACAAATAAAAAACGTGGTATATGCCCCTCTTATGAAGAAATGAAAAACAGATTAAACTTAAAGTCAAAATCTGGTATTCATAGAATAATTTCAGCTTTAGAAGAAAGAGGATTCATTAGAAAACTTGCAAACAAAGCAAGAGCCATAGAAGTAATAGAAACAAATATATCTATTTCTAAATCTCAAGATATTACAAATAGAGTTATAGAGATACCACATTATGGTAAAATTGCTGCTGGAACTCCTATAGAAGCAATTTCAACAAGCTCTTCTTCAATAACTACCCCTCTAAATATGATTGGAGCGGGAGAGCATTACGCACTGGAAATATCAGGAGACTCCATGATAGACCTTGGTATAAACAACAAAGATATAGCTTTAATAAAAAAATGCAAGATAGCAAATAATGGAGAAATTGTAGTAGCATTAATAGACAAAAGTGAAGCAACACTAAAAAAATTTAAAAAAACATCTTCAAATATTGTACTTATTCCCGCAAATGATCTATATCAAACACAAACATACGAATATTCTAGGGTTGAAATACAAGGTATTCTAGTTGGAATTATGAGAAAATACTAATTCTTAGATAATTCATCTAATAAAAATAAAAATATAATAATTTAACTTGGTAGTATTGATATGAAAGTAGTTACAAGATTTGCCCCCTCACCTACTGGTTTTCTTCATATAGGAGGAGTAAGAACAGCTTTATTTAATTGGTTGTTTGCAAAACACCATAATGGCTCTTTTAAATTAAGAATAGAAGATACAGATATAAAAAGGTCTACAGATGACGCAAAGGAAGCTATAATTAATGGTTTAAAGTGGTTGGAACTTAATTGGGATGATCAAATAGTTTATCAATCAGAACAAATAGAGAGACATAAAGCTATCGGAAAAGAGCTCTTAAAACTTGGGTATGCTTATAAATGTTATTGCTCCCCTGAAGAGCTTTCTGAGATGCGAGAATTAGCTAAAAAAGAAAAAAGAGCACCTAAGTATAATGGAAAGTGGAGGGATAAAGACTCATCTGAAGCTCCTAAAGATATAAAACCAGTTATTAGAATTAAATGTCCACAAACTGGCACTACAGAAATAAATGATATTGTTCAAGGAAAAATAGTTATTAATAACAGCGAATTAGATGATTTTATTATTCTAAGATCTGATGACACTCCTACGTATATGTTATCAGTTGTGGTAGATGATTACGATATGGAAGTTACACATGTTATAAGAGGAGATGATCATTTAACAAACACACTGAGACAAAAGCATATCTACTCAGCTTTGAATTGGAAGCTACCTATTTTTGCTCATATACCATTAATTCATGGAATGGATGGTGGTAAATTATCAAAAAGACATGGGGCATTAGGAGTAGAAGCATATAGCGATATGGGGTATTTGCCAGAAGCTATGCTTAATTATTTACTAAGGCTAGGTTGGTCTCATGGAGATAAAGAAATAATATCTAGAGAAGAAGCTATAAAATTATTCAATTTAGAAGCAATAGGAAGGTCATCTGCTAAATTTGACTTGGATAGAGTTTCTAGCCTTAATGCGGTTTATATAAACCAAAAAAATAATAATGAATTAGCTTTAAAAATAAAAAATATATATAAAAATAAAGATGTTGTAATTGAAGATAAGCATTTATTATTAATTGAGAATGGAATGAATGGCTTAAAAGCAAGATCAAGAACTTTAAATGAGCTCGCGGAAATGTCCAGTTTTTATATAGAATCCTCTCCTATAATATTAGATGATAAATCTAAAAAAGTATTAAATAAAGATGCAATTGAATTATTAAAAAGTTATCATATACATTTAAGTAAATTAGAAATATGGAAAGAAAAGAACATAGAAGATGATATAAAACTATATTGTGAAAAGAATGAATTAAAACTTGGCAAGCTTGCACAGCCATTGAGAGCAGCAACAACAGGAAAATCAGTCTCTCCTGGTTTATATGAACTAATGGAAGTATTAGGGAAGACAGAAACACTTAAAAGAATAATAAACATTAATAATTAATACTTCAAATATTGCATAGTTAGATTAGATAACTATAATGCAAATTCTAAAATAGATGCTTAAAAATTGGAAAATGTATGTCTGATAAAAAATCAAAAGTTGCAAATTTAATTCTTCCAAACGGAAATAAATTTGAACTGCCTATTCATTCAGGGACTATAGGTCCTGATGTAATAGAAATTAAAAAATTATATGCTGACACTGATCATTTTACATATGATCCTGGTTTTACAAGTACCGGATCTTGTAAATCAGACATAACATATATTGATGGCGATAAAGGAGTTCTATTGCATAGAGGTTATAGAATAGAGGACCTTGCAGAAAATTGTGACTACTTAGAAGTTGCTTATTTGTTATTAAATGGTGAACTTCCTAATAATATTGAAAAAAATGCTTTTGACAATAAAATTACAACTCACACAATGGTGCATGAACAATTAGCTTTATTCTTTAGAGGTTTCAGAAGAGATGCCCATGCAATGGCCGTAATGTGTGGTGTCGTTGGTGCATTAAGTGCTTTTTATCATGATAGCACAGATATAACAGACCCAAGTCAGAGATTAATTGCTTCTCATAGGTTAGTAGCTAAAGTTCCCACTATAGCTGCTATGGCATATAAGTTTTCTTTAGGGCAGCCTTTTATATACCCTAGAAATGATTTAAATTACTCAGAAAATTTTTTAAATATGATGTTTTCAGTTCCAGCAGAGGAATACAAAATAGATCCTATACTTTCAAAAGCTATGGATAAAATTTTAATATTACATGCCGATCATGAACAAAATGCTTCTACATCTACAGTTAGATTAGCTGGTTCCTCTGGTGCAAACCCATTCGCATGTATTTCAGCAGGTATAGCTTCATTATGGGGTCCTTCTCATGGAGGTGCCAATGAAGCTGTAATACACATGTTAAATCAAATTCAACAAACAGGTAATGTTCATGAATTTATAAAAAAAGCAAAAGACCCTAATGACCCTTTTAGATTAATGGGTTTTGGTCATAGAGTGTATAAAAATTATGATCCAAGAGCGACGGTAATGAAAAAAACAGCTGATGAAGTGCTTAAGGCTGTAGGAAAAGAAGATGAACCAATGTTTAAATTAGCTAGAGAACTAGAAAAAATTGCTTTGGAAGATGAATATTTTATTGAAAAAAAATTATATCCTAATGTGGATTTTTATTCAGGTGTCATACTTCAAGCTATGGGATTCCCTGCGAGCATTTTTACAGTTCTATTTGCAGTGGCTAGAACAGTTGGCTGGGTTGCCCAATGGAATGAAATGATTGAAGACCCAGAACAAAGAATTGGAAGACCAAGACAGCTTTATACAGGCGCTGCAGAAAGAGATTTTAT
>JGI20158J14315_10000708_pt1 | contig 25049 bp, 27 predicted proteins | sample COG_08_FD_14315 | JGI IMG/M metagenome (IMG submission 14315)
ACCTAACATTTACAGGAGCAATGGGTGGAAGCTATACTTTAACATTTAAAAAGGATAAATATTATACAACTGGACAAAAAATAATAATTAATAGGAGATAAATATGAATATAGATTTACAAGTTCCTTCAGCAACTTATGCTGAAAAAAGAAAAAACTACTACCCTGTTATAGGCAAACAATTAGATTTACTTTGGCACGCAATAGATGATGGAGCGTTTGGAGATTCAGCAAAATTAACATCTTTTTACACTGAGCTAAAAGCAGTAAAAGATAAATATCCTAAATCTTAGGTCAATCATATACCCCTCAAAAATAGTTCTTGACACCACCTCATATTTTTGATATAATTTAGCATATAGGAGTATAATATGGCAGCAGGAAATTATGATATAGTTATCGATCAAGGCTCAGATTTTGCACTTGAATTTACTTTATCAGAAGACGGAACAGCAATCCCAATCAGTACACATACTGTAACGGCACAACTCCGCCCTACCCCTTCTTCCAATACTCTTACAGCAACATTTACTTGTGCAATTACTAATGCAGCCCAAGGGAAGTTTACTATGAAATTAGGACACGCCCTTACTGCAAATATAGCCGCAGGTAAGTATTATTATGATACTGAAATATATAATTCTAGTGCAAACACAATTACTAGACTTGTACAGGGTGTAGCAAGAGTTACTCAAAACGTGACAAGATAATGGCAACAACTATATCAATTACTCCAAAAACAACTTCATTAGGCGCTACCACCACTACCACAACATTAACGATATCTAACGCCGTAGGCGGCGATGTATCGGATGCCTCAGGAATCACACTTACTTCCCCAGTAGGTACTCTGACAGGTACAGATAATGTACAAGACGCTTTAAACTTTTTAGCAAATCAATTTTTCGTATCAACAACAGCTCCAACTTCAAGTACAACAAACTTGGCAGAAGGAGATTTATATTATGATACTGATGATAATCAGTTAAAGATCTACCGAGAAACATCGTCTGGAAACTTTGAATTTGTACCTATAATGATAGGAAACACTTCAGCAGACTCAGACACGGTAGACGCAGGGAGCTTTTAAGCTCGATAGGATAAAATCATGGCACAAACCATTAAAATCAAAAGAAGTGCGAGTACCGCCGCTCCAACTTCACTAGGTGCGGGTGAATTAGCATATTCATCTAGTTCTAAAAAGCTCTTTGTAGGACATCCAACGTCCTCAGCAGTAACAACAATCGGCGGAGACTTGTATGTCGAAATGCTCGACCATACAGCCGGTTCGCTCACAGCAAGTTCAGCAATAGTCGTAGATGCTTCTAGTAAAGTTGACCAATTAAAATCTGGCAACATTGTAGTTACTGGCTCAAATAATACTATTAGTACAGCATCCGGTAACTTAACTATTAAACCAGCAGGGTCACTAGTAGTACAACATGGTGGAACAGTAAGTTTAGCTAATCAAGCAACTTCTCTAACTATACAAGATAATGAAGCAGCAGCTTTAGACATAAACGAAGGCGGAACTTCTTATGTTAAATTTATCACAACAAATGGTGCAGAAGAAGTAGAAATCGGAAAAGATGTAGACTTAAATGGAGCATTAGATGTTTCAGGGGCAGCAACTTTAGGATCAGCAGCAGTTACTGGTAACTTAACAGTAAACACAGATAAATTCACAGTAGCAAGTGGTACAGGTAATACATTAGTAGCAGGTACTTTAGACGTAACTGGAAACTCAACATTAACGGGCAACCTAGAAGTTGATGGTTCAACTCAATTAGATGGAAATGTTACTTTAGGTAATGCAAGTGGAGATACAATAACAGTTACAGGTACTGCAACATTCACACAATCAGCAGATTTTGATGGTGGAATGACAGTAGCAGGTTCACAGACTGTAGATATGGGTGGAAACAAAGTTACCAATATTGGAACTCCAACTCAAGCTACAGATGCAGTAACAAAAGCATATGTAGATGGTGTAAAACAAGCACTTGATATTAAAGATTCAGTAAGAATAGCTTCACAATCAAACTTATCAGCAGCATATAATAATGGTTCAAGTGGTGTAGGAGCTACTTTAACAGCAGATGGAAATGGAGCTATAACAATAGATAGCGTTGCATTAACTTCTGCAGACAGAGTACTTGTTAAGGCTCAAACAGCTGGGCTACAAAACGGTATATACTCTGTAACAACAGTTGGTGATGGAAGTAATCCATACGTTCTTACAAGAGCAACAGATGCAGATAGTTCAGCAGAAGTTACTGGTGGTATGTTTACATTCGTTGAAGAAGGAAGTGACGCAGACGCAGGTTTTGTACTTTCAAATATAACTGGTTCAGCAACAATTGGAACCTCAGTTATAACAATGACTCAGTTCTCAGGAGCTGGTTCAGTTACAGCAGGTGCAGGTCTTGGAAAATCAGGAAACACACTTTCTCTTAATGTAGATGATACTACAATAGAAATTAATTCAGACACAGCAAGATTAAAAGGAGTAAGCGCACTACCAGAAGGTACACTATTATACGGTGCAAATGGTGGTAGCTCTTTTGCTTCTTTATCAATAGGAACATACGATTCAACAAATTCAGTAGGACAAGTTCTACAAGTTGGAGCAAACGGAACAATAGCATGGACAAATACTTTAGACGGAGGTACCTTCTAAAAAATGTCTCATGTAATAAAAATCAAAAGGTCGGAAACAGCGAGTGCCGCCCCAGATTCAAGTGATTTGCAAACACACGAATTAGCAATGAACGTAGAAGATTTAAAAATATATACAAAAGCTGCAAATGGAAGCATAGTGACTGTAGCTAGTCACAACCCAGACCAGCTAACCACAGAAGATTTACTCGCTTTTTCAATAGCATTAGGATAAGATTATGGCATCAGCATTTAAAACAGTATCAGCGGCAAGCGTAGGAACAGGACTAACAACAGTTTATACCACTCCTTCGGCTACGACCGTTACTATCATTGGTTTATACCTTTGTAATCAAAGTGGCGGAGCGTGTGAAGCTACTGTAGAATTTTATGACGCCTCAACAACAACCCATGTAGGTTTAGTTCATCAAATAGAAATACCAGGACAATCTACACTTGCACCGATAGGTGGGGATGCTAAAGTAGTATTAGAAGCGGGCGATGCAATAAAGGTTCAATCCAATATTGCAAATAGTCTAGATGTAATACTAAGTTATCTGGAGCAAACATAAAATGCCATTAATAGGTAAAGTTTTAGTACAAGAAAATGCAGTAGCAGGAAATGCTATATCTGCAACAAAAATAGCCGCAAATGCTGTCGGAACATCAGAGATTGCTGTAAATGCAGTAAGTGTAGCAGAACTTGCAACTAATTCAGTAGGAGCAGCACAGCTTCAAGCTACTGCAGTAACAGGAGTTGGAGACAATTCTATAGTAACGGCTTCTATAGCTTCAAACTCAGTAGATTCAGCACAATTAATAACTGGAAGTATAGACGCTATACATTTGTCAACAGGAGCAGTAACAACAGCAAAGATAGCTGCAAATGCAGTTACTTCAAATGAGATAGCTGCTAACTCTGTAGATACTGCAGAAATAGCTACAGATGCAGTGGGAGCTTTACAACTTTCTGCAAACTCAGTAGATTCAGCAGAATTAGTTACAGGTAGCATAGATTCAATACATATAGGAAACTTACAAGTAACAACAGGTAAGATAGCTGGAAGTGCTGTAACAACAGGTAAGATAGCTGACAACGCAGTAACAGCTGCAAAGATAGCAGATGGTAGTATCACTTCAACACAACTTGGAGCAAACTCGGTAGATTCAGCAGAACTAATTACAGGTAGTATTGACACTATACATTTAGGAGCTTTACAAGTAACATCAGCAAAGATAGCTGCTGGTGCAGTTACTATAGCTAAGATAGGTGCGGATGCAGTTGACGGAACAAAAATTGCAGATGACTCAATAGATTCAGAACATTTAGTTGACGGTTCAATAGACACAGCACATATCGCAGACTCACAAATAACAAGCGGAAAAATAGCCGCAAACACTATTGCAACAGGTAATATAGCTGACAATGCCGTAGACGGAACAAAAATAGCAACAGATAGCATAGTAGCAAGACACGTAGCTGCTAACTCAATAGATTCCGCAGAACTTATATCAGGCAGTATAGACACTATACACCTTGGAGGTTTACAAGTTACAAATGCTAAGATAGCCGCAAACTCTATCACATCTGGCAAGATAGCAGCAAATGCCGTAGGTTCAAGTGAAATAGCAGCTAACTCAGTAGATTCATCAGAACTTGTCACAGGAAGCATAGATACAATACATTTAAGCGCAGACTCAGTAACAGGTGCAAAGATACCTGACAATGCTATAAATTCAGAACACTATACTGATGGTAGTATTGATACAGCTCATATTGCAGACTCAAATGTAACAACAGCAAAGATAGCTGATAACGCCATTACAGGAGTTAAGATAGCAGCTAATGCTGTATCATCATCAGAATTAAAATCAGATGCACTTAGTGGACAAACATTTACAGGTAACGTTAGTTTCTCAGGAGATGTATCATTCACAGGAACATCAACAACTGCTTCAGCAACAAACACAACAGTTTCAGATAAGTTAATCGAATTAGCAAATGGAACAACAGGAGTTCCTTCAGGAGACATAGGTCATATATTTGAAAGAGGAGATTCAGACAACGTATTTATAGGTTGGGATGAAAGTTCAGATAGAGTTGTATTCGCAACTACCACAGCCACAGGTGCATCAACTGGTGATTTAACACTTACAGATGCTACTATACAGGCATCAAGATTACATGGTAATGTAACAGGCGCACTAACAGGTAATGCAGATACAGCAACCACTCTAGCAACAAACAGAGCATTTTCTTTAACAGGAGATGTAACAGCTTCGGGTGTGAACTTTAATGGTTCAGCTGGAGTTGCTCTATCAACAAGTTTAGCTTCAAACTCCGTAGATTCAGCAGAGTTAGTAACGGGATCGATAGATACAATACATCTTGGAGACTTACAAGTAACTAGTGCTAAGTTAGCAAATAATTCAGTAATTGCATCAAAATTAGCATCAAACTCTGTAGATTCAGCAGAACTAGTAAGTGGTGGCATAGATGCTATTCATCTTGCAGGTAACGCTGTACTAACAGCAAAGATAGCAGCAAACCAAGTTACTTCAGCAAAAATAGCAACAGACCAAATACTATCAAGACATATAGCTGATAATGCTATTGATAGTGTAAATTATATTACAGACGGTTTAATTAACACAGCACAATTAGCTGGTAACTCAGTAGCGACTGCAAAAGTACAAGACAATGCAATCACAAGTGAAAAGATAGCACAGAATAGTATTCTTACTAGACATATTGATGATGCACAGATTACAGCAGCTCAACTAGCCGCTGACTCAGTTACTTCAACAAAAATAGGAGACAATGCTATTAATAGTGTTGCGTTTATATCAAGCGGTCTAATTACATCAGACTTGATAGCAGACGGAGCAATTGTAGCAGGAGACTTAGCAGCAAACTCTGTAGATTCAGCAGAATTAGTAAGTGGCAGTATTGATACTATACACTTAGGAAACTTACAAGTTACAACATCTAAAATAGCTAATGGCACAGTAACAAATGCAAAGTTAGCAAATAACTCAGTTGCTACAGCAAATATAGTTGCAGGTAATGTAGACACAACAGAACTAGCAAATGATGCAGTAACAGCAGCTAAGATAGATGCAGGGGCTTTAAATCAAACATTTACTGGAACTCAAGTAATACCAACACTTAATGCTACTACAAGATTACAAGCAGATAAGATAGGTATACAAGATACTAATCCACCACAAAAACTTCATATAGACGAAGTTGCTGGTTTTGATGTTGGTACAGGAAGTTCATCAAGCACAGCACAATTTACACTTGATTCATTCACTGCATCAGTATTTAGAACTGCTAAGTACAATGTGCAAATTACAAATTCAACAGATAGTGACTATCATGCAATAGAGATATTTTTATTCCATGATGGTACAACAGTATATTTAACACAGTACGCTTCTATATTTGATAATGGTGCTCAAGCATCTTTTGATGCAGATATATCAAGTGGTAGCGTAAGATTACGAGTAACTCCAGCAAGTGGAGATACAATGACTTATAAATTAATAAGAACAACAATAGAGGTATAAAATGGGACAAAAATTAGATTTTAATATCGAAGACTCAGGATTAAAGATTGATGGTACTGATACTATTGATGCAAGTAGAAACTTCGAGGGTGCAGTAGCCACAGGAAAAATTACTAGTGGTACTATGGCTTCGGCAAGATTGCCAAGAACTATAACGACTACCGCCCCTACGGACACTTCTGGTACTGTGGATGGTCATATATGGTTTGTCTATTCGAGTTAAGAAATGGCAATATATGTTAATGATAGTGGAACACTTCGTCAAATTTCCTTTCTGGCAATTAATGATAATGGTACGCTTAGAAGAATCAATGAAGTCTATGTAAACGATGGAGGCTCTCTAGAAGGGCCTTTTACTGTTACGCATGAAACTTCTAGAAATACCGCAACTAGTACTAGTACTATTAGTGGATTACAAGATACTTCTTTTGCCACAACTACTACATTTAACACAACTCAAAGTACTCTTACTACTTTTGACACTAGTAGAACAACCACATTCAATACAGGTAATACTACTGAAACAAGTAGAACAACAGCATTTGATACCACAACAGCTTATTCAACTACAACTGCATTCACTACAACAACAACGTACAATACAACTCAAAGTACAACAACTGCATTTAATACTACTACTGCATTTACAACAACTACAACGTTTAATACAACACAGAGTACTACAACAGCTTTTAATACTACAACAGCGTATACAACTACAACTACGTTTAATACTACACAATCTACAACGACTGCATTTAATACTACTACTGCATTTACGACAACGACAACATACAATACAAGTCAGAGTACAACAACTGCATTTAATACAACTACTAACTTTACGACTGTAACAACATATAATACAAGTCAGAGTACTACTACCGCATTTACAACTACAACAGCTTTTAGTACTGTAACAACATTTAATACTTCACAAGGTACAACTACAGCATTTACAACAACAACTGCTTTTAGTACTACTACAACTTTTAATACTACACAAAGTACTACTACTGCATTTACTACGACAACCACGTTCAACACAACGACGACGTTTAATACAACACAAAGTACTACAACAGCTTTTACAACAACTACAGCGTTTAATACTACTACGACTTTTAATACAAGTCAAAGTACTACAACAGCTTTTACAACAACTACAGCATTTAATACTACTACGACTTTTAATACAAGTCAAAGTACTACTACTGCTTACACAACAACAACCGCGTTTAGTACAACAACAACATTTAATACAACTCAAAGCACCGTTACAGCATATAATACTACAACAACTTATACTACATCATACGATACAGTAATTAGTACAAGTAGAAATACATCTTTTGCAACGAATACTGCTAGAAGTACTAACACTACACAGTCTACAGGGTACAATACTACATTTGCAACAAGTACAGCATATATAGATAATACACTTAGATTGTCAAATACTGCCAGAAGTACGAATACTTCTCAGTCTACTTCGTTTACTACTACATTTAGTACAACAACAGCATACGAAGATAATACTTCATTTGCTACAAGTAGAACTACTACTTACATTACAAATACAACCTTTGCTACTAACACTACATTTACTACTTCGACAGCATACCAAGACAATACATCATTTGCTACAAGTAGAACTACCACATTTATTACGAACACTACGTTTGGAACAAATACTACATTTACTACTTCGACAGCATATCAAGATAATACATCATTTGCTACAACTAGAACTACTACATTTATTACGAATACCACGTTTGCTACAAATACTACATTTAGCACAACAACAGCATACCAAGACAATACATCGTTTGCTACAACTAGAACTACTACATTTATAACAGCAACAGCATACCAAGATAATACATCGTTTGCTACAACTAGAACTACTACATTTATAACAGCAACAGCATATCAAGATAATACATCATTTGCTACAACTAGAACTACTACATTTGCAACAAGTACAGCATATATAGATAATACATCTTTCATTACAGCGTATATAGATAACACAAGTTTCGCAACAAATACAGCTAGAAATACAAATACAAGCAGAATTACAGCATACATAGATAATACTACTTTTGCTACAGCTACATCTTATAATACTACACAAGCAACAAATACAAGTAGAAGTACTGGATTTACAAACTCTACAGCTTATAATACTACACAAGCAACAAATACAAGTAGAAGTACTGGATTTACAAACTCAACAAACACAGCAAGAAATACAAATACAAGTAGAAGTACTTCATTTGCTACAAATACAGCTAGAAATACAAATACAGCTAGAGCTACTGGATTTACTAATATCACAACTAGAGCAACAGGAGCCCCACTAAGTGTCTCCAGATCTACTGGATTTACAAATAATACAAGTTATATTACAACTTACATAACAGTCGAAACGGATGATGAAGGCAACGATGTCAACGTTAATACAAGTAGAAGTACATCAAGAAGTACAAACACAAGCCGAATTACTACATTTTTTACTAGTACAAGTTTTAATACTTCTTTTGCAACAAATACAGCTAGAAATACAGCATTTACAAACTCTACAGGATTCACAAATAATACTGCCAGGATTACCGCATTTACAAATTCTACAGGTTTTACTAATAACACGAATACGAGTAGAATTACAGCATACATAGATAACACAAGTTTTGGCACAAGTAGAAATACAAATACAAGCAGAATTACTGCTTATATAGATAATACAAGTTTTGGTACAAGTAGAAATACAAATACAAGCAGAATTACTGCTTATGTAGATAATACAAGTTTTGGTACAAGTAGAAATACAAATACTACTCAAGCAACAAATACAAGTAGAAGTACAGCGTTTACTAATAGTACTTCATTTACAAATAATACTTCTCAAGCAACAAATACAAGTAGAAGTACCTCGCAAGCAACAAATACAAGTAGAAGTACAAATACTTCTCAATCAACAAGTTATAACACAGTAAGATTATCCAATACATCGAGAAATACAAATACTTCTCAATCAACAAGCTATAATACTGTAAGACTTTCTAATACATCAAGAAATACAAATACTTCTCAATCAACAAGTTATAACACAGTTAGAATATCCAATACTGCTAGAAGTACTAATACGGTTCAAAGTACTAATACTACACAAGGTACAAATACAAGTCAATCAACAAGTTATAACACAGTAAGATTATCAAACACTGCTAGAAATACTAATACAACGCAAGGTACTAACACTACACAAGGTACTAACACTTCTCAATCAACAAGTTATAACACAGTAAGATTATCAAACACGGCTAGAAGTACCAATACTACACAAGGTACTAACACTACACAAGGTACAAATACTTCTCAATCAACAAGTTATAACACAGTAAGATTATCAAACACTGCTAGAAGTACTAATACTAGTCAGTCTACAACGAGAACGACTACATTTACAACAAGTACAGCATACGAAGATAATACTTCAGTATCAACAAACACTGCTAGAAGTACAAATACGGTTCAGGCTACTACTAGAAACACTACGTTTACAACAAGTACTGCTTATGTAGATAATACTTCACAGTCTACAAGTTACGAGACAGCATATATCACAAGTAGAATCAGTTCAAGATCAACAGGTACAAGTAGAAGCACTACAACAACGTTTGCCACTACTCAAGGTACAATTACTTCAAGATCAACAGCTTCAAGCCGAGACACAACAACAGTATTTAATACAGCACAAGCCACTCTTACTACAAGAAGCACAGCATCAAGTAGAGATACTTCAACAGTATTTAATACAAATACTACTACAGGTACACAAAGAAGCACAGCGTCTAGTAGAGACACTTCAACAGTATTTAATACAACTAAGACCACAGGTACTCAAAGAAGTACAGCATCTAGCAGAGATACTACAACAACATTTAATACTTCAAGAGCAAGTTTAACAAGTAGAGGTACTATTACCTCTAAAGATACTACTACTACGTTTGCCACTACTCAAGGTACAATTACAACTAGAAGCACAGCGTCTAGTAGAACTACTACATCAGTATTCAATACAACTCAATCTACTATTACTAGCAGAGGCACTGCATCAAGTAGAACTACTGTATCAGTATTTAATACAAATACTACTACAGGTACACAGAGAACTACAGCGTCAAGTAGGGATACTTCTACAGTCTTTAATACAAACACAAGTACTGCATCAAGTAGAAGTACTGGTACACAGAGAACTACTACNTCCACTTTCTTAACAGACAGAGGAACGGGATCAAGTAGATCAACTCTTACAGATAGAGGAACAACAACTACGTTTGCGACTACACAAGGCACGGTCACAACTAGAACAACTGGAACGAGTAAAAGTACTACAACTACTTTCAATACTCAAAATGTCACAGGTTCAAGTAGGTCAACAGCGTCTTCTAGAAGTACAGAAACTTCAAGAACGACAGCGTTTAATACAACTACAGGATTTGAAACTAGTAGAACAACAACATTTGCTACAGGCAGAACTACTACGACTACTTTCAATACCACAAAAACTACAGACACAACGATCGCAACAGATCATTTAACCACAACAGTATTTAATACATCTACTGTTGTATACGAAAGAACAACAGCCTCACAGGTGGGAACTTTATTCGACACAGAAGTTTCCAGTTTAGACGACTACGGATTCTCATTCTGGGATGGCTCAAAATGGAGTGAAAGCAACTAAGAATGAAAAACGAAGGCGGCGGATTTGAAAAAGAAACAAAGATAACACCAGAGTATGTTAACAATAAGATGGAAAGCATGATGCATGCTTTGTATGATTCAATTGAAGAATCAGAAAAGAGAATGAGAAATTTAGAGAAACAAATATTTGACCTAAAGAATGGCAGTTAAAAGAAAGGGAAAACGTTTGGAGGCCATGACGATTAAGGAATCTTTGGGAGATATTCCTACTCATTTTATGAAGTCAGGGTCTTCGTATAGACCTATAAAAGATTTAAATACTTTAGAATCTTTTAAAGAAAGAATTATACCTAAATCATACAGAGGAGCAAATTTTCAGTATGATATATGGTTTAATACTAATGCTATTAACACAGTTCATAAATGGTTATATACAGACTTTTTAGGAAACGGAATATACATAAGAGTACCTAGTGTTAAAATAAATGATAGACTATTAGAAAAGATAGTAAGCAACCCAGAAGTAGAAATAGACTATGAAAGATGTAACAAAATTGTAAATAACTTTCATAATAAATATACTTTAGGTGTAAATGAAAAGTATTATGACAAAGTAATATTTTTACCAGGTACAAACTTAATTACAAAAGGTAAGTGCATACATTGGGGTAGAGTACGCTCTGCTATTGATAAAGGCTTTGTAATCAAACCACATCCAATTACTCAAAAAGTGTGGATAGCAAAGATGAAAAAAGATTATGGGGAAGAAAATGTACTGGATAAAAAAGTAGGAGGTTTTGAACTTCTTGCAAACTGCAAAGAGTGTGCAACAATGCCAAACAGCGAGATGGGATTAATGGCACTCATGCTAGATAAACAATTAAGTATGGTATCACATACAAAAGAAGATAGAGAGAAATCTCTTTTAACTTATGAAAGTATTTACCATGCAATAGCTAACACAAATGCTAAAGAATCTTTGATGAAGATATTCTCAGCAAAAAACTCAGGTATAATCTTTAGTTTTGATAAAGATGTAGAAATACGAAAAGAGCTGTTCCTGAATAACTTTTGGGACATGAAGGTAATAAACGGATGATAGAACTAGTAACAACATATAAGAAAGATTGGACATTTTTCACTTTAGCCTCTTTACTGAATAAGTCAGGGTATCGTCTGCACTTATTTATACACAAAGAAGACTGGGTTGATAAAGAAGTATCTTGGATGATTAATAACTTTGAAAACATAAAAATTTATGAGTCTTGGTGGAGATCTGACCATATATCAAGAATGACTTTTCATTTAAAAGACCACTGGAAAGATAAAGGTGGACTCGCAAAAAGAATGGTAGTATGGTATGGTAATAGAATATTTAATAGACCAATTGATGAAGGCGATATACCACCAGCAAGTTTCTTCAAGTCTTCACTTTCATTTTTGAGTAGAGACCTAGTATTTGATAAAAGTCATTTGGCAAACTATTATGGCATACTCAACATAGCAACTCAATCACATCAACGTATACCTCTAATAGATAAATCAATAGTAGTACTTAATTATGATAGATTGTGTGAATTTCATGACAAAGACTTATTTTTTATGAATCAAAGAATGCCAGTAAGTAATGGCAATAGACCAGCAGTAGATACTAAACTAATAGCGTGTAAAGATCATGCTTTCTTTGAAGCACTTACATTCTACAATCATTCATGGTCGCCATTGTATGTAAATGGAAAGGTCGATACATTAGTAGAGCTAGATGCTGTTGGAGCAAAAGAATTACTAGATTATAATGTGATGTTAAGAAAATCCTGGAGTATAGATGTAGAACACAGATTTTTAGCAAAAGATTATTTACTTCTACAGACAGGTCTTCAACTAGCTGTACCATGGGACTGCTATACTAGATTAATTGATAGTATTCCTTTGAACTTCAGAAATGCAAGATTGAACGAAGTTTTACTAACCAAAACAACAAAGCAAAAAGCTACAACAGGAAAATTAGTAGAAAGGGGATTTTATTTAGGAAAGGTCTAAGTAACCTTCTTTCAAATCGGTCAAAATTTTCCAATCAATTATTCCTCTATTATGTAAATCAAGAACAATCTCCTTTTCCTTTGGGGAATGGGGGTTGCTATTGACTGTGCTTACAGGAATATGCCAACTGTACGGATTGTTCGCACCTGCGACAATTGGAAGTGCCTTAGAAAAGAAATCAAATCCTACCAATGTAAGAGTAGAAAAATTTGTTTTTTGTAAAAAATATTGAATTGCAATGAAACCTGCAGAAGGCCTTGCGCCTATGATTGCGTGGTTCTCCGCTCCAACTAAATTGAATATTGACACAAGCTCTTTGTCCGAAAACATATCGACATATTTAAAACGTATGTCGTGTCTCTCATCCGCATCGTCTCCCAAATGCATACGAGAACGATTGAACAGTACTGCACAATCTTTTGGGAACTTATTTCTCTTTTTATATCTTAAAAATCCAGTAATCCAAATATCTGTACGCTTACCAATACTATCAAAATTAGTATAGTCAGGTACTCCATTACCAAATCTTACGACTGTATCGAAGTTATCTATATAATCAGCAAGTTGATGTTGTAGTATTTCGACAGAGTTTCCAACAAGTACTATTGATTTGTTTTCTGTAAGGTCGCGTAAAGTTTGTTCCATTCTTGAGAGTATTCCTCATTGTCGTTTATACCATGCCACGGCCCACCGTCTGTAAAGTGAACTGCTTTTGGATTTTTGAAGTGATAGTAATTTACCATAGCATTGAACTCTGCTGGTAAACTACCGATTGAATTTGCCCATTTCATTTCATGTAACGCACCCGCTGGGGCTTGGTTTACATAGGTAGGAGTTAGGGTTTTGCACCTTGAATTGTCAAACCACATTAAGGATGACCAATTTTTCTTTGGATAAGAACTATTTACTTTCTCATTCATCTTACTAGAAGGTACTAGAAAGTCGGGATGTTGTACACAATATACATCATGCGTTTCATTAGCATGATACACTATTTCTTGTGGGTCACATTTCCACATAAAATCAGCATCACAGAACAATGCGTGTCCATGATAATCAGATAAATATGGTACTAAAAATCTTGTAAAAGCAAATTCTGTACTTTCATTTTGAAAAGGTCGATTATATACTTCTAACTTATCTTTTATCAGTGGTTTAATAGTGTGGCTTCCACTATACTTTCGTATGGAAGCCTCACATACGGCATATGCCTCAGGCTGACTAGAGTCGTACCCGATGTATATAACCATTATTCGTCTTTTAGACTATTGCCCAAATCATTTACATATGCTTGTCTTGCTGTTTGAATTGCTGCTTTCTCATTATCGAGGTCAGCTAATTTAGCATCACAGAATCCTATTGCATGATGTAAAGCTCTTTGGTCTTTATTGAAGTTATCGGAATCATGTTCGATTCCATCTATTGTAATTGTTGCCATTAAAATATATCCTGCCAATTGCCCTGTGTACTACTCTTAGCATACTCTGTAGCACGGTTTTCAAAAAAGTTGGTATGCTCAACTGCGTTTACTTGTGTATCAATCCATGGTAAAGGGTTAACTGTACTATGAAATATAGCTTTCATACCTAGACCTAATAATCTTCTATCAGCAATATATCTAATATATTCTTTGACTTCTTTTGCTGTTAAGTCGGGTATTTCTGCTTTGTCAAAACAAATATCAATAAACTTGTCCTCTAGTTCTACTACTCTTTCAGCAGCACAATAGATTTCATACTTTAGTTTATCTGTCCATATTTCAGGATTCTCTGATATAAATGTTCTGAAAAGTTTTGATACATTCTCTACATGAAGTGTTTCATCACGAATACTCCAAGTTACTATTTGTCCCATTCCTTTCATAAGATTATGTCTAGGATAGTTTAGTAGTATAGCGAATGATGAGAATAGCTGTACTCCTTCTGTGAACCCACTATATACTGCCATAGTCTTGGCTATATCATGTGGAGTGTCCATGTTAAAGTCAGATAAATACTCATGTTTTTCTACCATCTGTTGTATATCCATAAACTCTTTATAGATATCCTCGGACTTGCCAAGTGTTTCTAATAAAGATGAATACGCATCTTGGTGCACTGCTTCCATAGCTGCAAATGATACTAACATCATTCTTACTTCTGGTGCTTTGAAAGTAGGAAGATAATGCTTAGCATATCCACAGCAAACATCTACGTCTGCTTGTGTAAAAAATCTAAATATATTATCTACTAACTGTCTATTATCTTCTGTAAGATTTTTATTATAATCTTTAATATCATCAGCCATAGTTACTTCTTCAGGCATCCAATGCATTTGTTGTTGTTTTTTGTAGGCTTCAAATGCCCACCCGTAATCAAACGGTTTGTAATACTCTCTTTCTTCTAATAAGTTTGCCATTTTATCCCTCGCAACTTAGACAATCTGATTGCTCAAAGATTATCTCTCTCTTAGCTTGATTAGATACATTATCAGCTCTACTGATAGCTTCACTTCTCAAGTAATATAATGTTTTTAAATTTTTAGCCCATGCTAACATATGTACGTTATGTAAGTCTGCTTTGTTTACATCAGGTGGAAAGAATAGATTTACACTTTGAGACTGACAGATAAATTCCTGTCTGACTGAAGCATGTTCTATTACCCACGCTTGATTTATTTCTACAGCTGTTTTAAATACATCTTTCGCCCAATCATCTAGAAAATCAAGATGTTGTACACTTCCTTTGTTTGCAACAATAGTAGACCAAGTTTCTTCATACAGTTCAGGACTAACTTTTTCTTTGATGAGTGCATTTAAGAATTTATTTTTTACTAAGTTACTTCCTGTTTTAGTTTTCTGCGTGTAAGCATTAGCTCTGAAAGGTTCAATACTTGGACTTGTGTTGCCACATAATATACTAGAACTTGCATTTGGTGCTATTGCGAGAAGATGAGCATTTCTTACAGAAGCTGTATCGTCATCAGGACATGCACCTTTTTCTATTGCAAGTTGTCTAGTAGTTTGGTCTGCTTTGTTTTTGATGTATGAGAACATCTCCATATTTGTACCACCTGCTAGACCGCTTTCAAATGGTATATTGTTTTTCTGTAAGTACGCATGGAATCCCATTGCACCTAATCCTACGCTTCTCTCCCTTTGCGCACTGAACTTTGCTCTTTCGAGTTGGCTTGGTGCGTTGTCGATAAAGTATGTTAGTACATTATCTAGCATACGGATTAAGTCAGGGATAAATGATCCATGGTTTTTCCACTCATCATAGTACTCTAAATTTACACTAGAAAGACAACATACTGCTGTTCTTTCTTCATCTGTCGCAAGAGTAATTTCACTGCATAGATTACTATGATGTACTTTTAATCCTTTTCTTTTTTGAAAATCTGGTAAATCATTATTAACAGCATCTTCAAACATTAGGTAAGGCTCACCTGTTTCCATTCTATTTTGTAAGATTTTAACCCATAATGCTCTAGCACTAACTGTTTTTATTACTTGGTTAGTGTGAGGATCAATAAGATCCCAGCTATCATCGAAGTCACTATGCTTGGAAGCAGAGTGAATGAGTTCCATAAAACTATCTGGAACCACCACAGCATGATGAAGATTAAGGCACTTACGATTGGTGTCCCCACCAGTAGGTTTCCTAACATCTAAGAACTCCTCTATCTCGGGGTGTGACATATGTAGATATCCTGCGTAACTACCCCGTCTAGTTACTCCTTGGCTAAATGCCAACATCTCTGCATCTACTACTTTTACGAAAGGAATAACGCCAGTACTTTCTGAGCCTTTTGATGTCTTTGTTCCAGAGGAACGAACATCACTCCAAGTACCACCGATACCTCCTCCAAAAGATGATAAGAAAGCATTTTCCGTAAAATGTTCGGTTATACCTTCTCTGCTATCATCTACATAATTTAAGAAACAACTTATGGGTAATCCTCTACGAGTACCTCCATTTGATAATACAGGCGTAGCAAACATAAACCACAGATTACTTACATAGTCGTATAATCTTTGGGCATGAGCTTCATCATCCGCAAAACATTCTGCTGCACGAGCAAAAGCTTCTTGAGGTGATGTTTCACCTGGTATCATATATCTATCTTTTAAAGTTGCATGTGCGAACTCATCCAAGAGAGAATCTTTACTATAATCTATCTTCACTGACATAATTTTCTACCAATCCTATAATTTCTTGTCCATGTCCTAGCACTGCTGCATCGACATCGTATGTTAAATCCATGAGTTTTACACCAGCTTCTAGTCCTTCGCTTCCGAACTCATTTAAGTTCTGAATATACTTGTACTTACCTTCTAGTGGCAAACTCGCCATAATATCAAAGACGTCTCCGTACTGCTCAATCAATTGAGTTGCACGTTTCGGTCCTACCCCGTCTACACCAGGAACGTTATCTCCCTTATCTCCTGTCAACGCCTTGTAAGTCAAGTAGTAGTAAGGGTCAAAGTCATAATGCTCATCCCAGTTTAGTAGTGTTGTTTCTTTTCTTGTTACAGTCGAAAAGCGACTGATCTTTTCATCGACTAGTAAATCCCAGTCTTTGTCTGATGATATCATCCATATCTCATCTACCCCTATGTTTTCTCGGTTTTGGCATATAAGTGCGGCTATATCATCAGCCTCTACTCCAGAATACTTTAGTGTAAGATAACCCTTACGTTTTAAAGTAGACATAGTAGTAGAAAACTCCGCTAAGAACATTTCAAATTCTTTTGCTTCTTCGGGAGTTTGTTCTGCATATCGTTCCTTACGATTTGCTTTGTACTCTGGGTCAATAGACTTACGGTAATTACTACCGCCATCGCCTAAGATGACTATCTCCCCACAGTTATAGGACTTTGCCAAAGACTGTACAGTTCTTACATATTCATGCTCGAAGTCTGTAGTGCCTTGGTGTTTCCATCGAAAAGCTAGATTGAGTCCATCAACAATCAATAAGTTCCCATTCGGGATCGGCTTTCCATGGCTCGTAAATTGTATCGCCATTTGTAAATTTTACCTCTTGTGTTTCTAAAAATTTATCAGCAAGAGTGACATAGCACCCTAGCCAGTTTATGTACATATGTTTTTTGTAAAGTGGCTTTCTTGTCGTTGCCACATACCACTGCGAGTGGTTTTCTTTGAAAATAAGCAATGGCTCTTGGTTCATCTGTTCAGATTGTTTACAAAGTTTAGACCACCAATTCACAAATACATTACTCTTTTGAGTGAATATTTTATGATTGAATCCCATATCTTTGTAATGTTTAATCTCTATACAGAACAGGTTCTTTTTGTGCGGTACACATAAGTCCCCTTTTATCTTACCAGAGCCACTACCAGGAGTCTGTACGAACTCTAATCCAGTAATTCTTTTTAACATTGCAGCAGCTTTGAGCTCTGCATCATGACCTTTACGTCTACTGTTAACCAATCAATTTCTCCAGTTCCACATAACCACCGATATGTTTATCGTCTACTAGTATCTGTGGAAATGTTCTAGCACCAGGAAACTTATCCCTAACGTCAGACGCAGAAAAATCTTTTCCAATCATTTTGTATGATACCTCTGTTACTTCATCTACATGGTCAGCTAAGAACTTAGCCTTCTTGCAGTAAGAACAGTTTGGTATACTATAAATTTCTACTTTCATATTTCTCCAATATTGTATATTATAACAGGTTTTTCAACTCGTGTCAAGAACTAAATTATTCCCCGATGTTTTGAGTAGTTATCTTTGCTTTCTTTTCTGCCTTAGCAAGACTATCTTTGATATCTACTTTTCCATCTCTGTTTACGTCGTTGCCGACTAGTATATTCCACCATTTGGTTATGAATCTAAACATGATATATTATCCTCTTTTATTATTTCTATTTTTTCTAGTAGTGGATGTGTCCAACCATGAGATACTAGATATGTATTTAGTCTCTCTTCTTTTAATAGAACTTCTACTACTTTCTCTTTACCTTGCTCATCTAAGGCTTGATTTACCTCATCTAAAAACAAGACATTAATTTGACTTCTACTAATAGATGTCATAAGTTTTCGTATTGCAACTAATGTCGCAATATTCACTCTTGCTAGTTCTCCACTAGATAGAGCTAGTATGTCAATAATGTTTCCATTATCTGATACTTCTACATTTAGTTTGTCGTTAGTAACAACAAAATTGATACTAAATCTACCATCACTAAACTCTGCTAGATAATCATTTGTCATAACTTCTAGTTCTTTTACTAAAGATTCTATTTTGTATGCCAATAATCCATTGGTAGAAAATGCTTTCTTAAGCGTTTCAAGTGCCGCCAAGTGTTCTTCTTTACTTGATAGTTCAAATTGAAGTGCATTAAGCTGACTTTGAAACTCCGCAGTCTGTTCGAGTATAATTCCAACTCTGGTGTTATGTCTTTCCCTCTTTTCATTTTCGCTAATTACTTCCTGAAGAACCGATTTAGCATTGGTAATTTCTTCACTAAGTTTACTAACTTGTTCTTGTAAGTCATCTTCTGAGAGGACTGTGGTCGTGAGGTTGTGGTCGATAGACCTGTAGAGGTCTTCCCAATTAGCCACTTCTCTTTCGGCTGTCCTATAAATCGCATTTTGTTCCTCTAGCCTTTGCAACTTTCGTGCGGCTTCCTGTGTGAATTTTTCACAATTGTCTTTTCGTTCAGTATGTTCTTTTATCATACCATTTACAAACATCTCATTAACTTCTCCTTCACATGTTGGACAAACCATATCGTCTAAGGTTAGTAACTTTTGATACTTGGTAAGCATTCTTTCTTCATGAACCATCTCAGACCTCCAAGTTGCTACAGAAGAAACAGCATCATTAGTATCTTTTTCTTCTTCGTATTTTGCAAGTTGTCTTTTGTACTCATGCAAATCTATATCAGAAAGCTGGTGTTTAAGTTGATTATTGAGATTTATTTTTTTATTCTTTTCAGTGATATTTTCAAGTTCTATTAATAAAGAACGTAAAGACTTCTCATTCTCTTCCGAGTAAAATGGTAAATCTTTTTTATCAAGTATGGAACTATCTTCGAGAATATTATCTTCTAACCATTTTACAATAGTTGAAAGTTTCGCGTTGATAACTGTAACATCACTAGAATTTGTCCTTACGGCTTCTTTAAATGTCTCAAAGAAAGAAACATAGTCGTCCAGTTTTAGTAGGTCAATTAAGAACTTTTTACGGTTTGTATCTGTGGCAGTTAAAAACTGCAATGACGCATTGGTGTTTTGATACACTAGCTGTGAAAAAGTCTTAAAGTCAATACCTAAGATGTCACCCAAAGTTTTGTAAGTATTAGACGCAGTATGTGAAGATATATCTTCCCCATTCTTTGTTAGCTTACACTTGAGTGCAGAACGCCGTATAACAGTAATGTTGTATAGGTCACTGTCCACACTAAAATCAAGACTAATATCGTACCCTTTGTTAACATATCTATTTGCTATATCCGCTTTCTTTACATTTTTACTATTCTTATTGAATAATATTTCTTCTAATATTAAAGGTATAGAAGATTTACCTACTCCATTAGTGCCGACTAACTGTGTTAGAGTCGCATCTGATAGATTTAATTCGTTATCTGCTCCATAAGAGAAGCAATTATCCCATTTCAGTTTTTGTAGAATAATCATTAAAAACTCCCATTAATTTTTTTACTTTTTCATCGTCAAGAGATAAAATCTCTCTCAGATATATACTTAATTCATCTTCCATTGACATCTCGTTAGTCAAGGTTAATGTTGCATCTGTCTGTCGTTTAACTACTTTTTTGTCGAGTAGATCGGAGTTCTTAACTTGTGCTAAGTCTTGTACATCTCCTTCTATTTCATAGATAGTATGGTCAAAATCTGTTTGTACCATCTCATTTGGATCGGTGACAGTTTTTCTTATTAACTGTGGTAAGTCAAATTCATGCCACGTCCAGCACCAGTCTTCATCAAAATGATGGGTATTAGTATCTATAATTATATACCCCGTTCGGACTTTGTTTCTATGGAAAGATGTGGTCATTGGTGAGCCAGGATATACAATATTTCGTTGAGTATTCTCGTGAGCATGTAAGTCTCCTGCATACACTTCTTTAAACTTATCAAATCTTTCTAAATCTACTTCAGGTTGTACATGTGGCGGTATCTCTCCACGCACATGAGTAAATAGATACTCTGCATCTATAGTTTCTATACTATTCTTTTTATGTAAGTCTGCGTAAGGCAGTATACACCAATCATCTTCATAGTATGTTTCCGTAATCACACTTACTAGTGGATTAAGTTCATTTGTTACTCTCTTTAAGTTATCAAAGAAAGTATTATTTTTTCTAGTGGCTTCATGGTTGCCATCATAGATAATTGTTCTTACTTGTGTTCTTTTAACAAAGTCAAAATATAAAGTAAGTTCGTCCATAGAAGGGACTCGATCAAACAAGTCCCCGCCTATGATGTGAAGATCAACTTCATGATTATCTACTGCTTCCTGCACTTGTTCAAAGAACATCTGATATCTTGTACATGCCCAAGAGCGTGGTACATTCTTCTGTCCTAATTTAATATGCCAATCTGCTGTAAATAAAATCATCCTAATAGTTCATCCCCAGGTGTCCATTCACACCCTGTTAATCCACCTGCTTTAATGCCTTGCAAAGTTCTAAGAACTTCATGAGCATTTCTGCCTGTGTCAAGTGCGTTAACACTTACATGTTGTATTATATCATTCCTGTCAATAATATAAGTAGCTCTAAAACATACTCCTGCTTCTTCATGAACTATTCCTAGTTTAGAAGATAGTCCTAAGCCGCAGTCTGCCGCTAAGGAGTGTTGTATGTTTCCTATGAGTTCATTATCTTGTTTCCAAGCTAACTTACAGAACTCGTTATCGCCACTAATACCAATAACATTAGCTTCCTCTACTAACATATCCATTCCCGCAATTTCTGTTGGGCATATGAAAGTAAAGTCTTTTGGATAGAAGTATATAACTGTGTAATCTTTTTTCAAAGGTTCGTACTGTTCTGTGACAGATACTGTTACAAAGTTATTATCTTTGTCTACACCCTGCAGTGTAAAGGCAGGGAACTTCTCTCCAACGCCTATCATGATACGTCAAACTCGCTTGATACATCTTCAGGAGCTTCGCTACCTTGATCGTTAACTCTTCTAAGAAGTTCTAACTGTGCATCTGCAGTTGGTCTGGTAAGAACGTCATCCATTGACTTAAGATTAGCCAATAATTCTTTCTCCCAGTCCTCTAGTTCTCTAGCTTTACACTTTAGAACTGCTAATTGGTATTCTACGTTAAATACTTGTGGGCCAGTCTTCTTTCTTTTGAAATGAATGTCATAGCCTGTAACTGGATCGGTTGGGTCTCCCAACTCTTCCATAGCTACTAGTACTTGGTCGAATAGTTTTCTTTTTAAATTCAAAACTTTAACACTTTTATCAGCGTAGTCAATGCATTGAATGGCATAAGACCATCCACATTTTAAGTCTGGGTAAAAGTCGCGAACATGGTCATGTTCTTTGTTGTTAAAGGTTTCTGAATCTCTATCGAAAGATAGACACTCCATAGGAATATTTTTCCCGTTTTCTCCTTTAATCCAGTAGACGTACCTAGGTAATAAGTCACCAATCAGTCTTACGTGATGGTCTTCTTTACCTGCGTAGTTGTAAGTTTCAATTTTATCTTTTTGGGCTGAGCCCTTTGTTGTATTAAAGCCAATAGCCATAATTTATCTCCATGTCTCCTCGAACAAAAAGTGTACCCGTCCATCTTTTAATTCAAGCAGTCTGTTTTTAGTTATAATTTCTTCTGATATCGGTGACATCAGAAAATCTAGTGTGGTGTCTTTAGTTTTCAGATATTCATGATAGTTACGAAACGATGCTACACCTGCATATTCCGCAACTTCTTTATCACTCAATCCGCGTCCGTGTTCTAGCAAATCCTTTGGGTTTAGGATAAAACTAGTACCACCGAACTTATACTTGTAAAACTTAAAAGTTTTATCGTAGTAATTTTTAGGTTTGATTTTGTAAGTAATTATACGAAGGATTTGGATTATCTCACCAATGTCTCCTTTGCTTACTTTCATTATCTCATTCCAATTAAATAGTAACATATTATACCAACTTTTTAAACTCGTGTCAAGAACTATTTTTCTCTGCTTCATTCCCACCAGCTGTACTTAGATTATCATTACCTAGTTGGGGGCTACTGCCTAGTTGTTGCTTTGTGATTTTTCCAACGTCTTCAGGAGCGAGAGTAGCATGTACTCCAGCCTGCGCCATGTCTAATAACTTGCCTTGAAATATGTGAGTACCACAGTGCATTAGTTCTACCATTGGTAGTGCCCATATGTCTATTCCCATACCTCTTACAACTTCTGAAAACATGTAGTCTTCACTAAGATATCTATTTTGATGATTAATAATGCAATCAAAATATGCCATAATTTGTTCTCCTGGTTTAAATTCTCCTTCTCTTAAATGGTCTGGAGTATATAATCTTTCAGGGTAGTGTTTATCGTATTCTTCAAATACAGATCTATGTATAAACATAAATCCTGTTGCACCTTCTTTAATTTTTACAGGCTCGTATAAAGGAGCTTGTCCATCTGGGTAAGCCTCTGATAAAGGATTGAATACCATATCTCCTGCAATTTTTTCTAGCCCCATAGGATCATCATCATATGCACCACTTTTAGCTGCTTTTAATACTTTTTCCCAAGCTATTGTTTTCTTGGGATATAATGCACAAAATACTTTAAGTTCTTCAGGATTTGTTACTAATAAGTGCCACATATACACTAAGTCCATTGCATTCCACGCTATGTCACTATCTATAAATAATAGATACTCTGCATCACTTTTCAAAAAGTTAGCAACACAGTAGTTTCTAGCTCTTGTTATAAGGGATTCATTAAACATATAATAAATTTGCACGTTCAATCCATGATTCATACATACTGATGTAGTATCCATCAAAGATTTTGTGTATAAACCATGACACATTCCACCATACATAGGTGTGGCTAGAAATACTTTAGATTGTTGCATTTTTGGTATGTCTAGTTGTATTGTTTTTTGTTTTGTCATAAGATATTAACCTCGTAATCTTGTTTTATATAGTAGCCCAGTCTTGCATTTGCTTGACGAGCTGCTGTTTTTCCTTTGAGATGAATGTCTACGATAACAGGTTGTCGCTTTCCTTCTTTCTCTCTTATTACTCTTCCAATAAGCTGTGTTAGTAAAGGCTCATTATTTATAGGTGTGCCCAATACTAAACAACTTAAATCGTTTAATGATATACCTTCAGAAAAGATTGACTGTGTACCAAAGAGTATATTCTTATTCTCTTTAATCTCATCCATCACTTCTTCTCTTTCAGTAAGTTCCATATCTCCTGTTATGGAAACTGCTTTATCGCCACACAGATTAGCACAAGCTTTTAGAAAAGCTACTCTATCAGACACTACTAATACTTTGTGTCCTTCTGCGGCATATTTTGCAGCAATCATACTTACACTATGAACGTATTCTTCGTTATATGCAAGATGATTTATTCGTTCTGCCCAAGGGGTATACGCTCCATCTAAGAAACGTATGTCAGACTTAATTACATGAATCTTGGGAGTCATATAATTCTCTTTTGGTGGTATATGTACATCATTACCGAAGTAATCTCTGAATACCACATGTCTTCCATCTTTTCTTTCTAGTGTTCCTGATAAGCCTATCTTATTCAAAGCTGGCATTTCATCTACTATTCTAGTAAAAGTTGGACTACTGACGTGATGCATTTCATCTAAAATCACAGTTCCGAATACTTGTTTGATGTCGTCCATCTTGCGGTATAAACTCTGAATGTTCCCAATAACTATTGGAGACTTAGTGTCAAAGCTACCTGACCCGATTCTGCCTGCCTTGATTCCAAAGCATTTCTCTACGTCTTTTTCCCACTGATTTCGTAGGGTGGTTGTGTGAGTAACAACCAATGTTTTCTGACCTAACTTCTTAGCTATCGCTAAACCTGTTATAGTCTTTCCCCAACT
>JGI20158J14315_10000711_pt1 | contig 25018 bp, 25 predicted proteins | sample COG_08_FD_14315 | JGI IMG/M metagenome (IMG submission 14315)
CATTGCGGTCTGGTGCAAACTCGTCGGGCGTGTAGGTTCCCCCAGGGTCGCAGTGCAGGTGACACTCTTGGCCGTACCAGTTTTCCTTACACGTCTGACAGCCGGCGCCTGTCCAATGCTGCGGACTCGGGTCGTCCCAATCATTGCATTCGCAGGTGGCGTCGTCCTGGCAGACACCGTGGCCCGAACACGTATACTTGGAATTGCAAGAACAGTCCACACCAACCCACGCAGAATCTTTATTACAGAGACAAACGGCCTGTTCTGTCCCGTCTTCGTTCGTCTCTAAATCGCACCGCCCGTGTCCCGAACATGTCGTAGGGAATGTTTTATCGCCAGGACATTCGTACTGGCACATACTGCCGATGTAATGCGTGTCACACGTGCACGTGGGTGCGCCCAACGAGGTTAGTCCACATGTGCCGTGTCCCGAACATGGCAAATCGTTTGTAGATTTGCAACTGTCCTCGCAATTTTTACCGTAAAATCCTGGCTCGCACACGCATTGCAATTCTCCGCCCAGTGATTGGCACACGCCCTTGCCTTCCTGACAAGTAATACCTGCGGTTTCACATGAGAGGGCACACTGCTCGCCACCGAGCGTGGTAAACCAACCTTCGTCACATTCGCACCCCCCAGTTGGGCCACAGTGTCCGTGACCATTGCAGGCGTTGCACACGCCGCCGCCCGAAGATATTTCTATACATACAGGGTCGTAAGAATTGCCTTCGGGTATGCAGACGGTATCACACTTCAGTCCAAAGTGCGCGTGCGTTGAGCTGTTTTTACAAGGCCCAGAGCACTCGTTTTTGGAGTCGTCGTGGTTTTCGGCGTAACATTTGTCGCACAACGTTCCCGTCCATTTTTTCAGCGACGGGCATTTGCATCCCCATCTGCTACTACCGCCTTTGGTGGACAGGGCGCATACACCTTGGTGCTCGCATTGACACTCGTCACAATAGACGCCCGCAAAAATACCGCGGGTGTTATCACAGTTGCACGACTCGCCCGTCCATACAGAATCGTGTTGACAAGGGATGACGATGTCGTTTACCCAGTGTTCAAAAAAATCCGTCGACATTGAGAGCAGCGCCACAGCAGAGGCAGTCACTACTAATACAAAACCATAGAGGGAAAACTTACCCATTATAGAATCACGTGCCTTACATTTATACTAACATTTCCGAAAAATATTATCCTCTACATAAGTGAATTTTTATGAGAAAAGTCAACACGTACAGGGATTTGCCTTTGATCAATAATACATGCCTCTATAGCACTGCTGTATGTATGGAGTTCGAATACGACTCGCCCAGCGACTCGGACGAAGAACCTGTCGGACGTGAATCGTTCTGGGGGGAAATGTCGAAGCGCATTAAATGCGAGTCCAATCAAGTGCACATATACATGGAAGACAACGACGACACGTCCGTGATGGACAACATTATCGAAACCATACGTACCGGCGTTTCCGCCCAGGCTATCGCGTGTCAGTGCCAAATCGAAAACATACACAACGCAATCGTAAATCATCCTTCAAAAGGAACTGGCCCGCAACGACTCAATGACATAGCACGCTTGCAATCGCTGATTCGTCCAGACCTCAATCTGACACACGTGACACATATTCATATACCCAACGCCGAAGATTACCGGTCAAAACACGTACGCGCGTGGGCTATGCTCATGCCCAACCTGGTGTTATTGTCGTTGAGTTCGCCGAAGACGGACATGCTACAAAAGCTCCACCGGTTTCGCCGGTTACAACACTTACGGATTGACAACGTCGACATATTACCAGGGTTTTACATTGGCAAGAACCTCGAGGTCTTGACGCTGAGCCGTATACGCCGTTTCAGGGATAGTGGGACTATTCTGTTTATACAGCGCGTCCGTATAGATGTGCAGAACTCGACGCTTGACGAGAGCGATTGTATAGTACTCAAAACACACGGAAACGTCACTTACACGGATGTACACGTGGACATGGGGAACGGTATACTCAAACACGAAGAGTGGTTGAAAACTATAAATAGCAAATTTACATTCTAAATCCATTAATGTAAAACCATTGTTCCACCCGGGGTACGTCTGGTACACGCCTGAGTGTACACTGCAATAAAAACTCTTCCCAATCGCTTTGCTTCGCCTCTGGGTTGTACATTGTCACCAGGTCAAAAATGCGCGCGTGTCGAACCGCCATGCCCACACAATCCCCCGTTATTTCGGCTCCTTCCATCAACAACCAAGCCACTGCCCCGACCCATTTGTGACAGATAGCGTCTCGCAGTGGTAACGTCGGCCCGTGCTTGTCCACGAACACCTCCAAAATTTTCAAACGTTGACTCGCCACGATGAAAGGGCTCAGACGCTTAGGAATGTCTGTTTCCGCCAACGCGAAAAACAGTTTATCGCTGACCGTCTCGAAGTCCACGATATTCCATACAAACGGGTCTGGTATGATGTAATGTGTCTCCATAAACTCTGCATTTTCATCCACAATTGCCCGACGAATGGCTTTCCTCCACCGTCTTTTTAGTTTAAAATCACAGTGTATAGACTCTGAGACACACAGCGGCAACTCGTTGGGGTTTACGGCGGACATGAAGAGCCAATACCGTGTTATCCACCAGTCTATATAGTCCTGGCGCCCCAGAAAATCCGCCGATTTGAGTGCGGCCAACGACGGTTTCCATGGTTTACTCATGTGCTCATGTTGTTCGGGTGTCGGAACGAGACGCACGTCCATCTTTCTTTGTTCATACATTATTCTGTAATTTTGAATACTCATATGTGCAGAATGTTCGCGTTACACCGGTATATACATGTACACACACTTCTGAATACAATGCAATGAGCGAAGTGATGTGGCATTTCGACGGACGTGCCTGGCGCACCGTCATTGTATGGAGAGGTAAATCCGAACATCGCATGAACAGTCCGTATATAAATCCACCGCTATCATACCACATGCAGAGCTCGACCACCGCACCTATTGCCATCAAAGTCAAGAAAGTGAATTATGATGCTAATTACATTGGCACATGCAGGTCGTACGACGAAAAGCAACCGGTGCCCTCTTTTGTACGGTCGTTGACACCAGACTCTGAGAAGAAAAAAAGCTCCACGGGTCGGAAACGTCTCGTCAGTGAATAACAATAAACAAATCATTAGAAATAGAGATTGTAAAGTTAGGCTATATAACATGACAACACGATTTTAATTTTAATAAAAATAAAACTCTATAAACATTTGTCAGTTTGAATATAAAACGTGAAAGTATAAACAACAGCATGAAACGAAAACGCAACCCCGCGACACGACCCACAAAGAAGCAACGCCTGGAAACACTCGCCTTGGTGAACCGCTTACAAGACGAAGACGAAGACGAACGTGAGCGCAGGAGGGTCGAAGACGCCAAGAAAGCCGTGGATGTGGCTTATGGTGAAGGACGGAAGAAAATTCGCAGGGACTATCGCACGCTTAGACCGGAACGTGTACTGCCTGAACGTAGGCTACAGCTTGAACAAAAACTCGAGTTCCAAGAAACACTCAAAACGGACCGCATGACAGACATAGACGCCGAAACGGACGCTCGGAGGAAGACACTCGAAGAAAAACGAACGTCTAGGTCGCGGAAGCAAGCTTTGGACGAAAAAATAGAGGAATGTATGGACATTGCCGAACAAGAGTTTTCGTCGGCCTCGTGGCAAACGATTGGCAAATTTCGTTGTGCTTCTTCACGATTGACGACAACTGAAATGACCAAGACGCAAAAGAATCGCTACGAAGAGGTGCTAAAAGAACTTGCCCAAAAAGGCTGGCGCATTCAACAGCGCAAAGCAAATATAAAAGCCGTCGCACCATCACAAAATGATGCCACCGCCGCCGCCACCGAACGGTCCACCGAACGGTCCACCGCCTAAATCTGGAGACAATCGTGACCAAGAACAAATGTTGCTAGGCGATCACAATTTATTGATGGTCGTCAGTACTTTATATGCCTTGTTCGAAGTCATGACACATTTTGGTATTAACCCGTGCACCTGTTAATCGAGATTTTTTTTACATCGACAAATTTAATTTAATTTAAATTAAATTAAATTAAATTTACAGGAAATTTATTTCATCTCAAGACCAACACACATCAATCACCATGGTCAAGCACACCGCTCGTGACTTCCGCGCTCTCACCCGCAAGGTGCGCCAGCTTGAGAAAATGATGCATCAAAAGGACCAGGCGACCGTGAAGAACGAACATACGACAGCGGAGAAGGACGCCGATGCTGCCGAGTCCGTGAAACAGGCGGTCTTTGCAAAAGCACACTACGCCAAACAGCTCGCCCTCGAAAGACAGACGAGTGCTCTCCTGCGCAAGTCTCTGGAAAATTTCAGAGCCCCTCTTTACAAACTTAAACGCGTTTACAAACGGCTCCACAATGAAAACGCAATGCTCACAATCTCTCTGAAGAACACCCGCGCTTCTAAGAGGATTTTAGAGGAAGGCATCAAGCGTCTACAGCTCTCGCATGCGCTTAAAAAGCACAAACGTAAACGTAAATGTTACATTTAATGTAATGTTTCAGTTGCAAAAAAGAGAATAAATACTATATAAAACCGTACCATTATAAAATATATTCATGTCACTATGTTCCGTCTGCATGAAAAAATCAATAGACACCGTCATCATACCATGTTATCACGCATGTATGTGCAGGAGCTGTGCAGACCGAGTTTTAAATCGAGCGAACACTGGCAAGTGTCCCATATGTAGAAGACAGATTCAACGCCTTCGAACAATTTATTTGAGCGGCGTAAGCGCCGGAGACTCCAAAGAACCAGAAAGCGAAGACATTGAACACATTGAACAAGGGGTTGACATGGTGTTTATAATTAGAAATAATCTTGACCATCTTAACCCATTCGCCCGCATGAGCGCGCGAGGAGATGGGGATGACATTGCTGTTTTGTTAAGAGATGTTCCCCAGTTTAACTTTGTAAGAAACGGCTTGACAGGAACATTATCAACTACTTTGAGCAAAGCTACCCGTGCGGATTTAGGTCGAATTGAAGAAAAATTAAGCGCAAAGGGGCTCAAATTAGAAATAATTGACAATACGGAAGATAAAAAGGTATACGAAATTAAACGTGTCTGATATACATGAAGGTTTACAATATTACTGAAAAAAAGATAATTTCACTTTACATCTTCATATCTTTGTTCGTGTAAATGTGACGATTAGAGCGTCCACGGTTCCCTAAACGGCGCCTAAACTGTTTACGGTTCTTATTAGACAATGCACGAGCCATTTGCGCCCGACGAAGACGCTTCTTAGACTCGCTTCGGCTAACATCGGCGCGAAGGGCCTTTGAGGGAGCCGAACGTACAGGTTCACCTTTGCACAATTTGAGCACGAGCATTTGGACCATATATTCGACACGGTTGACGAACGGGCGCGAACGTGTGATTCTAACCGGTGCGAGCGAGTCGTCCGAACACTCGCGGCTCGTCTGGACGCCAATGGACGGTCGTGTATAGTCAGAATATACCATGGTGTATGGGAAGAGTGCTGATAGGTGTTGGCTAACTATATATGTGAATGAACAGTTTAATTTAAATTAAATTGTCTGTGGAGCAGGTACGTTCTCAGAAATTTCGAGCGAATCCTGGCACCACTTTTAAAATTTTACATATTTATGTTGGGTGTCTCGAATAAATGTCGGACTTCAAAATTGGAGCAAAGAAAGCGCTGACGGCCGTCTCGCATTTGTTGTACGAAATTAACGAGCGCACGCTGAACAACGTTGCGGCGCGGCTAGTGCAACAGACGAGTAACCCCATCGCAAAGTATTGTACAGCGAGTGGATACTGGAGGTTCGAAGTGGTCCAAGAACTCCTACGGGAACGAGGTATGAAGTGCACGCCGGCGGGTGTCGACGGACGGTGGCTCCTGGACGCTCCTCGCTTTCTAAGGTCAAACCCTGCCATTGTGGGATTTATAGACGGTGACACTATGGACACGTTCAAGTGGGACAAGAACAGTTGGTCCACGCAACGTGAACCCGTCCTGGTCCTGCCAAAACGCCGACTCTTCGCCGTGCATAAAATGTGGGTACCGTTCGAGAAATTTTACGGAAATGCGTTTCACGTGATGACGGACGATGCACCATGGACGCGCCACGAGTTTCAGCCAACTTCGTGTTGGAGAGGTGAAACTGTAGACTACGAAGGCTGTGAAAACGCCGTCAAACACCAGATGAAGACTCACAAAAAGTCGGCCATCATGATGTCCAATAATACGGAAATGTTGCTGTGTCAACCGGGCAAGAGCGGATGGAAAACGGAGACACTGTTGAATTACGAATGCATGTCCCTCGCAGACGCGGCCCAACAGGTTGCAGAAGAAATGTCCACCATACTAGTGGACCACATAGAGACGCGTGAAGTGGGGTACGGGTGGTCTGTGATGGCGCACGCGTTGTTCAGTGCGTATCAACATCTCGGAGGCAAATTACACTCCAATAAATTGTCACGACTCTCCCAGGAAGACATACACACTTTGCACAGATACGAGCAGGGTCTTCTAGCCGCGACGAAACCAAAAGCACATATAAAAGCTAGTGAAAATCATTAAATGGGAAGTCAACCTTCAAAAGTACCCGTACTCACATGTCCTGACAACTACGACCAAAACAAATTTAAGAAAATATGTTCTTTATTCGATAAACTAGACAAAGACTCCAACTTAGGCGTCTCGTCGGACGAGATTGAACAGATTGCAGAACTGCACGTTTCGAATTGTATCACACACATGGAAGACCAGGCCCAATCCAAGAAAAAGGCCTTCAACGTAGGGAATATGCAGATAACATTAGACGAACAACACGCGCAAGCTAAAATAAAGCAGGAATTTGACGCGCGGCGCGAACACGAGCGCCTCTTACTCACCCTCGCAGTGCAATCGCTCGAGAAACGCATTGCAGTATACAATGGATTTAACAAGAGTGACAAGGCCAACGCGTTGATGAAAGCGGTCATGCCTAAGGGCGAAGACAACATGGACTTCTGGTCTTTCTTCGAATACATGAAAAACAGAACGGAAGATATTCAAAATATTAGGTCCCCCTAACACTTAAGACAGCCGCGCCCAACCGCACAGTCCAGGCACATTTCGTGTTCGCAATATGTGCAAGCGACAACGTGATCGACGCAAACCGTCCTACAACACTCTTCGCATGGGAACAGTCCCTTGTATCCACGAAGGCGGTGACAGGACGAGCAAGTGTGGACCTCTGGCTCGCGTCGTACCCTGGGAGTCCAGTTTCCATGCGAAAACGCGTCCGTCAATTCGGTATTCTTAGAACTCATGCGCCATTTGCACACATCTTTAAGGCGCAAATACTGGAACACATGTCCCATCAAGGACCGCTCCGCAGAGAACCACGCGTTCATTTCACTCCTCACGTTTTACAAGTTTCTCTACGGTTGTATATAAAATAATAATTATGATGAATATTTCTTAAAATATTTAGTATAGCTGCGACCAACATTTTTTTTAAATTTCTCCCTCCAATCTAAATATTTGAAAATATTGGTATATACATCAACGGGTATTTTTACGACGTATCATTTACCGTACGAGATACAATGCCATATATTTAGTTTTTTGAGAAATGTCGACCTTTACCCAATCGACACTGAATCTAAACCACTTTACCTATCAAATGTTATATGGAAACCAAGAGTCAAAAAGCGCTTTGGTCCATTAACCAGTACCAATTACTTTAAAGAATATTGTTGGCAGTTGCAAATAGAGAAACACCAGATGTCTTATAAACGACAATGGACTTTGGGGTGTGTTGGACGAATAACGCCGCCGGAGAAACCATATTGGGTACCGGCAGTGATTTGAACCACATAGGTTCGCCTATACCACGCCATTTCATTTTCCACTTTTTCGTTTGGTAGTATCGGCGATATGTTTCGACCGCGTTCAAGTGTCCATTTGTGTACACCGCGCATTGTGGAAATACGTCGTCATTAATCGCACAATCAAAGTAGTCGATACCTTCGGGCAACCCAGTTGTAGCACGTTTGGCCAGTGGTGGTTCGTATGTTTCTACTCTGACGTGTGGAGGCGCGCCTAGCGCCTGGAGCCGCTCGAGATGAGCCATACAGGCGTGCAATTTGCCATAGCGATTGTAGTATTGTCTAACAAGTTCGAAGGCCAGTTTCAGTGTCCAAGTGTAATGCTTGTGTGAAGCGCGCACCCATATGGACACTGGGTGATTTTTGTGTGTTGGTCTGTATGGATTGTTGGGCAACGGGTCGAGTTCAGGGCTTGGAAACACATCCCTGCCGAACCACCACGCTGAGTAGAGCATTTGTGTGAGTTCGAGAATCATTTTGATGCAATGTTTGTCACAATGATACTCGGCACATTTGCGGAGGGTGGTCGCGAGAAGGAAGAGGTTCATTTCACAGATGTCAATTTAATTTAAATTAAATTAAATTTTGTCACGCTACTCGCAAAAATATTCGAGTTCTTATGAAATTTAATTTAAATTAAATTAAATTTTCTGAGTTAAATAAATTTTCTGAGCACGTATAAAGGGCCATCACCATACCACACTATGGTCTCACTCGCTATCGAACAATGGCCAGACACTGTGTTACCGCCCTCCTCTACGGCCATCGGCATCGTCAAAGGTTCCGAACTCATCTTGCGCGTCGCTCCACAGCATTTGTTCCATGCGTGGGGGCAGATATCGCTGGTTCTGGCAACCATGGAGTGTCAGTCAGTGTGTCATTTCAACGATAAACCTGTGCAAAAAACACTGGTGTACGGTGGCGGACATACCATGCCGCTTCGTATTCACGAAAAAGTGGCCAGGAGTAACGTTAGAGGGTTCATGCGTCATTCTGATGAAGCTCTCGATGTTATATGCACCGCCCCGGACCCAAATTTCCACTGTCCGACGGGATGGCGCGTCGCCCCCAGTCAGATTATTGCCATCGAAATTCGCACCGCCAAAGGCTGCCTTCTTTTGGAATCAGAGCCTTCCACCGCCAAATCGATAGATTGGTTTGGGTTGGCGGTGGCCGACGAATTGTCGTGCTGGTTGTGGTCCGTGTCTCCCAAACAGAACACGCGCCGAGTCAACCTCATCGACGTCAGCAGTATGTTAACCGAAAATATGAAAAATATAATTAATTAGAGAATAGTGTAATTTTATTTTATCGGATGTGGTATAATTGTACAAAAATGCAGAAGCATGTGGTAGAGGCCCTTTTTCGTGATGTGTCATTGACAGCCCAAGCGATTCATTCGTACGATGATTTTGTGTCGCGTATAGTACCCGAGGTGGTGAAAAACCACCGGCCTGTGGAAGTGCGATCCGAGTTTTCGTACGATGGTCCTACACATGTTATACAACTCGACGGCGTGCGTTACGGTGTCCCTTCGTGCATGGAAAAGAATAACGACATCCGGCGTTACACGCCCATGGAAGCGCGCAATCGGGACCTCATGTACTCGGCCCCCATGTTTGTAAACGTCAAGCATACACACAATAATGACAAGGGCGAACGCGTGACAGACGAATACAACGATGTGTATTTGGCACGTATGCCCGTCATGTTTCGTTCGTCGCTGTGTTCGTCGAACCGAGACAAAGACTTTGACAACGGTGAATGTCCACATGACCCAGGCGGATACTTTATTGTAAACGGCCGCGAAAAGACGCTGGTTGTACAGGAGCGCATTTCACCTAACATCATTTTCTGTTTCTCAACGACAGAGTGTATTTACCATGCCGAGTATGACCCCATAGCCCACCGCGTCGCCACGCTGCGCATTCGCACTCGCAAGTTCGGCGCGCACCCGTACAGAGTCACGCTGCCCGGCGTCGAGGCGGAGATTCCCATTGTGATTCTTTTCCGCGCTTTAGGCGATGTCGAAGACAAATGGCAATTGTACATCGACGAAGAGGACTTTCGGGCGTCCATGACCGATGCCGCGTGTGCAATGACCCAAGAAGAGGCCATACTTTGGCTCGGTAAGTATTGTGAGGAACCCGAAAGTACCATTGAGCGTCGGGTGTACCCGAACATTGCGCCCGAAATGAAGACTCAGCAGCTCGGATTACAATGGAAAAAATATTTGGATTGTTTGCACAAGCGCACGCCGTTTGACGACCGTGACCATGTTCGCGCCAAACGTTTGGACACGGCCGGCGCCATGCTCGGCTCCATGTTCTCGCATCTATTCTACCAAATGCTCAGTACTATCCGGAAACAGGCCACAGCGCTGCTGAACAAAAACAAGCGATTGCGCCCGCACCGTTTGATTCAACCTCAACACATCACAGACGGGATAAAGTACGCCCTGGCCACTGGCAATTGGAAAATCAAATCATCGGCGTTCGCCGGACGCGTGGGCGTGTCGCAACTTCTCAATCGCAATACCTACATTTCTTGCATTTCACAGCTACGTCGGGTCGACACGGGCATAGATTCGCAACAAAAGATTATTGCACCGCGCATGTTGTACGGCAATCAGTGGGGGTATATGTGTCCGTCCGAGACGCCCGAGGGCGGACCATGTGGCCTGGTCAAACAATTATCTCTATCTGCGTATGTCACCACTCAATGCGACACTGAAAAAATCATGGAAATCGTCCAATCACATCTGCTCAAGGACGGACGTTACGTAGTCTTTCACAATGGCGCGCCAGTAGGCAGTGTAAACAGTCTGGACGTTGTGGAACACTTGCGCAACGCACGCCGCGTACGCACAGTGTCCTCTGACGTATGCGTAGCTGTAGAAGGTCTGCACGTGCATGTGTGGAGTGATTCGGGACGTGTATCGCGTCCCGTGTTTGTGGTCAAGGACGGCGCCCTTGTCATTCGAGATGAACAAGTAAACGATTTGAGGGACGGACGTTTACACTGGGAAGACTTGTTTACGCTTGGTGTCATCGAAAACCTTTCTGTGTACGAGGAAGAGACCGCCTATATCGCGCTGCACCCGGAAGACGTTACGGAGGAACATACACACTGCGAACTAGACCCGTCACTTATTCTTGGCACGCTTGCGTCCACTATACCGTACCCGGACCACAACCAATCGCCTAGAAACGTGTACCAGTCAGCGATGGGCAAACAAGCGATGGGCATTTACGCCAGCAACTATGCAAAGCGATTTGATACGAACGGACACGTCATGCATTATCCACAGAAACCGTTGGTCACAACGCGCGCGGCGAAAGCACTTTGTGGAGACGAGCTCCCGGCCGGGACACAAGCTATTGTCGCCATCATGTGCTTTGGCGGATACAATCAAGAAGATTCACTCTTATTCAACAAGTCTGCCATTCAACGCGGGTTTGGTCGGTCCACGACATTTCGCACGTACTCGTCATCCAATGCCTCCACGCGACAGGCCCCGGCGTCTGAGTTCAAGAAACAAGACACGTACGGTGATGTCACATCAACATTGGATGCCGATGGCCTTGCCTTTCCAGACACGGCCATCGACAAGGGCAAAGCTATTTTCTGCAATGTCACGCCCGGAAAGAAATATCCACACATTACCAAGAATAAAAAGTCGTCCGGTGTCGTCGATTCAACCATCCTCTTTCAAAACGCCAATGGGGGCCAGACTGCAAAAACACGCATCAGAGAGCAGAGGATACCCCAAATCGGGGACAAATTTTCAAGTCGACACGGTCAAAAAGGTACAATAGGTATGATGTACACACAAGAGAATCTCCCATTCACTGCTGAAGGTATAGTACCGGATATAATCGTGAACCCACATGCCATTCCGAGCCGAATGACCATTGGTCACGTGTTCGAATGTGTGGGCTCCAAGTTAGCAGCTCTACTGGGTACACGTATAGACGCGACGGCCTTTTCGCACAAACCCGTGGAAGAAATATGTAACATGCTAAAAAAAGCAGGCTACTCTGAAGACGGAAAAGAAGTGATGTATCACCCACATACGGGAAAGCGACTCGAAGGACGAGTGTTCATTGGTCCCACGTTTTACCAAAGGCTCAAACACATGGTTGAAGATAAGATTCACGCCCGTGCGCGCGGTAAAGTCGTGGGTCTCACAAGGCAGCCCGTGGACGGTCGCGCCAACGGTGGCGGGCTGCGCTGGGGTGAAATGGAGCGCGATTGCGGCGTGGCACACGGCGCGGCAGCGGTGTTGCACGAAAGAATGATGATTTCGTCGGACAAATACGACGCGCCAGTGTGCGGAAAATGCGGTCTCATCGGGACCGTGATTCAAAAAGAGACGTACGAACCCATGAAATGTTGCATGTGCGGTGGCACCGACGTGCACATTATTCAGATGCCTTACGCAGGCAAACTCATGATGCAAGAACTCATGTCCATGGGCATCTCGCCCAAACTTGTGATTAAGGAGAGCATAAGATAAAAAACAAATACACTTTCGTATAAAATGTACATCATGTTTAAGCGCAAACGTCGTGCATTCAATTGGCAAATCAACGCCTCGGCCGTCGGCAAACTCCTGGGTCACTTTGGTGAAGAAAGTGCCGTGGAAGCGCTCGCAAAAACATGGCACATGAATCTCAAAAGGATGCCCAGGTTTGGTGTCACGCCCTCTATACAAACGCACCAACAAACGTCGCAAGAAATTGCCGAGGCCGCCACGCAAGCGCCCGCGTTTAAACAAATGGTTCAGCGGGGTGTAGACAATCCCACGGCACAAGCACAAGTCGTCACGCAAATGAAACGCGAAGCCGTACACCAGGCCCAACTGGCGTCGGCCGCCGCTGTCAAAGCAGTGGTAGCGCTCGCGAAAGTCAGTACCATGCGTAATTATAACACAAAGAAAGCCGGCGTGGGGAGGGCCGCTATCAACTCCTACTTTACCGTAGAAGACAAGGTGTATCACAAAACCTCTTCCAGACACGCCACGCTGTCCAATGCGGAGGAAGCTGCTTCGCGAGGGTGGGTACTGGTCGAGCAGCGCGAAGAACAAACGCGCCAAGTCGTCGCCGCCAAAAAGAAGGCTGTGCGTCAGCAAAAGGTGGCCGCCACCATGGAAAAAACAGCGACAAAAGTTATCAACACGACGCGCGGACAGCAGAAAGAACTCTCAGACCTCGAAATCGTGCGCCAGCAACATCCAAACGTTGTCGCTGGAAACGACAAGGCGTACTTTCTGAACGTGCGAGGTGGTGGATTTGTTATCGGACGCATCGACGGTCAAGATACAACGACCAAAGAAATTTATGAACTTAAACACCGTCGGTCCAGATTGTTTTACGAGTTTCGGCGCTACGAACAGGTCCAGTGTATGATTTACATGAAGATGTTGCGTCAGACACAGCTGACCCTCGTGGAAACTTACAACCAGAAACAGTGTTATCACCACATGCGCGAAGACAATGGGCAGTTCTATGTTCGCACCAAAGATACGGAATGGGAACCCACATTCACATGGGAACACATTCAGTCGGGACTCGAAGGCGTGGTCCAACAGCTCAAAAAAGCCGAAGAAGACGTCGAATTCAGGCAAATATTAATGGACATTTTGTTTTAAACAAATTATTGTATTTTTAGAGTACTACTTGTGTGAGTATCTTCGTACTCGAATGTTACGGTTTTTCCCCGTCTCTTTTTCACTATCGCCTTCCTTCCGTTCACAAGTATTTCTTCACCTGGCTGGTAACCTGATTTCTCAGAATGTTCGGCATAGTTCACCGGTTTACGCACCCTTCGTGAACGACGTTTATTCTCATGTGGCGAGTGCGTGATATCCGCCTCATACCACCACGTTACGCCGTATTTTTCAGGGGTAAAGTTCGTGGCGTATAAAGTATCCGAAGTATTGTCGTCCCATTTTATTTTGACGTCGTGTCTTCTGACACTTATACTGATGACTTCGCCTGCGTAATATTCACCGGCCTCGCGATTCCATGCATACATAATCCTGTCGCCTTTTTTGATTCGGTTCGACGAAGTCGGGAGCAGCTGCGGGATGGGGTTTTCTAACACAGATTGTCCTGGTGACTGAGCTGGGATTGGCCGCGGCGATTGAGCTGGGCTTGTACCGGGTGATATTGTTCTCGATTCACGTTGGTGTTTTTTGTTTACGTAGACGCTAGTATGTTGAAGCCAGTGCTCATGTGGGTAATCGGGACCCATGTCCAGGCCAACTTCGAACGAAGGACCGGACGACATAATCAAAGGTCTCATATCGACAATAATAGACGGGTCTATGTACGAAACAGTACTCGGTATATACTCGTGGTGTTTCTCAGCTATGTTATAAGCTTGGCCAGAGGCATACTTTTTATTCGAATTTTGTTCACCGAACTCCAACACTGTTGTTGTTGGTATTGCGTTTTCTTTGTTGATTTGTACGAAGACCATCACTGGGATGACCTGAGCATAGTACACGGCGTATCTTACAGCACGTTCCAATTCATCTGTCAACGACATTGCAACCGATTTGTTTGAAAAAGGTTTCTGAGACCTTTCAGACGAACCAGCGACGTGAATAAACGACACGCTTGACAGCGAAGAATCGTTGTACTCGTCTAGACTTTTCTTATATGGCGTATTCAGCACGCGTACAGAAAAGGCATTTACTGCACGCACAACCCTATCATTTGAACTGATTTCCATTAAAGACGAGGGTACGGTGACACCTATATGTTGACATTCTTCTAAAGTCAACATTCGATTATCTTGTTTGCTCAAACTCTGTATTGTATCCGCATTCAACGTGACTACACGTTTCCAACATTCGAATTGTGCAAATGATGACAAAAGTTCGCCAGGTTTATAATATTCGTTAATCACGTCTAGAATTGGTTGTAAAACGTCTGCACATGCCGTCTGTTTCATAAGCGCAGACAGTATGTCGTTCTGACCATTGCCATGTGCCGAATCGTACACGTTTTTGATGAGTTCCATCGTGTATCTAAAAATATAAGTGCCGCTGAGAGGAGAACCTGTTCCGTCTTTGTAACTTGCCAATGCCGTCCCAGAAATTATTTTCATGCCAGTATCCGTTTCAATATTTTTGTGTAGGGTCGACAACTGTCTCTTTTCTCGAGCACCCACAATGCCACCTGTTAGCATCTTCCAACACGTTTGGTCCACGTCGAACACGTCCAGATTTTTCATGCGATCGATGATATCATCGACCTCGTCTTCGGTGGACAAAAAGTGATGATATGTAGATACGAATGAATGATACATAGTGTAAACTACACATATGCTTAAATACTGTATGATTTTACTTTTATTTGCGTCTACGTTTTTTTTTTAGCGGTGGCTTACTTGTCGAAATCGCTTCTTTGCCTTTTGCGAACCGCTTGTTGTCGGTTTCAATAGTGGCCTTGTGGTCCATTTTGTCCACAAACGCTTTGATGGCTTTGCCCTGACGGTCTTCAGGTTTCCAGTTGTCAAAGTCGTGCACAGCTTGATGCGTTTCACGGACGAATTGCGCGGCCTCTTCTTCCAGTTCGTCTGGGTCTGCGAACTCGAACTCCGAACCTTCGTCGTCCGGCACGACGAAGCCGTCGTCGGCGTATCCGTGCATTGCGGGATTTGCAGAAGGTTCGTCCTCCTCAGAGTACTCATCGTCCGAAGAATCGCCGTCAAGCAACGGCAAGGTCGTTTTGTCTTCGTCTTCGATACGACAAAAGGTGATGCCGTCGCCGGCTGGCACGAATCCAATGGCTTTCCAGGCCTTGACGACCTGAGAACGACGTGCAGAATCTGAGACTTCTATGTGTTTTTTCACGTACGTTGCATCTATAGCAGACCACTTGTTGTCCTCGACAAATTCCCAAATACGACCTTCTTGCTTGGCCGTTTTCTTCAAACGCGAGACTTCTATCTTGTCGTCGTCGTCCACTCCCAATACTTCACCATAGAAAGATTGACCACTAATATCAAATTGAATCAAATCGCCGGCAGTATACATCTCCACCGTAACATTATAATAGTTAGAACGAAAAAAAAATATGATTAACTTTTATTATTTATTCATATTTAAAGCAACCTGTAAACTGCACATGGACACCATCATTGTGCTGTGCAGTACAGCCACAATGATATCGTTTTATACACTCTACAATTCTATTACGTTAGATGCTTCACTGCGTTACTTTTTCGATTTGGGCTTCAATATAGGTATGGGCGAAGGTAACATACCGGAAAAAGATGACGTGTCCCTGTTCGTGTCCACCATATGGATGTTGCTAGGATATTTTGTGTTTTTTAAGTGGTGTCTTGCACTTGTCAAGGCTACACTCGGTCAAACTACATCCGGTTTATTTCACGAAATAGCATTATACAGTCGCCGAGCAATGTTGTGGGTGTCTAAGTGGACAAAATTGTCACCGGCACAGCTGGCCATCTGCATTACATTCCTGTGGTCTTTCTTCGGCGTGTGCATAGGAGTGTTCGTCGAAGAATGGACTTTTATTAAATCTTTGAATTTTGCAGTGGGAGCCATGACTACCACGGGTTCGCAAACAGTCTCGAACAAACCGCTGGCAAATTTACTGACAGTTTTGTTTCTACTTGGTGGCGTCCCACTGCTGAGTATTACATCGGCGATTATAGTCACATCTGGTATAGAAGATGGCAAGGACGAAGTGTCGACCGTCAGCGAATCGGAACCGCTGAATGGCGCTATCCAATTTTGATTTCGAACGTTTAGCGCCGAGTAATGTCGTGTTCTCTCAGAAATTTCAAAATTGCCCCAGGCGTCATACACGGATATTCATAATACCCCATAATGTAGTCAAACTCCTTCTTGTGCGTCTTGTAACCAACAGTGTGCGAGTATTTTTTCCTGCGACCGTCCACGGTTTCTATGCCCATTTTGTAAAGCTGTTTGGCGGCCGATTCTCCCGAAACCCCGTCGTATCCAGCGTATTTTTGTAGTAGTAACGCGCCGCTTTCGCGTTCATATCTTCGCATCAACGGGAGCCAAATCATATTTAAAAAATCAGGCGCCTCTTTGATTTGGTGTCCAAGACACCGCATAAAAATGCAGAGGTCCACGGACCGATTTTTGCCGTACGATGACCGGGTGGTGTCGTACAAAAAACGCGGTACTGAAATTGTCTTGTCACCAATACGAATGCACGACCAATCAAAGTCAATGAACTGAATTTGGCGGGTGCGCTCGTTGTAGTATACATTCGCGGTGTGACAGTCGCGGTGTGTGAATTTAGCGTTTCTCTGAATGACTGCGAACGCATTGCACACGTTTTTCAACATAAAATACAGCGCCCTACTGTTGTCACGTCTACGCAACGTATTGACCCACGTGGCTACCGACGGAATCGTCAGCTGTTCAGAACATACCACGAGACGATTTTTATCGGCCATGCCTATAAAGTGTAAATCTGGCACGCAACCGGGGGCTTTGAGCTTGAGATGGTAATGAATGACGGCTTCCAACACATATTTAAGCATTGTTGACGGGTCGGTCGTCGTTTTCAGGACGACTGTCTTGTCCAAATGCTTGGCGTTCAGGTATACGACATTTTTCACATTTTGTCTGCGGTTGAATGTGGCGCGACTAATGTCTACTGTCTTAAAGTCGTCCGCGGCAACGTTCACCAGTTGTACGCGATTCTGTTCTTTTATAGCACTCAATATGCTGTGGGCCTCGTGGTACAAGCGCACGGTATAGCTCGTGTGAAGCGTCGCAATCATCCGCGGATCCGAGCGACCAACCAGCTTGGCGTACATACCATCCACACTTTCCACGCGATACTCGTGGTCCGGAATATGGAATATCGGCTGACCCTGTTCGAATCCCGTAATGTAATTTTGGATGCTGTGCGTCCTATCACCCAGGCCCACAGGAGCGCAAACGTTCCCGAGATGTGGTCCCAGAGGAAAGCCGAACGGGTCTGGGCGCAGAACAACACGTCGAAAGCGTCTTCGTCGGTCTTGCTCGTGTCCATTCACGCGACGACGTTTTGTTGGGCGCATGTGGGACATGTGGGTTGTCGAGAAGATGGATACAATTTATACCGATTTAATTTAATTTAAATTAAATTGGCCGCTTACCGTCCGCGAAATCTAGCGACATATATAATTCGACCCACGAAGGTACTTAATGACAGCGAACAATTGTACCATGGAATCGACTGGTGAGGGCTCAGACTTCTTGACACTGTGCGCGGTAGGATGTTTTATTTTGAGTACATACATATGTTCACTGGTGGGTGAACGTCGATACAATTTTTAATTTAAATTAAATTAAAATATATTTTATCCGTGTACAAAGTATGTCTGGCCTCGATGAAGTGTGTGTCCAAGAGACCGTGGGCGAGTTTCGTAAGAGAAAGGGCAACGTTCAAGTGAACGACACTGGCAGAGTGACCACCGGGTCTTTCGCGAACTGTACGGAGCAGCAAGAAGGCAGTGGGTACCTCAAATCCATCAACGGCATCGTACCGAAGAAGAATGTTACCATAGATGCCACAGAAGCATTTTTGAAAAAATGCAAAGATTCAGACATCATCGTGGAAATTTATCCAACGCGCTTTTGCTCAAATGACAAGTGCGGCAAGCCGTCTTGGAACTTTAAACACTACCACGAGAAGGGTCATTCCACGTGCATGTGCTGTGGGTACGTGCATCGCCTTGTGGAAAGCAACATGGACTCACGTCACTTGGGTGAAAATGAAAAGGCCAATAAGTCACAGTGGAACTGTACACCGGGATGTGATGTAAACGACACGGCTATCGTAACCAGAAAGGGTAAACGTATACAAATCGCCGGACAGCGCATTCCGTCGCACTTGCGTAACTATTGGTCCATGCGAACAGACATTGACGACATTGCAGACGCTTGGCAAGAGTCAATGCAATGCATTGACTCGATAGCATCAAAAGCAAAGAAAAAGTGCAAAATCTTCTACTACAGTGTCCACAATGGACACGGTAAGCGAAACGACGATAAATTCAAAATGCCTCACGGACGCGTCCAATTCGCCGCCGCGTGTTTTTACGCCGCAGTTTTAGAGTTCGAACAAAACCACCACTGCAAAACGCCATGTACACTGACCGCTATACAGCAATCAGCATCTGAATGCATCATTCGACGCAAGAACCGTAACACGCGCGACGTAACCGTACATGTGATTATTCGATACGTGAAAATGTTGAAAGCGAACAGACTGTGCTCAGCGCTGATTCCTGACATTAACGCCGACACGCTCAGATTTTCCTCCAAACATACGGGAAAAGAACACACGCGGCTCGCCATTTTCAACAAATGTCAACCCACTAACATTCGCTTACCCGTGGGCGAACCATGGGGGGTTGACATCGGTGATACCAGACGCGGCGTGTTATACATTGACAACGTCACAGGCGGCTCAGCTGCGTTCAAGGCGGGTGTCCGAAAGGGCGATTATATATTCCAATTGGAGGACACAGTCATTGGCGTCGAATACACCCAGGAATCGTTTGGAAAACTTGTCGGCAAAATCAAAAGACAAAGGACAGGCAATCCCTACATCAAAGTTAGCATCATGCGTGAGAAAAAATAACTATATATTTGTTACGTTTTAATGGTATAATGTGGCTTCTTCTATTGTTGACCCTGGCTTCCGCATATCGGCAAGAGCATTTCGATATCGAGTTTGAACCGACCGATATGAAAGTGGCAGATTCGTGCACACTATATGCGTCCAATATATTGAACAAAACTGTTGTGCGCTTTCACGACGATGGTTCCAAGTTCGAAACAGAGGTACATTCGAGTATCATGGCCATCAACCAGGATTGTTCCATCGTTCTCTTCGGATTCCCCGATGAACCGTCACCCGGATATATGACGCGAGACGGAACCCCGTACACCCCCGCCGACGGGACCGGTGTCGTGCGTCTATGGCGTCCAGGCGCAAACGTGGACACAATTCGACCCGACATGATGGAAATATCGTGGTTAGACGGAGACGAGTACACATATACCGACGAGGCCATCCCTGTGTACCGATTCGGTTTTTCCGTGGACATTCAAGGGGATACATGGGTAGCTGGTGCACCGGGCAAACTTAGAGACGACGGGCGGCCTATCACATTGGGATACGCTTTCGTGTTTCGCAATAAGAATTTGCATTCGTGCCGGTCCATCTACGAAACGGGATGCTATCCTGATGGAGACACGTGCAAACTGGGCTACAATGAATGGAAGAACTATTATGGATTTTATAAACATGCAGACGGCACCAAAATCCAAGACAAACGCGACGGAAAAGAGGTGAACGCATTTCAGCGCAAATGCATTCCTGAACAATTACCGTATTACTTTGGCGGGTACTATGGCGGCGGTCCACTGAATCCCGTACTCGTGCCGTATTTTCAATGGCAACAATTCGGTTACGACGTCGCCATCACGGGTTCCTTTAACGAAACTTCGGCCGGGCTGTTTGTATCTGCGCCAGGCGACACCAATCGATTCATCGAAAATAACCCGCACGACGAAGGGCGTAATTACGGGCGTCTGTACGCGTGGGACTTGTCTGCAGATACACCGCGGGAAAAGGACATTTACTGGTGGCAACCCAACTTACTCTCCCCGTACGGCCCTCCTAATCTCAGAACACCCCACTACAGAGCGTACGGCAGGTCCATCGCGGCCTCGAAATCAGTGCTTGCCGTGTCCTCGTATCCTCTGTACTTTAATACGCGCGAACCTTTTGTCATTGTATACGACTGTAACCCTCGCCTTTCCAACTGTGTCGAATCGGCCAACCGAGGAGTGTCCATTGACAAAATACCCGGGAACGCACTGTACTATTTGACACCGTACGATTTGTCGTACTCGGACAGGGCTCGTAAAGGCCCGCAGGGATACGTGTACGCGCCAGATTATCAGAACGAGTTTATCGGCGACACTATAGGCGTGGCCGGGTCGAATGTCATTATCAGAGACAAATTCCACATCGAGAATGACGAGCCGGCTGCGCGTGTCCATCGCTTCGGCAAAGATGGGCGACTTCGCGAAACACACGCGAGTGCACATACCCATGGTGATGGGACCAATACGCAACACTGGGTGCTGACCCACCATCGCTCGGTGACGCACTATTGGCCGTGTGATACAGGGTATACCGGCGGTAAACCCGAATCGTATGAGACCACGGACGTATCCCGCCGCGGCGAATTCTGCGTGGCGTGCGAAGTCGCGTACTTTTCGGACGACGGGTGGTTAGAAGACTGCAACTTGTGTCCTGTCAACCGCACTACCTATGAGGAAGGCCAATCGGCATGTAAACCCGTCGTAAGGCGCATATTCCCGGGCATGAGTTGGAATGATACGAGCGAAATTATCATTCTCATTTCAGTGTCGGTTGGAGGGACTTGGCTCTTGTTAGTCGCATGTCAATACGGGTGCTACAAAGGTCGTAGAAAACGGGTGTTTAAAGAAGTTAATTACGTTTAAAAGCTTCACGAAGATTTAATTTTAATCTATGTACAACAGCACTCAGCTTTACAATTTCATCTTCTAAATTCTCTTTCTGTTCTCTCAATTGTCTAATTTCGTGTTTTATCGTGTCTTCTTCGTGTCCCAGAATCAGGATGCCGTCCGCACGCTTGTTCGCAAGCACCATCTGTTCGACGTAATGGTCACGCTCCTGCTCGAGGTCCTTGATACGCCTTTTCAACAAATATGTGCGACGGTTGGCGCTCTTTAGCTCTCTAGCGTAGAAGGAATTAAACATCGCGTGCTTTCGCAGAGACGGTAGTGGTTTGCGTACACGCCGGTGTTTGACCATTTGTCGTTGTGCAGGCGTCATTTGATTCACAAATGTCTGTATTTATATATGTATTTTTTTCATTGTGTATGACAGGCAGAACTCTTCCATAATTTGTACATGAGGAAGACGACAATCGCACCTAATATGGCCGCGACAAAACTGCTCTGAGAAAAGGGCTCGTACGTTACCTGAAACACCTGTGACCCAAGCCAACCAAATAAGAAAAACAAACCAGCGACTAAAACGTACACAATGCCTTTTGCGGAGCATTGTTTTGGGGGCTGTGGTATTGGAAACTGTGCCAAACAAATGGTACAGTGAGTGTGTCCGGATGTGTTTAGATACGCTATTAAACAGTCTGGGTGTACATGAGTGGCGCACGTACAAGGGGAAGTATACTCGCACGATTCCATACATATATAACATTCATTCTTTACAAGGTTCTCATGCATACACGTGAATACAAAGTCACATTTATAACTGTTTTTTTTACTATTTAGGTGAGACGTCGCACAATATAATGTCATATATTCCACAGCTCATTGTTGTGACCGGTGTCCCCGTCAACGACCGTTTAAACGAAGCATACAAATGGACTATGCTTCTATTCCTAAGCCATCTGATATATCTCGTGTTCAAATTCTTGTCGGACCCCTCCATAGCAGACCATATGTCTCCGATATTGGACAATTGTTTCAGATTTTTAATTTGCGGCGTGTACGTTCCTCTGGCATTGTACAAAAACGTTCAAAAAAAGAACAGGCGCATGCTTCGCCTATTTGTGATGTTGTTAACGATTATTTCAATCGTCGGTTTCACGAACGCGATTTCAACCATATGTGCATATTTTGAACTTCGGTACGTGTGTGTGGACTGCGCGGATGATTTCCAAATGTACAATGGGACCTGCGTTATTGCTTTCGGAAACTCTGACACTGACAACTTAATAGTCACCGAGCAAGAGTGTCAAACTATGTCAGAGTTGGTCGATATCGTACCCCGTCACACCATTGAACTTTTTATCGCGATGGTGGGGTTTATTACCGCCTGTAAAGTCACATCTTCGGGACAGACCGGCAAACGTTATGGCGAAGTCTTGACGCCGGACGATATTGCGATTGTCAACATAGAGGGTCAGCCCGTCGCAGTGCGAGCAGAAACCGTACCAGATATAGCAAACCTTTAGATAAACATATGCATTAAAAGTTGTTCTAAGTTTTCTGCCTGTATAGTTGTTTTTATCTCTGGCCACAGTGCCTCTGTTTGTGCTACCCATTTGGTCTCACCTTGACGTATTTTTAACTGAAACCAAATGAACTCAAAGACGCTTGTGGTCCAATCACGCGACGCCCGTTGCCAGCGTACAACCTCGTGCTCGTCAATGTCCGGTTTTAATTCGTATATGACCGCCATGAACTCGGACCCCGTTTGGGGATTGCGGTCCAATATACGTCGCCAGTACTCGGTCGCCATCTTGTTAGGTCACGTGCGACATTCACAGTTGCACATAAGTACTACCTAATTTCAAATTGTTCCCAAAACGTATCAAATGTCACACAAAACCACTGTCCGGACTTGTGCCAGTGTATAATGTGTGCGTCGACTTGGCTATTGTCGTACAGCGTGACAGGAACCTTGTTCTTAAAGCAGCGGTATTTTTGGTCATCAAGGCCCTTGGCGTCCATGTAGAATGTGTCCGACGTTTCGTCTTCAATGCGTGGGTTGTCCGCAAACCGGCCTATCTTCCACTTGCCTGTTTGCACGTGCTCGAAGCAGCTCTGGGCGAGATTCGTCTGGCACCGGAATGGCGCGTCGACAAATTCCATCGTCTGAAATATAATCATGTACGAATAATGAAAAACATATTTTCTCTAATTATGTGCGTATCATTTAAAATATCTTACTATTTAAGACGAACAACAAAAGGGAAGAGCAAATATATTTAATGTCCGATTATACAATGTATGACCACCTAAAAAAAAACACGTCCAATAAAGAAAAAAAACCAAAAAAACCAAAAAAAACACGGAAAAAAAATTTATACCAAGCTGCTGAGAATGGTGACCTGCAACGAGTGGAGGAGCTCTTAACAGTGCGAAGAAACGTGCGCAACATCAATAAATTATATGTTTCACAATCATGGTCATACGAAAATTTCTCAAAGGGGAAAGAATTTTACACGTCGGGTAAAGAAACCGCACTGTACAGGGCGTTGGCAGACGGTCGTAACAACGTTGCTGCGTTGTTGTTGCAGAATGGTGCCAAATTAATACCCGCTGAGTACAACATAGACCCTAATGGTAATCCCCCCTTTGCAGTGGAAGTTCACTTTCGTTATGATTTTCAGTATTATCAGAAACCACAGTCATATTACGTGCACGAGGGGTCTAGTGTCCATCCTCTCTGTATAGCTGTTCGTGTTGGGAACTACGAGGGCGCAAAACTTGTGTTGGCAAAGTATCCAAACCTAGACCAAAAAATATTAGACAATGCGTTGTTCCATGCAGTTGTTCGTTGTCCATCTAGTTTCGGTACCTTATTGGTGGAGCGTGGTGCCAATCCCAACGCTATGTATGCCGGACGTACACCGCTTATCGAATTGTGCAGAGAATATTTTATATACGGGGCAAATGCACAGGAAAGAGAAGCACACCGGGCACAAATTATACCCTGGATTCGATTATTGGTATCTAGCGGGGCTGACATTAATCTAGTTGACACCGATGGTCACAGCGCGCTGTTTCATTTGTGTCGGACTCGCAAAAAACTAGATTATTCAGAGAGGCGCCAAAAAGATTTTTATCGAATACACGGAGATTTGGAGATGATGAATACCTATCTAGATAGTACCGTACCCGCGGACGCTATAACAGAACTGTTGAATCACAACGCGGACATTACAGATAATCTCATGTTAACTTGGAGTGAAACCATTAAAACAATATTACGCCAAGAAAAAAAGAAGCGTGACCGCCATATAGCTCGTCTTGTCATAAACCGTACATTACATACTATGGGTCTGGGACCCGGGGTTGCACGTCCAGTTGGTGACAATGTAGTAAAAAAAGTTGCACTGTTCAAACAATTTACGAATTTACATCTTTAGAAAAAAATTAGAATTGGATTTCTTACTGATTATAATATGCATATGTGAAAAAGCATACAATGCGTACGAAAAATAAAACGTTGGATGAAGCGAAGATTTGGGGAAGTGGTGAATCTCACA
>JGI20158J14315_10000713_pt1 | contig 24979 bp, 18 predicted proteins | sample COG_08_FD_14315 | JGI IMG/M metagenome (IMG submission 14315)
GCCACTCTCTCGCTCTCTCTCTTCTGTGCTAAAAATACGCCATAAAGAGACTGACAACGACCGCGAGAAGAGAGCAGCAGCTTCTTCAAACGCTGAATCTAAAGAGAGAAAGATTGTAAAAATGGAGAGAGAGAAAAAGAGCAGAAAAGAGGAAAAAATTTTGAAAAAATTTTGACTTTTTTTTCTCCTTTTTCAACAGTTTTTTTTGTTTTTTCAATGTGTGGGGGTTCTTTTTCGACGAAGGAATCACATCGTGGATTCATTTTTTAAAATCATCACAACAAATACTTTATTATAATAAAAGTGGTTTGTATTCGCGCAAAAGATGAGGAGTTTTGGAACGACTCCGACGACGAACGAAAAGAACGAGAACAGGAAGAACGAAAGTTTTAAGAACCATCCTTTTTTCTTGGAAAGAAGAAGAAGAAGAAGCGATGATGATTTTGCGAAGAAGCATTACCCAAAGTCTCGTCTGTGTTTTGATTTGAGCGAAAACAACAACACCAAGAACAAGAACAACAACAGCGCATCTTCTCCTCCACCACCACCGTTTCCTTCTCCTCAGATGCCGTTATCCTCCCCCGTCGATGGGAGTGGTAATGATGGGGGTGATTTCGTGCCCGTTTTGATTCCTTCTTTATCTTTATCTTCGTCTTCGTCTTCCGCGAATGGTGATGGTGATGGTGTTGGAACAACACCAACGAGAACAACCGCTGCTTCCTCCTCCTCCTCCTCCTCTCAAACTGCGACGTCTTCGCAGGTGGTTTCGCTACAAGCCGGGGGAGGGAACGCGAAGAAACGAAAATTACATTCTCCGCACAAGCGCATCCTCGCGTTCAGTCGGTTTCGCAGAGAGAAGTTGAAAGAAGCCATGGCGATGTATCGCGGGAACGAAGGCGACCGGATGCTTTCTTTCCTGGTGCAAACGATCGACCACGTGGCGCGAGAGACGGGCAAATTTTTACGGTTATCACCGGCGAAGATGGTATTCGTGTTTTTTCGACAGTGCGGGAAGGTTTCCGTGCACGCGATTGCGTGCGCGTTTGCGAGGTGTTGGATGGGTAGATACGCGTACGAAGGCGCGCGGGTGATGGTTTTCGCGTTAGCGATGGTGAAAATGAGAGACGCGGAGGATATTCAGCAAGCGCTCACGGGAGCAGGGAAGAGAATTAAGAAGAAGATGTCTCCTTCTTCGTTGAAGAAAGCGGGGCAGCGAAAGAGAAAAGCAGCCGCCGGAGCTGGAAAAGGCACGAGTAGCAATGGTAGTATTAGTAGCAAAAGAGGAGGAGGATCGGGGGTTCCGTTCTTGCCGAGTTTGAAATCGATATCACACGTCGTCGCCAACGCGCACAAGTCGTTGAAGCCAATGTGCGTGGATCTCGCTGTTACGCACGCGCAGGTTTTAGCCGTGCGACTGGTTCTTAAACTCGTCGCTCCGAGGAAGAAACGGTCGATTGAGTATTCTTTGCGTGTTGCGCCGGTAATGACGTCGTATATTTTACTCAAGCAAAAGCACAAACTTCTCTACGCGGACAAACCGGGCAAAAGAGCTTTGAGTTGGGACCAACAACACGAGTGGGGCGCGGAACAAATGACAGAAATCATCGCCGATTTTGGAGGATTTTATAGAAAGGTTGGCCAAATTGCCGGCACGGCGTCGCAAATGATGCCGAGACCGTACGTGGAGAAATTTTCGAAAACGATGGACGATAATCCGCCGACGCCGTTTTATATAGTCCGGAAAATTTTAGAAACTGAGTTGGGAGGGCCGCTGGGCAGTCACTTCTCCGAACTTTCGAGAAACGCGTGCGCGACGGCTTCGATCGCGCAGGTGCACTTTGGACGCTTATTAGACGGAAGAGAAGTCGCGGTGAAAGTACAAACGGCGAATTACGAGAATGTAATTGCCGATTTGAAAGCGCTTTTACGAACGGCGCGAACGATGAAAAAATTACGTTTGGATAACGGCATGGATTTACCGACGATTTTTGAGGCGTATTTGGACGTCATCGACGAAGAATTTAATTTCAAAATAGAGCACGAGAAGATTGATTATTTCGGTAAGTTGTTCGAGCAGACGCCGGAGATTTGTGACAAGGTGTGCGCGCCTCGCGTCGTCGCGTCGACGAGAAAAGTTTTAGTCATGCGACGCGTTCGAGGCGCAAAATTGTTGACTATTTTCAATCGAGCGCGGCAAAACGGGAAACGTCCGCGGTGTCCGCAACAAGTTTCTAGAACGCACTCGTATTACGGCGGCGACGGTTGGAACGGTGTCTTCTTTTCCATTTTCCGAGCGTGGGGGGAGATGATGCTCACGTGTGGTCATTTTCATTCCGATCCGCACCCGGGGAATTTTATTTTGAGAGGCGATGGGAAGTTGTGCATTCTCGATTGGGGACAAACAAAACGAGTTGATGATAAGGAGCGTTTGCACATGTGTAGATTGGCGTTGAGAATGTCCACGGAAGATTACAACGGCATCGCTTCGGAAGTTCGCGCCCACGGTTCCGTACTCGTGGAGAAACCAACCAACGAAGCGTTAGTCGCGTTATCCTACGCGTACTTTGACACCAGACCGTCCGCGTTAGCCGAAATGAACATGCTGGATTTAGAAAATTCGCCGTTCACGAAGAATAAAATCACGCAAAACACTCGCGAAGGCTTCTTTGCCATCCGAGGGGTGTTTTTACTCCGCGGCATGTTGGCCACGTGCGGGGAACAAATGAGTATGGTCGAGCACTGGCAAGACGTGGCTATTGCAAACTTACGAGACGCCGGAGAATGGTACCCTGGAAGATTTCGAAGAATCACGACTCGGATAGTAAACAAAGCCGCGTTACAAACGCAACGCACGTTTAACTTTGGCTCTGGAGCGAAAATGAACGAAGTCGAAGCGTACGCGCAAGAGCGCAAATCAAAAGAGACTTCCTCTTCCAAACCGGCGTACACGAGCTTTTCCAGTTTATGGTAGTTATTATATAATACTGTTGACGATACTAATGAAATTCTATTCTACTAAAACTAACGATAACGCATCCCCTCGTCTTCATCCTCCTCGTACGTCGCTCGCCAGATTACACTTCTTCAAAAGCTCTCGCACCTCCTCTTTCCTATACGGCCTCAGCGCCACGCACGTCACGTAATCTTCCGGTTGTTCTCGCCACGCGTAATAGTCGATGTTGTTCTCCGTTAACTTTTCGCTTAATGTCATTAATTGTGCTTCTCCTTTCACCTCTAAAACCACTTTCGTCATGGACGATAACTTCTCCTTTGCAACGTACTTAATTGAATCTTCGTTCGTTTTGAACGTCTCCAAAGCCGCCACGGAGGCGTGCGCGACTTGCGCGGCGATCGACCCCAACGGCCACGCTTTTTCTCGCCACAAGTCTCTTCTCAGGATGATGTATTGCGTCAAAACATCTTCGTCGTTCACATCGCCATTCGTCGCAGACGTCGTCATCGTTCTCAAAGTTCTCGTTGTCTTTGGGGAATACCTACTAAAGTTGGTACACGAAGCAGCAGGTTTTGATGCTCTGCGCGTTAAAGTTTGCCGCCGCGAAAAGACCACAGATGACGATGAAAAAAAGCGCCTCGCAACCACCACCGTCGGCTTTGAGAGCATCACAGTATTTTGAGCGATTATGTTATCAGTAGAGTATTACGCGCGCGAATACAGTGGAGCTTTCGTTCTTCTTTATTTTTAGGGGAAAAAGGTTGAGTCGTCCACGTGCTTCAAAAGAAGAGAAGACGCTCCATGTTGTACCGGTACTGCGCGCAAAGAGCTTTTGGACGGTGGTCTTTGTCTTCTTCTATTATTACGAGCAGCAGTAGCAGCACTTCTTCTTTCTGTTCTTCTTCTTTGAGGCGGTCTCGGAGGTACTTTGCGATTTCGCCGTCCTCGTCAGGAGGAGAAGAAGAACAACAACGACGACAACGAGAACAACGACATCATCATCATCATCGTCCTCAAAAGCCTTCTTTAAAATCGATCGAAAAAGCGACGCTGAAATGGCTGGACCAGTTTATCATCGAGAAAAACGTCTGCCCGTTCGCCAAAAACGTTCGAGGAGGAGAAGGAGGAGGAGAAGAAGAAGAAGTTTTAGAGGCGAAGAAGAAGAAGAAGAAGAAACAGACGGGCATAAAAATAGTCGTCTCCGAGCGGGAACAGATAGAAGACGTTTTGGAAGATTTCATGAGAGAGTTAAAAGAGATTGAATACGATTCGGACGAGGAAGGGATAACGAAGACGGTGTTGTTCGTCATCTCTCCGACGTGCGAGTTCGTGAACGACTTTGATTCCTTTCTCGATTTCGCGAACGTTATCGACGACGCGGCGTTGCAAAACGGCGACTATAGAGGCGAGTCGGTTCTCGACCAGCTCGATTTGAGAGGGAAAGTGCAAGTGGTCGCGTTTCATCCGGACTTTGTGTTCGCCGGCGAGAAATTGGGAGATCCCGGAGCGTTTACGAATAAGTCACCGTATCCTTTGTTGCACATATTGCGAGAGAAGGACGTGACCGAAGCGGTTCGGTCGCATCCGGACGTGAAGAGTATACCGAAAGCGAACGTGGAGAGGATGAGAGAAATTGGCAACGAAAGTTTAAAGAAGATGTTAGACGGGTTGAGAAGTTTATAACAATAGAAAAGGAGAGAGAAAGGGAGAAAGGGGAATGAATATTTGTACAGTATGCGCGTATGTTTTTAGTAGTGCTGCTGCGTTTCACTGATTTTCTTTTCCTCTATTCCTTGTTATTTTCTTTGTTCGTGACTGCTGCTTCTTCTTTGTCATCCTCTTCGATGCGCGTCTTCGAGAGCTGCTCCTGAGCTGCGTCCAATCCCGCATCTTTCTCTTTCTTGTTTTCTTCTTCTTTATTACCACCACCAGAGGACTCCGAGGACGATGTGTACGATTGCCACATCGAAATGTTATCTTTGATCAACTTCAAAATCAACGCGGCGTCTTTGTACGCTCTCGCATTATCGGTCAGGGCGTCTAAATCCTCCAATCCTTCGTCCAACGCAGTTTGCGCGATTTCCAACGCCGATTTCGTATCTTCGCGAATCTCGTGGTGAAAGACGGAGTAGTTTAGAGAAAGGCCGAGACGAACCGGGTGCGTCGTCGCCACTCCGGCTTTCGGGTCGCGAGCGATTTCCAAAGCCTTCTCGTACGCGTCTTGCGAACGCATCGCGTGAGGAATCCTCGCCTCGCCTCTTTGAATCTCTGCTAGATACCGATAATAATCTCCAATCATTTTCAAGTAGAAAATTTTCTGGTCTGATTTATATCGAGGCGAGTGTTCCTTTGAAGCTTCCGAGAGTAACGCTGTGACTGTTTTTGGCGACTCGTGATGTTGTTGTTGTTGTTGTGCTTCTTGTTCTCCTTGTTCTCCTTGTTCTCCTTGTTCTCCTTGTTCTCCTTGTTCTCCTTGTTTTGCTCTTCTTGATGTTGTTGTTCGTAATGTTCCGTCCCACCCAACAACCTCGGCAATAACACGCCTTCCACCAAATCGATCGTCTCTTTACAAATCTCTTTCAATTCGTCCTCGATTTTCTCTTGATACTCCCGCGCGATGTTCAAAAAATCCTCCCCCATATTTTCCCTCTTGATTTGCCCAATATTCGTTTGCACGCACACCCACTGTTGTCGTCTTCTGGTCGTTTCGTTTTTCGAGGCGACGGAGAGCATGTTCCGTTCTTGCGGCTGTTTTTATTTTTACGCGGACGAAAAGTCGTTGTTTTTAAATAAATAATGCCACGTGGCATTGAGAAGAAATATCTAAAGTCAGGAACGACGAGACAAGAAGAAGGGGAAAAAAAGGAAAAAAAAAGAATAATATTAATGCGCCTTACGTCTAGATCTTCGTCGATGGTCACGACTAACTCTTTCATGATCTGTCGCATGTCTGTTTTAAAGATGGTGAGAGTGTGTGTGTAATAATTGTGAGTCTTTTGTTACATCGCAGAACAAAAGCGCACAAAGCGCGCGCATCTCATCATAAAAAATGTATATCTAAAACGCGTTGACTTTTCACGCGACGAAGGGAAAAAAGAAAAAAGGTAATACATTTCGTACCGACCCAACGCGAACATAACTCGGCGAGCTGCGCTTTTTGACGCAGTTTCACTCGCGCGTCTAACATCAATAAACTCCTTTGAATCTTCTTTAACTTCTTTAACTTCTTTTTCGTGAAAGAGAGATAAAGTCGCTCCTCGATGATGTGTGATGCAGAGAGAGAAAGATGCTTGTTTTTATATGGAGGGAAAGAGATATTTTTTATATGGAGGGAAAGAGATATTTTTTCCTTTTTCTCGGAAAAACAAACTTTTCACATCTAGAAAGTATTACTAACTCGTATTATATGACATAACTTACTTCTTCTTCTCTCTGCTTCGGAACGGCGACCGGAGCTTTGATTTCTTCTTCTTTTGTTGTTCTTGTTGCGGTGTTGGCGTCGTCGCTTCTTCTTCTTTGTGTTCTTCTTTCGCGTTGTTCGTTTCGTCTTTATTCTTTTCTTTTTCTTCTTTCTCGAGGAGAAGACGCTTTTCGAGAGCCTCGGCGACGACGCGTGCGCGCTCCTCTCTCGTTTCTGGCTTTGTTTTCAATACTTCTGCCTTCTTTTTCTCGTCTTCTGACCGTTTGTTCTCCGAAGCGCGTTGTTGTTGTTGTTGTTGTTGTTGTTGTTGTTGTTGTTGTTTGCGCTCGCGCTCTTCGCGCATTCGCACGACGTGGACGTTTTCGCGAGGCGCCGGCACGCCGCTCGTATTCGTACTACTACTACTATTATTACTACCGTTGCTCGTACTACTACTTCCTACTTTTTGCGATGTTCCTGAAAACGACGATGAAGCTCGCTCTGGATGACTGATTCTACTACTAGTGTTGTTATTATTAGAGTCAAATCCACCCCCGCCGCTACCGACGACGACTGGTAAACTAAACCCGCGTTGTAACCCGTCGATGTCGACGTATCCGTGCGTTTCCAACGCGTACCGTCCAAACCTCGTCGTTGATTCAAACCTCTTCGCTTGCACTGCAGTCGGCACACCATTCGGCCCACACATTCTCGGCAAATATCTCAACGCCACGAACGTCGCGCTCGCGCCTTCGACGAGGTTGTTCCCGAGCACATACCAAAAGAATAAAAACACAAACGGCAGCCAACTGTTCGGCACTCGAGCGAGTCCCCCGAATATCGTCGTTTGTGCGTCTGGACTATTCGTACTGCTGTTCCTCGCGATATTCCCCACGCACATTGCGTACGTGGCAGATAAAACGCCCGGTCCAGAAATGTTCAACGGTGAGAGTAAGTGTCCTTTCCCGCCTGAGAACGGCGCGAAAACGACTGAAAACACGAACGTCCAACAGTTTATGCACACCAGAGTGAACAGTATTTGCCAAAAGCATCGAAACGAACCTAAACTGCGTTCGAAATCCGATATGAATCGATAGCTGATGTACGCGTTAAACAAGGCGCCAATGAAACCTGAGTTCACGTATAAAAGTGAACTAAACGTTCTGTACCACTGAAATCGAGTGAACACATCGAACGGACAAAACAACGTTTTCTCGTCCAGTTTTAAAAGAACGTTTAAGGGTAACGCGAAAAACAAAGAGAAATAAATCAGAGTTTTCGCGAATAAAGGCGAGGATTGGACGTTTGCTTTCACTTTGAAAAAGAAAGGGTGGAAAGATGCCGCGTTTATCATCGTTTCATGNGCTGCNGTAAAAGTGGTGCGTCGTGGTTCTGAAGAAGATTTGGTGTTTGTGNTGNTACCTAAAAATCCGAAAGAAAAGAATANAATAAGGCAACGCGCATACTTTCAACATCACGTCGTTTCAATAAATAACGAATCTAATAACAACACGCTTCCCTGGCGTATCCCCAAATAGAGATGACATTGTTTCGATGACTCGCGTTTGTCGCTTGTTCTTTTCTCGTCGTCGTCGGCGGCGGCGGCGGCGGGGTCCTATTCGTCGTCTCGCTTGTACTACTACTACTACTACTACTATCACTACTACTACTATCGCCGCTGCTATCGCTATCGCTCGTACTGTTAATAGTATTATTATTTATGAATCTTCTCCCTGTGGATGGGTGGAACAAACGTTCGCCGCACGCGCTGGCACCGAGCGCGACGTCGTTCATGATTCGATTTTCGTCATCGTAAATATCAGTAAACTTACTTTCTCCTTCCTTTCCGGCTATGAATTCTTTCACCGAACTCGCTAACGGATGAAACGTAAACGCGGCGATTAAAACCGCGGCATCCTTCGGCGGCGCTTTCCACGCGAAAACCTCTTTCCCGTTCTGGTCTAAATCAAAACAACGCAATATACCGTCGTCACCACCAGATACCAGGTGTTTCCCGCACGGCTCGATGTCGAATTTCGTTTTCGCATTGGACCGAACGTTCGGTCTTTGAATGTTCGTAAACATCGACCCGTTCACGTTTGCTCGTAAATCCCAACACAAAATCGAGTTTGATTTCCGAGCGCTCGAAAATAACGCTCTCCCATCCGCGCTGAATTTCAATCTCGTCACGCCGCCTCCCATTTTCCCCGTCTTTTCGTTTTTGTGAGGATTTGTAATCGACAACACGCAACAATCGCTCCCGTTAAACCCATCTCGTAAATCGTACACACAAATACTGTTCCCGTTCTCATACGAACCGGCGGCAAATATGTTTCCTTCGCTATTCTCGATAAACCCGTTGTATTCGTTCCCGGTGGCAAAACAACTCGTCAGTTTCGATTGCGTGTCAAACCCGACGACTTGGCACTCGTGACCAGGTCTGCTCGTGTCCCAAACGCACACCCCTTTCTCCTCTCGTCTCCCGCCCAACACTTTCCCACCGTTACCAGTAAACGCGCAAGATATCGAGGGCACGAGCTCGTCGTTTCTGTTTTTGATCGAATACGAACATTTTTCTCTCGACGACGACGAAAGTATACTAACACCATCGTCATCATCATCGGACGAAGGGGAAACGTTGAATAACTTCACCCCGGAATCTTTCGCCGCGCACAGCGTCAACAGTGTTTCCCGAACATTCCCCTGCGCCGCGGGATACCAACACGCGTCGTAGTGCGACTTTGGCAGTTTCATTTTCAACGCGCACTTCAACAGCTCACCATCTTCATCACCATCAGAAGACATCATAATCATTTTCGCGGGGACTTCGTATACTCTCAAAACATCGTCCCCTGCCGTCGTCGAGAGCAATCGAGACCCGTCTCGGGTAAACTCCAAGTTGTGCGTCACGTGTGTCTCTGCTGTTGATGTTGTTTTTAATGTTGTTTTTAATGTTGTTGTTGTTCGGCTAACTTTAACGAACTCGTCTCCCCTTCCGTCGTCACGACGACTTTGTCGACGAATGATTTCGGATGGAGGAGGCGAGAACGCATGGTTAAGAACTTTTCTTCGGCGGGAGGAGGACCGTTATCGTCATCGACGCACCTTTTGCGAGGAGGAGGAGAAAGAGGAGGAGGAGGAGGTCCCGTCATATCTGTTTTTGAAGGAATACACAGATTTTGGATTTCTGAAGAGATTTCTCCATTAGTATAATACTACTAATAACACACACAACAACAACAACAACAACAACAACTTTTGAGAAGTATCTGAGAACAACAAACGACTCACAACAAAGAGCACCATAAAAGTCGATACATGCCCCCACTGAAAGCGTTCGGCGTGGCGCTCGTGTCCGCGCTCGCTGGAGCGTCCGTGGTGCACAATCTTTACAAACCGGACTTGACAATACCTGGGTACGAGAACGAAGAAGAAGAAGAAGAGAAAAAGTAGAGATTGAGATTGGTTGTTTGTAGTTTCAGAGCGCACACTTCTACTTTCAAGAGAGAACTTTCGGGAGAGGATGAACGAAGAGGATGAGGGTGTTCGCATCGGTGACGACGAGGATGACGACAGGAGGCCACTCATTGGTGGTTTTGAAGGTGGTGGAGATTACGTCGAAGAAGACCAGCCTCCTCCTCCTTCTGCCGACGAGAGAGACGACGAGAATACCAGAGGTGAGAGACTGCCGAAATGGTTCTCTCCGAAACGATTGCTGTATTTATTTTGCTTAGTTGCGATTGCGTTGTATTTAGATCGAGGCGTGGTTTCGTCCGCGGCGGTAAGCGGGCAACCGCCGGGAGGAAGCGACGAGGACGACGCGAGCAAAGACGAGAAAGGGTACGGATTACAAGGCGAATTTAACGTCGATTACGCCGAGTATGGCGTGTTACAATCGGTGTTTGTGATTGGTTTACTCGTTGGTGCGCCAATATTTTCAGAGTTGTCGAGAAGTGTGAACGCGTTTACGTTGATCGCTATCGGGTTGGGCGCGTGCGCAGTCGGGGATTTGGGGTGCGCGTTGAGTCCAAATTTTCAGTTCTTGTTGCTCATGCGAATCATCGTTGGCGTTGGCGAGGCAAGTTTTGTAGCTCTAGCGGCACCTTTTATCGACGACCACGCTCCAAAAGGGATGACAACGAGATGGTTGAGTTATTTATACTTGTGCGTGCCGTTTGGTGTGGCGTTAGGTATCGTGTACGGCGGCATCGTCGGGACGTATTTTGGATGGCGTTTTGCATTTTTTGGTAACGCGCTTTTGCTCGTGCCGTTGTTTGCATTTTGCGCGACGAGCGAGCCGATTGATTTGAGAAGGAAAGCGAGTAAGACGAGTGCGGAGCAGCAGCATGGTCAAAATCAGCGGCAAAAGAAAAACGTCGTCGAAGTGTTCGTGTATGATTCTTTAAAGTTGCTCAGGATTCCAACTTTTTTACTCACGTTGAGTGGGTTTTCGTGGTATTCACTCGTTCTGGGCGTGTTTAGCGCGTGGGGACCAAAAGCAGGGTTTGCGTTGTTTGAATACGAATTGCACACTCGGTCGAACGCGGATACGGCATTAGGGATGGTGACGGTTTTTTGCGGCGTGTTTGGTACGTTACTCGGCGGTATCGGCGTCGACTATTTCGCGCAAAAACGGAAAGAGTGCTTTCAAAATCAATCCTCTCTTCCTTTCCATCTCTCCTGGAGGAGAGATGGAAGAGAAAGAAGAGCACGGAATTCACCATCGCCGTTGTCTGTGGATCCTTCGGTTGCGGATAATCTCTATTTCAGCGCGTTCTGCTCCTTCTTTGCGTTCATATTCGTTGTGATTTCCTTCTCCTCGACGAACTTTTATGCGTTTCTCTTCTTCCTCGCGGTAGGAGAATCGTTCGCGTTCATGCTCCAAGCGCCGATAAACGCAGTAGTGTTGCGGTCTGTTCCAACTGATAGTCGTCCGCTGGCGTGTGCATTGTGCACAGTTGCCGTGCACGTCTTTGGTGACGTGCCATCGCCTCCGTTGTTCGGATACTTGCTCGTAAAATCGAACGAAAATTGGCGTTGGGTCATGAAGGTGTTTACGTTGTGTTTCGCGGTGGCCGGCGTCGTTTTCTTCGTTGGCGGAATGATTGCATCCGCGAGTGATAGAAATAATAGATATGATAGCAATACCGATAGTAATGAAGACGACGAGGAAGGCGAAGAGGATGAGGAAGAAAACGGCGTTTTAATTAATACAGAGGGTGCATTCGCAAGATAGTTTTTGCGCGCGCAACATGGGCACTAAGCGGCGAGTAAAGATACTCCGACTAAAAAAGCTTCTATACACTTCTATACACCTACCGTACTAGTGATGATGTTCTCTACGCCTTCTTTCGATGTTTCGAGTGAGCTGTAATGATTTCAAGGAATCTCGTTCCTTTGATTTGCTCGCCGCTCTTCTTTGGTGTTCTCGCTCGTCTTCGTCCGAACCTTCTTCTTCGCCTTCCTCTCCTCTTGCGTTGGCTACTTCTTCGTCCTCGGATTCCTCATCCGTTATCCCGGTGTCGTTTCCGCAAGCGTACTGACGCATGTTCGAGCTGCACACGTTTTCTTCGTTCACGGTAAATTCAACGTGCGACACTCGAACTGAATAATGCGTCTCTTCTTTATTTTTGCCTTGACCGAACTTCGCGACGTACATTTTCGAATACGCGACGAGAACTTTACACCCAACACGCAAAACCCACGGGTTATGAAACATCAATCCTGGCGCTATCCCGCTCCCGACAACACCGGCTACCGAGCCTTTCATTCTCGTCCAGCTCGCATCGAATGCATCCGCTCCGGCATCTTCGGAGATGGCGAGCGTGAGTTGCGTTCGGACTTTGTCAGGTAGTTTCACTCTTCGTTTGCGCGTCGTCATCGCTGTCTCTGAACCATCCATCATCTCTTTTAATACGTCTCGATGGGAGTTTTCTGGGTGACCATCACCTCGCTCTTCTTCTTCCTCTTCTTCTTCTTCCTCGCCTCCTTCTTTATTATTGCTGCTATCGCTAGTGCTATCAAATATTATTTCATCCTTCTTGTGGTCGTTGAACGCGACTATATGCACGTTTCGGTGGCGTTCTCCTTCCCCTTCTATTCTCCAACTTTGTGCGAAACTTTTCGCTCCAGGTTCGCGCCTCAAATCGCTAATCTTCTTCGCCTCGGACCATCGGTTGTACGACGAGTTTTCAGATTCTGTGACGTAAACGCCGCCGGATTGCGAGCGCAAATACATGATCAACTTCGAGTCTCTTTTGCCCGAACCACTACTCTCGAAAACGCTCGGCACAGTCAACGTCGTCGTCTTCGCACCGACCGACCAGTTTTCGCTGCTACCACCATCTTCCTCATCGTCGTCGTCTTCGACGGGTACTTCTTCAACTTTACCTCGCGCCCGCCAACTCGCGCCTCCATCTTTGGATACTAAAACACCCGCGGACGTTGTTTTCGGCCGAATGGTTCTCGTTGCCGGCGTGTCCGCCTCTCCGTTTTGTTTCACGCGACATTGTGCTTTTCTCGAAGAGGTAAATAGTTCGCGCTTCGATTGTAAAACCGAGTTATCTCTCCAAAACGGAAGAATCAAGGTGTTCTCATCTTCAGCATTCTCCAGCGCCACCGCTGGATTGGCGATTAGTTTTGGCACGAAGTTCTCCTCGTAAATGGAATACACCATCGCTGGCTCCGTCCACGGTGAATTTCTATCTACGCGTCCTTCGGCATCGCCCGCGAGATTCAATTTGATGACTTTAATCGACCCTCCCGGGACGTACCGAATTCTACCTCGATCGCGATATTCGCACCCGCCGTCGGATTCGGCGTAAAACAGTAACAAGTTTCCATCCTTATCGACGTGCGGCACTGGCGTCCACTGCGCGGTTAATTCTTCGTCGTCTACTCCTCCCTCCTCTCCTCCATCTTCGTCGTTGTATTTTGAAAACAACGGCCACGAGTTACTGAACGTTACGCCTTCATCCTCGGACGTCGCCATTCGCACGTGTTGCCCGCGTTCCCCTTCCAACGTTTTCCCGGACTGCCAAAAAGCCACAACCTGTCCAGACGGCAATAAAACTAGCGACGCTTTATCGTGGTATTTTATCGACGAGGTCCCCATTACCACTTTCTTCTTGCTCAATTTCCCAAACTCCTTCTTTCTCGTTTGCACGTTTTGCCTTTCAAATCGTTCCGGCGCTTCCTTCCAAGTCGTTTCTGCTCCTCCATTGTGAACTCCTCTCGCGCTCCTCCCCGCGCACGGCTGTAACGCCGGGACGTCGGCCGTATGCGCACTCGTACTACTCTCTTCCTCGGGAAACGCAAATCTCCCTCCGCTTCCTTCCTCTAATCTTCCCAAAGGTTTCTCTAAAATCGTAGCCTCGCGAATAGTTTGCATCGCGTCCGCGTCGATTACATCCTCCGCGGCATCGTCCAAAGCTCGCGTTTTCGTCGTTCCTGACCTGCCACCTTTCGCCGGCAACCGCTCCTTCTCCTCGTCTCTCTCCTTGACCTTCTCCTGCTTCTGTTTCCGTCTCTGTTCGTAATAATTTCTCGTCGTCGCCTCTTTCATTTTCTTCGCCTTTTCGCGTTGAATCTGTTTTTGTTTCTCTTTCTCCTCCTCTTTTCGCTCCACGCATTCCTCGTACGCTTTTCCTGAAAGCTTCACGCACGATGTAAACGACGACGACGAAGCAGAAGAAATAACAAAATTCTCCCCTTCCCTCCGGAACTGCCAACGACTTCTTCTTCGATGAGAAGAAGATTTGCCCAAACCTTCGTTGTTGTTGTTGTTGTTGTTGTTAGGATTGTTTTGTTTCAGAGCGAAAAACAGATTCAAAATCGAACAACAAAAGAGCGCGAACGCGAATACATTCAAAGTTGAAAACTTTGTCTTCTTTTTCTTTGAAGCCTTTTTTTTCTTGCTCAATAACTCCGACTCCACGAACAGCGGAGTTTGAGCGTCTCTCATCGTCATCGCGTTGTTGTTGTTCGAAACATTAGTAGTAGTCTTCTTCTGTGCATCTCATCCAACTCATCAATGCATTTTTTTCTCTCTTCTTTCTTTTTATTATTTTTGAAGAAGACATTTTGCAAAATTTTGTTCATTTTTTTTTCATTAAAAACAACTTAAATCTTTGACACGAGAAATTTTAAGTGTGACTGACACACACAGTCTCCTACTAAACGACTAAACGACCTAAACGACCTGCGCGGAGGATATATAAAACACGATGATGGAGAAAGGAACGACGACGAGTAATACTTTGACGGCGACGCTTCCGGGGGTGGTCTCCTCCTCTTCAACAGCAAGCAGACGGCAACAACTCGCGAGACACATCTTTGTCTGCGTCTCGGTGTGTGTTTTGTTCGTGCTCTTCGCGTCGATGCGTTCGTTTATTAATGTTTCTACTTTTGGGGGTGGTGGTGATTTGGACGACGAAGGACAACGAGTGAATAACGAAGTTTGGGACGGTCCAGTGCCGGAACCGACATACGAGGAAGGAAGGAGCGGTTTTAGTGATGATGATGAAAATGATGAAAATGGTGAGAGAAAGAGGAAAGAAAAATCGGATGACGACTTTGTGGAGTTTGATACTTCTTTGAACGAGCGGGGAAAGTTTAATCGAGACTCTCGAGTTGCTCTCAGAGGAGGAGAACAACAACAACAAGAGACTAAGCAATTATTTACGAATGTACCACAGAACGTGTGTCCGGGGCAACCGACGAAGAAAGGCGTGCGGAACGGCGCGCCGGGGAAAAACAAAGGATTAATCGAACGCAAGTTGGATAGATTGGCCGGCGACGGCGACGAGTTACCGCCGGCGGTCGGGCCGGGTGGAGATGAGTCCAAGTACGTCAACATTAGCTGCGTGTACGTGACGGAAAAGTGCGCGAATCCAACCACGGCGGGTGGACGAGGAATCATGCGACGTTTGAAATTCAACGTCAACAGCGAAGAAGACACGAAGAAGTTTTTAAAGTTGGCGGAAAATTTACCGTCAATTACGGAAGGCGCGCTGGGATCATGCGCGATCGTCGCTAATAGCGATAACTTGCTGAAAGGCAACCGAGGTGCGGAAATCGACATGCACGACACGGTTTTTAGACACAACACGCCGATGAAAGGATTCGCAAAAGCCATCGGAACGAAAACGACGTTTACAATTGTGAAGTCAAACTACGCGGGCGGTGGTGGCGGCGCCGGTAAAGCGCAAGGCAAAGGCGACAGCAAACCAGAACTCGCGTACATGCTTCTCAAAAACATCGATTTAGTCCCAAAATCTTTAAAAGTAGAAGGAAGGAAAGTATTTTTACGCATGGGCGGCGCGCATCCCATCGCGCGTTTACGAAGAGAACTCTACCAACTCTCCGGCACGCCGAGTAAAATGCACCCGACTGGTGGTTGGGCGAGACCATTGAACTTATTAGCCAGTCGCTTGTGCGAGCGAATAGACGTGTACGGATTTAGTGGGAATAACCGAGGTGGGAAGTATTTCGCCCGGAAATTAGAAGTTCGACCGGCGCATAACATGCCGTTCGAACACTGGACCATGCGGTATTTAATGAGTAAAGGGAAGTTGTGCGTTTATGGCGAGTAGTAGTAAACTCTTCACGAAAATGTAATATAAGAGTTCTTCTAAAACGAGGCAACACATTTTATTGGAACACTGGACCATGCGGTATTTAATAATGAGTAAAGGGAAGTTGTGCGTTTATGGCGAGTAATTTGCTCGTGCACAAAAATGTAAGGAAAGAGTAATGTAAGGAAAGAGTTCTAAAACGACACATTTTATACGCGCTCTTCGTATTCGTTTACTTTGTGCATATGTTTGCGACGACAAGAACTCCGTGTGTGGAAGCAACACCTGCGCTCACGAGGCGTCGACGACGACTCTCTACTTCGCCGTCTGCGCTAAAAGTAACGCCGTTGCTAAAAAAGCGGCAAAAACTTTTGCAAAGAAGATTGACGACTGAGGCGTCATCAACAACATCATCATCACCAAAACGAAAAGAAGAAGAAGAAGAAGACGCATCATCAGACGATGATGATTTCTTCACCAAGAACGACGCGCTCGCGCGGAGATTACCCTTATACTTCGGCTCCTCTTCTTTAACTTTGTTACTGATAAACAGAGTGTTCTCGAACGTCGCGCCGACGTTAAACGCGGCGAGCTCGCAATCGAGAGCGGACGTTATAGACGTCGTTATGAGCGCGACGTTGATTTTAACCGGTTTGACGTTGGTGTCTATCGCGCCGAGAATACCAGAGACGGTGATTATGGATGGGTATGATGTGAATTACGTAGATTCTAGCTTAAGTGAACGATGTAAAGAAGAGTTGCGATGGTCCGGGAAGACGTTGCGAGAGGCGAGTAAGTGCGCGAGCGTGACCGTCGTCGAACTCGACGACGAAAAGGATGGAGAAATGAGCGGCGGTAAAGTGGTATTTTACGACGGCACGTGTTGCGCGAAAGATCCAAACGCGTTGTTCGAAAACGAAACGCGTCAAATTGGATCCGTGTGCAAAGAAGTGCTGACTTCGGGCAAGCAAAACTACATGGCCAACGCGAACTTGTTCCCCGGGAGATTCGAGTTCATCCAAGATGACCAAGAGATGATATCGTTGATAAAGAGTAACAATAATACCGCGACGACGGCAAAGACGACGAAAAATAACAATAATAAAAAGAAGGGTTTCGGTTTACCTCAAAATAGCCAAGCGATTTGTTGCGTCGCCGTCGGCGATGCAAGACTCCTCGTCTTATCCGCCGATCGACAGAGAGGTTTCACCAAAGTCGACCAAGCGTGGTTCGAACTCGTCGCCCAAAAGTTGGACAACGCTTTCTCCTCCGACGAATAGTAACAAAACGTAGAGAGTCTTAATGTAATACTAATAGTTTCATACAGTAGTTTAGTACTCGTTTTCCCTTCCACTCGAGTATTGAATTCAACTCCATTTTGAGACAATTTTTTGGTTCAAATTTTTGAAATTTCATTCCTCTTCTTCAAAAGAAATACCTCGAGTGGTGTGTCTTGCACTTCAAACAAAGCGCGCGACGCTGTTTCTGTTGTTTCTTCTTCTGTTGTTGTTGCGCAAAAGTTTTAATAACGGCCCTGCGTTTATTATAAACGCTTCTTACATCTTTCTCTCTCTCCTTCTTTGTTGTTGAAGAGAGAAAGAGACATCAAAGAGCGCTCTCATCGATCGATCGTTTTTTTGCCCTTTGTGGAAGTGCGAATCGAATCGAAAGAGAGAAAAAAAGATGTCGTCGCGTCCGTCGCGTCGAAACGCGTCCAAAACCGATCAGGCGAAACAAAAGTTGGAACAGCTGAAACAGCTGAAAGAAACGAAAGGGAAGAAGCGGTTGGACGACATCGACGGCGACGAAGACGTCGCGAACGTGTACGATGAGGTAGGAGGTTTCTTCGTTTTTGTTTTTTCTTCTCTCGTCGCTTGTTCTTGATAAAAAGCAGAGCAAAGAGCAAAGTCTTGGGGGTTCTTCGTTTGAATTCAAAAAAATTCAGAGCAAAGAAGCAGCATTTCAGAAGCGAAGAAAGTGTTCACTTTTGACACGTTCGCGTTTGTTTTTTTGTGTGCTCACACTGAGGGAAGAACAAGAAGAAAAAATGGATTTCAAACTTTTCATCATCATCTTCTTCTTCTTCTTCTTTGCGCTCGCAAAACTCGATCAATACTCGAAACGACTCGATTTAGTATTCTTTTTGCTTCTACGAAACGCTCACCTCTTTTGTCTCGGCCGTCGTCGTGGTCACGATCATCATCATATTTATTTATCAGGTCACGGAGGAAGAGTACGCGAAACTCGTCGCGAAGCGACGGAAGGAAAACGCAAACTTTGTGGTCGGCGCGGAAGAGAACGACGAGTACGTCGATATGGGGGAGGAGGAAGATTGGACGCGAGAGAATCCGGCGTACAGAGACGACGAGGGCGACGACGAGGACGGTAGGAATAATGCCAATGCTAGCATGGACGCGGAAGACGAGGATGGAGGAGCAGCGAATGGGAATACAAAGTCAAAGAAGGAGCTCGCGAAGGAGAAGAAGCGCAAACAGTTGGAGAAGGAAAAGTTGAAAGCGAGCAAAGGCGTTGGTTTAGCCGGGTTAAAAATGGATATGAAGAAGCGAAAAGCAGAGTTGGAGCAGAAGGAAGCGGAAGCGGCAGACGCAGATGCACTTTTGGAGGATATTTTAGCCGGCGTTGATCAAGCCGACGATGACATGTTTGGAGACGCCGGAGTGAAGCCGGCGTTAAAGAAATCCAAAAAGAAGAAAGCGAAAAAAGCCAAGATTGCGGTCGAAGAGATGGACGCGAAAGCAAAGAAAAAAGCGGCGTTTGCAAAGAAGAAGGGCGTCGCGTTTCCGGACGAACCACCTTTGAATGACGAGGATGATGATGCCGTGAAGCCGATGGATGATCACGACGATGATATGGGTGCTCCCGCTGCGGTTGCGGACGACGACGACGACGTCGTCGTCGACGGGACGGTCGCGCCGCCAGATGTTAACATGGACGACGATAATGACGACAAAGAGGTTGAAGACGTTGATGTGAAGAAAATGACGACGGCGAAGCAGGCGCTTCCAACGGAAAATAAAGGCGCTGGTGCCGCGATTGCTTACGGAGATTACGACTCCGAAGATGATGAAGAAGACGCCGAGCTAGCCTTGCGCGAAAAGCTCGCCGCTGAATGGAAACCCGATTCTGGGCTTCCCGTGGACGATTTTGATAAAACGTTGCCGTTTTACTTTTTGGACGCGCAAGAAGATATTGGTTCCCCAGGTACCGTCTTCTTGTTTGGTAAAGTGCCAACGCGCAGAGACCCGCAAACGAACGTCTTGGATCCTTCTTTGGGCACCGTCTCGTCTTGCGCCGTCGTTAATAACATGCAAAGATGCGTCTTTGTCGTCCCTAGACTTGAGTTTACGCCGCAATCGTTGGACGAAAGCAACGAGCTCAAGACGCTGGAGGAGAAAGCGAACGCGAAAGATGCGTCCAAAGCCGACAAAGTCGCTCTCTTGAAATGGTTGCAAGTGAAAACGAAACCAGTCAAGGACGAATTGAAGAAAATCATGAGCGAAAGAGGCGTCGATCAGTACACGATGAAACCAGTCTATCGTAAGTATTGCTTCGAAAGAAACGATATTCCAAGCGGCGGTCAGTATGTGATCAAGCTGAAGTATTCGTACTTGAACTCCGCGTTACCGTCGGATATCAAAGGCGAGACTTTTTGCGGCGCCTTGGGCACGCAAACGAACGCGTTGGAACACCTGCTTGTGAAATCGAAAATCATGGGTCCCTCTTGGTTGGCTTTACACAACGCCGAGATTGTTCCGCAAGCAACTTTGAAGGACAAAGAAGCCATGAAGTCATGGTGTAAGCTTGAAGTTAATTTGCAGAACGGACATAAGTCTGTCCGAAACCCGACGGTGGAGGCTATCGAGGCGCTCGGCCTCGGCGGCCAGCAGCGCGATCCGCCGACGGTGATTGTCGCCGCGTTGAAATTGCAAACGGTCGTCAATCATAAAACGAACGCAAACGAGATTTGCTCCGCGTCCGTCGTGTATTTGCAAGACGTGCGAGTGGATGTCGGTACGGATTGCCGCGCGAAAGTGACAGATATGCCGTGCGAATGGGAAAAGAAAGCGAGACACTTTTCGCTGGTGCGCAAACTCTCTGGCGGTAACTGGCCGTCGGGCTGGGAGCAACACGTTGCGAACGAAAACAAGACGAACAATGTCGCCAAACGTACAAAGTCGATCGTCCTTTCCGCGCAAGCAGACGAGCGAGGGTTGTTGTCCATTCTGCTGGCTCGACTATCGCAAATCGATGCTGATGTTATTTGCGGACACAACGTCGCCGGTTTCGATGTGGACGTGTTGTTGAACAGGTTGAGAGAAAACAAAGTCGCGCACTGGTCCAGAATCGGTCGATTAAAACGCACGAGATTTCCAAATTTATCCGGTGGGAACCAAGGCTCTTTTGGCGGTGGCGCGAGCATTGGTGCGCTCTCGTGCATGTCCGGACGCTTGTTAGCGGACACGTACCTCTCGGCACGCGATTTGTTGAAGGAAGTTTCATACACTTTGACCAATTTGATGAAAACGCAATTCGACGAAAATAGAGCTGAAATTCCGCATCAAGACGTTCCATTACAGTTCAACTCTACGCAAACGTTGTGGCAGTTGACCAAGAACTCGCAAACGGATGCGTTTTATTCGTTATGGTTGATGTTGCACTTGCAAGCGCTGCCGTTGACGAGACAGTTGTCGAACATTGCCGGAAACACGTGGTCGAAGACGTTAGGACACACGCGCGCCCAACGCGTCGAGTTCTTGTTTTTGCATGAGTTCCACAAGCGTAAATACATGGTTCCGGATCGTTTGTCGGCCAAGGAAAAGAGACGCGTTCAAGCTGCCGAGGCGAAGAATGGCAATGGCGATAAAGATGTGGACGATAAAAAAGGTCCGCAATACTCTGGTGGTTTAGTTCTTGAACCGAAGAAAGGTTTGTACGATAAGTACGTCTTGATGTTGGATTTCAACTCGTTGTATCCGTCTATCATCCAAGAGTACGATATTTGTTTTACGACTGTCAAGAGAGGTAAAGACATGGCCGGTTTAGCCCCAGAGCTTCCTCCGCCGGTTCTCGGAAAACCGGGCGGAGAAAACGCCGCCGTTCTTCCGCAAGTCATTTGCAAGTTGGTTCAACACAGAAGAGCGGTAAAAGAACTCTTGAAAAAAGAAACGAATGATGTCATAAAAGCGCAATTAGATATTCGGCAGCTGGCTTTGAAACTTACCGCGAACAGTATGTACGGTTGTTTGGGTTTCAGCGCGTCTCGCTTTTACGCCAAACCGCTCGCCGAGTTGATCACCGGTCAAGGTCGTGAAATTTTACAATCCACCGTAGATTTGGCGCAAAACTTATCCTACGATGTCATCTATGGCGATACTGATTCTATCATGATCAACACGAACAAAGATAACTTGGCAGAAGTGCACAAAGTTGGGCAAGAGGTCAAACGAGAAGTTAACAAACGCTACAAACTTCTCGAGATTGAAATGGATGGATGTTATCGCTCGATGCTTTTGTTGAAGAAGAAAAAATACGCCGCAGTTGTCGTTGAACCATCCATGCACGAGGGCAAAACGATATACGTGGAGCGCGTTGAGAAGAAAGGCTTAGATACCGTTCGTAGAGATTGGTGTAAGCTCGCGAAAGATGTCGGGGATACGTGCTTAGATGAAATTTTTAAGAAACGCGCGGTTGAAGACACGGTAGAGAAAATCCACGACGCGTTGAGAGAGGCGAGAACGAAAATGGTGAACAACCAAGTCAACTTAGAATCTTACATCGTGACGAAACAATTGACAAAATCACCGAGAGATTACCCGGACGCGAATTCGCAGCCGCACGTTAAGGTTGCCTTGCGTCGCATCGAGCAAGGTAAACAAGACGGCGTCAACGCGGGCGAGACCGTGCCGTACATCATCTGTTGCGAGGTGAAACCAGAAGACGAGAAGGACATGACGAACGACGCCATTGCTAATGGACACGCGTCGTCAAAGTCTGGAGGCAAAGGATTAGCCGAGCGCGCGTTTCACCCGGAAGAATTGCAAGAGAATCCAAACTTGAGAGTCGATTTGCACTACTACTTGACGCAACAGTTGCACCCGGTTATTTCTCGTTTGTGCGCTCCAATCGAAGGTACGGATGCCGCGCGATTGGCGGATTGTTTAGGCTTGGACGCTTCCAAATTTGCCGCGAGAAATGTCGGAGCCGACGATGACGACATGAACGCGAACCGATACGCGGCGTGCTCGTTAGATGACGACGCGATGTATGAAAAGTGCGAACCGTTGAAGTTGTTTGCGAGCGACGGCAAGACGGAGTTTACGTTTCCGGGCGTCCGAGACATTCTTCTCGGTAAAATTTCCTGCGCTGACGCGTTGAAACCGCCGAGTGCTAGAGGTGTCGTCAGTGCCACTGAGGATAAAGAAAATGCCACCACCACTTCTGTGAAAACACCGCAACCGAAAACGCCGGGATCTGGAACGGCCGCGACGACGCCGGATGCCGCGACGACGCAAAAGAGTAAAACGGACGCTTCGGCAACAACAACAATTCAACCGCTTTCCGCGGCTGCTTTTACGAATCAAGTCACCTTACAAGTACGCAAAACGATCCAAAAGTATTACGCACAAAAGTTGCGTTCCGACGATGAATTGTACCCGTGCGAAACCAGAGACATCACGTTGAAAGCGGTGGGAGACGTCGAAGTCGGCACGAAACCGTTGAATACCATTTGCTCTGGCGTCATGAAAAAATCGTTCGAAGAGAGAGAGTTGTACACGCAGCTCGTCCATTTCAAACGTTTGTTGAGCAGAAAAGACGCGTTGGGTAGAATTAAAGACCAAACTATTCGTGGCACTTGCGAAAAGAACATCACGAAGGAAATGAGAACGGCTTTGGATTTGGCGAAGGACGAAGTCGAGGAAGTGTTGAATTTGAGCGCGTACAGATGGGTCAACTTGAGCACTCTGTTCGGCTTCTAAAAATCTTCAACGTCATCGTCACATATTATTATATTAAATACATATATTTCATAAAAGAAGATTACCAACAAGTGTATGTGTACATTCTTATTTTTACATCTACTATTTATCTTCTCTCTATTTCTCTCTCTCTATTTCAACCTCCAACCTCATCACCTTTCCAACTGGTGCTTCTCATCCGTTAACGGCACGTAGACAACCCCCATTTCGTCTTTGTATTTAAGTTCTCCTTTCTCGTTCTTATCAATCACCATCAACGATTGACTCTCGTCTTCTTTCCCAACCGGTATAATCAACCTCCCCGGCGCAGCTAACTGCGAAAGCAACGCCTCTGGGACTTCCGGTGCGGCCGCGCCGACGTGTATCAACGCGTAAGGTGCGAACGCTTCGTAGCCAAGTCTTCCGTCTCCCTTGGTAATCGTTATCAATCCACTCTGTACCATCTCTTCCTTATCGTCTTGTTTTAAATTCTCGATCGATTGATCCACCAACGACTGGATGTGTTCGATACCGACGACTTTTGATGATGATGATGATGATGAGACATTTTGTTGCACCATCATCTCGGCAAAACACGCGACCAAGTATCCGGATCCAGACCCAACGTCCAACACCCTCCCATTACCATACCCACCACTCGCATCATCATCATCATCATTTACTACTACATACTCTTTCGAGAGTTCCAAACACATCGCGTGCATGTGCGGCGCGCTAATCGTCGCGTTCGACCCAATCTGAAGCGGATGGTCCCGATACGCTTCGTTCGCATCTGCGGACTCTGCGTACCACTTCCTGTCCACTTTCCGCATGGCTTTCCCGACGACATCTCGACTCGCGATTAAGTTGTTCTTTTCTAAAGCGTCGATTAACGAGTCGTTGGTGGAAGTGCCGTGCGAGCGCCACGACATTATTTATTATTAGTAGTATATCTACACTCTTCTTTAAAAGAAAAGAGAGAGACACAAATCAGTCTAACGAACTCTCTCTTCTTCTCTTCTTCCGTTCTCTCTCTTTTCATCAAAAAGTCTCTCTTCTGCTCTTCTCTCTTCTCTGTGTCTTTCTTACAATTTTTTGTGAAAAAAATGCAAATTCCTCTCTTCTCCAAAACTTGCAAAAAAAATTCGCCACCCCAATTGAGGGACAGACGAAAGAAAGAAAAGAGAAGAAAGAAGAACCTTCAACGGATCGATTTTTTCAGAGACGACGAAGAAGAGACTACTCTCTCGAACCTCTCTCTTCAAAAAAATCATCATCCAAACGCAGGGCGTGTTTACACACACACGCGTGCACACACACACACTTTTGTCTCTCTCTCTCGATCTGTAAATTGTCCGAGCACTGTTGTTGTTGTTGTTGTTGTTGTGAGCTCGGTGTGTTCTCGTCCTCTCTCTCTCTCTCTTTCTTAGTAAGAAAAAAAAAAGGGGAAGAGAAACGTAAGACGACTGAGGACCACCCAAAAACAGTCCAACGCGGCGGTTCAAATCCAAGAGAGAGAGATCAAATTTCTAACGTACTAATCTTTCTCCAAGAAGACGTTAAAGAAGACTCTTTGCGCGAGTCAAAGAGAGGATATACGCACCTACTCATTCCTCTCCGCGTGTTTGCGACCGTTTGGAACGACTTTAAAAGCGATACAACTACGTAAGAAAGGGTAAAGAAAGATGACGACGACGACGGATCAAAACGACTCTTTTCTTCTTTCGCTGAATCGTCGTCCGTCTCGCGATCATCATCATCGTCAGTCTTTGACGACAAAAACGAGCGTAAAGAAGAATCAGAGGAAAAGCACGTCGACAAAAACGAGTCAAAGAAGAAATTTGGCGATGAAAATCGTTTTGATGCTCGTGTGTATGCTTTTAGGAGGAAGGAACGAGTTTTACAGCAGCAGCACGAGCGAAAGAAGATCGTCTGAATCCTCTTTTAAAGGAGGAAAAGGATTCTTCTTGTTGGCAAACGCGCAAGAGCCGTCTCCGCCGCCGAGTCCACCGCCACTGCCGCCGCCGTCTCCACCGTCGCCGCCGCCGCCGAGTCCGCCGCCTTTGCCTCCTCC
>JGI20158J14315_10000725_pt1 | contig 24862 bp, 34 predicted proteins | sample COG_08_FD_14315 | JGI IMG/M metagenome (IMG submission 14315)
TTCTTACTGATTATAATATGCATATGTGAAAAAGCATACAATGCGTACGAAAAATAAAACGTTGGATGAAGCGAAGATTTGGGGAAGTGGTGAATCTCACACCGCCTTTGCCACATCTTAAATGCCAACGAATTGTGGGTCAACTGTATACTACGAAGAACACGCGTGTTATTTGGGTGGGAGGTGTCAAACCTTTCAAGTGTAACCACCCGGGGTGCGACCAAGACTTTGCCCACAGCCCTAGTTTAACCAGACACATGCGCACACACACTGGTGAGAAACCTTACAAGTGTAACCACCCGGGGTGCGGCCAAGACTTTGCCCACAGCTCTAATTTAACCACACACATGCGCGCACACACTGGTGAGAAACCTTACAAGTGTAACCACCCGGGGTGCGGCCAAGACTTTGTCGAAAGCGGTACTTTAACCAGACACATGCGCACACACACTGGTGAGAAACCTTACAAGTGTGACCACCCGGGGTGCGGCAAAGACTTTACCCAAAGCGGTAATTTAACCATCCACATGCGCAGCGTTCACGACATTGGCGACCATGAGTGTGAAATTTGTTGCAAGAAATGTGCCAGGCTTCGCCCCTGTACAGACCCGGCCACGAACATTGAATGTAACACGTGTCGCACTTGCTTCATGACGATTACAGGCAAAGATATTCGCATTGAGCACGAATGGTCCTTGTTTTTGGACGAGCATTTTTGCCCCGAATGGCGGCTCTGCACGGATTCGCGTGTCCGCGGAGAGTCGTGTTCCAAGTATCGACCTGACGGTTTGTGGGCCTCGCCGAAAATAGTATTACAGTGGGAGTTGGACGAGAAACAGCACCAAGGTACGTCCTACGACTGCGACGAGCGACGCATTTCTGAGCTGTACGACGAGTTTCCGGGGAAGCAGTATGTGGTGGTCCGAGTCAATCCTCATAGTTACAAGGCGCCACACAAAACGAAAAAACCATCGTTGGTGGAAAGGAAAGCCTTCATGTTGCGCGTGATGCGCGCCTGTCTTGAAAAAGAGTGGGAAACACCCATCCACGTGGTGTACATGTTTTATTCGGCCGATAATCCGAATATCACGCACAACATTGCAAAGACGATGCTTTTTGACGCGAAGGATGTAAATAGATTTTGTAAGTAACATCTATTCTCTAATCTTACTGATTACAATATGCAGAAATTAACGCCTGCTTGTCTGCCTCCGTGTATGTATTCGACTTTTGTAGATTCTCCGTGGCCCACAGTGGTTGTAAATTTTTGTACCAAAAGCAGATGCGTTGCTGCTCTGGCACAGTCATGTCAAACGCTGTGCACGGAACACGGTGGTCAATGTGCCATTCCGAGCGATTCTCCCAAGTCATGCCCTCACTAAATTGAGCTTCGAGCCATTCCTTCAGACCTTGATACGAGATGCCCAATAACTCGCTGGTAGAATCATATTTTTTGTCGAGCCCAGCATGTTTGACTGCAATGTTCATTCGGGAGCGCAATCTCAATTTTATCGCGTACATGGGGTCAAAATGATAACGTTCGCGTTGGTATTCGCGTTGTTGGGCGACAACTTTTTTTTTATATCCTTGATAATATTTGCGGTGTTTGTCGCCAATTTCCACCTTGTTGTTTTGATAATATTCACGTCTTTTGGCGGCAATTTCCACCCTGTTGTTCTGATAATATTCGCGCTGTTTGGCTTTAAATGTCTCCTTATCCTTATACCCTTGATAATATTCGCGTCTTTTGGTGGCCATGCAAACCTTGCATTGGTTGTGCTTTTTCCTGAACAAGCTTACCGGTTTGCACGCATGACATTTGCTACATGTCTTTGTCGCGGCTTTGACCATGGCAACCATTTGCAACAGTCGTGTGCATTTGACATCGGAAATTTAGAATTGGATTTATGAGAACCGTCCGAAATCGAATCGGATTTAAATGTCACCAGACACGATTCTAAAAATATACGGGTGCACCCTTCCAAGCCATTTCGTTAGAAATGGTTCAGGAAAATGGGATTGGGAGGGGCACCGTACCCCTACTGGGACTTGAACCCAGAGTCTTCCGCTTAGAAGGCGGACGCGCTATCCGATTACGCCATAGGGGTGGAATTCTCCATACCGGGCTCGAACCGGTGACCTTCGGCTCATAAGACCGATGCTCTACCGGCTGAGCTAATAGAGAGTAAGTCTAAACAGGTACTGCCCCTGTTCCTTCAGTTACTACCGGCTATTTAGGCCAGCGTTTTACCAACGTGCATCTTTTACACCATTAGACTAAAAAAATAGTGCCACCTACGTGATTCGAACACGTGCTTCCGAAGAAAATGCAGCTTGAATGCACCGCCTTAGACCGCTCGGCCAAAGTGGCATAGTTTAGACTCATCGCGGAGCATGGCAGCTGTCTAAAAGACACCATTGTTCATGGATAGAGCGCAACTTCCGCTGTGCTAATTGGCGCAGCCAATAGGAGAATCGAACTCCTGACCTCTCTTAATCCACAATGTTTCTACCAAAGGAACCAGTGTGAGTCGAACACACGACCAAACGAACTGCAATCGTTCGCTCTGCCACTGAGCTATAGTTCCAAAAGCAGCTACAGGAATTGAACCTGTGACCTCCGGTAATATGGACCGGCGCTCTACGACTGAGCTAAGCTGCTAAAAAGGAGCCTTTTTACATCGTGCTCGGGATAAAAGCCCCAGTAGGAGTCGAACCTACGTACAGTGGTTCTTATGACCACCCGCTATACCTCTCGCGTATAGGGCTAAAAATAGGTAGCAAGAACGGGCTTCGATCCCGTGTGGAGCTTTCGCTCAAGGGCTCTTAAGGCCCCCCCGATCGACCAGACTACGGCACCTTGCTACGTACGCTCGGCGCTGGGATTGAACCAGCGACCCCCCGATTAACAGTCGGATGCTCTAACCAACTGAGCTAGCCAAGCGGGAGACAGTTTAAAGTGATGTCCAGCACTCTGTATGGTTAGTCACATGCAAAACAAACAACCCAAAAACAAAACGCACCTGTGAAGCCTTTTTATGCCGTGCTGAGGGCGAAAGCTCTTACAAGAATCGAACTTGCATCTCCGGTGAAGGCGGAAGTACCGGTGTGCTGCCGTTGCACCAAAGAGCTTGATCCGTGTCGGATTCGAACCGACGACTCAGGTTTCAAAGACCCACGTGCTAGCCGAGCTACACTAACGGAACGTTTTCCACAGCCACAAGTCCTAGAAGGAATCGAACCTCCGTTTTCGGTTCTAGGGACCGATGTGCTAACCACTACACTATAGGACTGTGAGCGCCCATCGTCTAATTTTATTTAACTCTCGACTCGGACTTGCAATTTGCACCTTGCCAAAGTGTCTTCGCAATATTTTTAGGACTTATTCATAATATCCTATATCGCTAACAGTTTATAACGTCATGTTGGACGGTAAGCTCTTGCAAGAATTGAACTTGCATTACCGGTGAAGGCGGAAGTACCGGCGTGTTACCATTACACTAAAGAGCTTGGTTCCTCGTACGGGACTCGAACCCGTGCCGCTCGCGTGAAAGGCGAGTATCCTAGCCACCTAGACTAACGAGGAAGAAGAGAATCATTTACCTGCCCACTGAGAGAATCGAACTCTCGGCCACAAGATTAAAAGTCTTGCGCTCTACCGACTGAGCTAAGTGGGCAAAAAAATGTGTGGTGTGTGTGAATTTGTTTGTGTGATGTTATATTCCTCTCCACATCCGACATTGCACATATTCTTTACATTTATTTTTTTCTCGATGGGGGAAAAGAACACTTTTCAAACCCTCTTGTTTTAATTTAAAATGCCTCCAGAGCTTTTTTCGCTCTAGTTTATTCTCGATGCACACATATATATTAACTTATGATGTACATTTTCTTGATTGCCTAAATACTACAGGTGCGTTGTGTGTACACTGGATTCGCGTATATATTTGTGTGGATTGGGTGCAAATGGAAGACGCTCAATTGCACGAATTACAAGTTAGACTACACAGTTCTCGCACTCTGGAAGAGATGTTATTGCATGCAACACATTTGCGGCACAGGATAAACTACCTGATTTACCACCAACGTGAGGAAGGGACAACGGCACTTGTTGGTCAGGACCACCCCATGTTTCATCCGCCGAATTTTAATTTTAATTTAAAACCATCGGACAACGACCTATTTAAAACGCATTTTTGTTAACAATGGCCAAGAGACGCCACGACGGTGAAGAGACACAAGCGACCAAGAAAATCAAGTTTGAACCGTCGCATAAACGCCACAACGACGGGGACAACGACACAAGAGCATCCAAACGCCATAAAACGTACGAATACTGGCACATGGCACCACTAACACGCGAAGAGAAAGCTGTGCATATGGCGGCAATCTATGAACATTTGTGCTGTCGAGTGTAGTATATATAGTATACAAACGTTGTTGGCTATGGAAGTGATTGTGAACGCCGACGACCTGGGCTACAGTGTCCGAAGAGACGCAGGAATCCTGCGCGCGTTCGGAGACGGTACGATAAGCTCGGCCTCGCTTATGGTCAACGGCGTGTCGTCTGACACGGCTGCAAAATCAGCCAAGGATGTGCGTCTTCCCGTCGGCCTGCATTTAAATTTAACCGAGGGACGTCCTTTGACTGATGCGCCTCACATTGTGGACGAACAGGGGTATCTACTGTACAAAATGAAATTTTGGTACCACGAAAAGACTCCACAAGTATTGGCGGACATTGCCCGGGAAACGCGTGCCCAACTGGAAAAGTTCAAGGACTTGATGGGATACTATCCCACGCGCGTGGACGGTCATCAGCACGTACACATTGCTCGGCATGTCCCTGAAACGATAGCACCGTTGCTTCAAGAATTTGGTGTTAGATGCGTTCGCATTCCGGATCAAGACCCGGACCATATGGATTGGCTCGACGCACAAACGCGAAGTCGGTACGAGAGCAGATATGTCCCGTCTGTCATGGCGCGTCTCGTGTACGGTAGACATGGCCTGAAATCACCCATGTCGTTTGTCGGCCTTGGTATTTCGGGTGGACAAATGACGATGGAACGTATTGACGCGTGCATGCGCAAATGCACCGGCACCACCGAATTCATGGTCCATCCCGGATTCCTAACACCCGATTCCGAATCGAAAGACGCGTTCGATTCGGACCCTGGTCGCCTGAGAGAGTACCACGTACTGAAATCTGTCGCTCGAAAATATACGCTAGTGGATTGGTCAACGATAAAGTAATATGTACATATCGTTCATGATCGAGTGATACGTAAATCAGTTATTTTAGTGTATATTAGTCTTAAAGCTAAGTTAAAAAAGAATAAATGGATTCTATGACGACCCAAAAAACACAATCGAAAGTATTGTGCCTGCGAACTTCCGAACGTCGACACATTTGGTAACCGCTGCACTGGAACTGTTCGATGAAATCGCTGAGAAGTTCGCGCCCTCGATACAGAGACCTTCTCGTGAATTGCTATTGGCCCTTGCAACAGATAGGCACGGTACTGAAGAATTTCACGACGGCGCCACGGTAAACGCGGCCGACGTGGCTCCAAACCAAAAATATCCAAAAGAAGATTATATACCTCCACGGCCGAAAGATTTCAAACTCTATGAATTCAACTCTTGAATTCCGCAAACGCAATTGCCATTTGAAATTTGTGCAAACGCAATTGCCAAGATCGATTGCTAATTGTTTATACAGTGTATTATAAATCTAAAAGCGGTGGGTCTGATTTCGACTCTCTGATTTTATATACAGGCGACATCCACCTCGAACTAAAGGGCGTGCTAAGCCATTCGTCGTAACAATCTTCCGAGCACAAGCAGTGCATGTGTTGTTTCATAGTGACAATTTTCCACGTTGACAGGCGCACGGTCGTATTCATGCACAACGTGTTCGCACATTCGTAGTCGGTGTTTTCCGGGACCGGAGAATGTGACCGCGGTTTAATTTCTGTTTCCTTGGGTACCAAAGACTCGCGTACTCCCGTACAAAACTGCCAAAATGTATCCATTTCAAAATTGACCGATCAACTATATAGTACACTTTGCCAGTACGGACATGATGTTTCTCCTATTACTCCTTATTGTTCCCGCATGGTCCTACAACTACGATTGGAAACGCTTACATACGTGTGAAACCGCCCCACAATTAAAAGACACCGTAGAAGATTACAAGGAAAATTTTCCGTGCTTGGATTGCAGAGAACATTTTCAGTCGTTGTTGGAGATTCACCCGTACCCACTTAGCTATGTGCGCACGCCAGAAGACGTGCGCGTCTGGAGCTGGCTCACGCACAACCTGGTTAACATCCGGTTGAATAAAACCTGGGAGTCGTTCGACATCATGGACGAATGCCACAATACACTTTGACACGGTGTATATAAAGCAAATCCAGTCAAAAGTAAATGGCCGACGACGAGTTTGAAGTCATTCGCCAGCTCGGCAAGGACGGGGCACAGGGGGTTGTATATCTCGTCGAATTTAACAACGGCTTGCGTGCGGCCATGAAACAGTTCAAGAAGACGAAATCGTCTGCACGTATTCAAGTGGAGGCAGATTTACAAGCAAAGGCTTTTGCCGCGGACATTGCACCAGAGGTGATGCACGTGGACCTAGAGAATAAGCGCATCTTTATGGAACCAATGCAGTGTCGTTTGGTGGACGTCTTGAAACGCACTAGTCCACATTTTGAAGATGACTTGATTCGCATCATGAAAACTCTCGACGACATTGGTATATTGCACAACGACGGGAACGCGCTCAACCTGATGCTGGACCACGACGACCAGCTCAAAATCATCGACTTTGGTCTCGCGAAGAAAATTGACAGCAAGGTCCGGAAAAAATGGGGCGAGTATCCGAACAAGGAAGTGACACTTTTCATGATGAGGAAAGAACTCAGGAAATATAATATTCATATTCAATAATCTTCCAAATATTGCTTTAATTTATTTCTGAACATATTGCAATTGCACGTGGTGCACGGAAATCCATAATAATCACAGTTCTCACACTCCATAATGTCGCGCACGGCATTCACGCCTGACTGTTCACATCGTTCTGAACATTGGCCCGTTTTACTAAGCGTGCCCGGGCAGTTTTTGTACAAACAGCGTGTTCCAGCTAGTACATCCTGTTGAACGATGGCATGCAACGTGCTCTGCGCGGGCTCTTGCAGTATATGCAGTATCGCCAATCTTTCATGTCCCACGAGACTGTTGTAAGAGATGGGAAACACCGGCGACACGTCGCGTGCTCTTGACCAAATTCGTTTCAACTGACGGTCCGTGAACATCTTTGTGTAAATTTAATACGATAATCTGTAAATAAAATATGTACTACTTTTTTGTTTTATTTTAACTTGTAACCTTTCATCGTGTGGTTTATGAAAGAGTTCATTGACCAGCTAAATGTACACTGGACCGGCTCTACTTCATCGGTAATATTCACCGGCTTCTGACTGATAAGTAGGCGAACAGAAGGCGACGCACGGACTATATCTGAAATACGACGCATGGTAATGTCCGAGAACGCTGTGGAATGCGCAATAACAACCGTCGCCCGTACAAATTTAAGCGTTCGAAAGTCCCGCAAGAAAAATTCAACATTTTCTGGCATCCGCTGGACGAAATCGTGAACCCCATCTGTATATCTGGTGTACGGGCCTTTCAACATGTGGGCCTTGGATACGAGGCGACGACTGACGTTATACCGTACTTCGTCTATTTCGTAGCCCGCGCACGACGACACGAATGGGCTGACGTTCTGGCACACGTTTCCAATACCAGAACCCAAATCTACTACGATATCGTTACTCGTAAAATTAAAGTGATGCACTAAACGCAGTACACAAGGCCGAGTCAATGTACCATAGTCTGTTTCAGATACAGCATTGACCGCCATTGCTATACACACCAAACAAAGAATATTTAGACTACACCTTGGCATTCATGTCGCATGTAAGGTTCTTAAATATACTATGACGCAGTCGAATGGAAGGTTACGTACTGGTGGAAACCAGCCACGTGCAAGTCGTCCTGCAATTCGGCACGGACTTGCATTAACAATTTGCCCAACCAATCCCCTCCGCGTTCGTGAGGGTTTTCGTGAAGCTTGTACGACCATGCGTTCGGCTTACCACGCATCGGTTTTTCATGGAGTACCGCATCGCCTGTCGCTAATAGTAAATCGCGATACTCAGCGTCCGCAAACTTGTGTTCCAAGCACACTTTCATCCAGCGTTGTTTGTCTGCATCCGACAATTCGTCCTTGGTTTCTATGCTGGCGAGAGGCGTTCCTTGCTCTGCAAAGTATTCCAAGAGGATACGTTTCCTTTTGCGAGATGTAGGGCCGTCGCGAACCACGGTTCCAATCATTTGTGCCAACACGCCGCGAATCGGTTCTCCACCCGAAGTGAACCAGTATTGTTCTTTTAGAGGGGTCCATTTTTTCCCAGGTTGTAGACGTTTCAACCATGCAAGGAAAGTGGCGGCGTCACACTGTTCCAGCATGCTCAGAAGGTCGAGCATCTCCCTCTGATTGAATCGGTCTTGCATGTACTCGAACTCGGCACCTCCAAAGAAGTTGGAGAGCTTGTGGAAACCAGGTCGGATAGAACCTCTGCTGTTGAACAAGATTGTGCTCATGGTTCGTGTATACATATGTTCATTTATACCGGCGAAATTTAATTAAATTCATGGCCTCGAATTTTTCGGAAATCCCAAGATGGCCCAACTCGATATTTAATTTAATTTAAATTAAATTCGTGGCCTCGAATTTTTCGGAAATCCCAAGATGGCCCGACTCGATATTTAATTTAATTTAAATTAAATTCATGGCCTCGAATTTTTCGGAAATCCCAAGATGGCCCGACTCGATATTTAATTTAATTTAAATTAAATTCATGGCCTCGAATTTTCCGGAAATCCCAAGATGGCCCGACTCGATATTTAATTTAATTTAAATTAAATTCATGGCCTCGAATTTTCCGGAAAACCCAAGATGGCCCGACTCGATATTTAATTTAATTTAAATTAAATTCATGGCCTCGAATTTTCCGGAAAACCCAAGATGGCCCAACTCGATAGACTGGTCCGACTCGAAATTTAATTTAAATTAAATTAAATATCGCTTATACAGTATATAAATATTTATGTGTCTATGAAATGTCTGTCGACGATTGGGATGTCGATGATAGTGACAGTGACACGGACCTGACTATTAACCCTAAACATGCGGGTGCCATCCTCAAAATATTTATAACCAAGCCTCCACCGCCAGTCTCCACGCCTGCACCTCTAGTGATAGGTCCCGTTTTTTTGTGCACTATAGGTGCGGACTTACCGGCAGATATTGTCCGCGTGGACGACACATCACTTAACGCGACGTACACACTATACAAATATGGAGATGCGTTTATTCTACGTGTATTTTACCGTGGTGATGAACAATGCAACTGGCGTCTGACGGTCGCTACAGACCCAGAGACGGTAGAAGCTTGGAAACCCGAAAAGACTCCAGAGAAGACCATTCTACGTGCCACTTCCTATGATTGGGTCGAAGAACGCGCTTTTGTTATGCGAATGCAGTACAGGAACCAGTATTCTGGCGATATGGAGGATGGCGAGCCCGAATCTGTGTACGGTTCCAGTATTTTCAGTCACGAGTGTAAAACGGTTTAATTCATCTTAGTACAGCACAATGTTGGCAATAATATGTGGAGCGACCGCGCTCTTCCCAATCTTTGATCCATACGTGCGTGCATGCTTGTTGCATGTCGGCTTCGGCTTTGTTCATGCGACGTGTTAATTTTTCAAGTTCGGCGTGTTTATGCCAATACACCACGCGCAACTCTTCATACTTAGTTTTTCGGTCTTCGAAAACGGACGAGTTCATTTGTTAATTTGTTAGTAAAATATTAGTCTAAGTCGGTATCCACATATGTGTAGTATTTAAGTTTCGTACAGTATCAAAATGGGTAACTACTTGCCAGGCGAATCTTCTTGGTCTGTGTACCGCCGTGCTCTGTCTACAGACGAGTGGGTGAGCACGCCTCTGCAAACATGGCCCGGCATAGAAGCGGAGGCAGCTTTAAGCCGCTTCAAGCACGAAGCGTACTCTTTCGCTCTGGACAAACACACCGAGTACGTCGATACAAAATCCATATACTTGTACCATGGCAACATTCGCGTTGTAAAAGCCTTGATGGACCCTGAAACAGGCCAGTTGGAAATCTGGTCTAACAGCATACGTGAGTGGCTGTCTTTGGACGAAGCCTTGGCGCCGAAAAGGTACCCTCTACTACAGACTGAATTTTTTTCGAAATACGTTTCTAAACATGCTTGGATGAACACACAAACTATCACTTACGTCAAAAAATAATGCACATAAAAGTAAGTATATAAGTTTTATTTATTACATTCAAATGAAATTCCGTACAGTGTGGTTATACTCGTGGATAGCCTTGTTAGGTATTTGCATAATGGCCCTTGTCGACGTGTCTATAAAAACGTGTGACGAACACGTCCCTATTTTATTGTCTCGCGCTCTGACCACAGACCCCTGGAGAGGCATTATTCTCGCCTTCAACTTACTCGCCGTCGGGAGCTCGATAGAACTGAACTCGGCCGTCCTGTTTACAGGTTTTCTTGGGTTTCTATGTGCGTTTTTGGTCTCTATGTTCCAAACGAACGCACATAACGCGTTGATATTCGTATCGTCCTGCTGTATAATGTATGAATGTTATCCTACGTCGGACGACATGTTGTGGTACGCGAATTGGTGGTCCGCAATAGTGTTCGGCTTTGTGTGTGCAATATGGATATTGTACTCTGAATATGCCTGTACCACGAACAGATGTACAGAATGTTCATGGTGGTACATTACAGAGTATTTGTGTTTTTGGTCCATGTTTCTACTTGTACAGTGGAGAATACCAAAAGACAAAGAGTTGAGAGATGATTTAGAGTTGATTCCAGCCTCACAAAGTACACAGAACACAACTTATAACAAAGAAAAAGTGATATTTTAAGTTATGTACAATTCAAAGTGGTAGTTTAGTTCATTCTCACACTGTATTTCCGAACGCCAAATCAATGTTTTGCGTTTGGGCAATAGCAATACACGCGCGTTATTGATAGGATTGACAGTGCAATGAACACGCGTGACGAGCAGTCTACACGGATGCTGTAGCGCCATCGCGAATATATCACTGCCACCTATGACATATACTCGTTTCGTGCGTCTATACGCCGTAGCAATAGCGTCCTCCAGTGAGTTTGACCAAATAATGTTGGTGTTGGCGGATGGAAGGGGCCCGCGTGTTATAATTATGTTCAGGCGGTTTGGAAGTGGTTTCCGCGGAAGACTGTCCCATGTTTTGCGTCCCATAATGACAGTCCCGTGCAACGTGTTCATACGAAACCACCGTAGTTCATTCTTTAGGCGCCAAGGCAATTTTCCCTCAACGCCGATGACATTGTCGTCGGATATTGCAGCAATCAGATACAACATTGGATAACCGCACCATGGTTAAATACTATCTTGCAACTTTAATTCTAATGTGGCCAGCAGTCTCATTCGTGACAATTACCGACTTGAAATCGTCCCATAAATAGTTCAGAAGGTTAAAACGACATAATCTGCACACATATAACGTTTTGTGTTTTTTTTTGTGGTGTATGGTCATCAAACGCGATGTTATAATATCACAATCTTCACATCTGTCGAACCAACCGTACACTGGTAGATTTGGCATTTACGTCGATCTCGTATACCTAAATAGGTGTTTCATCACCATCGTCGAGTAACCAGTATGAGTACTTATGTTGCCGTCTGTGATAAAATGTTCTCGTGTTTTCGTACGGAACCGATGGTGTATCCCAAACACATTGCAGTTATTCCAGACGGAAACCGACGCTACGCACGGAGAGCATTTCAAGACGCGGGTTCGAGCCACGAGCACACTGGAAAGGCCATGCAATGTTTAATAGATTGGTGCCTCGACAAAGGAATCGGGGAGTTGTCGATATTCGCGTGGTCTTCAGAAAATTGGACACGTCCACAAGAAGAAATTGACTCCACGATGGAACAGATACTACGCGTATTGAGCAAATGGATGACGTCGGAACAGACGGACATCGCGTTTTACTTTGTATCCACGTCTGCACACAAATTGAACCGTCAGATACAACAAAAAATGCGCGACCTCACCGACATTACCCGTAATCACAAGAAATTGAAATGCTACATTTACGTGTCGTATGGATTCTCTGAAGACGTTGAACAAGCACAGAGAGGAGATTTCCGTGACTTGTCCAAAGTGCCCAGTAGTGCGACGGACCCCGACCTACTTATACGCACATCAGGGGAATACCGTCTCTCTAATTTTTGCATGTGGCACCTGCGCTATACAGAACTCCTATTCATACAGCCTTTGTTCCCAGAATGCGATGCAGAAGTGTGGGACGACTGTGCTGTGCAGTACTCGGGTAGGCAACGACGATACGGAAAGTAATGAGAAGTTGAATATTTTTATTGAATTTTAACCTTCTAAACTTCTTTTTCTTCATCTTTAGTAATTATTTTGTAGCTTGACTCGCTATAACGCGTGGGCTTTTTAAGAGTGTATTCGGCGTATTTGGTAGGCCATTCGCCTGTAAACTTAAAATCTTTATCGATGCACGTCTCCACAATCGATTTGTTCGCCATTGGACATCGTATCATTATTTGAACTCTGTTGGGCGCATCAAGTCTAGAAACGAGCTCAAGCTCTATTTCAAAACGTGTCTCTGACGATTCTTTCGATTGTACGTCGTAGAAAGAGTTCAGGACGACTGCCCGGTCCCCGGCTCCTGACCTTTTTGACTTGTCTGTCAATGGTGTGATTTCGTATAGTTCTTTCAACGGTTCCGTGGAAAAGGCTAGCTTGCCCACATAGCTTTTTGGAGTCCAGAAAAAATCATCCGGTTGTTCCCCGCCCCAAGCTTGCCAACCTGAGAATTGCCATTCCATCCATTCCGCTTTAGAATCCCAATCTAAAACAGATGGTGTATTGTATGGGTACCAAGCTGGCGCATCCGCCGACAATTTGCCCGGTTCTGAGCGAATAAATTGGTGAATCATGTTCTTGTTCCATACTTATTTATATACAGGTAAATTTCAACTCAATAAATTCGCCGCAACCATCGCCCACCACGTCGCGTCGTCGTGCAGTTGTTCATCGTCATCGTAGTCTGATTTGTTAAACCACTTCCACACTACATACGAAATTCCAAAGTTAATCATGTACACGATGAAAGAAACCAACAAGGAGTCGTCCTCGCCCGCGTGTCCCGTCGTCGTACCGTTCAGAGCTTCAGCAGGCACAAACTTGCTCGTGTTCGCTTCCTGCATTTGGGCACGAACGTACTCTAGAATCTTTTGGAACCGCTGCAGCTCTGTATCGTCTTCAGCCATTCCAATAGGATTCGACTCGTCACGAATCGCCTGCGCCCACTGCTTTATTTGTGTTTTGTAGAGCGTGTACACGGCTGAGAAGCGCGCCCAGAGACTGGGACGTGTACGTTTCGCGAACTCTTGGACCAACAATTTGCGAAACCACTTTGGCACGCGTTGGGCGTCTTTGTATGCCTGAACAGTATCTAGTGTGAGTTTGTTCAAGTGACGCGTCCACGTTTTGAGTTTCGAAAAGTCGCCTACGTCTTTTTTAAATTGAGAATCCCACGATTCATTCGAGAGCCATTTCGGAGGCTCGCTCGGCACAAACGTCTTGTACGACATAAGTGTGTACATGGGCAAACCTTAAATAAGGTATTTTTTTCCACTTAGCAATCATCGCCTAACAAACGCATGACATAATGTTCGTCTTTGCTACAGATATCGTTTCCGTCGAAGGTGCATACGTAGTGCAAGGCCTCGTGGAGCATGGTGCCCATGAGATACGTGTCGTTACACTTGGCCGCCGGTATCCACATGCGATAATCGTCGCTTTCGCCGTGCAAATCGTCAGAATCGAAGGTCACTCTGGCGTTGCGCACCTTTTCGATAGCCATATCTATGTGCAATTCTATCTTTGGTGTTTTCGAATATCGTTTGGCGAGTTGTTTGAAGGCCGAGAGTATTTGCGGTTGTTTTGTTTGCAGAATACGAATGACCGTGTCTTTCTGCTTGTTGATTCTTCTTTGTGACACGTGTGACCCCGATGTGTTGGGGTAGTCTGGGAAGATGCTCATCCGCCTCGACGCGAACCTGCTAAATACTGTGTACGGTAAGTTCCAATGTTCGCACGTACAATAATGGAGGAGTGGACACGGTGGAAAAGTGGGATCATTTTCATACTGTTATTCTTCCACGCGTTGACCAACTACTCAAAGAGAAATATCACTAAAGATAGTGTCGAAGCGCGCCACTCAGAACCGGCGTCCATTCGATGAAACCAAGCCGTAAAATTGCGTCGAAATATATGTATATATACAGTGTTATTCAATTCAAATGCCATATGTATTCGCTCTTGTGTACGGCTTGTTTATCTCAGCCGCCGCCGTTGCCGTTCAAAGCGAAGCTGGTTTAGACGAGTGGATCTCACTGGTGACAAACGGCGCACTGGGCGTGACAGCCTTATATGCTTTTAAAAAGGAACGAATAGATCTGACCACGATTGTCCTGTTCGGGATGTGCACCAGTGTTGTATGGCACTCGTCTGGAAAGTACAAACAAATCGACGGCTTAGTCTCCAGATATATGGCATACTATGCATTCGGTACGACAGCATTTCCACCCAAAATCATTGGACCCGCCATGATTTTCATCGCACTGCTGTTCACATACGAAGCACAGTTTGACGAGATGTACGCTTTGATTCCGCTACTGGTGCTTCTTGCGGTGTACAAGTGGATGAATAAAACCATGACGAGGAGGTTTATTGGTACCGTCGTCGTCGGCGTGGTTGCCATACTCTGCTACCGAAATGAAAAATGGCACTCAATGTGGCATGTGCTCGGAGCCATCACCATTGCACTGACCATCGAACCTCAGCAACCACCCTCTAACCCCCCCAAAAAAATGTGTGGGCCTCCTTCATGTACAAAAGGTGTGCCATGTACAAAAGGAGACCCTGTTCACACCAGTGTTTTAAAATTTTAATCCGTACACATAAATTCAGTATTGTCAAACTACACGGGTAATCCGATAACAGTGGGACAAAACTCTTCGTCGGAGTACGTCTCTGGAAGTGGCGGCACTTCTGGCAAAAACATGCGCACGCGGCGTATGTACCTGCCTGAGCGCGCAGCCGGCCGTGGTGAAGCGAATTGCGTCGTATCAAGTTTATGCCAACACGCTGCATGCATGCATATACCACAGAGTGCGTTGGGTGCGCCAGCATGACGGCGGCATGAACAACCACCAAACTCGCAGTACAAACGTGGCATATGTTCGGTCTCTGGCGACCAAAATCTGTTTCACATATGTTTTGCAGTTTTGTATTATTTAAGTCTGTTAATTGTAAACAGATATCAATGTGCGGGACACTCGAATCCACATGGAAACGCGTCTGGGCCTCGTTTCCGCTATATTATTTACCACCTTTGTCGGACCCGTATACGTTTCTTATCATCGGACTGCAGTCTGTGTGGACATGGGTCGTAGTAACTCAATTTGTCGAAGAAGGTGACGAACTTCCCTTTGACGTGTCCTCGGTCTTTAACATATTGACGGCAACTCTCGGGTTTATTCTCCCGCTTCAGTTGAACGCGGCCTTAAATAAAAACCATGCATGCCTAGACAACTACAACGCGCTATGTGGTGACGTCCTGGCCTTTGCATGGGAGTGTGTCAGTCTAACGAAGGGTAACAAAGTATTGGAGAGCAAAAGCGCGGAACTGAAGAAGATATTTCATATTCTCGTGGCCATACCTGCCATGGTCAAACACCATTTTCGTGGCACCATGGACATGACACGTATCAAGACGTTGGAAGACGCGAAACTCATCAATGGCAACGGTGCTATATCCCAACAAGAACTACAGGCGCTGTTTAACACCATTATTGTGAATGGTGACAAAAAAGGCATGGGAGAAGTCGAAGTGTGTTTCATGAAATTACTCGACTATGTCAAGGATTACGCCGGGGACAACCCTGTGGACCCAGTCCGTCGGTCCTTGTTGTCTACATGGAACAGAGTATATGGCTCATGGGGAAATATATCAAACATCAGTGCGTACACTCCGCCGTCTATTTTCAGTTACGTTTTGGACGCCGCACTTTTTCTGTATTCCGTTATGATTCCACTCACGTTATACCAAGAAGGACTGAACGCCATTTGGATGGTCGCAATTATTTCGTACTTTTTCTTGGGTCTGAACATAGCCGGAAAAAAGGTGGGAAACGCGTTTGTCGCATCGGAAGACGCGACAGGATTCCAAAACGTCACTGGTTCGCAGAAAACAGCCACAAAAGCGATTGGACAGGTCTGGTCTGTGCGCGACGGTATCGCCGCAGGTTATGCAAAACGCGAAATTAACTATTTTTGATTATATAACGGATAAACACAACGGTATATGCCCACTTGCTCAGAGTGTCAAGGGTACGGATTGGTACCTCACACATTCGAATGTCGCCACTGTCATGGCAAAGTTTGTTACCTGTGTGAGAACGTAAATAAACACTGGGTGGAATGCCAACACTGTAACATACAGAATACATCGAAATCAAAAACGAAAAAATAGTTTAATTCTGCATTTTCACGGTCAATTTAAATTAAATTAAATTAAACATGCACGTCGGGCAAAGAGTGTACGTGCAAAAGGTAGAGATTCAGTTTCACAAATGGTACAAGGGCTACATCACTCACATACGCCTCCAGAGTCGTCCGGTGACCTGTCTGAGCCCATTCCGCTGTATATGGCATTTGTTCACGTGTTACAGCTGTGCAAAAATCGAGTACGTGATTCAGCTGCAGGACGGGTCCACAGTAGTCGTGGGTAAAGAAAGGATTGAACTGACTCTTTAAGCTTTCATCGGCGCTTTGATACTGTCGTGGCATTTATAATTCATCAACACCACGTCCCCCGTGCCGAAACACCACAGCGCGTCGTCCGTGGGCCTTTCGATGCGAATGGAGGACAGGGAGAACGCAGAACGAGACAATTGGAGCCGACACGCGTCTACATGTTCTTCGTAAATGTGGGCATCTCCAATATTGATGAACAGTTGGCCGGGTTCACGCCCTACTTGGTGAGCAATGAGTGCGGTCAAGAGAGCGGTGGACGCAATGTTAAAGGGAAGGCCCAAGAACACGTCTGCGGAGCGTTGCGTCATCATGCACGACACGCGCCCGTCTGATTCGACGTAGAACTGGTACATGACGTGGCACGGAGGGAGACACATGTCCGCCTGTTGTGTGGGACACCATGCCGACAGCACCATGCGTCTGGAATGGGGCTCGTTGCGCAGTAGCTCAATAATGTTCGCGATTTGGTCCACGCCCTGGCCAGTATAATCGACATGACAGTCGCCGTACTCGGCACCGAAATGACGCCACTGGAATCCGTACACCGGGCCCGCGTCGTAGCCGCGCTCCGACGAGTTTCCGTCCCAAATGTGTACTCTTTTGTCACGCAACTCTTGCACGTTTGTGGAACCCCGCAAAAACCAAGACAACTCCTCCACAATGCCTCTCCAAAACATTTTCTTCGTAGTCAGTAACGGAAAACCCTCACTCAAATCGCAGTGCAATTGCGCCCCGAAATTAGAAAGAACACGTCCGTTGCGGGTGTCTTTTGGTGCTCCGGTCTCCAATACATGTGCGAGCAACCTTAGGTACTGTGCTTCCATATGTCCACGTGGTAGACATCGTTTTATACTCCGTCATGCTAAAAAAAGACTACTTATACTATGTCCAGTGAGGAGCATGAGTATTGTCGACCTGCTATACAAAAGATGGGAACTTGCATTCCTCAAGACTCACACATCGTACTCTGTCGAATCTCTCCAGATTGGAAAGCACAACGTGTGGGTCTACGTCGCCGCGCAACCGCATCTGAATTATGCGGTCACGACCATGGAACAGGACAGGCTATACTATCTCAAATTACACTGGGGCCTAGCCCAGCCACGTGTGTTCACTCTTCGGGATACGAAGCACGTCAAAAAGGGCATCGAATACCTCATCAAGGCCAACAAAATCGTAGAAACGTACGGTAAGGACATTGACGCCTTCATTATTTGGTACATCAATAGAATGTTTCCCCTGTGAGTTTTCAAAATACAGTGGTATAAAAGGCAATTGCGCCATGTCAAAATGTACAGAGTATGGTCAAATGGTCAGGTAGAAGACACCGACCCAGAGAAGATTTTCAGGCTTCAGATGGACACGAACAGAGGGGAGGATACGTTTTCACTGCTGAAATATGTCGGCGGCGAGCCCAAGCTGTTCAGCGGCATGGGTATAGACGACCAAGGTAGAGTATTTCGTAAAAACAACGGTTGGTGGTTTGGCGATAAACGACAGCAACGGTCAAAGTCTGATTTTTATTTATCTGATAATCCTACGAGGGCTTTCAGAAATTGGCAAAAGAGACAGAGTGACTGCAAGGCCCTTGCGGCACGCTTGGAAATGACTGGCGAATACAACCTGCCTGTGGTGGCAGGATACGACCCGGGTACTGGTCGTGGTACCGAGACGATACGTTTTAAAGGCGTGGACAGAGATTTGAGCTTCAAAATGTATTTCACACAGGTGGGCCAGCGGGATCGATTCAAATTGTTCTTTGCGTCCGCTGCGACGCCACCTAAGATATAAAAAAATTATTTTCGTCAAGTTCAGACGTCGTGTAATAAACTATAAAGCCGTTTACGATAGAAATAAATGCAAGAGGTTCAACGTGAGATGGAAAAAAAAGAAGAAGCACTCATCCAGAAAAATATCGAGCGGTTGACCAAACATGGCTGGGTTATTTGCACAGAGTGGGAACCTGTTCCAGGGTTGCCTCAGTTTGGTAAGGGTGATATTTTCGCCGCTAAGAAAAATTGTATACTTGCGGTGGAGTGCAAACACATCAACCGCACGAATAGGACCAAAAAACGCAAAAAGGTGCGCGACCAGGCGGTTCTGTACGCCTCTTTTGCCAAAATAAAAAATCCATCAAAAAGAGTTCGAGGTTGTTGGTCTACAAATGAAACAAAGGAATATACCAGTGATATTATGTACGACGACGCTATGGAGACAATCGCTGAGTATCTAAATAAGACATTGTATAAACTTTCAGAAAACGACAAGAAACGTTTTAGGTCATATCTTAAAAAGTATTGATTTTTTTATGTCTGTTGCGTGACTCTTTCTAGGTCTGAAACGCTCCGTTAGTTCACACGCACGCGCTTTGCCGGTCCACCACTGCCTACGCGCTTCCGTTTCTTCATTTTGGGCGCCGGGAGTGTCGCGCGCGCCGTGCAGTAGTCTGCATCTTCTGCGAGAGCCGACACGGCTACCTTGGGAATAGCACAGCTGTACTGCGCGCACCCGCCGGCAAACTTGTGCTGGTTGCCGTTTTCAGTTACCGTTTTGCCACCAGCGCCAATTGCGGGTGCGCGGTGGAGCACGTCTCCACCTGCCAAACGACTCAGGAGACGATTGCAGTGACGGCGGAAAGGACGCCAGCTGTCGGGCACGCCAATGACGGCCGAATGCTTGCTCGTAATCAGAGCTCCAGGCATCTCTCCGTCGCACATGGCCTCTATCGCCAGCAGCAGGGCGGCCTTGATGTTCTTGACGTGCTCGTCGGGAATGGGTTCGTCGTACGCGCTGAAAACAAGCTCCATGTTGCGCTTAAGGTCTTCGGGGGTCACAATGGCGGAGTCCGCGATGATGGTGCTACCAACAGCGTCCTCGTATTCGTCCATCTCGGCCGGCGTCATTTGTTGGATGGCCTCCTGTACGTCGTCCGAAAGGCTGACCAGTAGTGCGTGCTGCGTGCCGTTGCGCGTCACAGAAGACGGTCCGCCCTTTGAGATGCGCTTCAGTGTGCGCACGGTGCTCACCACGGCCCTTATGTCCGCTCCGTGGGTCACGTGGCCACAGTAGACGTTCTTGCGTCCGAGCATGTTGTCCACCATGGGTTTGGCAGCGTCGCCAATGCCCAGAATGCACACCTTGACGCCAGACTCTTGCAGGTAGTCCGCGAGGATGGCGGGCGTGCCAGGCATGTACGGCGCACGATAGCCACCGTCATTCGGGGCAAGATAATCAGCCATATTTCCAAAAGAGACGTCTACGACCTTTGGAGAGCCATCATCTTCCTTTCCAACTGTGAGGGGACCGCGCCAACAGTTCTCTTCACCGTCCGTGAACAGGTAAATGGTGCCACAGTTCGGAATGTTGAGGCAGTGCTTGACCGCGGCAATGATGGCCGTGGCCCCATCCGGCTTGGGAATGACGAACTTGCCGTGCGATTTGGTTCCTTTCGTCATTGCGGCCACTGCGGTGCGCAAAAGAATCGCGTTGGGGCCTGAAACACTGCCGGAAATGTCGACCAAAATCACGTCTCCACCTACCGCACTTGGGTCCACATATATTTCAGTGTGTGTCTCGTTGAAGGCGACCACCATGTGCACCTCACCGTGCGGCGCCGTGGGGGCAGCTACGGCACTGGGCACCCCACCATTCGACGCGGGTTTCTTTTTGGGAGCGTTTGGCGGTACCGGTTGGGTCGGACGCGACGGGGTTGATGGCGCGGGGGTTGATGGTGCGGGGGTGGACATGGTGAGTGGTGTACCTGGTGTGTTTGTGAGTGGTGTACCTGGTGTGTTTGTTTTAATTTAAAGATTTTAATTTAAAGATGTTGTTTTAAATTAAAAAAAACCTGAGTGTCAAATGCAAGTAAACTCACAGGTGTCAAAGGTATATGAAACGTGTCTGATTGGTCCGAAATTTCCTGACGAACAGCGATCTCAGGGAATTTCTTGGAACGGTTCTACTCACTTAACGTACACCACTGAGTAATCACCAAATGTGCGAATTCACCGCAATTTTAGAAAATATGCCCGTGACAAGTCCTGCAAACGTGTCGCCTTTGTGTTTGTATTCGTTTGAAGATGGTGTAGACCTTGACGACGACTTGTATTCCGTATTCATCGACGACGAGCCGGAATCGTTGGAATTCTTGGCTGAGTTTGAGAAAAAACACCCTCCTCCTTGGGCGTCGTCTCCACTTAACGAAAAGAAGTCAGGACTGTGCTTTTGCGACCGTCTTTGTAGTTCAGAACCCTGTAAAAAAATGTACGGACGCTTCCCAACACACGCGCGCGTTTTGGAACAGAGTAGCCAACTCGTTCGATACGTAGACGGGGAAAAGTACAAAAATGTCCAGTTCATTTTACCTCCTGAAATTCAAAAGCATATTGGACATGGGTCATGCACACATATTTTTGACTCCTTGAAAGTTTTTGTGAAGTATTTACAGTTAGAACTCGGGTGGTGTCCTCAAACAGGGCGTGGGTATAAGTGTTCGCTTCCGTCTGTGCGTCAGTATAACCGCGCGCGCGATATAATGCTGGGCATCGGGTTGAGGGCGAACTTTTACGTGTACAGGTGGATTCCTACGTTCCACGCGCGTTTCGTACACGCTTGTGGCGGTTTAAGACTGTTGCAGATGGTGGCCACGCGTTTCTTCAATGATCCGCAGTTACGTCTTTTTTATGACCCGACGGACGCGTCAGAAAAAATTCAAGTCGTTGTGTGAATCACATGTTCGTATAAACGATCTATATCAGTTCTACATATACGAAGCAATGACATTTAATCTGGTCACTGACCGTAACGTAAGTACTTTTTTGGACACGCGTTCGTTCATGATGTTCCGAAAGACATGTCGCGTCCACTATGACGATGCAGAGGCTTGGAGGCTTCGAACGCGTGGCGTATTGATACGCGTCGCGAAACTTAACGATAAGCAGACGCTTGGGTTGAATTACTTGATGAAGTATGCCTTACAGTTTCAAGCGCCTATCGGTTCCGCCGAGTGGTTTCAGAACATTGTAAATTGGTTAGACTATAAGAGTTCAATCAAAATAGTACATTCATTTATGTTTCATTCGCGCCCAAGCCTTATGTTTTTGCTAGATTTCGCACAGTTGTCCCCGGGTCCGCGAATGTACTGGCAGCGGTTGTGGTGTCGCTATGAGCGTGTATATAAGAAACGTCAATGGGACTATGAGAACACGCGACTAGATGACAAGCCCTACAAAAAACGTCGCGTTTTGTGTTACTGAGATTTCATCGCGCGCACAAAATCCGTTCTGTCATTTTTTTCTCACATGTGCGTCCACACCGCGCACAGTGACAGTATCGGAGCCGTCTAGTCATTCTATTGTCTTGGACGCCGAGCCGGAAGAGTTGGGCATTGTGTTCATGTTATTTTGTGCCCGTGTGAACGAAGACGGAGAGCGCGTGTCAGAGTATCTGGGTTCATCTGTGCTGGACATGGCCGTGTCAAAACCAGGCCCGTTTAAACTAAACATGATGGATTGTTCCACGCGCCCGCCGGTGAAGACTGGATTTTGTACCATACAGCTACGCAAGTTGCCCCTGGTGAAACAGACGCTCGTGTTTCAGACAAAGAACGTACCTGCACAAATGTTTGACGCCGCGGAAGCCAATTTAAAGTGGATATCACCCTTCCATTCAAGAGGTCTACCCGCTGTGACACAGGGCCTCAAAATGGTACATTCGCCGTATTACGTGAACCACATGGGCATTACGTTACCGTCGGGTGCTTTCTGTATGATTCAGACATCTGAAAACAACCGTCTGGCCGCTGTTCGTTCTCACCGTCAACGCTTACAGGTTGCGCTCAAACGTAATCATATATCCGAATATGATTTCGTGCGCATAGTGGCCGACATGATGAACAGAGGGGTGCGGTCCAAGCACATGAGATGTCTGACGGTGGTCGCTGACGCCCTCACGCTGCACGCACGCACTAGCATCGACTACACGCCGGACGTCGTATTGGACGACAGTGAGTTGCGCGGGACAGAACGCTGGGAGGTGCCGAGAGAACCGCGTGCGGACGGCGGCACGTCGTTCACGGGCGACTGTGAGGATTTTGCCAGAGAAGTGTACCAACAGGCCAGAGAGATTGCCAAATGGGTGACACCACGTGTGAATGGGGATATTTTACAGGCAATGTCGGCTGTGCTACACATGTACGTACCCACCATCGAGCAGGGAGCGGTGGACAGCGAAGCCGTTTCTAGCTACCAGCGCAAGTTGATACCCAATGCGCCGTTCCGGAATCACATTTGGGCAGCTATGCATCCGAGACACGCGTTCACCGTAAAATGCAGACCAAGCATTCGTCCGGACTACAGACTTTGGCCCAAACAAGCATGTGAAGCCAAGCTCCCCATGCTGCATCTGGAAGGTACCGGCGACGTATTTCCTGTGGTCACCACGCGCACGCCGGGCTACATTGCTCGCATCAACAAGAAGAAACAGTCCGTGCTTGAGGCCTTTCCAACACTGGCTCAGTACAGGACGCCCGACTTTGCACTGCAGCTGGAACACCGGTCCGATTTCTACAAGTACGCGGTCGCATGCATGACCGATGTGTTCGAAGAGCTTGGTATCCTGGACTTTACGTACACGACCGGTCACAAATATGGCGTTTCTATCTACGATTGGGCTCGCGGCGAGTATCGATTTCGCCCGTCGACGAAACACTCTACGGAATGCATGCGCGATATTCGCAAAATGATGATGTTCGAGCGTCCAATAAAAGGCATAGTGACCAAGTGCAGGTGTGTCAAAACGAATGTGCCAGACAACGTGGACTGTTTGCGGTTCGGCAGTCTAACCCCCATAGAAATCCCACCCGGGGCAAAACACGCAGAGTACACCATCGGTAACAAAACGTTGTACGAAATATACTTTGACGTTGGGGTTAACACAATATCCAGTGAAAGCGAATGATTGTTTTTTCTGTTGAATTAATTGTAATACTGTTCCACCTCTTTGTAATGAGACATGATGTCCCTAGCCTTGGCGTCGTCCGTCATAAACCACGAAGGCATGGGGCCGCGACCCCAACGCTGCCACGTTTGGTACTGGTAAAACTCCATTTCAGACACGGTGGGCGTAAATTTGTTAATCTTGACTACTGGCGGCGAAGCAACAACTTCTGGGTCTGGAACCATGAACTCTGCGTACTTGGCCATCTCTGGACTGAGTTTGGTCACGTCAACCAGTGGCGGAGGAGAAACCTCTAGTTTGACAGGAACAGCCTTCTTCATGATGTTTTCCACTTCTGAAAGTGCATGCATGCCGGTCAACCCGAGTTGGACGCGCGTATTGCGCAATTGTTCTATCGCACTGGTCGTCGAACCCTTTTTGCGCTGAAAACGTTTCCCCGCGTGGATTTTGTATAGTTTACGCAGTTTCTTCTCCTCCTGCTGCTCGGCACGGACGGCTTCGCGTTTGCGTTTCTTGATAGCGCGCTCTTCCTTTTTGGCGGCCGCGGCAATCTTGCGCTTTTCAGCATTTTTTTTGCGCTCGCGTTTGGCAAGTTCTTTTTTGTCTGTCTCGTCGGCCAACTCCTCCCAAGCCGCCTCTACGACCCATTCCATGTTCTGTTCGACTTTATACCCCTTATCCTCGTCTGTCAGGTCGTTCCACGCGTGTTGTTCGAGGTATTCGTCTGTCTGTTTGTACAAGTAGTCCAACATGTGCATAAAGTCATCGGCTACCGAGCAAATGTTTTGTGACATGTATTCTTTGACATGATAGTTGCCGGTGCCGAACCAGCATCCGTTGTTATAGAGTTGGTATCCGACCCCGGAAAC
>JGI20158J14315_10000727_pt1 | contig 24860 bp, 29 predicted proteins | sample COG_08_FD_14315 | JGI IMG/M metagenome (IMG submission 14315)
TTAAATTAAGTGCTAAACTTTCTTTAAAAAATAATCTAATATTGCTCATTAGTGTTAAGTTAAATTATGAAAAATATTAAAGCAATAATTTTTGATGCATACGGCACACTTTTTGATGTCAATTCAGCAGCAGAAAAATGTAAAGATAAAATTGGTGATAAGTGGGAAGGTTTTGCCAATTATTGGAGAACTACTCAGCTAGAATATACTTGGCTTAGAAGTTTAATGAATAGACATAAAGATTTTTGGCAAGTTACAGAGGATAGTTTAGATAAATCAATGAAAACTTTTGGGATAGATGCTTCTATGAAAAATGAATTACTAAATCTTTATAAGGTGCTTTCACCCTTTCCAGAAGTGCCTGGAGTTTTAAAAACACTAAAAGAGAAAAAATATAAATTAGGTATTCTTTCTAATGGAACACCTTCTCTTCTAAATGAACTAGTTAAGAGTAACAATTTAAATAATATTTTTGATGATATATTTTCAATCGAAGAAGTTGGAATTTATAAACCAGACTCTAAAGTTTATGATATGCCAATTAAAAAATACAAAATACAAAAAGGTGAGGTTGCATTTTTAAGTGCAAACACTTGGGATGTATCTGGTGGTGGAAATTATGGTTACAGTTCTATTTGGATAAACAGAAATAATAATATTTTTGATAACCTTGATTACAAACCTAAAGAAGAGGTTAAAAACTTAAAACAGTTGCTTGATATTATCTAATTCTATTTTTCTCAAAATTCTTATTTAATTTTACTGAAATAGTTCGTGTATTTCTTTTATTCCATTCAGAAAAAGATTTTAAGATAGGCATAACCGAAAGACCAAATTCAGTAAGTGAATACTCAACTTTCGGAGGCATTATTCGAATTACTTTTCTATTAATTATTCCATCTCCTTCTAGCTCCTTAAGCTGTTTAGATAACATTTGTTGTGTAATTGTTTTCAGTCCTTTTTTAAGTTCACCAAATCTAATTTTTTTACTTTGTAGCAAGCTAAATAAAATTCTAATTTTCCATTTACCCCCAAGAAAATAAACTGCTCTTTCTGCTGGACAATCTATTAAGTTTTTCATGGTATGTTTTTATATACTAGTATGATTATTATGTCTTATTGCATAATTCGTAACAAAGTATTATGTACAAGTCAAATAAATTGAAAGGGTAAAAATGACTAAAGGAGAAAGAGCTGGCGATAGTGCAATCGCTGTTGAAGTTGAAAAAGATAAATCTTATTATTGGTGTTCATGTGGAAAAAGTTCAAAGCAACCCTTTTGTGATGGATCACATAAAGGGACTGAATTTACTCCGTTAGTATATAAAGCAGATGAGACAAAAAAAATGTTTTTTTGTGCTTGCAAACAAACTAACAATCCTCCATTTTGTGATGGATCACATAACAAATAACAAAAGGATAAAAATGCAGAATTTGAATAATAAGATTAATAATTTTTTCTCAAATATAGATGCTTTAGCCTCTTTAGTTTTTAGATTTGGAGTGGGGATAGCTTTTATAATCCATGGCCTGGGTAAATTTCCTCTTCCTCCTCAAGGATTAATCGAATATTTTGGCTTATCACCTGCCCTAGCATCTTTTGTGGCATTATCAGAATTAGTAGCAGGATTAATATTAATTATTGGTGTCTTTATTAAAAATCCTTTTGGAAACTTAATGACGAGAGCAGCTGCATTTGTGATTGTTATTATGATGATTAATATTTTTGCTATTGCTCACCAAGACTGGTTTATCACTACAAAGCTATTTACTAGTGAACAAATATTTCTTCTTATTGGTGGAATTTATTTTTTAATTAAGGGCAATCGAACATAAACATGAGTCAAATCGAAGTAGAAAAAATAATAGAACCAGTCGCAGCATCAGACGGTGCTGGAGTTAAATTAAAAAGAAGCATTGGCACTCATCTTATTGATTACCACGATCCTTTTTTAATGCTTGATGAGTTTGGTTCTGAAAATAAAGATGATTATATTGGGGGTTTCCCTCCCCACCCTCATAGAGGCATTGAAACAGTAACTTATATGTTAAGTGGTGAATTTGAACATGAAGATAGCACTGGGGCTAAAGGTAAAATGTCTTCAGGAGATGTACAGTGGATGAAAACTGGTGGTGGAATAATTCACTCTGAAATGCCTGCTATGACAGAAGGTAAACTACATGGTTTTCAACTTTGGGTGAATATGCCTGCTAAATTAAAAATGAATAAACCTGAATACATTTATATTGATGCAGATAAAATGAGTATTCATAAAGATGATGAAAAAATAATTAAAGTAATCGCTGGAAAATTTGAAAATGCAGAAGGACCTGTGAAGGGTCATAACGTAGAACCAATTTATTTTGATGTAGAGATTGAAGAAGATAAGGAGTTTAATTTTGATCTTCCTTCAACACATAACTCTTTGGTTTATTTGATTAATGGGGAAATTAAGGTTGGAGATCAAAAACATGATCAAGCTAAAAACTCTACTTTAATTATCCTAACTAAAGGTAAAAATTTAAAAGTATCTAGCTTAACTAAAGCAAAATTTTTATTGATATCTGGTAAGCCAATTGGTGAACCTATTGCAAGAGGTGGTCCTTTTGTTATGAATACTAAAGCAGAAATTTTGCAAGCAGTGCAAGATTATCATAATGGTACATTCGTAAAATAATGAAAACAATTCAAATAGAAAAATTTGGTGGTCCTGAAACTCTAGAAGTTAAAGATGTTGAAGTAGGAAAACCAGGTCCAAAAGAAGTTCTTATAAAAAACTTATCAATCGGTCTTAACTATATTGATGTTTATCATCGAACAGGTCTGTACCCTATTCCTCTTCCAAGTGGGATTGGTCTAGAGGCATGTGGAATAATAGAGGAAGTTGGTTCTGAAGTTGATCTATTTAAAGTTGGAGATAGAGTGGCTCACTCTTCAATGCCAATCGGAAGTTATTCTGAAAAACAATTGTTTCCTCAAGAAAAACTAGTTTTAGTTCCAGAGGGTATTTCAGATGAAATTGCATCTTGTATTATGCTTAAAGGAATTACAGCAGAATATTTATTACACAGAGCTTATCCAGTTAAAAAAGGAGATAAAGTTTTATACCACGCTGCTGCTGGAGGTGTTGGTCAAATTTTATGTCAGTGGGCTAATGCATTAGGAGCTGAAGTTATTGGAACAGTTGGCTCTAAGGAAAAAGAAGCTATTGCTAAAAAAAATGGTTGTCATCATGTAATAAATTATACTGATACAAATTTTGTTGAAGAGGCAGAAAAAATCGTAGGCAAAAATGGAGTTGATGTTGTCTATGATGGTGTTGGTATTAAAACATTTGATGGATCAATTGAAACATTAAAAGTCAGAGGCATGATGGTGGCTTTTGGTAATGCATCTGGTTACGTTGATACTATTGATGTTAAGAAACATATTAATGCAAAAGGATTATTTTTTACTCGGCCTTCAATTGCTCACTATACGGTGACAAGAGAAGAATTAGTTGAGTCAGCAAAAAAAGTTTTTGATGCTGTTTTGTCTAAAAAGTTTAATGTTGAAATTTTCAAAAAGTACAAACTTAATGATGCAAAAAAAGCTCATGAAGAATTAGAGGGAAGAATATTAAAAGGTCCTTCTGTAATTATTCCCTAATCTAAATCGACATCCATATCTGACATATGAAGCTTGAGAGCGCTTGTCGATACCTGAATTTCCCTTAAAAAAATAATAATTGAGACCATCATTGATAAACAACATGATCCAAAAATTATCCTAGCAATAAAAATCTCATTTAAATAAAGTGCAAAAACAGTCAGCAGATTAAACAAAAGACCAAATGCAGCAAACATAATTGTCCATTTTAATAAAACAATTCTTCCATTAAGGTTGATAAATTGTTTTTTCCATTCAGGCGGAATATGGTTTTCGTATACATGTTCATCATGTAGCTGTCTTATTAGCTTACTCAGCGAGTGAAATCTATTACTATAGATGTTCATAAGCAAAGGTATTGCTGGAAACATTAGTGCTGTTACAGTGTAATCTATATTCATACGAATCAGTTTGATTATGAAACTAGCCTTTGCTATTTACAAGTAAATTATTATGAAACAATTAAATCTCTTTATAGAATTAACAAGATTAAAACGACCAATAGGCTACATGTTATTATTTTGGCCATGTGCATGGGGATTAACACTAGCGTATGATTTTTCAAATAATCTCAATAAATATTTGTTTTACTTAATTTTATTTTTTTTAGGTTCTGTTTTAATGCGTTCTGCTGGATGTGTTGTAAACGATATAATGGATCAAGAATTTGATAAGAAAGTTTTGAGAACAAGAGACAGGCCAATCGCTTCAGGAAAGATTTCTATAACGCTTGCTTTATCTTATGTTATTTTTTTGTGTTTTCTAGCACTGTTAGTTTTACTAAATTTTAACACCTTTACTATTATTTTGGCATTTTGTTCGATGCCTTTAGCATTCAGCTATCCGTTAATGAAAAGATATACATATTGGCCCCAATTATTTTTGGGGATTACCTTTAACTATGGTTTAGTTCTTGGGTGGGTTTGTATTAATAATCAGTTAGAGTTATTACCGATAATTCTTTATGTGGGCGCCATATTCTGGACATTAGGTTTCGATACAATTTATGGGTTTCAAGATATTAAAGACGATGAAATTATAGGAGTGAAATCAACATCAATAAAGTTTAAAAGAAACCCCAAATTATTTCTAGTAATATGTTACTCAATTTTTATAACAACATTATTGATAGTAGGTTTTTTAATGAATTTTAAATATTCTTTTTTCATTTTTTTATCTTTACCTATATTTCATATGTTTTTTTTTCAAATAAAAAATTTAAAAATTAAAGACTCAATGAATTGTTTGAAAATATTTAAAAGTAATAATTTTTTAGGATTATTAATCTTAACAAATATTTTAGTAGGAAAAATATTTTAATGACTAGAGATATTGAAATTATTAAAAGATTATTTAATGACTACACGAAGAAACATTTAAAAAAAATCATTATAGCAATTTTCTTTGCAGTTTTAGTTGCTGGAAGCACATCGGGTATTGCATATTTACTTGATCCAGCTATTGAAAAAATTTTTATCGAAAAAGATAAGGCTCTATTATATATAATTCCTATCTTAATTATTTTAGCCTTTTTCACAAAAGGAATATCTCTATACCTGGCAAAAATAATTATGATTGCTGTATCACAAGAACTTAAGGCCGATGTACAAAAAGATATGCTTAAATCATTAATTTCATCTGATACAAATTTTATAGATAGTGCACATACTGGAAAATTTATTTCAAATCTTACTAACGATGTAAATATGTTGGTTAATTTAATAAGTCTAGCTCTTCTTAATGTGTTTAAAGATAGTATGAGTTTAATTGGTTTGCTTTTAGTAATGTTTTATCAGAACTGGAAACTATCAATGATAGCAATAATAATGATACCACTTGCATCATTTGTTGCTAGATCACTGGGAAGAAGAATGAACAAGGCTACCGTTCGTACAATGGACCAGTCAGGTGTATTTACAACAAGATTAGTAGAAATTTTTAAAAATCACAAACTAATTAAAATTTTTCAGAAAGAAGATTATGAAAAACAGCGATCTACTAAAAGCATTGATGAGCTAAAAGATAGAGTGGTTAAGATGATGGTCATCTTTAATAGAAGCACACCTGTAATGGAGTCTTTGACTGGAATAATGATAGCTGCACTTCTTTTTTATTCTGGAATTTTAATTGAAAATGGAGAACTACAAATTAATAATTTTTTTTCTTTCCTTGCTGCAATGATGCTCGCTTATCAGCCTGTAAAATCCCTTGCGGGACTTAATATTGCTATCAATCAAGGTGTAACAGGAGCGAAGAGAGTGCTACCCATTGTTGACCTGGTTAATGAAGTTAAAGATAATCCAAAATTTCCAAATCTTGACGTTAAGGATGGAAATATAATTTTTAATGACGTTAATTTTAAATACGGAAATGAAGAAAAAAAAGTTTTAAAATCTGCTAATTTAAATATTAAAGGGGGTAAAATGACTGCCTTAGTTGGTTTAAGTGGCGCTGGCAAATCAACAATACTTAATTTAATTCCAAGGTTCTATGACCCAAGCGCAGGACAAATACTAATCGATAATCAATCAATACATGAGGTGAATATTTATTCATTAAGAAAAAACATTTCGTTAGTTAGTCAAGAAACAACTTTGTTTGATGATACGGTTAAAAACAATATTGCTTACGCAAAACTTCATGCGTCTAATGAAGAAATCATGTTGGCAGCAAAAAATTCATATGCTGATGAGTTTATACAAAATTTGCCAAATGGATATGAGACTATCATTGGGGAAAATGGTGTTAGGTTGTCTGGAGGCGAAAAACAAAGACTATCAATCGCCAGAGCTATGTTGAAAAAAAGTTCTATTATTCTTTTAGATGAAGCGACATCATCACTTGACTCTGACACTGAAGAAAAAATACAAAATGCTATAAGTTTATTAACAAAAAATAAAACAACAGTTGTTATAGCACATCGACTTTCAACAATTCTTAATGCAAATATGATTTATGTCGTTAAAGAAGGAAAAATTATTACAAATGGTTCGCACGAAGAGCTTCTTTCAAACTCTGAAATATATAAAAACTTTTATGAAAAACAATTAAAAAAAGGTTAATGATTTTTATTTATAGATTATTAATTAACTTTGTTTTAATTTTTTCACCTTTCATATTATTAATTCGATTAATAAAAAAAAAAGAACATTTCTTAAGATTTAAGGAAAAATTCACTTATTTCTCCAATAAAAGAAATAAAGGCAAATTAGTATGGTTTCACGGCGCTAGTGTCGGTGAATTAATGAGTGTTATACCACTTATCGAAAAATTGGAAAAAAAAAAAGATATTGGTCAGATTCTAGTAACCACTTCGACTTTGAGTTCAGCAAAAATATTTACTAAATTTAAATTTAAAAAAACAGTTCATCAATTCTTTCCTCTAGACACTAACTATCTCAGTAAAAGATTCATAAATTTTTGGAAACCCAATTTGGCAATTTTTATTGACTCTGAAATATGGCCAAACATGCTTACTAACTTAAAAAAAAATAAAGTATATCATATTCTTCTAAATGCAAGGGTCACTAAAAAAACATTTAAAAGATGGAAAAAGTTGGGCACTTTTTCAAAAAAATTATTTCAAAGTTTTAATTATGTTTATCCACAAAATGAAGAAACCTTAAAATATTTGAATAAATTTGAAGTCACAAAAATTAAAAAACTTGGTAATCTAAAATTTTCTGAAAGTGTTCTTGACTCAAAAAAAACTATTAACCAAAATTTAAAAAAATTTTTACAAAATAAAAAATATTGGTGTGCTGCAAGTACACATGAAGGGGAAGAGTTTATCGCAGCTAACGTACATAAAGCTATTAATAAAAAAATTGTTAATCTAATTACAGTTATAATACCAAGAAATATTCAAAGAACAGAAAAAATAATCAATACATTTAATAAATTAGGTTTAAAAACACATCTTCATAGCTTAGATAAAAAAATACCAAAAGATACTCAAGTTTACATAGTTGATACTTATGGAGAAACAAAATCTTTTTTCAAAATTTGTAAAATTGTTTTCCTTGGAAAGTCACTTACAATAGGTGGTGGACAAAACCCACTTGAACCCGCAAGATATAATTGTAATATAATTCATGGACCAAAAGTTTCAAACTTTCCCGAAATTTATCGTCTCTTAGATAAAAATAAAATTTCATTTAAAGTGAATAGCCAGAATCAGCTTATAAAAAAGATTAATGAATTATTCAAAAAAGATGTAAAATCACAGTATATTGGTAATAAAATAAAAAGTATGGGCCAAAAGATTCTAAGTAAAACAGTGATTGAGATTGAAAAAGTTATTTAAAAATGAAAATAAGTAAACCAAAATTTTGGGACTTTAAAAAACCAAATTACTTATCTTACTTACTACTTCCTTTCACCTTGCCAATAATTTTAAATAACTATGTCTTAAGTTTTAAAAAAAAAAATAATAATGAAAATATCAAAACTATATGTCTTGGAAATATATATGTTGGAGGTACTGCCAAAACTCCTCTGACAATAAAATTAAATCAAATTTTACAAAAATTAAATTTTAAAACAGCCTCAATTAAAAAATTTTACAAAGGTCAAATTGATGAACAAAAGCTACTATCGGCAAAAACGAATTTATATTGTAAAAAAAACAGAGTCGATGCACTCAATGATGCAATAAAGGACAATATTGATATTGCAATATTTGATGACGGATTGCAGGATGATTATTTAAATTATGACCTTAGTTTTGTTTGTTTTAATAATAATTGGATTGGTAATGGATTTTTAATACCAGCAGGACCACTTAGAGAAAAACTAAAAAATATTTCAAAATATGATGCTATTTTTTTAAACGGTAATGAAGAAGACAATGTGTCTATTAAACATTCAATTCAAAAAATTAATAATAATATAAAAATTTTTGAAACATACTATAAACCAACTAATGTTGATAAATTTAACATTAATGAAAATTATTTGATTTTTAGTGGAATTGGTAATCCAAATAGTTTTAAAAAAACTTTGCTAAAAAATAAATTTAGAATAATAAAGGAGATAATTTTTCCTGATCACTATAATTACAAAAAAGATGATATTGAGGAAATCAAGATAATTGCTGATCGTTTAAATGCTAAAATTATAACGACACAAAAAGACTTTATTAAAATTTCAAAAGAAAATTCAGATAAAATAAATTTCTTGGAAATTGATATGGCAATTAAAGAACAAAGTGAATTAATATCATTTATAAAATCAAAAATATGAACACAATAAAGTATTTTATTCAATTTTTAATTATTTTTTTTTTCTTTATCATTTATAGAATTTTAGGTTTAAAAATTGCATCAAATTTATCAAGTAAACTTTTAAAAATCTTTGGTCCCTTTTTTAGATCGAGAGAGTTAATGGAAAAAAATATTCTTAAAGCATTTCCAAATATTGGCTCTAATCAAATTGATAAAATAATTAATAACATGTGGGGAAACTATGGACGAATATTATCAGAATACGTTTTTTTAAAAAACTTTAGGAAATCAAAATATCAAGATAATATAGAAATCATTGGTCAAGACATCTTAGAAGATATTAAGAAAAGAAATAAACCAGTAATATTTATATCAGGTCATTTTAATAATTTTGAGCTAATGGCTATGCATATAGAAAAGTCAGGCATTAATTTAGCTACACTTTACAGACCTTTAAATAATAAATTTTTAAATTTTATAATGGAAAAAATTAGAAAAAAATATATTTGTAAAGAACAGATCAAAAAAGGGATTGCTGGAACCAGACAATTACTTTCTTATTTTAAAAAAGATTTCTCTATCGCTTTAATGGTAGATCAAAGAGTCTCACAAGGTCCAAGATTAGATTTTTTTAAACAAGGGGCTCATACAACTACAATACCAGCGCAATTTGTAAAAAAATTTAACTGCAAAATTGTACCAATTTATATTGAAAGAATTAATGGGGTTAATTTTAGATTAACAATTAATGAGCCTATTAGTTACTCAAATGATCAATCAACTGAGGATATAACTTTTGCTTTAAATCGTATTATAGAAAAAATGATTATCAAAAACCCAGACCAATGGATATGGTCTCACAATAGGTGGAAATAAATTTATTTTTTTTCTAATTCTTCTCTTTTTAAAAAAGCTTCTTTATATGAATAGTAAGCCTCTTGTAGTTCAACATTCCAATAATTTAATTCTTCTAGTCTAATGGGTTTTCCTGATATAGCACATAAGACGTGATCTCCATTTTCAATAATTTGAAAATTGTTCGCTAAATATTTTAATTTTGCTAATTTTTTATTCATTTTTAGTTTATATATTAATACATGAAAGTTGGAATAATAGGAAGTGGAGGCCGTGAACACGCAATATGCCATTCTTTAAAAAATTCTAGTAAGATTAAAGAAATATATTGTTTTCCTGGAAACGCAGGCACAGCAAAAATAGCACAAAATATTACTATAAATTTAGATAATTTTGATGAACTTAAAGATTTTATTTTTTTAAAAAAAATAGATTTAATAATAGTAGGTCCTGAAAAACCACTAGTAGATGGAATTGTAGATTTTTTGGAAAAAAATAAAATAAAAGTATTTGGCCCAAACAAAATTGCCGCCCAGCTCGAAGGTTCTAAAATTTTTACAAAAAACCTTTGTAATAAGTACAAAATTCCAACAGCAAAATTTGGTATTTTTTTTAACAAAAAAGATGCAAATACATTTATAGAAAATTCCTCCTATCCCTTAGTTATAAAGGCAGATGGTTTAGCCTCTGGAAAAGGCGTTTATATATGTGAAAAGAAAGACAAAGCACTTGAAGCTATCAATGAAATATTTGAAGGTAAATTTGGAGAAGCTAAAAATTTACTTATCGAAGAGTTTCTTGATGGTGAAGAAATGAGTTATTTTATAATAAGCGACGGAAAAACAATAAAATTTTTTGGAACTGCTCAAGATCATAAAAGAGTACTTGAAGGAGATATTGGAAAAAATACTGGTGGTATGGGTGCTTACTCTCCCTCTAGATTAATAAATGATTTATTAGAAGAAAAAATACTTAATAGAATAATTGAACCTACAATAAAAGGGTTAAAAGAACTTGGTGCAATTTATAAAGGGTTCTTATATGCAGGCCTTATGATTGTTAATGGTGAACCTTATTTGATTGAATATAACGTTAGGATGGGTGATCCAGAATGTCAAACTATTTTGCCAAAACTTAATTCAGATTTATTAGATATAATTATATCTTGTTGTGAAGGCTCTTTAGATAAAACAAAAATAGATTGGCATAATGAAAAAAGTTTAAGTGTAGTATTGTGTTCAAGAGGATATCCAGATGAATTTAAAAAAAATATTCCAATAAAAAATTTAGATCAAATCAAACTCAATGATAATATGTATTGCTACCATGCTGGAACCAAAATAATTAAAGATGAAGTTTGTTCAGTAGGTGGTAGAGTATTAAACTTCGTTTGCCTATCAAAAAGCTTTAAAGAAAGTAGAAATAAAATCCATAATATTTTAAATTTATTAAATTGGGATAATGGTTTTTTTAGAAAAGATATTGGTAACAAAGTAATTAGTGAATGAGAATAATATCTGGGAGTTTTAAGGGTAAAAAAATTATTGACCCGAAGGACAAATCTACTAGGCCACTTAAAGATTTAGCTAAAGAGTCCTTGTTTAATATCTTGTTGCACTCGAATAAACTCAATATAGATTTAAAAGACTCAAATATTCTAGATTTATTTTCTGGAGTTGGCTCATTTGGGTTGGAATGCCTATCTAGAGGAGCATCATTTGTAACCTTTGTCGAAAACTATCAAGAAGTATTACCTATTTTAAAAAAAAATATATTTAATTTTAATTGCTTAGAAAAAACTAAGATTATTGAAAAAGATATACTTGATAATTTATTTTTTGACATTTTTAATCAAAAATTTGACATTATTTTTATGGATCCTCCGTATAAAGAAAAAATTTTATCTAAACTATTAAAAAGAATATTCCAATCAAAAATATTAAACGAAAATGGTATATTAGTTTTACATAGACATAAGAATGAAAAAGAAGAATTTGATGATTTTTTCAAAATTGTAGAAGAAAAAAATTACGGCATTTCAAAACTTATCTTTGGTATATTTAACTAAATTAAAATTTTTTTTGTCTCTTTTTTAATTAATTCAACTGAAGGTTGATCATAAGGATTCACATTTAATGCTCTTCCCAGCAATATAGTTTCTAAAATAAAAAAGCAAAATAAATCACCAAGTGATTTTTCATCTTTGTTTAAAATTTCAAAACTTCTAAAAGGAATTTGTTTTCTTAAAAAAACATTTTCTGTAGCTATTTTTTGAGAGAATTTTATTTTTTCTAACGTTTTATTTTGTAGATATTTATGAGATTGTATAATTTCTTTGTTATTAATTTTTAAAGTGTTTTTTTCTTTTGCGTAAAAAAAAGTAAAAAAATTATTTTTAGGTCCATCTAAATATAGTTGCATTAGACTATGATTATCTTTAGGCATTGATGAAATTGTTGGTAATATACCTTTTCCTTTTTTACCCAAGCTTTCTGCTAATAGTTGTTGATACCACTTAAATAAATTGTCTGAATAACTATCATAATTTAAAATTATTGAATTTAACTTTTTATTTTTGATGAATGATAATGTGCTGCTCACATTTGTAATTAATAAATTAATAAAGTTTTTATTTTTAATAAGGTTGTTTAATTGTTTAAATTTTTTTTCATTTAATCCCATTAATTCTGCTGGTAGCATACCTACTTCAGACAAAACAGAATATCTTCCACCTATAAAATTATTATGATCTATAATTTCTGCTTTAATCTTTAATGCTAACGACCTTAAATAACTATTCTTTGATTCAGTTATAAAAATGTTTTGACACTTTTTTTTTAATAAAAGATTTGCATTTGTAATTGTTTCAAGAGTGTTGCCTGATTTTGAAACAATTATATTTATATTTTTTTGATCAATTTTCAAATTAGATTCTAGATTGTCATGAAAATTTATTGTTTTTTTGATTTTATGTTTTAAAAAATGATATATTGCTTGTGTTCCTAGCACAGAACCACCCATACCAATAATAGATAAAACATTCTCTTTTTTAAGTTTTTTTATAAGTTTTTTATTATAGCTATATTTATAAGTTGGTCTTAATGAGTTTAGGATCTCATTATCTTCCTTTAAAATTTTATATAAATCGTTTTTGATTTTTTTGCTACTTAACTTTATATTAAAATTTTTAAATTTTATGTCTTTAGATAACATCAATTGCTATTTAATATTTTTGAAATAGATTTTTCTAGATTGTTATTTGTTTTCTTGTTTTCTTTCTTTTTACTTTTTGAGTCTTTTAAAACACCTGAAAAATCTAAATTTGTATCTTGATCATTTTTTTTAATATTTGGTGTTTCCGGTTTAGGTAAATCATTAAAATTAGGTGGCAAAACTAAAGGGTTTTTTTTTTTTACTAAAAATTCATCAGTATTATTTTTTTTTTTACCGCTCAAGGTTTCTTTTACAGAAGCACAACCTGAAATAAAAAAGACACAGAATATAATTGTTGTAAAAATTTTAATTAATTTCATCATTTTTTTTATAAAAAAATATTTCATCTAAAATAAGGCATATCACACCAATAGTAATAAATATATCAGCTACGTTAAATATAAACCAATGAAAGTCTTTAATATGAAGGTCTATAAAGTCTGGCACTGCTGAATAATAAAATCGATCGAAAAGATTACCTAAAGCGCCCCCCAATATTAGAATTAAGTAATATTTTTTCATTTTATTTGATTTTGTGATCATGATGATCAACACAATACATATTATGCAGATAATAAAACTAACTAAGTGGTATAAATAATTTTGATCAAATGAAAATATACCAAAGGCTACTCCTTTATTCCAGATAAGATAAAAGTTTAAGTACTGATTTATATAAATATCTACCCCTTCTTTTAATTCATCTATATTCAATATGTAAATTTTAAAAATTCTGTCAATGGCAAAAATAGTTGCTATGAAAAATAAATTTAAAAATATTTTTTTTGATTTAATTTTAAACATTTATCTATGATAAACGGGATGTCTTTCGCATCCATTTTCATTAATTTTCCAACATACTGGACATTTACTACCTTTAGCTTTAGTTGTAAGTGCAGATATATCTCCTGTTTTGACTTTCTCAATACTAGCAGTAGATGTAATACATAACTCTGAAAAATCTACGTTCTTGGAAATTTCAAATAGTTTTTCATTTAAGTTTATTTTTAAACTTGCTTCAAGACTAGAGCCAATCACTTTACTTGCCCTTTTAGCTTCAATACTAATATTACAAACATCTCTTATCTTTTTTAAATCTTCCCATTTTTCATTAAGTTTTTTATTCAAAAAAGATTTTGGAAATTCTATAAATTTTTCTAAATGAACACTTTTTTTGTCGCTCTTAACTAATCTAAAAATTTCTTCAGTTGTAAATGATAATATGGGCGCAAACCATTTTAGCAATGAGTTCAATATAATATTTAGTAATATGATACTACTTTTTCTTTTTTTTGAATTTTTATCATCACAATATAAAGCATCTTTTCTAATATCAAAATAAAACGCAGATAAATCTACTGTACAAAAATTAAGAAGCTCCTTGTAAAGATTGTGAAAGTCATATGATTTAAAATAATTTTTATAACTTTCATTCAATTCATACAATTTGTTTAGCATATATTGCTCTAATTCTGGTAAATTGCTTAAATCTAGTTTGTGCATATCTATTTCTAAAAATTCATCATTTAAATTTCCTAATAAATATCTAAACGTATTTCTAATTTTTCTATACGACTCTGCATGTTGTTCTAAAATTGAGTAATCAATTCTTAAATCTTCAGCATAATTAGATGAGGTTACCCATATTCTTAATATATCTGCACCATATTTTTTTAAAATATCCTCTGGAGCCATTACGTTACCGAGAGATTTAGACATTTTAAGACCTTTGCCATCTACAACAAAACCATGTGATAAAATTGATTCATATGGAGCCCTTCCTCTAGTTCCGCATGACTCCAATAATGACGAATGGAACCAACCTCTATGCTGGTCAGATCCCTCTAAATACATTGATGCTGGCCATTGAAGATCTTTTCGTTTTTCCAAAACAAATGCATGTGTACAACCACTATCAAACCAAACCTCAACTATATCAGTTATTTTTTCATAATCCTCTGCATTGTATTTTTTTCCCAAAAATCTTTGCGGATTATCAGTAAACCAACAATCAGAACCCTCTTTTTCATAAATATTTGCAATATTCTCGTTTACATCATCATCAACTAAAATTTCTTTTGTTTTCTTGTGCAGAAATATAGGCAATGGAACTCCCCAAACTCTTTGCCTCGAAACACACCAGTCAGGTCTTGTTTCAATCATTGACTTTATTCTTTCCCTACCTTTATTTGGATAAAATGTTGTGTCATCAAGTGCTTTCAATGCTTTTTTTCTAAGGCCATGACTTTCCATAGAGATAAACCACTGCGGAGTTGCTCTATGAACTAATGGTGCTTTTGATCTCCATGAATGTGGATATGAATGAGTTAATTCTCCACTAGATAATAATTTTTTTTGTTCTTTTAATTTTTCAATAACAATTGGGTTAGCTTTAAAAATATGTGTTCCTTCAAATAAAAAAATATTTTTAGTATATTTACCATCACCATCAACAGTTTCTAATGCCTTAATCCCATGGTTTAAGCATAAATTAAAATCATCTGGACCGTGGCTAGGCGCACAATGAACAATTCCAGTTCCCTGTTCTGTTGTAACAAATCTTGCCTCAAGCATTGGAATTTCATATTCATAACCAATCTCAAAAAATGGATGATTACAAATTGTACCTCTAAATTCTTTACCTTTAAATTTTTTAAGGTTTTTATAATTTTTAATATCACACTCCTTAAGAAAAGAGTCTAACAAAGCTTCTGCAATTACTATTTTTTTATCTTTAAACTCTCCTTCATCATTTAATTCAATAATCAAATAATCTAATCCTTCATTAAAGGCTAAAGCTTTGTTTGCTGGTATTGTCCATGGCGTAGTAGTCCATATAACAACTTCTGTATCTTCTAGTTCTTTAAGATTTGTTTTTTTTACAGGAAATGCCGCATAAATTGTATCAGACTTATGATCTTTATATTCTACCTCTGCATCTGCTAATGCAGTTTTTTCAACTGTCGACCAAAGAACGGGCTTAAAACCTTTATATAAACTTCCTTCTTTTAAAAACTTACCTAGCTCTCTTACAATTTGTGCTTCTGCATCAAAGCTCATAGTTGCATAGTAGTTATCCCAATCTCCCACTACACCCAGCCTCTTGAATTGTTTTTTGTGAACTTCAATCCACTTTTTTGCAAAATCTCTACATTCTTTTCTAAATTCCTTGATTGGAACTTCATTTTTATTTTTTTTATTTTTTTTATATTGTTCTTCAATTTTCCATTCAATTGGTAATCCATGACAATCCCAGCCCGGAACATAAACTGAATCTTTTCCATCCATCTGATGAAACTTTACAATAATATCTTTTAAAATTTTATTAAGAGCTGTTCCCATATGAATATTTCCATTTGCATATGGAGGACCATCATGAAGAATAAATTTTTCTTTACCTTTTCTAGAAGCTCTTAATTCTTTATAAAGATCAATTTTGTTCCAGTAATCAAGAATTTCTGGTTCTTTATTCTGTAAATTGGCCTTCATAGAAAAAGCTGTTTTAGGTAAATTTATATTTTCTTTGCTCATTTTAACCTTTTTTTGCAACTTTTAGATCACTTTGAATTTGTAGTCTAAGTTGATTAACATTTTTAAATTTTTTTTCTTTTCTAATAAAGTTTGTAAATTCAACTGATAGATACTTATTATAAAGATTTCCAGAAAAATTAAAAATATGGACCTCCAATAAGATTTTTTTTTGGTTAAAAGTTGGTCTATATCCCAAATTAGCAATCCCATGTAGAGATTTGCTTGATTTTTTTCTTTTTATTTTGACAGCATATACACCAGGCATTGCAACGACGTAATCTTTAATATCAATATTGCATGTTGGAAAACCAATTTTTTTTCCCTGTTGTCTTCCCTTTTGAACAACACCATCAATCGTCCAATTTCGATTTAACAATCTATTGGCCATTTTTAAATTACCTTTTTCCAAAAGAGTTCTAATAAGAGTAGACGATATTATTTTATCATTTAAGACGTGTGGATTTGGCTTTACTATTTTATAATTATAGTTTGTTTCATTTCTTATTAATTTTTTAACATCTCCTTCCCTATTATTTCCAAACTTAAAATTATTACTTACAAATATATATTTTGCCCTAAGTTTTTTAAATAAAAATTCTCTGATAAAAAAATCAGACTTAATTTTAGAAAATTTTTTATCAAATTTTTTTGTAACTATAAAGTCAACACCATTGCTTTCTAATATAGCATTTTTTTGGTGAATATCACAAATTTTAAAATTTTTTATATTTTTATTAAAATACATTTTGGGCATAGGATCAAAAGTAACAACGCCAATTTTTAATTTAAATTTTTTTTTATAAATATTAGCTTGATTGAAAAGTTTTTGATGACCTAAATGAACCCCGTCAAAATTTCCGATTAATATAATTGACTCTTTATGCTTTTTTAAAATATTGAAATTTTTATACAACTTCATTTTTACCATTTAAGCTCAGTTTGAATAAAATTAACAATTGCTTCATATTTTTTAGATACTATCTCAACACCCTCATTCTCAATTTCATTTTTATGCACACCATTTGATATAAGCAATGAGTCAAAGTTTAAAAGGTTGGCTCCTTTTATATCGGTATTTAAATTATCCCCAATTGACAAAACCTTTTTATTCTTATTGTCAATTGATTGATTATAAACTTCAGGAAATGGCTTTCCAAAGTACACGACTTTACCTCCCATTTTTTCAAAAACTAATGCTACTGATCCAGCACACAATTCTCTTTTGTTGCCTCTATCAACAATTAAGTCAGGGTTAGTACATATCATTTTTTTTTTTATTTGATCTTTGAGCAAGTCTTTATAATAATTTAAATCCTCATGCCCATCAAACAAACCTGTGCATAACAAATATGTACTATTTAAAAGTTTTTCTTCTTTATTCTTTTCAAAATCTAAAAATAAATCAAAATCTCGAGGTGGTCCAATGTGATAAAATTTTTCAATTGAATAGTTTTTATTCAAATAACTTAAGGCTGCCTCTCCAGAAGAATATACTTTTTCTCTGATTTTAATGTCCATACCCATTTTTTCCAAAAATGATTTTACCGTTCTACTTGGTCTCGGCGCATTAGTTAAAAGAACATAATCTTTTTTAACCTTGCTTATCTGCTCTAGAGTTTTAATTGCATTTTTGTGAAGAGTTATTCCATTATGAACCACTCCCCATAAATCAATATAAAAAATGTCATAATTATTTACAATTGATCTTAGTCCCTCTTTATCTATGTTCTTAGTCATAAATGGAGGTATAGCTCAAAAAAACAACAATTTCTCGGGTTTTTTACACATATATATTTTTTTACTAACCTTGAAAAAGTTTACCTAATAGCTATATGAGTCGCATATTAATAGGAGAATTTATGAAATTTAAACCGTTACATGATAGAGTTTTAATAGAAGTTTTAGATGGCAGCGAAAAAACAGCTGGCGGAATAATAATCCCTGATACAGCACAAGAGAAACCTCAAGAAGGTAAAGTTGTTGCAGTTGGCGGAGGAGCAAAAACAGAAGAGGGTAAATTAATTCCAATGGATGTAAAAGTTGGAGACAAAGTCCTTTTTGGAAAATGGTCCGGAACAGAAGTTAAAATTGATGGCAAAGAATACAGCATAATGAAAGAGTCTGACATTATGGGTATTTCAAGTAAATAAATTTAAATTAAAGGAGAAAATATAATGGCAAAAGTTGTAAAATTCGACTCTGAAGCAAGAGCGGCGATGATGAGAGGTGTAAATATTTTAGCTGATACAGTTAAAGTTACTCTTGGACCAAAAGGAAGAAATGTTGTTATTGATAAATCTTATGGTGCACCAAGAATTACTAAAGATGGTGTTTCAGTTGCTAAAGAAATCGATCTAGAAGATAAATTTGAAAACATGGGTGCTCAAATGGTTAAGGAAGTTGCTAGCAAAACAAATGAAGAGGCTGGTGACGGAACAACCACAGCAACTATTTTAGCACAAGCAATTGTTAAAGAAGGTGTTAAATATGTCACTGCAGGAATGAATCCTATGGATGTTAAAAGAGGAATAGATGCTGCTGTTGAAAATGTTAAAGCTAGCTTAATTGCTTCTGCAAAAAAAGTTAAAGATAGTGATGAGATTGCTCAAGTCGGAACAATTTCAGCAAATGGTGATAAGGAAATTGGTAACATGATTGCAAAAGCAATGCAAAAAGTTGGTAATGAAGGTGTTATTACTGTTGAAGAGGCAAAAGGGATTGAAACTGAACTAGATGTTGTTGAGGGTATGCAGTTTGATAGAGGATACCTATCACCATACTTTATCACAAATGCTGATAAGATGACTACTGAACTAGAAAATCCTTTTATTCTATTACATGAAAAAAAATTAACTAACTTACAGCCAATGGTACCACTTTTAGAAGCAGTTGTACAAGCTGGGAGACCCTTAATGATTATTTCTGAGGATGTCGAAGGTGAAGCACTTGCTACTCTTGTAGTAAATAAACTAAGAGGTGGTTTAAAAGTTGTTGCTGTTAAAGCTCCAGGCTTTGGTGATAGAAGAAAATCTATGCTTGAAGACATTGCTATCTTGACTGGTGGTCAAGTTATTTCAGAGGACTTAGGTGTTAAGCTTGAAAATGTTAAACTTACTGATCTAGGTTCTTGTAAAAGAGTAAAAGTAGATAAGGACAACAGTACCATTATAAGTGGAACTGGCAAAAAATCTGACATTGAAGCAAGATGTTCACAAATTAAACAACAAGTTAGTGAAACAACTTCTGATTATGATAGAGAAAAGCTTCAAGAAAGACTAGCAAAACTTGCTGGTGGAGTTGCTGTAATTAAAGTTGGTGGTGCAACTGAAGTAGAAGTTAAAGAAAGAAAAGACAGAGTAGAAGATGCTCTTAATGCAACTAGAGCTGCTGTTGAAGAAGGAATAGTAGTTGGTGGTGGTTGTGCTCTTTTATATGCGTCACAAGATCTTGCAAAACTTAAAGTTAAAGGTGATGATCAAAAAGCTGGCGTGGACTTAGTAGCTAAAGCTCTACAATCTCCTATAAGACAAATCACTTTAAACGCGGGAGTTGATGGATCTGTAGTAGTTGGAAAATTACTTGAACAAAGCAAAAAAAGCCAAGGTTACGATGCTCAAAATGAAGAATATGTTGATATGTTTGCAAAAGGTATCATAGATCCCGTAAAAGTTGTCAGAACAGCTTTACAGGATGCAGCTTCAATTTCTGGATTACTTGTAACTACAGAGGCCATGATTGCTGATAAACCCGATGATAAAGATGCCGGTGGTGCACCAGGTGGAATGCCAGGTGGCATGGGTGGCATGGGTGGCATGGGTGGCATGGGTGGCATGGGAATGTAAAAATTTCGACCCAATAAAATATTCAAAAAGGGCAGTTTTTACTGCCCTTTTTTTTTGTCTGTCTTAAAACTCTTCAATGTTCTTTCAATGTCTAATCAATGTTCTTTGCTTCCGTGAATTCCCATTTCAGATATTGAATTATGATATTTATTTAGATAAGATTTCTTATGAAAAAAACTATCTTAATATTATCAATTTATCTTTTATCAACAATAAGCGTATATGCTTTTTCTTTCACTTTTGAATGGGGAGATATTAAAAAATGTACATCTGGAAACCCAAATACAGTTTCTAATCCAATCTTTAATCTTACAGATGTACCGGAAGGTACTAAAGAATTAAGATTTAGAATGAAAGATAAAGATGTACCTGGATATAACCATGGTGGTGGCAAAATTAAAAATTATACTGGAGAAACAACAATACAACCTGGTGCTTTCAAGTATAAAAGTCCATGCCCTCCAAGTGGATCTCACACATATGAGTGGACAATAACTGCTATTGGAGACAAAAAGAAAAAATTAGGTAAAGCAAAAGCAACTAGAGAATATCCTGAGTAACTTTTAGGGATATTTGATAATGGGTGGAATGGACATGTAATCCCGTACTCTCAAACAAAATTCAAAAAGGGCAGTTTTTACTGCCCTTTTTTTTTGCCTGTCTTAAAAGTTTTGCAATGTTTTTGCAATGCCTAAACAATGTTCTTTGCTTCCGTGAATTCCCATTCCATTATTAGTAATACTAATTTTGTAATAACCACTCTTTTAATTCATATGTAGTTGAACTTACATTAAGACCATTGGGCATACCTGCATCATCTGAAAAATGATAACAACTAATAGCAATAATAAATTCTTTAAAATCATACCTAATCTGTTTAACTTTACTAGTATCAGATTCGTCTAATTCAAAGATTTTTAGAACTTCTGTTTTTTTTGTACCATCTTTAAATTTTACATCAAAATCTTCCTCCAATTCATTTTGAATTGAATAACATTCATTTACATCTTTAAAATCAAGCATCCCATCAATTGAATGAACTATAAATTTAGGATCATTTTTTTTGTACATTACTTGTACATATTCATAAGGACTACCAACTTTCAAATTTCTAATTAATACAGTTAAAAATTTATTATCAGAGTTTGGGTATAAGTTTGTAAAATTATTTTCGATAAATGTTTTACCATAATATTTTAATAAACTTTCACCTATTGAAATGCCTTCAATAGGGAAACTATCTAGGAAGGAAATAGTTTGTATTTCCTGATTTTTGCAAATTCTACCTTCAGGAGTACTGACATCCATATTTTTAGTGCAAACTATATCTAGTTTTTTCTTACTACTAAATGTATCCAAACCATATTTACCTAAAAAAATTAAGGCAGTTATTATTATTACTGGTAAAAATTTATCCATCATCTCAATACTCTATTATATTATATTAGTTAATTAAATGGGTGACATGCACATGTAATCCCACGCTTTCTAAATAAAATTTTAAAAGGGCAGTCTTTACTGCCCTTTTTTTATGTCTGTACTATAAATCTGCAATGAAGTTTGCAATGAAGTTTTGAGGGGTTGTTAGAAGGTTTTTTTAATTAGTTTTAACTAATTTGGCATTTTGCCAAAAACCTTTTTCAATTTTTCCATCAGGGTGAGTTAAAGTTCCTTTGCCATGAAAAAGTCCATCTCTATTTATTTCACCAACATACTTTCTTCCATTTTTCATTTCCCAATAAAATTCTCCTATTGGTAAATCATTCTTATATTCTCCAATTAGAGGACCACCATCTATTATGAACTCTTCTCCTTTTTCTTCTCCACTCCGGAAAAAACCTGCATTTACAAGTGTACCTTTCCCATGCTTTAAACCATTTTTCCAATTACCTTTAAATGTTGAACCATCTTCTTGCACAAGAGTTCCATATCCATTTCTTTGACTATCCTTAAATTCACCTTCATATTTATATTTTTCTTTAAAATGAAAGAAACTTCCTTTTCCATTATATTTACCATTCCGCTCTTTCATTTCACCTGTATATTTATGATCCTCATAATCTATAAAAGTTCCATAATTAGGAAACTTATCATCTTCAAATATTCCAGAAATTTCTCCTATACCTATCCAAGTATAAGTACCCTGCCCATGTTTTTTTCCTTCTTTAAACCCACCAACATACTTTTGACTTTTGTCGTCTGATACCCAGGTTGTAAATTTTTTATTTGTCAAGTAGTCCCTCCATTTGTTCTGCTATTTCATCTACACTTCCTTCTATTTGATCAAGATTTTTAGTTTGTTGTTCGTAAACTTCGATTGTAAAAGTATCACTACTTCTTTTTTTTAAAATAAACTCCATTAACTGATTTAATATATCTACTGTATGTGATAAAATAAGTGGTCTTTGTTTAATTAACTCAATACGATCAAGTAATGATTGATATTTATTTGTCAGTTCTTCTCTAATCTCTGCATCAGTTTTTTTCTTCATATCCAACCCTAACCCAACTCTTAAATGAAGTCATCTCTCCTATTTAGTCTAAATCTACCATGAAAGATGTACCAAGTTTAGAGTTTGCTGTTCTGTTTTGACCTAAATCAGATGTATGAAGATGTACCGACTTCAAATATACCTGATAAAGTAAGAGTTATTGAACTAGTGAATGAGAATGTAAAACCATTCCAAACTATCTAGTTACCTAGAAAAATTTAAAACCCTCGGAATGAAAGTTTTGGGGGTTTTTATTGTTTTTTTTCAGGTGCAAAAAATAAATAAAGTAAGAACAAAATATTTGCTATTGGAACAAAAAGTATAATAAGAATAGACCAACGACTTCGTTCTAAATCATTTAACCTTCTGCATATATTTGCGATAAGTAAAAGTACACCAAAAAAGAAAGTTAACTGAAGCAAAAATGGAAATCCATTCCAAGGGAAAAATATTCCATATATAAAATTACCTATTGCTACAAAAATTACCAAACTTAAAGTAGTAATAGTAAAATCTAATCTTCCTGCCTTTTCAGAAAAAGAAAATATATTTTTAATTCTATGAACAATGCATTTAATCATTTTTTCATTTTAACCCAACTCTTCAATGAAGTCATCTTCTAAACATTACTGCTCTTAATAAAAACCAGATTTTTCTTACATCTAAAATGCTTGTTAATGAACCAATTACATAGGTAAAGGCACAAACTCTTAAAATAGATCTGCATGATGAGTGATATTCTTCTGGTATTTTTTTTTCCAATATTGGCATTGCTCTTTTAAAACTAGCATCTAATTCAACATTAAGAGTAACTAGATGAGCAATCATATTAATTATTATAGATGCAAAGATTATTATTACACAAATTCTTATAAAAGGAATTGCACCCGTTGCTAAAATCGTTGGAACACCAGCATATAACAACAAACTTGATAACTTATTTAACCATTCTGTTTTAGAAATGATTACTTGTCTTCTGATAAGTGGAGGGTAATTTTCTTTATGTTGAATTGCATGACCTATTTCATGACACATAACTGTAATACTCGTGATGCTTTTTTTATCTAATCTGTCAGGTTTAACTCTTACAGTTTTTGAATTGGTATCATAGTGATCACCAATTTTTGTATCTTCAATTTTAACTTCATCTAAATTTTTCTCTTTGAGTAAATTCAAACCAAATTCCTTTGCTGTAAAAGGCATATTTGGTAAAATATTGTCGTGCTTATTTAAAGTGTAATTCACCCAAGCACCAGGAACTACATAAGACAGAATTCCTATTAGATATAAAATCATTAGATAATCCTAACCCAACTCTAAAACGAAGTCATCTCTCCTATTTAGTCTAAATACACTATGAAAGATGTACCAAGTTTAGAGTTTGCTTTGTTTTTTGATGCTAAATCAGATGTACGAAGATGTACCAAGTTGAATAATGTTAGATAAAACAATACTTAATGAACTAGTGATTGAGAATGTAAAACCATTCCAAACTATCTAGTTACCTAGAAAAATTTAAACCCTCGGAATGAAAGTTTCGGGGGTTTTTTTTAACTTTTTAATAATTTTAACATTTCTTTTTTATTTTCTTTGAATTGAATATTTTTTCTTACATTTAATCCTGATGGATGAGGAAATCCCTTTAGAAAACATCGTAATTTTAATTGATGTTTTGTATTCAAATAATCAATTGTAGATGAAACAGTATTACCCAAAGGAACAATAATACTGTTTTGATGTGTCTCTAATTCTTTAAGAAAATTATCTTCTATAAAATCTAGTAATATTTTTTTCTTTAAAATATTTACTCCAGAATAATTTTTACCTTTGTCAAAAACTGGATATTTTACTAATGATGTAGTGTGAAGATATTTGCTATCTAAATTAAATAAACTTTCACAGGATTTAATTTTAAGTTTCTTGTTAATCTTAAGTTCATCCATATACTTAATTAAAGTAGTNCTCATACTGCCCTTAAAACTNGATAAATCTTTAACTTNTTTTAAAGACTTTCCTTCTTTAATTACTTGAAAACTTTGTGTCATTTGCTGTA
>JGI20158J14315_10000728_pt1 | contig 24827 bp, 25 predicted proteins | sample COG_08_FD_14315 | JGI IMG/M metagenome (IMG submission 14315)
AATAATGATCTTGATCATTTTATCAAGCATTTTATATTTTCCAAAATATAAAAGAACTGAACAAACAATTAAAATTATAATTGTCCATAGCTCTACGCTGATAATGTTATTTGTCAAAGAACTAGCTATTCCTGCTGTAACAATAGTAACAGCAGTTTGTATAGTAAACATTGTAGTTAATGAAATAAGTAGATAAAAATGTAATATTGATGTACCTAACTTTTTATATCCTTCAAGTAAGCTCTCACCAGTTGCGCTAGCATATTTTGGGCCATACTGAAAAAATGGAAACTTAAATAAATTAACAAGAAGCAATGCCCAGATTAGACCAACTCCAAAATCAGCTCCAGCTTTTGTTGATTGAACTAAATGAGATACTCCAATTGCAGCACCCGCAAATAATACTCCTGGACCAAGTTTTTTAAAAAAATTAAACATTAATTATTATGAAACACAGTCTTTAAATTCCTCTGGAGGTTTTCCACAAAAACCACATGGTTCATTATTTTTATTTAACATTGGATTTTGACTTGCACATGTACCTGAAAACTCACCATTTTTTTTTCCCCAAATTTTAATGCTAATTCCTAAAATAGCAAAACCTAGAAAAACTATAGTTATGAAGATTAATTCCATCTTAAATATTTTAATGCAAATTAATAAAAAAGAATTCAAATTACGATTTTAGATTACGTTTACTTCACGATCTAGATCAATATCAAATATAAATTTTATTGCTTTTTGAATACTAATAGAAAAGTCTAGTATTTGTTTGCCGGTTGCTTTGCCGTAATTTACNAGAACTAGTGCTTGTTTTTCATGTACTCCGTAGTCTTTTATTCTTTTGCCTTTAAANCCAGCTTTTTCAATNAGCCATGCCGCAGGTATTTTATATTGCTTCTCGGAAAGTTTATAATAAGGAATATTTTCAAAATTNAGTTTAAGTTCTTTCAGATGTTTATTTGTAATAATTGGATTTTTAAAAAAACTTCCACTATTACCAATTTCTTTTGGATCTGGTAATTTTTCACTTCTAATTTGACATATAACATTTGCTATATCACTAATTTTAGGATCTTTTATCTTTAATTGAAATAATCTTTCTTTAATTGATCCATAATCAACTTTAAGATTATGTTTAGAATTTGTTAGTTTTAGCTTAATACTTAAAACTATGTAATTTTTATTTTGTTTAAATATTGAGTTTCTGTATTGAAATTGACAATCTTTATTCGAAAACTCTAAAATTTTATTTGTATTAATGTCAAGTACTGAACATGAGATAAACACATCCTTTAATTCAACTCCATATGCACCGATGTTTTGAATAGGAGCTGCGCCAGTATTTCCAGGAATTAATGATAGATTTTCTATACCTCCTAAATTATTTTTCAGACACCATTTAACGCTATCATTCCAATTTTCACCAGAATTTATTTTAACTTCACTATGATTATNATNAATTTTTTTTGAGCTAATACCTTTCATATTCAAATTTATTACTAGCCCTTTTATATTTCTCGTAATTAAAATATTACTTCCTCCACCTATAAAAACTTTTTCTTCATTATGGTTAGAGGCAATAATTTTTTCTAATTCTTGAACAGTTGAAATACTTACAAATTTTTCTGCATTAGCTTCAATACCAAAACTATTATGATTTATTAAAGAAAAATTATTATGAATTTTCATTAATTAATGTATTTATCTAAAGCTTTTTTAAGGATCATTACAGACTTCTTTAAATCTTCTTCCTTTAAAACATATGCGATTCTAATTTGATTTTTCCCAAGTCCTTTAGTTGAATAAAAACCCTCTGCAGGGGCTACCATTATCGTTTCGTTATCTACATGAAAATTCTCAAGCATCCATTGAGCGAAGACATTAGCATCTTTTATTGGTAGTTCTACTATACAATAAAATGCACCTTTTGGAGAAGCTACTTTCAGTCCTTTGATTTTTCTAAGTTCACTTATTAGTAAATTTCTTCTTTGAATATATTTTTTATTAATTTCTTCAAAATATATTTCTGGAGTATCTAGTGCAGCTTCACTCGCTATTTGTGCATAAGTAGGAGGAGAGAGTCTTGATTGAGCAAATTTTAAAACAGTCTCAATCACTTTTTTATTTTTACTAACTACACACCCTATTCTAGCTCCGCACATGCTATATCTTTTAGACACACTATCTATCATAATTGCGTTTTGATCAATAGTAGACTCTTGCATAATGGAATAATGAGATTCACCATCATAAGTAAATTCTCTGTAAACTTCATCAGCAATTAAAAATAAATCATGTTTTTTAACAATTTCAACTAATTTTTTAATTTCATTTTTACTGTATAAATATCCTGTGGGGTTATTTGGGTTACAAATTAAAATAGCCTTAGTTTTTTTTGTGATTAATTTTTCAAAATCTTCAATTTCTGGTAGTGAAAAGTTGTTTTCTATTTTAGAAATTACGGGTACTATCTTTAAACTATTAGCAATTGAAAAACCATTATAATTAGCATAAAATGGTTCAGGAACAATTATTTCATCGTCTTTATCCATTATACTTCCAAATGTGAATAATAATGCTTCACTTGCTCCACTGGTAACAATAATATCTTTAGAACTTACAATTATATTTTTTGAATCATAATAACTAGAAAGTTTAGTTCTGTATTCTTCTGAGCCTTCTGATCTAGAATAAGCTAAGACTTTAATTTCATTATTTTTAACTGCATCAAGAGCCACTTTGGGAGTTTCAATATCTGGCTGTCCTATGTTTAACTGATAGACTTTAATTCCTCTTTTTTTTGCATTTTCTGCAAATGGGACCAATTTTCTTATAGGAGACTCGGGCATTAAAATCCCTTTATTTGAAATCTGTGGCATTTTTTAGACTTTATTTAAACTTTTAGATTTTTTTTTAGAAATAATAGGTTGAGAATTATCTTCAACTTTTCCTTTGATAGTAAGAAGGACTGTTGAGTTTACTGCGTTAGAACTAACAGAAATAGTCTTTTTAAATGGCATAACTCTTCTTGTGTCGTATTTAACTTCTATTTCTCCAGAATCGCCTGGAAGTATCGGTTTGTTAGGTTTTTTTGGAATTGTACAGCCGCAAGAAGCTTTGACATTACTAATTACAAGCGGGATGTTTCCAGAGTTGATAAATTTAAAAACTCGTACGCCATCTGCACCTTTTTCAATTGTGCCATAATCAATAGTTGACTCTTCAAATTCGATTACAGCTTTTAAATTTGGTTGAGCTAAAGCATTAAAATTTATGATAGTAATTCCTATCAACATTAATATATTTTTCATTAGGTTTATGATTTAATTTTTTATAAAAAATAGATAAAAATAAAGTAGATAAATATAATTATTATTCCTTAGATAAAGAAATATAAGTATTTTTGTAAATCAATAATTAATTTTTTAAATATATGAGTGTTCTTCCCAATTATATTTCATCTGAAGTTGAACAAAAGTGGTATTCATATTGGTTAAAAAATAAATATTTTAGTTCTAAGCCTGATCACAGAGAACCATATACAATAGTTATTCCACCACCAAATATAACTGGGGTATTACATATGGGGCATATGCTTAATAATACTATTCAAGATATCTTAATTAGAAGAGCTAGACTACAAGGAAAAAATGCATGTTGGGTTCCTGGGACTGATCATGCTTCGATTGCTACTGAGGCAAAAGTAGTTGATAGTTTAAAAAAACAAGGAATTTTCAAAGAAGACTTAGATAGAGAAACTTTTTTAAAACACGCCTGGGAATGGAAAGATAATTACGGAGGAATAATTTTAGATCAATTAAAAAAATTAGGTTGCTCTTGTGACTGGGACAGGACTAAATTTACTATGGACGATGACATGAGTAAGTCTGTTATTTCTACCTTTATTGATCTTCACAATAAGGGACTTATCTATAAAGGTTATAGAATGGTAAATTGGGACCCAGAGGCTAGGACTACTCTTTCAGACGAAGAAGTTAATTATGTTGAGAGAAAAGATAATTTATATTACATAAAATATAAAATAGAAAATGATGACAATTATATCACAATTGCTACAACTAGACCAGAAACTATCTTGGGTGACAGTGCAATTTGTGTTAACCCAAATGATAATAGATTTCATCATTTGAAAGGAAAACAAATTATAGTTCCTCTATGCAACAGATTAATTCCTGTAATTGAAGATGATTATGTAGATATAGAGTTTGGTACAGGATGTTTGAAAGTGACCCCTGCCCATGACTTAAATGATAAATTAATAGGTGAAAGACATAATCTTGAGGTAATAGATATTTTAAACGATGATGCAACATTAAACAAACATGGATTAGAATTTGAAGGTAAAGATAGATTTATAGCAAGAAAAGAAATAATAGAAAAACTAACCAAGTTAGGTTTAGTAGATAAAATTGAACAAATATCTCATAACGTTGGCATAAGTGAAAGAACTAATGCTATTATAGAACCAAAGTTTAGTGATCAATGGTTTTTGAAAATGGAAGAATTAGTAAAGCCTGCAATTAAATCTGTTTTACAAGACAAAGAAATTAAATTATTTCCCAAGAAATTTGAAAACACTTATAAACACTGGTTAGAAAATATAAGAGATTGGAATATTTCAAGACAGCTTTATTGGGGTCAACAAATACCTGCCTATTATTATGGAAAGGGCAAGAACGACTACGTAGTTGCTACTAATATTCAGGATGCATTAAGTATTGCAATTGAAACAACTAAAAACAAAAATTTAAAATTATCTGACTTGAAACAAGAGTCAGATGTTCTTGATACATGGTTTTCATCTTGGCTTTGGCCAATAAGCGTTTTTGATGGTATAAACAATCCTGATAATGATGAAATTAATTATTATTACCCAACAAATGATTTAGTCACCGGACCTGATATTTTATTTTTTTGGGTTGCAAGAATGATTATTGCAGGCTATGAATTTAAAAAGACAAAACCATTTTCAAATATTTATTTGACTGGTTTAGTTAGAGATAAGCAGAGAAGAAAAATGAGTAAATCTTTAGGAAATTCTCCTGATGCATTAGAATTAATTAAAGATTATGGTGCAGACTCTGTTCGTGTAGGTTTATTATTAAGTGCTTCTGCTGGAAATGATTTAATGTTTGATGAGTCATTATGTAAACAAGGTAAATCTTTTTCAAATAAAATATGGAATTCTTACAAATTAATTAATGGTTGGTCTGTTGAGGATATTCAACAACCTGAATATAGTAAGCTATCAATTCAATGGTATGAAAACAAATTTCAATCAGTCCTAGTTGAAATAGAAGATCATTTTAATAAATACAGACTTAGTGATGCCTTAATGTGTGTTTATAAATTAATTTGGGATGATTTTTGTTCATGGTTGTTAGAGCTAATTAAGCCTGGATATCAACAGCCAATAGACAAATTAACTTTTGATTCAATAATTAATATTTTTGAAAATAATTTAAGAATTCTTCATCCCTTTATGCCTTTTATTTCAGAAGAAATATGGCAAAATATTAGAAAGAGATCAGTTGATAATGCATTAATAGTTTCAGATTGGCCCAAAGTAGAAAATGTTGATATAAGTATTATTAAGGATTTTGATTTTACTTCACAAGTGATTAGTTCAATAAGAACTATTCGTAAAGAAAAAAGTATTTCTTTCAAAAACTCTATTGAATTACATGTTTTAAACAATGAAAATATGAACACTAATTTAGATTCATTGATTATTAAGCTTTGTAATATTAGCAAACTGGTTTACACTAAAAATGAGGTTGAAAATTCTATTTCTTTTCGTGTAAAGTCCAATAACTATTATGTTCCTGTTAATAATAATATTAATGTAGATGAGGAAATCATAAAATTAAAAACAGAATTAAGTTATACAGAAGGTTTTTTAAATTCAGTTCGAAAAAAATTATCAAATACTCGTTTCGTTGAAAATGCCCCTGAAAAAGTAATTCAAATTGAAAAAGATAAAGAGCAAGATGCCTTGTCAAAAATTAAAGCAATTAAAGATTCTCTAACCAGTTTCGAAGGATGAGTTAAACAATAGCTATTATGTCTTCAGCTCCCTTTACTTTTTGATTGAGACTAACATTAATTTTAGTATCTAAAGGAAGAAATAGGTCTACTCTTGATCCAAATTTTATAAAACCAGCATCATCACCTTGGTTTACATAGCTAGATTCTTTTGCATAATTAATAATCCTTTTTGCTAATGCACCAGCGATTTGCCTATATAAAATTTCGCCACAATTTTCATTTTTGACTACAATAGAAGTTCTTTCATTTTCAGTACTGGATTTTGGATGCCAAGCAACTAAATATTTACCTGGGTGATATTTAGAATATGTAACTTGTCCACCAATAGGATATCTGGTTACATGAACATTTATTGGAGACATAAATATACTAACTTGGATTCTTTTTTCTTTAAAGTATTCAGGCTCAAATACTTCTTCAATTACGACAACTTTACCATCAACTGGGGATACAATATTTTTATCTCCAAAATTTGTTATTCTTTTAGGATTTCTGAAAAATTGTAAAACAATTATTAATTGAATAATTAAAAATAACTGTATGTAGGTTTTATGTTGTATGGAGAAATAATCTAATAAAAGCGTTAAAATTACTACAGTAATAAATGTTAATAATATAATTTTGTGACCTTCTTTATGAAACATAATCTAAAAAAATTAAAAATAAATATATAAATGGTGATGCGAGTATTATACTGTCTAGTCTATCTAACAAACCACCATGACCTGGAAGAATTATTCCGCTATCTTTTACTTTAGCTTGTCTTTTATATTTGGATTCAATTAAATCACCAATAGTTCCAAAAACACTAACTATTATACTAATAAATAACCAATTTGAATTTGTTAAAGAAGAATCGGTAAAATAACTTATGGCATAACTACTTATACAAGTAAAAAATAATCCACCAAAAAAACCTTCAATTGTTTTGTTAGGTGATACGCTTTCAAATAGTTTTTGCTTCCCAAAGTTTTTACCTATGGCATATGCAAAAGAATCATTTACCCATGCTAAGACAAACACACCTAATATAATCCCAGAATTAAAATTGTCAAAGAACATGGGTATTAGAGCTATAAAAACAAAAGAACTCGATAGGTAAAATGTTGAAGCGATATAATTTCTGGCTATAAACTTTGGTAAATTCTTTTTAATAAAAAGATCTCTAATTAAAAATATTAATACAAAAACACTAAAGACTAAAAGAATATCTTTACTTTCATTAAAAAACGAGTTACTGATTAAAGTGTACTCAAAATATGTAAAATAAATATAAAGAAATGCGAATATTATATAAGAAATATTACTTCTTTGGTTCACTAATCGGCTAAATTCAACATTACATATAATTCCAAAAGCAAATATTAAAATTATGAATGCTAATTGAGACTTTAGTGACAACAGAAATAATGATGCATAAACAAAACCAGAAATTGTTCTTTTTATAAGCTCTTTCAATTTAAATAATTATTGATTTTCTAATAGTATCAAATATAAGTTTTTTGAACTACTTCCATAGCTTAAAAAATCTTTATCATTACAATCTTTGAAATGTTTTAGGTTTGTTATATTACTTGGAATTGAAGTGCCATTATTTTTAATTCCAGACAAGCCTTCGCTAATATTATTTATAAGTTGATCAGTTTTAGCTAAAATTATAATATCATCAGGTAGCTCACTTAGTTTTTTTTCAGCGACTTGGTTTGATGAAATTAAGATAGACCCATCATCTGCAATTAAATATTCACAAGTGGAAATTAGACACATAGTTTCGTCTTTAGAATTTTCTGAAAAAGAATAATCTAAATTGAATCTATTTGATATTTCTTTATCTAGACTAAATAGACTGGATTTTTCCCAACTATTTTCTTCTATGATAAGAGCTAAATTTTTATTTACTTCATTCTCATTTTCCGAGTATAAAAACTTACCCCCATTTTTGATAAAGTTTTGTACAAACCTGTTATCAGTAGGAGTTTCTATTTTTGGCATAAAACTACTTTTTTCATCTTTACCAGATGAAGAAGTTTTATTTGTTTGTTTGTTTGTTTTAAATATGTTTTTGAAAAAATTCAAATCAGAATTAGCTATAAATTACTTATAATCAAATATATAAATTCAAATACTAAATAAATATAAATTATTATGAATTTATTACTTCTTTATCAAAAGGTCTACTGCCAAATATTTTTTCTAGATTATCTTTAAATATAACTTCCTTGTCTAATAATACCTCAGCTAATTCTATTAATTTTGATTTATTATCTTCTAATAATTTTATAGCTCTTTGATATTGTTTCTCTATGATTGAAGAAATCTCTTTATCAATTGTTTCGGCAGTTTTCTCACTATATGGTTTAGTAAAACCATATTCATTACCATTGGATGAATCATAGTATGTAAGATTACCTACTTTGTCATTTAGCCCATAAACAGTCACCATAGCTCTAGCTTGCTTAGTGACCTTCTCTAAATCACTTAGAGCTCCAGTTGAGATATTGTTGAAAATAACTTTTTCAGCTGCTCTACCACCTAATGCAGCACACATTTCATCAAGCATTTGTTCAGGTCTAACGATTAACCTCTCTTCTGGTAAATACCAAGCAGCTCCTAATGACTGTCCTCTTGGTACAATAGTTACCTTTACAAGTGGAGCTGCATGTTCGAGCATCCAGCTAACTGTAGCATGTCCAGCTTCATGGTAAGCAACTGCCTTCTTTTCATCGGGAGTAATGATTTTATTCTTTTTCTCAAGACCGCCTACAATTCTATCTACTGCATCCAAGAAATCTTGTTTGCTTACAGATTTTTTATTTTTTCTTGCTGCGATTAGTGCAGCTTCATTACAAACATTTGCAATATCTGCGCCTGAAAATCCAGGAGTTTGTTTAGATAAAAATTCTACATCCAAATTTGTAGCTTTTTTTAGTGGTCTTAAATGAACTTTAAAAATTGCTTTTCTTTCTCTTACATCTGGTAGATCTACAAATATTTGTCTATCAAATCTTCCAGCTCTCATTAATGCTTTATCTAAAACATCCGCTCTATTTGTGGCTGCTATTACAATTACATTTGTATTAGTACCAAAACCATCCATTTCAGTTAATAGTTGATTTAATGTGTTTTCACGTTCGTCATTAGATCCAGTCATATTACTTTTTCCTCTAGCTCTACCTATTGCATCAATTTCATCAATAAATATTATTGCAGGTGATTTTTCTTTAGCTTGTTTGAATAAATCTCTAACTCTTGATGCACCAACACCAACAAACATTTCAACAAAATCTGAACCAGATAGAGAGAAAAAAGGAACTTTAGCCTCTCCAGCAACTGCTTTTGCTAGTAATGTTTTTCCAGTACCTGGTGCGCCAACTAATAAAGCACCTTTTGGAATCTTGCCACCAAGAGATGTGTATTTAGTCGGGTTCTTTAAAAAATCAACAATTTCTTGTACTTCTTCTTTGGCACCTTCGAGACCTGCAACATCTTTAAAAGAAGTTTTTACATCAGTTTTTTCATCGAAAAGTTTAGCTTTTGATTTTCCAATACTAAAAATTTGTCCGCCTCCTCCAGATCCACCAGATGACATTTTTCGCATGATAAAAATCCAAATACCAATTATTATTATAAATGGAAGCATAGACAGTAGTAAATCTCCCCAAATATTTTGTTCAGTGACGTAATTAATATCAATACTTAAATTGTTTTCATCTTCTTTTTTCTTAAGATTATTTTCAAAGTTTTGAAGATCTCCAAACTCAAATCTGTAATTTGCAGAACGGCCTGATAAAGAAAAATAAGGACTTACTGTTCCTTTATGAATATCTTGGGTTGAAGCTTCTTCGGATAAATATACTTTAACTTCTCTTTTATTTACAATATCAATTTTTTCTACATCTCCTTGAGATACATACTCAAAAAACTTTGATGGTGAAATCTGATTGACTTCATTCGAAGCTAGTCCTCCAGAAAATGATTGGAATAAAATATGAATAAAAATATTACTCCACCATAATACCAAAATGGATTAATTTTAGGGTTTTTTTTGTTATTTTTTTTGTTGATCATTTATTGTTTTTTAATCTTTTGATTTGACTTTTGTTAATTTAGCATCTCCCCAAAGGCTTTCTATATCATAATACTCCCTTTTTTGCTTTTGAAAAACATGGACAACTACATTAATGTAATCCATTAAAACCCATTCTCCATTATCATTTCCTTCAATATTCCAAGGTTTATCTTTAAGCTCCTTACTAACGTGCTTTTGAATTGAAGCAACAATCGCATTTACCTGTGTGTTTGAATTTCCTTCACAAATAATAAAGTAGTCACAAACAGTATTTTCTAGCTCACGAAGATCTAATATATTTATGTCTTTGCCTTTAATGTTTTCTATTGCCTCAATTATACTGTAAATTAAGGAATCATCACTATTTTTTTTCTTAACCACTAATCGATTTATATTTGTGCAAAGTTATTATTTTTTTTACTTTAATTATATGAATATAATCAAACTTAGTGCCATTGATTCAACAAATGATTATTTAAAGAATTTATTATTAAAAAAAACTTTAGAAAATTATACAATAGTTACAGCAGAGTTTCAACATAAAGGAAAAGGACAAATGGGGGGGGAGTGGAAATCTGAACCCTCTAAAAACCTGATGTGCAGCATATATCTTAATAATTCAACAATTAAATTAAGTAATCAGTTTTCAATAAACATGGTTGTTTGTTTAGCTATAAAAAAATCATTAAATAAATTTAATATTCCTCAGCTTTCTGTCAAATGGCCTAACGACATAATGTCAGGAAGATTAAAAATGTGTGGAGTATTAATTGAAAATATTGTTAAAAATAATTCGATACAAAATATTATTATTGGAATTGGATTGAATGTTAATCAAACGGAGTTCAATAACTTACCTAACGCTTCATCCATAAAACAAATTAGCGGTAAACATTATAATACTGACGAAATACTTTTTGAAATTGTAAATGATATTAAATTTTATTTTAATTTTTTGAATGAAAAAAATCTTTTTGAACTACAAAAACTTTATGAGGCTAATCTGTATAGACTTAATAAAGTGTCCATGTTTAAACTTGCAGACTCAAATCTAGTTTCTGGATACATTAGAGGAGTTAAGGAAGATGGTAGGTTGAAAATAATCTTGGAAAATGATTTAGAAAAGGATTTCGGAATTAAAGAGATTTCTCTAGTCAATTAATTTAATTTTTCTACCATTTAGATGGATTAGAATTCCAAGTTATAAGTTGTTCAAGCTCTTCAGAATTAATATAATTGTTTTTTAGTGCACATTCAATTAAAGTTTTATAATTACTTAAAGTTTCCAATCTTAGATTTTCATTTTTAAAATTTTCAGTAGAGGTGTCAAATCCATAAGTGAAAATAGCTACCATGCCTGTAACTTCTATATTTTGATCCCGTAATGCTCTGACTGCATTTATGCTACTTTTACCTGTACTTATTAAATCTTCAATTACAACAACTTTTTGATTTTGTTCTATTTTTCCTTCAATCTGATTCTTTCTACCATGTTTTTTTGCCTCTGGCCTAACATATATGAAAGGTAAATTTAAAAAATTAGCTACTAACATTCCAATACCAATAGCACCTGTTGCAACACCAGCAATTACATCAGGTTTGCCAAATTTTTTAATTAAAAGACTAGATAATTCCTTCTTGATTTCATCCCTCACATTTGGATAGGATAAAACGGTTCTGTTATCGCAATAAATTGGAGAATTCCAACCAGAAGCCCATTTAAATGGATTTTTAGGACTTAATTTGATCGCATTTATTTGCAATAAAATTTTAGCTATTTTTAATTCAGTATTATCAATTTGATTCATGTGTACAAAACTAATCAAAAATTAATATGTTTGTATTACAAACAAATATAAATGTATCAAGTATTTTATAAAAAAAAAATTATTGTATTAACTGATATTATTGATGAAAGGAAAGATTTAATATTGTTTCCAATCAAAGATGTTAAACTCAAAAAAATAATTAAATATCTAAATAAAAAAAACACAAATTCGGTGCATCTGTATCACAAAAACAAGGATAAGTTGTTAAAGTATTTTTTTAAATTAATACCAACTGTAATTGCTGCTGGAGGTAAAGTTACTAATTCAAAATCTGAAGTACTTTTTATATTCAGAAATGAGAAATGGGATCTTCCTAAGGGTAAGGCTGAAAAAAATGAACAATTACCTCAAACTGCTTTAAGAGAAGTCAGGGAGGAGACAGGAATTAAAGAAGTTTCAATTAGTAAACCATTAGATATTACTTATCACATATTTCGTAGAAATGGCGAGTATAAATTAAAAGTAACATACTGGTTTGATATGTTTAGTAATTATGAAGGAAAACTTTTTCCACAACTAGATGAAGGAATTACAGATGTAACGTGGATTAAAAAGAGTGATTTGGAAAAGGTTAAAACAAACTCTTATCCAAACATAAGATTGCTTTTTTAAAAGTAATCTTTTCTCACACAAGCTGGAACTAATTTTGTGTAATCTCCATTATTTACAATTACTTCCCTTACAATTGAAGAAGATATGTAAGAGTTTTTAGCTGTCGTAAGGAAAAATACTGTGTCTATTTCTGTAAGTTTATGATTGGTTTGTGCAATGGCTTTTTCAAATTCAAAATCTGCAGGGTTTCTCAAACCCCTGAGAATAAAATCTGCATTAACTTTTTTGCAAAAATCAACTGTTAACCCTTCATACTCCATTACTTTTATTTTAGATTCATTTATATAATGTGTTGAAATGAATTTTTTTCTTTCCTTTAAACTAAACATACTTTTTTTAGAAGAGTTAATACCAATAGCTACTATAATTTCATCAAACAAATTAATACTACGATCAATTATGTCACAATGACCTAAAGTTAGAGGGTCAAATGATCCAGGAAATACAGCTCTTTTCATATTTCAAAATTATGAAAATTAAATTAAAGCTTCCTCAATCAAACTCTCAAATAAATCTGTAAGAGTGATGCCTGCTAATTTGACCTGTTGAGGTAGAATACTTTCTTTAGTCAACCCAGGTACTGTATTTACTTCTAACAAATAAGGAATTTGATTTTTAATAATAAACTCACTCCTTGATAATCCTTTTAGTCCTATAGATCTGTATATTTTTAATGACTCTTTTGTTACAATTGATTTCATTTTATTAGAAATTCTAGCAGGAGTAATTTCAGAAGATTTTCCCATATATTTTGCATCATAATCAAAGAAATCATTATCACTAACTATTTCAGTAATTGGTAAACAAATTGTTTTTCCCTGAAAATTAATAACTCCTACGGAAACCTCTATTCCATCTAATGAAGATTCAATTAGTACATTAGTATCCTCATTGAATGCTGTTTTTATTGCATTTTCAAATTCTTCGCTTTTATAAACTTTACTTATTCCGTAACTACTACCACTTCTACTAGCTTTCACAAAGCATGGTAACCCTACTTTTTCAATTATTTTATCAACATCAACTTTATCATTAATATTTAAACTAATTGAATCTGCTGATTTTATATCAAACTCCTTTAAATAATTTAAACATTTAATTTTATCATAAGTTATCTTTGACTGAAAAGCATCACAGCCTGTTATTGGGATATTTAATTTTTCAAAATAACTTTGTATTTCACCATCTTCGCCAGGAGACCCGTGTATTGCATTAAATACACAATCAAACTGGATTAATGTATTATTTAATTTTAAAGTAAAGGATTCTTTGTTTATAGTTGTTTCTTGATTTTTAGAATTAATATAAAACCAATTTTTTTTTAAAATTACAACTCTAAAACAGTTAAATTTTTTTTTGTCTAAAATATCAAATACTGCTTTTCCACTTTCCATGGAAATTTTATACTCACTTGAGTAACCTCCCATAATGATCGCAATATTTTTTTTCATTTTCACTTTTTATTAAAAATATAAATTTATTTGTAAATCTTATTTGTATAAGAAAAAATAACTCTAAAAATGCTTAGTTTTGCTAAATAACAAATAATAATGAGCTTAATTAAATTTTTATTCAGTTTAAAATTTTTTAAGCAGGTTATATATATAATCTGCATAACAATTGTTTTGATTGTTATTAGTGTTATATCTTTAAGTTATATAACTATGCATGGAGAGTCTGTTAAAGTCCCAAATCTTATTGGAAAGACTTTAGATCAAGTTGATGTGGATTTAAAATCTTTAGACCTTAGCTTCGTCATATTAGATTCTGCTAGATATAATTCCTCATATAAACCTTTGTCAGTTATAGATCATCAACCAATTCCTGGTTCAAAGGTTAAGATAAATAGAAAAATATATCTTACAATTAATCCATCTGGTTATAATGAAATTACTATTCCAAAAATAATCAGAACTACGATTCGACAAGCTACTCAAAGATTAGAGTCTTCAGGTTTTGTGATTGGTGAAATAGAATATGTAGATGATATTGGAAAAGACGAAATTATAGAAATTAGTCATAAAGGTGAAATGATTAATGAAGGAGATAAGTTGTTAAAAAATTCTGTGATTGATTTAACTTTAGGAAATGGAAAATTCTGAATCTTTACACGAACATTATTCTTTTTCAGTTCAACCAGGTCAGGAGCCTCTAAGGATCGATAAGTATTTAATGAATTTTGTTGAGAATGCTACAAGAACAAAAATTCAGGCTGCAGCAAAGGATGGAAGTATTAGAGTTAATGGGCAAGTTGTCAAGTCAAACTATAAAGTCAGACCTCTTGATGAGATTAAAGTTTTTTTTGAATATCCGCCAGCTGAAAATTTATTGTTACCTGAAAATATTGATTTAAATATAGTTTTTGAAGATGATGACATAATTGTAGTCAATAAACCTGCAGGTATGGTAGTACATCCTGGACACGGAAATCAAACAGGAACTTTGATCAATGGATTGATTTATCATTTTGACAACCTTCCAAATAACTCNTCTAATAGACCTGGTTTAGTTCATAGAATTGATAAAGATACAAGTGGACTATTAGTAGTTGCAAAAAATGATAATGCCATGAGTAAGTTATCAAAACAATTTGCAAATAAAACTAGTAAACGAGAATATGTTGCATTGGTTTGGGGAAACCCAAAAAAAGATGAGGGTACAATTAATGAAATAATTGGTAGAAATCCGAAAAATAGATTACAAAATATTGTTTTCAACGAAGAAGACAGCCATTTAGGTAAACCAGCAATAACTCATTACAAGGTTTTAGAAAGGTTTGGTTATGTTTCACTAATCAGTTGTACACTCGAGACTGGTAGAACACATCAAATTAGAGTACATTTAAAATTTATTGGACATACTTTATTTAATGATGAAAGATATGGGGGAAATTTAATTCTTAAAGGAACTACATTTACAAAATACAAACAGTTTGTGGACAATTGCTTTAAAGTATTACCCAGACAAGCACTTCATGCTAAAAGTTTAGGCTTTATACATCCTGCTTCAAATAAATTTATGGAATTTGAGTCTGAGATACCTGATGATATAAAGCTTTGTATAGACAAATGGACAAATTACTCAAAACATCAAATGTAAATTTTTGATTTTTTTTATTGTAAATATATTTTTCGTTTGTAATTTTAATTAAAATTGTATTATATGAAATTAGTTATTTCTCCTGCAAAATCTTTAAACTATACAAGTGAATTGCCTACAAAGGAATTTACTCAATCTTGCTTTTTAAAAGAAGCAGAAATGTTAAATAATATTCTTAAAAATAAATCACCAAATGATTTATCTAAATTAATGAGTATTTCTAGTTCTCTTGGTAATCTAAATTATGAAAGAAACCAGTCATGGAGCCTTCCATTTAGCCCTTCTAATTCAAGACAAGCAATTTATGCTTTTAACGGTGATGTTTACAAAGGAATTGATGCTTATTCAATTCCTAAAAATAAAATTGATTTATTACAAAATACTGTTAGAATAATTTCTGGTCTTTATGGAATTTTAAAACCTTTGGATTTAGTACAACCCTACAGATTGGAAATGGGTACAAAATTATCATTCGGAAAAAATAAAAACCTCTATGATTATTGGAAAGTTCAATTAACAAAATCAATAAATGAAGAGCTAGAAGAAGGTGANTTGTTTTTGAATCTAGCCAGTAATGAATATATAAAAGCGATCGATACTAAAGTTTTAAAAACACCAATGATTACTGCTAACTTTAAGCAATTTAAAAATGGTGAATACAAAACCATAGCTATATATTCTAAAAGAGCAAGAGGCCTTATGGCTAGATATGTAATAGATAATAAGGTTGAATCTGTTTCTGATTTGAAACATTTTTCTTCTGATAAATATCGTTTTTCAGATAAACTATCTTCAAAAAATGAGTTAATCTTTACAAGATAATATATTAATTTAAAAAACTATGGATTTAAATCAATCTGATTGGAAATTACAGTGTGAAACAAATGAAAACTCAATAATAATTGATGTTAGAACTGAACACGAAGTTGCTGAAGGAATTATCCCAAATGCAATTAATATTGATATCTATGGAGGTCAATTATTTATAGATAAAATAAATAAGTTAGATAAATCTAAATCATATTTTTTGTACTGTAAAGCCGGAGGTAGAAGTGCTCAAGCTTGTTCTTTAATGAATCAATTAGGTTTTGACAAAACCTATAACCTTTTGGGTGGTTTTATGAATTGGAGTGGTGAAAAAGCAACTCTATAAATTATGATAAAAAAAATTACTTTCTTTTTTGTTACTGTAATTTTCTTTTCATGTGACTTTTCTGGACCAATAATTAATGAAATAACTACCGATGAATTTAAACTATTAAATAGTGTAGATAATGTTCAACTTATTGATGTTAGAACAGTAGAAGAACATAAAAGCGGTTATATTGACGCCTCTTTAAATATAGATTTTTATAAATCTAGTTTTATCGATAGCCTTAATGTTTTAGATAAATCAAAAACTACAGTTGTTTATTGTAAGTCTGGAAATAGAAGTAGAAAATCTGCTTTGATAATGAAATCTTTAGGATTTAAAAGTGTTTATAACCTAAAAGAAGGAATGAATGGTTGGTTAAGTAATCGTTATGAAATTATTATAGATTCTTTAAATTAAGAATTGATTATCTTTTTCATGTATTTTTCATTATTTAAAGCAATCTGAGCAAATTTAATTAAGTTTTTAGCTCTTACAAGATTCTGATCAGGGTAACTAACTTTAAAGTATTTATTTCCATTTAAATGATCAGTTAAAGCTCTCACACCATGCATAAAAGGCATTAACGCTACTGAAAGTGGCAGTAGATCTCTTTCATTTTGTTCAATATTTAATAATGTTGGTTTAAAACCAATGATAAATGAAACAAACATTTTTTTATTGAATTTAATTTTTTTAAGATCTCTTTCTTCTTCGGAAGTTGGATTAACAAGTGTTCTAACGGTATCTCCAAAATCATATAAAATTAAGCCAGGCATAATAGTATCTATATCAATTAAATAAAGCCCTTTTTTATTTTTATCAAATAAGATATTATTTAGTTTTGAGTCATTATGACAAAGTCTCTTATTTAATTTTGAACTATAAACAATTTGAAATTTTTCAGAAAAAGTATTTATTGTATTTATTAGATCTGAAAAGTCCTTTATTTTTTCTTTATTAAGTTTTTTACAAGCATTATTAAATTGCCGAATTCTTGAAGGTAAACTATGAAAATCTTTTAATATATATTTAAACTTACTAAGATCTGTATTTTCAAAAGTTATATGAAAATTTGAAAGTACTTTACCACATTCCAAAGCTATTTCAGGATCTGTAGTATTGTTGAAAGTCTGACTGCCATCTTCATAATCCATTAATCTCCAAAATTCAGTATCATTTATAACTATATAAGGTTTGTTAAATTTCGAATCAACTAATATTATACCAATATTCATAGACTTTTTTTGAATAAGATCTATGTTATAAAAAATATCTTTTGGTTTTTTAAAGACTTTAGAATTTATTTTCTGAAGAATATATCTTGGATAGCCATCAGTGAAAATTTTGAAAGTATCATTAATATAACCAGATGAGATCTTTTTAAATGATGTTAAACTACCAGTAATTTCAAAATTAGATAATATTTTATTTAATAAATGTTTATCCATATTTTGAATTTATTATTCCCAAAGAGGGCTTGGATATTTATTGGATGAAGTATATGACTCAAGAGAGTTTACAGCATTTTCCTTGTCCTCAAAATATGTAACACCAAACCAATCGCTATCAGACTTTATAGCATTAATAGAAATTAGACCTTCATTCATCATTTCTTGTGCTACAAAAGGTAAGTAAATCTCATTCTTTTCAAGATTACTCTCTTTTTCTAAAAATTCTTTGAAATAGTTTTCTATATAATCAAATATGTCTGTATTACAAATCCAAAAATTCATGGAAACATCATCATTATAATTTAAATTATTTCCAGAATCTTCATCGATTATTTGATTTTCACTTTCATAAATTTTAATATGCTCTTTTATAGAAATAAGTTTGTTGTTATCTACTTGACATATTCCTCTTGAAACTGTGCCAAAATCTGATAACGTTTTACCTAATTTATAAGTCACTAACCCATAAGATTTATCATGACTTATCGTGTTCATATAATAAGCAGCTTGTTGAAATGCTTCTTTACCATAATAGTCATCTGCATTAATAATAACAAAACTAGATTTTATAACATTTCTAGCAGACCAGACAGCATGAGCTGTACCCCATGGTTTTATTCTTTCATGATTAATTTTAGTGTTTTTTGGAAGATCATTAATATCTTGAACAACTACATCGACTTTAATATTATTAGGAATTTTATTCATTAAATAATTAGTCAAAAAGTCCTTATTTTCTTTTTTAGTTACTAACACTATATGTTTAAAGCCATTATTGATTGCGTCATATATACTAAATTCTAATAAAAACTCTCCATTAGGTCCTAATTCATCAAACTGTTTTAATTTTCCGTATCTGCTACCACTACCAGCAGCCATAAGTAATAATGTCATTTATTATTATTTTTTTTTTCAAATATAATACAAAGAATAAATATGTAGAGTGAAACATATATAAATAAAAAAAACCCTCTATTGAGGGTTTTTTTTAATATTAAATACCTAATACTATTTTCCTTTTAAGAATGGAAGTCCAGTTTTAGTATTTTCAATAACTACTTTACCAGCAGGTAAATCACATGCTTCAGGTCTAGAGTCTTTAGCGAAGTAATAAATTGTTTGTTGTCTTCCTCCTTTTAACTCTACATCCTTAGAATGTAAAAAGTAAGTTTTTCCTTTACTGTTTTGGTGTGAATAACCCATGTTTTTTAGTTTTTTAGATTAGTAATACTTAAATATAGTCTTTTTTTTTGTTAAAAAACAACAATTCTCTCTGTAATATTGATAAATTCGATGTTTTTTATGTTTTTTATAGGAATTTATCCTTATCTGTTGTGGAAATTCTAATAAAAAAACTAATTTTTTTATTTATCAACAGGTTACTAATAGAGTAAAAAAACTGAGGTGATTATTTAGTCTCTATTGTCTTTTAGGTAACTATTAATTCTAGTAATTGTATTTAATCTAATGTCCTCCCAAAATAGATTTATATCACCAAAATGATAGTTCCTTATAAGTCTCAAAAATAGTCGATTTGGGATATTTTTTGGTAAACTTACCCAAAGCATTCCGCTAGTTAATTCAACTTTTATACTTTCTGGATATACTTTCTCATCATAAAAATATAAACCTTTGTGATCAGCTATATCAGATTTACTTTGTCTATCCCATGTTATTGGATTTACAACGACATTATTTTCTTTCCATGAATTATAAGCAGGATCCTTATTAATTCTTGGTTTTTTATTTTTCTTGTAGCTATTCCAATTTACAAAACCTCCTGTTTCTTCAGCATTATACATTGGTTGAATACTATTAAATTCATCATGTTTAATATTTGTACCTATGAGGTAAGCAGCTACTAACTTTTTTTTGAGCGGTTTGTCATCAAAATATTCTTTTAGTATTCTCATTCCATGTCCAGATCCTTGACTATGACCAGCTATGATTATTGGCCTACCATCATTATAATTTTCTAAATAATGATCAAAAGCTCTTTTTACATCAGCATAGGCGATTTCATAGGCAGGTCTTCCACCATTACTAGTGTAAGGTTCAAAAAATGCTCTGTAATGAACTTGCCTGTAAAACGGACTAAAAACTCTTGCTGAGCTAGCCCAAGCAGATGCTTGGTACTTAATAGCTACATTTATAATGTTATCTCTTGTTTCACTATTAAATGTGTCAGCATTCCAATCTGAATCAGATGTTTCTGTTATTATGGTTGGATATATATAAAAAACATCAACTTTCGATTCCTCATTGTAAAATTCTAATAAGGGACTATTTTTTAGTTCTGGATGAGCGGCCCAAGAATTTAAATTATTATAATTGGGAGCATTTGGCACATCAATATTAGTAAAAGGCTTGGTATCATAAGTTGATTTGCAGGAATTAGCTAAAATTAATAACAAAATAACTAGTATTTTTTTTAGATAAATCATATAAAATTTTGCTTCAATTGATGGTATATTTTTTGATATATTTGTAAAAATAATAATAATTAATCATGAAAAATTTATTAACTCTGCTTTTTATATTTTCTTTAACATCTTATTCTCAGAACAATGTTCAACAAGTCGAGGTAGTTAAAACTGATACTCAAATTGAAGAATTTTCTAAGCAAATTGGAACAGAAGAATTTAAGCTTGATTTTTTAGATCTATTAGTTTTTCCTGCACTTTCGGTAGGTTACGAAAAAATAAATGATTCTTCTACTGCTTTTGGAACTACACTTTTTATAAATCTTGGAGGTGAAGATTCAGATTGGAATGATAATCTTGCAATTACACCATACTACAGATTTTATTTTTTACAATCTGAAGATTATGGGGGTTATGGAGTATTTGCTGAAGTGTTTACTAAGTTTGCATTTGGTGATGCCGAAGTTTACAATGATAATTTTACAAATAATTCAATTTTTCCTGCTTATGAAAATGAAAATTACTTCGATATGGCTTTAGGTTTGGCCGTTGGTAGAAAGTGGATTAATAGAAAAGGATTTACTTTAGAAACTTTATTTGGAATTGGCAGAAACTTGTTCTTTGACGAAGAATCAGATTCTGGAGACAGATCTGCTGCTAGTGCTAGATTAAATATTTCTATTGGTAAAAGATTTTAAGAAAATAGTTTAATAAACTATATTTGGCAACCATGAATTTAATTCGTCTTTGTTGTTTTTTAATATTCACTCAAATTTATTCTCAAGATATCAGAATAAATGAGTTAGTTGCTTCGAATTCTATTTTCCAAGATGAAGATGGTGATACACCAGATTGGATTGAATTATATAATTATGGAAGCTCACCTGTTTCACTAATAAATTGGAGTATTTCTGATGAAGAGGATGATAATAATCCTTGGGTTTTTCCAGAGATTATCTTGAACGAAGATGAATATATGTTACTTTGGGCCTCAAATAAAAACAGAGGCCAACTCACTTACCCTAGAACCTTAATAACAGAAGGTGATTTATTCAAATATATTACACCAACATCTTCAGTTTCTAGTAATTGGACCAATATTAATTATAATGATAATTCATGGTCTGAAGGGTCCTCAGGTTTTGGTTATAGTGATGGAGATGACAGTACAAATATTCCATCAGGGACAATTTCAGTATTTATAAGAAAAGATTTTACAATCACTGATATAAATAATATTTTTAGTTTAGTTCTTGATATAGATTATGATGATGGTTTTGTTGCATATATAAATGGTGTTGAGGTTGCAAGAGCAAATATAAATGGTTCTCCTCCTGCCTATAATGCTACCACCAATACTGATCATGAAGCTCAGATTTACGTTGGAGGATATCCAGAAAGATTTGTTATTGATAATTTTCAAAATATTTTAATTGAAGGAACTAATACTTTAAGTATTCAAGCTCACAATGTTTCAGATACATCATCTGACTTAACGATTATTCCCTTTTTAACAGGGATATTTACTGATGATAATTCACAGGGTGTATTTCCACCAGATGTCCTTCAATATGCTTCTGAAAACACATCTTTACATACGGATTTTAAATTATCATCATCTGGTGAAACAATTTATTTAAGGGATAATTCTGGAAATTTAGTCGATTCATTAAGTTTTGAAAACTTACAATCTGATGTTTCTATTGGAGTTTCAACAAATTCAACTAACCTTGTTTACTTTCAAACGACTACTCCAAATGAAGAAAATGATAATAGTGAATCAGCAGGGATTGTTTCATCTGTAGTTCAGTTTTCTGATGATGGTGGCCCCGTAAATAATACTATTAATTTATCTTTAAGTGGTAATGAAGATGGAGAGTATATCCGATACACTTTAGATTCCAGCGAACCAGATTACACTTCTATTTTTTATGATAGTCCCATCCAAATTAATTCTACAACTGTAGTTAGAGCTAAAATATTTAAGAATAATTATATTCCTGGTTACTCTGATACTAGATCATATTTTTACAATATAAATCATGAAATTCCATTTGTTTCTATTGTATCAGACCCATATAATCTATTTGATAATGATTATGGTATATATGAATTAGGAGATGATGCTGATGGTGGATTCCCTTATTTTGGTGCCAATTTTTGGGAAGATTGGGAAAGGCCTGCTCACTTTTCTTTATTTAATCCAGATGGTGAGCTTGAAATTGAATTTAATGCAGGTATAAAAATATTTGGTGCCTACAGTAGAGGAAATGCTCAAAAATCATTTTCTTTTTTTGCTCGTGGTCAATATGGTTTATCTGAATTTGACTACCCATTTTTTTCTGAATTAAATTATTCTAAATTTCAAGCTTTTATTTTAAGAAACTCAGGAAACGATTGGCTAAAAAGTCAAATAAAAGACGCAGCTAATACAAGTCTTATGTATGGTACTGACCTAGAGTATCAAAGTCACAGATCAGTTGCTTCATATTTGAATGGTGAATATTGGGGTTTGTATAACATTAGAGAAAAAGTAAATGAACATTTTTTAGCATCCAAGGCTAATGTTGATCCAGACGAAATAGATATACTAACTAATAATGCTGAAATTGTCCATGGCACTAATGAAGAATATTTAAACTTAATCAATTTTATCTCAGGAAATAGTTTAACAATTCAGGAAAATTATGAATATGTAAAATCAAAAATAGATATTGATAATTTTATTATTCACAATGTGATTCAAATTTATGGAGATAATAGAGATTGGCCAGGTAACAATATAAAGTTTTGGAAAAGTGATGGTGGTAAATGGAGATGGATTTTATACGATACAGATTTTTCGTTTGCAGGACAATGGTGGGATTGGAGTGTAAATAATCATTATTTGGTTAATACCTTAGACTTTGTTCTTTCTGGAAATCAAACAACATGGGCTAATGCTCCTTGGGCAACTTTTATGCTTAGAAATTTAATTGAAAACCTAGAGTTTAGAAATAAGTTTGTTAACAGATACGCCGATGAAATGAATACTCGATTTTTACCTTCTGATGTTGTTCAGCATTTTAATGATATTTATGAAGTAATTCTTGATGAAGTTCCTGATCATATTGAGAGATGGAATAGTGATGACGATCCATATAATTATGTAGAACTGATGATTAATTTTGCAGTTAACCGACCTGAATATGCTAAAGAGCACATATTAAGTGAACTAGATCTTCCAAATTATCATAAGGTTTCACTTGAGAATTCTACACCTGATTTTGGTTTTATTAGAGTAAATAATAATTTGAAAATTCAAGAACAAGTATGGAATGGAGATTATTTTGAAGAAGTTCCAATAACTTTAAAAGCAGTCCCTGAATTTGGCTATGCATTTTCTCACTGGAGTGGTGCAAATAATTCTTCAGATGAAGAAATTACTTTAGATGTTAATAATGATAAATTTCTTGAGGCACATTTTGTTGAAGATCAAACTCCAACTGATTTAAATATTGTTATTAATGAGATTAATTATAAATCTTCTGATGATTTTAACTCCAATGATTGGGTAGAATTATACAATCCAAATTCTTATGAAGTCGATATTTCTAATTGGATTTTTAGTGACGATAATGATGCAAATGTTTACGAGTTTCCGGAAAATACAATAATTCAACAAGAATCATATTTAGTTGTTGTAAAAGATATTGATGACTTTTCAGATTCATATGCTGAAATTTCAAATTATATTGGAGAATTTGATTTTGGATTATCTTCATCTTCTGATGCTGTAAGGTTATATAATTCTGAAATGGTTATTCAAGATGAAGTTTATTATACATCCTCTTTCCCTTGGCCAAACCTAGGAAATGGAGATGGCTATACATTAGAGTTAATATCTCCATCTTTAGATAACAGTTTGCCAGAAAATTGGACTAATTTTAATGAATTAGGAAGTCCAAATGAAGTCAATTCACCAACTGCTAACATAAATAGCATTGAACAAACTAGCTCAGTCTTGTGGCCTAATCCTGTTGAAAATACCCTAAATATTACGCTAAATATTAAATATTTAGATAATTACACCATTGAGTTATATGATTTAAAAGGAGTGAATCTAAAGGAAATTTTTAGAGGAACTCTTGATTTAGG
>JGI20158J14315_10000732_pt1 | contig 24660 bp, 23 predicted proteins | sample COG_08_FD_14315 | JGI IMG/M metagenome (IMG submission 14315)
TGGTTCAAATACTTTAGTAATTGATTTTTCAAATATAGATATATGTAGTAATTTAAATGTGAAAAGTAGTTTAACATTAAATAATACAAATGTTTCAGATAAATTAACACAGATAGATGCTTCATTGGTTTTTTTGGCAAGTAATAGCGGTGGAAGCGAAGAAGTAAACGGACTCACTGGATTATATGATTTAGAACCGAACACTACTAATTCAGCAGCAATAATAAGCCAAATTGCTAATAATTTTAAAGAACAAAAGAATATATATTATACTCATGATTCTCTTAGAGACAGCAATGCACATCCTGTCCCTCCATATGGAATTCGACCATTTGCTACGTCAATAGTAATCCCAAATGGTAAACTAATTTTTATTCCACAAGATTTATCTAATGTAGGTATTTTTGACCCAGACGCCGAAATTTATAGTAGTGGTGCACCAATAACACCGGGAGACGTCGAACAAATAGCCTTTTCGGGCGGAGCATTAGCACCAAATGGTAACGTAATTTTTGCTCCATATTTCCAACCGAACGTGGGTATTTACAACCCATATACAGATACTTACACTAGCGTATCTACTGGTTTTGCAAGATATTCAAGGTTGTTTGTGGGCGCGGTATTAGCACCAAATGGTAAAATAATTTTTGCACCAGCATCCCACACTCATATAGGTATTTTTGACCCAATAACAGAAATTTATACCAATGGACCACCACACTTACTACCCATCAACGGCTCAAACGCGACCTTTGAGGGAGCAATATTAGCCCCAAATGGTAAAATATTTTTTATTCCTGCACATGCAAGTAATATAGGTATATATGACCCAAGTGATGGTCCTATTGGAAGTTTCAAATTAGGAGATGGCACTGGCTCTGCTGGTGTGTGGAAGGGAGGAGTATTGGCACCAAACGGTAAAATAATTCTTGTTCCAAGTTATTCGGCTAATATAGGTATATACGACCCTGACACAGATCATTTTTCAACTGGGGATGTACATAATGAAGTGAACCCCGCATTTGACGGAGGAGTATTAGCACCAGATGGTAAAATAATTTTCGCTCCACATTATTCTGCCAACATAGGTATATATGACCCAATTACCAATATTTATACATCAGGGCTTCAACACAATAAAAGCAATTTCACATATACAGGAGGAACACTAGCGCCAAATGGTAAAATAATTTTAACGCCAAGTCGTATATCCAATATAGGTATTTATGGAAATGATTATCCATTGAAATATAAAAACGACGTATTGGCGCCTTATTTTAATAACTAGTTAATTTATATGCATATTATAATTAGATGAATCTAAAATAACATATTTAAATATGTTTCTTTCAAAATAATATCTTAATATAAAGTTTAAATAATTTTGTTAATATTAGCACTAAATTCTTTAAAATCTAATTTAGGAAATTTAGCATGACCTTCATAAAAATATTTGCAAAATGCATAAATAAAATCATAATCTTCTTTATAATGATTTTCATAATTTTTTAATAAATAATTATGAATATTGGGAGGTAATAAATTAAGGCTGTCTCTAGGTAATACATAAGATAATAATAAATGTGGATGAATAATATTTTTATCTTCTTTCAAAACCAATTCACTATCAAAATAAGGAACCGATTTATATAAATCACTCAATAAAGGTGGATAATGATAATTATAGCAATGGTTCCAATTAACACATTCTTTTGAATAATAATAATAAGTCCATTGTAAGGTTTGTAAATAGTTAGTACATATATTTCCAATTGCTTTATTATCTTTGTTGTCTTTAGTAATATCAACATCAAATAAGCTATTATAATATCTATGTTGCCAAGCTTCTTCAAAAGGATTAATATATATTTCAATATTTCTTTCCCATGAAGGTATAGAATTAAATTTAAATTCTTTTTCTTCATCGCTATTTTCTTTATAATTTCTTTTGGATTGTTTTTCACGTAAATTATAAATTTCTTTTAAAAATGCTTCTTCATTTTCAGCGATTTTTCCAATAAATAGTTTGAAATTAGCCCATACAATTTTACCATCTTTAATTAATTGTTTTTTATTATTAAATAGATTTTTATATAATTCAAGTAACACAGTAAATCCATTACTTCTAATATTAATTGCTGGAAAATGTGGCATAAAATCATTCCCAAGTAGGAAACAGATGAAAATATAATCGTCAATTTTACTATAAAATGTTTGACCATTAATTTGTAGATTATTTAAAGAACTATCCAAAACATCACTTGCTTCTTTTAACCAATCAGGTGTATCTTTTTGAACACTAATATCATCTGTTAATTCTTTATAAATTTGGTTACCTAAATCTAAAATATTGATTAAATAAGTTTGCTCAGGGTCTAGGCTATTGTCAAGCGATTTAATAAAATGTGGTGTTTCTCTGTATAAATAAATTTGTTTGCTATATTTCAAATGGTTAAGTGATAACATAATTAAGTCGGCATCCATACCATAAACAATGTTATTGATATTCTTTGAATCATTTAAATCAAAGTTTTCTCTAATATATTCAAAAATTTTATGTTCTCCTTCGCCTGGAATGTCGGTTAAACTTAAAATAATATTTGCATTATTTGAATATTGTTTTTTAATAGCATTATTTAAATTATTCATAAAATTTGTACCGGGTGTAATGGCACAAGTATCCCATAATACAGGTTTAGCAAATAGTTTGGCTTGATAATGACTTTTATAGCGGCGATTTTTTTGTTGAGTAAGTTTTGCAATAGGGGGGACACCGTCAAATGCGATAAATGTTTTATTTTTTGGATTAATATTTTTAATAATAATTTGTAATTTGTTAATGACATTTTCAATAATATAATTTTCAAATTGTGTTTTGTTTATAAAGTTTTCAAATTTTAATGAATCATAAATAATGGAATTAGAATCTAAGAATAAATTATCAATATTTTCTATATTTTCTATTTTTGTGATAATTTTTTTATGATTTTGAATTAAGTATGAAAAGTAAAATGGAATTCCCATAATAAATATTAATTAAGTTTAGTATTTATTATGTTTAAATAATATTTTTCTCAATTTTGTATATTAAAACAATTATTTAATATATATATAAGTTTCGTTAATATATAAATATAATATAAAGAGCAATTAATATGGTCAATATTTATGATGAAAAGATATTGTTTTATAAAAATGTAATAGACAATATCCAGTGTGCAATAAATAAATATAAATTAATGAATATTTTGAATACAAATGATTATAATAGTTGTATAGAAAGTCTTGAAAAGGTTATAAATTTATTAAATAGCACAAGTAATGAAAATATAATAAATGATTTACAGTATATAAATAATAGTTTGTCTTCAATAATAAAGAATTATGGCATATATAATTTTGATTATTTATTGAAAATATGTTTAAATAGTACATTTATTGAAAATAATTTATTAAATGATGATTTATGTTTAAAATATGATGTATTAAAAAAATATATTCATCCTATAAGTTATAAAATAATAAATTGGAATAATAAAAGTAATAATTCATTAAAATCTAATGTTGTTTCAAAAAATAAATTAATAGATGATAAAACTTTGGTAGAAGAAGCAAATATGTTGGAATGTTTTGATTTGATGCGTACTTCAAATAATTTTACTTTACGTATTCATGGTATAAAAATAATAGTTCATGATGCAGAACATAAAAGAACATTAAATATAAATGCAATTATAGATGATGTTATTTTAAATAATATGAGTTATAAATTTATTGAAAATAGGAAAAAGGAGCTTTTGGAATTTATATGTAACAATGGTTTGAATAATAATGAAGTTTTTATAAAAGAAACATGGGATAATTATTATAATATATTATCAATAAAAGAGTATTTGGTTTATAGTAATCAAGAATTATTTAATAAATATATTTTTATTATGACGCAAATAAATACGTTGGGTCAAAAAACGCTGAGTTCTTTGGTACAGGAATTCATAGGAAGTGATTTATTTGGACAACGAACATTATTGATACAATTATTGTTGAACAATAATAAACAAGAATTTCAATATATAAGTTATTTATTATATGATTTATTGTCAAACGATAATCAGACAAATAGTGATTCATTTGAACAAAAGCAATTATATGATAGTTTACCATGGAATTGTAAGAAATTTTTTAAAAATGCGATGTATAAAACTATTGAATATACAACTACTTTGTCCAATATAGATAATAATAAAATTCCATTGGAACAACAGATTTGTTTGATGAAAGCGAAAGACAGTGTTAAAGAGAAGGCCATGCAAAAATTAAAAGAAATCAAATCAAAGTCAGAAGATTCAGGTTCAAAAGCACGTCAATATTTAGATGGATTATTGAAGATTCCATTTAATATTTATAGAGAGGAATATATTTTATTTAAAAAGAGAGAAATAAATGATATTTTTAATATATTAAGTGATGGTTTACAAAATATTGATATTAATAAAATAGATAATATACATATAAAAGAGTTTTTAAATTTGTTTAAAGAACTTATAAGTAATAAAGAGCTAAATTCAATAGAAATATTAAATATAATAGATATTTTGGAAAACAATATTTCTATAATTTATAATAATTTATTTAATTATATAATAGATAGTAGTGTATCTAAAAAAAAAATATTGCTCCATTTAACTAATTCTATAAATGAAATATGTAAAAAAAATAATATGAAAATTATAAAAATTACACAAAACAATGCTAGTTTAAAAAAAAATATAAATGATTTTATGGATAATAATAAATCAAACAATAATATATTAAAAGATTTATTAATATTATTTGAATCAATAAATACTAACAAATTATATGATTATTTAATAAATGTAGAAAAGAGTATAGTTAAAATAAATAGAAAAAACACTGAAATCGTAAGTTATATAAATAATTTCAATACTATTTTGGATAGTGCTGTTCATGGTCATAAAAATGCTAAAAATCAAATAGAACGTATAATTGGGCAATGGATAAACGGTGAAAAATCGGGTTATTGTTTTGGATTTGAAGGTCCACCTGGATTGGGTAAAACTACGTTAGCAAAAAAAGGAGTAGCGAAATGTTTATTAGATACAAATGGGGAATCTAGACCATTTTCATTTATAGCATTAGGCGGTTCTTCAAATGGTAGTATATTGGATGGACATAATTATACATATGTAGGTTCAACGTGGGGTAAAATAGTAGATGTATTAATTGAAAATAAGTGTATGAATCCTGTAATTTTTATAGATGAATTGGATAAAGTAAGTAAGACGGAACATGGTAAAGAGATAATTGGAATATTAACGCATTTAATAGATAGTACACAAAATGATGGATTTCAGGATAAATATTTTAGTAATATTGATTTGGATTTATCAAAAGCATTGTTTATTTTTTCATATAATGATGTTGAGTTAATAGATAGAATTTTATTGGATCGTATTCATAGAATTAAATTTGAGAATTTAAATCTGGATGATAAATTAATAATAACAAGAGATTATTTATTGCCTGAATTATATAATAAATTTGGATTAAACAATATAATAATAGTGGAAGATGAATTGATAAAATATATTATAGAAAATTATACGAACGAACCGGGTGTGCGAAAATTAAAAGAATTATTATTTGAAATAATATCAACAATAAATTTAGATTTATTGAAAAATATTAAATCTCATAGTATTCCATTAATAGTGACTTTAGATTTAATAAAAATTATATTAAAAGAGAAACACGAAATAAGAATAATAAAAGTTAATAATATACCGAAAATAGGAGTAGTAAATGGTTTATGGGCGAATTCATATGGTATGAGCGGAATATTACATATTGAAAGTAAATTTTTTCATAGTACAACATTATTGGAGTTAAAATTAACAGGCATGCAGGGGGACGTAATGAAGGAAAGTATGGCAGTATCAAAAACATTAGCATTAAGTTTAGTTGAAAAAAATGAATTAAAAAAATTATCAAAAATTTTTGAGGAAACAAAGATGCAAGGAATACATATTCATGTACCTGAAGGAGCGACACCAAAAGATGGACCATCTGCCGGTGCAGCAATTACATTAATATTATATAGTTTACTTACTAATAAAAAAATAAAGAATAATTTTGCTTTGACTGGTGAAATAAATTTACAAGGGAATGTAACTGCAATTGGTGGATTGGATTTAAAATTTTTAGGTGGTATAAAAGCAGGTGTAACATCATTTTTATATCCAAAAGATAATGCAAAAGATTATGATTTATTTTGTGAAAAATATCCAGATTTATCTCAAAATTATAATTTTTATGAAGTAGAACATATTAGCCAAGTATTGGATTATATGTTAATAAAATAATTTAGTATTTATTATCTCAAAAATATTATATTATTGCTTGATTAATAATATAATAATATAATAATAGTATAATGCCGGGATTATCAAGACCACCACCAATGGCTCTAACATTTAGTTTAACAAATATAATGAAATTTTTATCATATATGGCTCCATTTTTAATTTCATTTTTTATGGTAATGTTTTCAATTTTAACAGGTTCAATAGTAAAGGGTTTATTATTTATATCTGGATTATTAATAGTAACTTTTATGAATTATTTATTAAAAAATTCATTAAAATCGTTGCAAGACCCATTAGCAAGTCCATTGTGTAATTCTTTACCTGCTCCATTTACTTTAAGAGCGGGAGAACATATTTTTAATTCTCCATCTACAAGTTCAACAATCATTGCATTTACGTTGGCATATTTGGCTTACCCTATGATTTTAAAACCGATGAATATGAATCCTGTTTTAATTGCATTTTTAGTTGCTTTAATAGGTATAAATGGTGCCGTTGAAGTACAAGATAGATGTACAAATGTGAGTGGAATATTTTTAGGAAGTTTGGTTGGCATACTATTTGGAATAATATTTTTTTCATTAGTTAAAATGTCTGGAAATGAAAGTTTAGCATTTTTTACAGAACAAGGTTCAAACGGAATTCAATGTAGTAAGCCGGGTAAAACAAATTTTAAATGTGTAAAAAAACACGGAGTAGTCGATGATTTAACAACTAAACCAAATGAAAAATCTATTGTTAGAAATCCTATGGATGATAATTTAAGGGGTGAGAATCCAGAATGTAAACAATATAAGAAGTCTGTATGGTCATTTTGTGGAGGTGCTGCAATAGGCGAATGGGGGACAGGAGATGGAGATTTAAATAAACAAGTAAGAAATTGTAATCATGCTTCTGGTAATGGAAGATGGAAAACTTGTGGTGAATTATTTGATGCACATCCAGAAATAGGGAGAGGAGAGGATATAAATTTAGTAGAATGGGGTCTAATAAGATAGAATAATTAACTTTATGAATATTAATTTTTATTCCATTTTATCTAATAAACTATTTAAAACAAAGTTAATTTTTGGCATATTTTGTTGTCTATGAAAACTTGTGCTCATTAATTGTGGAACATTTGAATTTGAAGAAAAAATAATATTAAAATTGTGATATAGTGCTTTAATATTTGCATCTTTATATTTTTCATCTAATTTTTCATATTCAAATTGTGGTTTATTTAATTTTTTATTAACATGATTATGAAAATTAAATACAAATTTTTTAAATTCTTCTTTAGAATTAATGTTATTAAAATTAACTTTGTTTAAAACATGAGTGGCATCTGCAGAACATTCTGGACATGGTAAATTGGATGAAATAGTATTAAGTAAATATGATAGGTCATTTTTGACATTACTAAATTCCGATTCTTTAATTTTGTGTGCAATACTATGAAACAAGTACCATATATTATTTCCCCATACTTCTTTTGAGTATGCCATTATTAATAATATATAGTTTATATTATTTATTATAATAATTTAAGTATTATAATAAATAATAATTAATAAAATAAAATTAAGTAATAAATAATGAATACAAATTTATTATTATTTAATGAACTTTTACAAGATGAAAGCATGGATGTAAGTAGTAATGAAAAATGTTTAATAAGTAATGAAGATTTGGAATCTAATTATATAAAATTGGATTGTGGACATAAATATAATTATTTAGATTTATATAATGAAATTGTATATCAGAAAACGAAAAAAATATTGGATAATAATCGTTTAAAAATAAATGAAATGAAATGTCCATATTGTAGAAATATAACTAACAAGTTATTACCATTTTATAAGTATTATAATGTTAATTATATACGAGGAGTAAATGGTCCAACAAATTTTACAATGAATTTAAATAAATGTGAATATATTGTAAAGAATAAACAAACAAAAATGAAAGATTCTTGTAATGCTAGTGCTTGTAATACAAAATATGGTATGTTTTGCAATACGCATTTTAAATATACAAAAAGGGAAGAAGATTTATTGAATGATTATAATGTAGAAAAATATAAATATTTGAATAAAATGAATGTTACACAACTAAAAGAAGAATTAAAAAAACATAAACTTAAAGTTTGTGGGGTAAAAAGGGAATTAGTTGAAAGATTAATTATTAAAAATTGTGAATTAGATGAAGCAACCAAATAAATAATAAATAAAAATAATGTAAATAATAATTAATATGCTAATTTAAATTATATTAATTATTATTATAATGGCAGAATCAAAACAAATTTTAATAGCTACTATAAAGGAGTGGGTAATAATAAATTCTAAAATAAATGAAATACAGAAACAATTAAAAGAATTTAGAAATCAAAAAAAACAATTGAGTAATACTTTGATAAGTGTTATGGAAAACAATGAAATAGATAGATTTGATATAAATAATGGTAAATTGGTATATAGAAAAAATAAAGTGAAATCGGCAATAAATAAAGAATATTTGATGAAAATGTTAGATGATTATTTTGAAAAGTATCCGGAAGTGGATACAAATGATGTTGGAAATTTTATTTTAGATAATAGACCAATTAAAGAAAATGCTACATTAGTAATTAAAGAAAATAAATAATATTTTTATTAATTAAATATGAATCATATATTAATTTCTTTAATCGGTATGTCTATATTAATTACTAGTGCAAGTTTATTGGGGAAATTTTTTGGTTTAGAAATGTATGTATATATGCCATATATAGTTTGGTTGGTTGGTTTATGTATTTTTGGAATAATATTGGAGCCAATACATGAAAATATATTTTTAAAGAATAAGAAATAATTAAACATTAGAATCACTTCCTTCTATAATTGTTTTAATCATATCATTTGAAACATTATTTTTAAGATTATCATATATTTCATCTGTTGTTGGTTCTCTTTTATATTCATTATTGAATTTGTTTATAAAATTATTTACAACTAATGATTTTCTTTTAAATTCACTATTTTGTTTTACATAATCTACTAATTTAACAGTTTTTTTCTTTGCAATATCTTCTTCAGTTTCTTTATATACATAACTTTGTGTGCTTTCTAAAACATCACAAATTTCTGGTTTTATTAAATTATTAAATGTTATTTGTTTACTATTTAATGGTTTTCCTTTTTTAATTGGTCCACCTGAAAATGTAGTATTGAATTTTATAATAATTTTTTTATCAATTGATGGGCTAGTTTCCATTAATCGATCAAATTCTTCTTTGGAAATTTTAAGCATTTGAAAAGCGGGCATTCTTTCATTTCTTGCTTTACCAATTTCTAATTTAATATTTCTATAAAATTTATCCCAGCTAATAGACGAAACTCTGTGTGCTTCATTTAATTCTGTTATTTTTAAGAACTGTTGTATGGTAGTAATAATTCCTGCTAAAATATTTATTGAACCTACTCCAATTGAAAAATATGATTGGTATTGTTTTGGGACTCTTTCTTGTGCAAAATTAGCTGTTCCGGTCAATGTACTCATAATAATGACAGGAATAGTAAACCATCTATTTTTGAATGAATAATTGATATGTGAAGCAGAATGAAGCCATCTATAACAAATTGCTTTATCCGCCCATTCAACTAAAATTTGTTCAAGCTGTGAAGACCATTCAATTTGATAATTTATTTCACTAATATCATCACTACTTGTATTAATTATATTATTATTATTATTATTTTCATTATTATTATTTTTTTCATTTTTGTCACTAGTCATTATAATATAAATTAATATTTAAAAATTTTAATTTATATTAGTTTTATTCGTTAATCATTTTTTGTATAAATTCATTTCTAATTTTTAATACTTCTGGTTTTCCAGTATTACCATTGGCTGTAACTTGTTCTCCATGTAATCTATAATATAATAAATTTTCTTGAATATTATATATTTTACCAAATTTTTTAAGTAATTTAAGTTCAAGTTCAAAATCTTCATATAATGAATGTGTTTCTTTATTATAATTGCCAACTTCTAATATGGCAGATTTTTTATAACATACACATGGATGATTTACAAACCAATGGCTTGGGTTTTTTTTGTATTCTTCCCAAGTTAAAATTTCTTTATGGTTAGTTTGTCCGTTAGTAGTTTTTTCTCCATTTATTTCTTTTAAATAATAAGCATTAGTTCCACATATAATACAATCTTCGTGTAAATTCATATATTCTATTTGTTTAATTATACGATCTTGATGTAAAATATCATCACTATCTACTTTAATAATTATTTCATTGTTGCATAATAGTACACCTTTATTTAGGCTATAACCTATTCCCATATTTTTATCCCATTTTTTATAAATAAATTTTATAAAACGCATTGATTTTTCAAATTCTTGTAGTGTTTTTTCTAATAATTTACTACTTAACTCATTAGAACCATCATTAATCCAAATAATTTCCATTCCATAATGTCCATTTTGTCTTTTTATTGATTCCAAACATTCTACTATATATTTATGATTCGTATTATAGCTACTTATTAATATTGAAATCCATATTTTTGGTTCTTTATATATTTCATCAAGTTCAATTGTATTCATTATTTCATAATTTTGTTTTGTTGATCCCCACTCTTGATAAGCATATACTTTTGAATGACCCATATATTGTAATCCTGTACCATGTTTTGGTAAAAATAAATAACTAGGATATATAACAACATCATTAAAATGTCCACTATTTAATAAACCTGTTAATAAACCGGGACCAACAGTTTGCCAAGCCATTTTATTGGTTTTGGCTCTAGTAACTTCATTATTTAATATCCATTTAATTGCGTTAGCAGGTAATGGATGATTTTTAGGAAAAGCCATAGTACCAGTAGCAACTAGTCCTTTTCTAATTTGTTCATTTTCATATCCGGCAAATGCTTTTTCTTTATCAACTAATTCATGAAAGGATTCAATGCATATTGAATCTGCATCAAGAAAAACCCCACCATAATGATATAAAATTTCCCATCTTATAATATCTGCTTTTCCGTTGATTTCTTCAATCGAATTTATTTTATCTATACAAACCAACTGTAAATTTCTTTTTTTAATTTCTTCTTCATTCCACATAATGTATTCAAATTCAGGGTGTTTATCTTTCCAAGTTTGCATAAATTTAGAAGGTCTGGGTTTAGGTCCAATCCATAATTGATGAATAATTCTTGGAATAGTCATTATTTATATTAATTTAAATAGTATTTATATAATATTAATTAAATATTTATTAAACTTTTAAATTTATAGTAAATTTCTTTCAATTAAATATTTTAATAATTTTTCTTTTGGTAATGGGTTTATTGTACTATTATAATCAATTAGTTTATTGCTATCTATAGTTTCTTTAAAGTCAAAAATACTTTTAATATGATAATAAGAATTTTTTTTTATAATTCTTGCAGCTTGAGTTGGATTAATTAAAGATTCTAACATTTTTTCTCCAGGTCTAATAGAGCCAATTTTTATGGATTTTTTATATTTTTCAGAAAATATTTCTAATAAATCTTTTAAATTCATTGATACTAATTCAGGAATTATTGTATCGCCCGAATCACCATTTTCAATTGCATATTTTATTAATTCAACACTTTGTTCTAGTGTCATAACAAATCTAGTCATATCTTTGTGTGTTAATATAAAATTTTCTTTACGTTCATCTTTGCCTATATTATGTAGTAATGGTATAATACTTCCTCTTGAATTTAAAACATTGCCATATCTTATATTTATAAATTTTATAGATTTAATATAGTATGCTTTTTCTATTATTAATTGTTCCGAAATAGCTTTTGACATGCCATATGTATTAATAGGACTACAAGCTTTATCCGTACTTACAAATAATGTCGTTTTTAAATCTAGTTTATCTTTATGAATTTCTATTGTATCTAAAATATTTTTAACACCTATTAAATTACTATTTAAACATTGTTCTGCATTTACTTCGCATTGGTCAACATGTTTCATAGCTGCAGCAATTATAATTATATCTGGATTTACACGTAAAATACTATTTTCCACTTTTTGTTTATTAATTATATCTCCAATAATGAAATTTAAATTTTGATGATAATTAAAATCTAATTTCATATTCCAATGTTTACATTCATCTCTAGAAAAATTATATATTTGATTATTATTAATTAAATGTTTTGTAATTTCATAGCCCAAGGAACCTGTGCCTCCAAATACAAGAATAGTTTTATTATTCATTATATATTTAATATTTAATATTTATTAATATATATTTAATATTTATTATTTATTATTTATTAATATACATTTAAATTTATATTATTAATAAATAATAAATATTATGGTTGAAAATGTTATTTTATTTGGAGCTACAGGTATGTTAGGAAATTACTGTTTAAATATATTAAAAAATAAATATAATGTATTTTCTATTTTAAGAAATGATTATGATATTTTAGAAAATAATTATGATAAATTATTTAATATTATAAATTATTATGATAAAGCGGTTATAATTAATTGTGCTGGTTCTATCCCACAAAGAGGAATTAATAATGAAACAGATTGTTATATTATAAATTCATTGTTTCCAAAAATGTTGGATAAAATTGCAAATCAATTAAAAATAAAATTTATTCATATATCCACAAATTGCGTATTCAATAAATGTAATTGTAATGAATCGGATATGCCAAATGAAAGAGAAGTATACGGATTATCTAAAATATTAGGCGAACCAGAAAATGCTTGCATAATAAGAACATCAATAGTAGGAGAAGAAATTATAAATAAAAAAAGTTTACTAGAATGGGTTTTATCAAACAATAATGGTAAAATAAATGGATATAAAAACTATTTATGGAATGGTTGTACTTGTTTAACGCTGGTAAATTTCATACAAAATATACTTGATAATAATGGATTTTGGAAAGGAATAAAACACATACATTCTTTTGAAACTATTTCAAAATATGAATTAGTTTGTATAATAAATGAAATATATAATTTAAATATTAATATAATACCGTTTGATTTAGATTATAATATAGATAAAACTTTATCAACTATATATGAGAATACAATTATAAATAAAACCATAAAACAACAAATAATTGAACAAAAAGACTTTAATATTTATGGAAAATAATTGTTTAAATATATATTTTTGACAATAAACCAGATTCAATGTATTGTTTTTGTTCTTTATATAAGTTATAAAAATATATTTTTGTAAACATAATCTGTCTTATTCTTAAAATAATTTCGGTTATATTTTTATTATCAGTATAAAGTGAAGAATTTTGAGGAATATTTATTAAAAATAAAATAAGTTTATCATTATTATCTATAAATTTAAATAAATTTATAAAATTTATACATGTCTTATCTTCGAAATTATTAATAATTGAATTATTATATAAGGTATTTATATTAGAAGAATAAATATCCAAATATATTTGTTTTGTTATAGGCATATATCCCTGTCCCCTACCTATATATTTTATATATTCCCAAGGTATTTTTTTTGTATAATAAAAATTTAATGGATAATTATGAAGAGTTTTATAATTTGTCATTTTAAAAACAAAAATTATCAAATAAGAAAATAATAGTTCTGTCCCTACTGCTTCACTTTTATTGGAAGGATAAATTAAATCGTATTTATTATCTATCATCTTATATAAAATATTAATATCTATAATACATGATAACCCTTGACAAACATTCCAAATTAAACCACGTGAATAATCAATATTATTAGTTTTTAATTTATGTTCAACCCATGGCATCATTGGTGAAAAATGATTACAATTTTCATTCCAAAATGGAACATATGGTTCTAAAAATAAATCTTCTGGAATTTTTTTAAGAAAAAAACTAGTATTATGTATTATAACTAATTTTTTATCTGTTTCTTTTAATATTTCTCTTATATATTTTACACCATACCAAATTGCTCCTAGTTCAAAATTATTTTTAATATTATTTATAAAATGAATATTTTCATGAGAGAAATTATCTGATAAAGTTTTTACATCTAAGTTATTATTAACAATTACAATTATATTATTACTGTAAAATTTTTGTAAAGAAGGTATAGTTTCATTTAAGTAATTTGAATTATAATTAATAATTAAAAATAAAGGTTCAGTCATTTATATTATAATAAATAATATAAATATATATTTATATTATTTATTATAATGAGTAACAGAACTGAACAATCACAATATAATATTCCGATGTTTAAGGTTAATATGAGTGAGAATGTTAAGGATGAAGTAGGTAATATTTTATTATCGGGTCGTATATCTCAATACAATAAAGTTGATGATTTTGAAAGTATATTAAAAAATTATATAGGAAATAAACATATTCTTACTATTAATAGTGGAACAAATGCATTACATTTAACTTATCATCTTTTAAAAGATCCTATAAAAGAGTTGAATTTTCCTGGATTAAATAATGGAGATTATGTTTTAACTACACCATTGACATGTGTAGCTACTAATTGGCCAATATTAGCAAATAATTTAAATATTAAATGGGTAGATATAGACCCGTACTCATTTAATATTAATATAGATGATTTAAAAAAAAAAATTAACTATAAAACAAAAATTATTTCTATTGTTCATTGGGGAGGAACGCCTGTAAATTTAAATAAAATTTCTGAAGTTCAAGATTATTGTGAACAAGAATATGGTTTTCGACCAATAGTTATAGAAGATGCAGCTCATTCGTTTGGTGCCGAATTTGACAATAAAAAATTGGGTAATCATGGTAATATAGTAATGTATAGTTTTCAAGCTATTAAGCATTTAACTACTGTAGATGGTGGGTTATTATGTTTGCCGAATGAACAATTATATAATAGAGCGAAATTACTAAGATGGTTTGGTATTTCAAGAGAAAGAAAAAATAATCAAACTGATTTTAGAGTTGAAGAAGATATTGGAGAATATGGATTTAAATTTCATATGAATGATATAAATGCTTCGGTGGGAATTTGTAATTTTCCTAGTGCTGTCAAAAATCTAGAAAAACATAGGAGTAATGCCGATTTTTATAATGAAAATCTTAAGGATATTAATTGTGTTACTTTACTAAAAATTGATGATAATATTACTTCTTCTTATTGGATATATACAATTAAAATTAGTAATAGAGATAATTTTATATCTTATATGTCAAAAAAAGATATTTGTACTAGTCAAATACATGGTAGAAATGATATTCATTCTTGTGTAAAATGTTTTCAAGAAGAGTTACCAATTTTGGATAAATATGAAAAACAATTAGTTTGTTTACCGGTTGGTTGGTGGTTAGAACAAAAAGATATTATATATATTATAGATTGTATAAAAGAATGGGATAAATTAGAAGAGGAAAAAAAATATTCTATTATTGAATTATCTGAACCATATATTAATGAGTATAAAAAATTATTTGGGAGAAAATATGATATTGGTAATAATGATGTTAAATTAGATAATAGATTTATTTATATTATTACTAAAAATAATGAATTAATTGGTTGTGCGACATTATTTATTTTAGTTAAATTACAAAATAAAAATGTAGGTTTAATTGAAGATGTCATGATAAAAGAAAATAAAAGAAAAAAAGGATATGGAAATATAATAGTTAATCATTTAAAACAAAAAGCTATTGAAATGAATTGTTATAAAATTGTGGTTGATTGTAAAGAAATAAATAAAATTTTTTATAGCAAATGTGATTATTCGGTGGATGGAGTAACTATGCGTTGTAATTTATAATTATCTATTTCCACAAACAACTTTAAATATTTCACCTTCGCGATTTAATTTAAAATTTAAAATTCCAGATGGTTTCCCATTTCCTTTAACTTTAAAATTAGGAGAACCATCATAATATAATCCTTCATATGAATCCTCAAATAAAATTTCAGGCAAACAATAGTAACATAATAGTGAAAAAATAGTTTCATTAACCATTCTTTCTCTTCTTGAGGTTGATTTATTAAAATTATCTATAAATTTAACTTTATTTTCAATTAAATTAATAGTTTTTTTATCAATAACACACATTCCTCCACAACATCCTACCCATTTTTCTTTATTTTTTAAATAATTTAAAGCAAATTTTTGAAATTCACTATTACTGGTATAAGTATTATTTATATGATATTTAATAATATCTGTATGTGTAACTATATTATTAATTTTGTTAAATTCTGATATAGGTTCTTTAATTATATCCCAGTGAACTCTATGATTAGTAAAATGCCATAACCATTTTAAATTTATATTATTTGTATTGAATGCTTTTTTTAATATCATTCCATCCTTAAAAAAAATTGCTTTATCGAATTTATCAGTTTTAATTAATTCATAACAACACTGAAATTCACCCCCTCCTTTATATAAACTTTTAACTATATGAATATTATTTATAGTTTTAATCTCATCTATTTTATTTAAATCCCATTCCCCATCGTCAATTAAGATAATATAATTATCTTTATAAAATGTTCTTATCGATTTTAAACATTCTAAAAAAAGAGTTTTTCTGTCATTATCTTTAATACATACAGGTATAATAAACCCAAACCTTTCATATTGAAACTCTTTTAATGTATCTTGTTTTATTAAATCAGCAAGTTTATTATCAATTATATTATGAATATTTTTATCATCATAATTTAAATGAATCCCATCTGTGCTATAATTTTTAATAATAAATCCTTTATTATCACTAATTAAGTCATATATATCAAAAAATAATAAAAAATGTTTTTCACACATGGCTTTTAAACATTTATTAGCATATAATGTATAATTTAATCTTTCTTCGGTTGTACCATTTATACTATCATTGATATTCAAAGGATTTGGGTGAATTGACTGTATAATCGGTATAATTTTATAGTTATTTTTATAAATTATTATTTTCTCTATATAATTACATATTAATTTATTTAATTCTTTTTCATAATTAAATGCAGCATATTTTTTTATATTTTTCTGTATATCATTCCAACCATATGAAAATAAAACATAATCCCCAAGCTTTATATTGTTTTCTATATAAATTTTTTGAACTTTTATATTACTAGAATTATTAGCTATTATTGTGCCTATATTATATATATCCATATCTTCATTTATAAATCTATACCATGTTATTGGTAATTGTGTATTATATCCTAACCACATTTCAAAAATTTTTGAAATGTTTATATTATAACTTTTGGATTGAGAATAAAATATTGAATGACTATCACCCAATGCTACTATTTTCATAATATATATTTATATAACTATATATATTTATATAACTATATATATTTATATAAATATATAATTATCCATTATATTCGCAACCACCAACAGTAACGAAACCTGATATACCTATAATATCTACAAATTTTTTATCTATATTTTTAACAAAATGTGCTATTAATACTTCATATCCTATGCATTTTTTCATATTTTCTATATTATTTACTAAAAAATATAATAATTTATTAACACTTTCTTTATCTATTTTATATAATGCTGTAAATATGTTATTAGGGTTATTATCTATTTTTTTAAATACATTATTTTGAATATTTTCTATTTTAAAATTATTATTTAACCAATATCTGCCAGAAATTTTGTATAAATAATTATATTCTAAATTTAGTTGCTGAATATATTGTAATGCTTTAATTGTCATCGTTCCTTCCCCAAGTGATTTTGATAGACCGAAAATATAATCATGTAAGTTATTTTCATGCCATAGATTAAGTGTATAATCACAATTTTTTTTTAAATAACTTTCTTGAAAATCATTTAAATCACTGCATTCTACTATTAATATTTTACTATTTGGAATATTTTTTTTTATAGTTTCTATTGTTTTAATGGTTTGATTAAATCTTTCATCGTGATTAAATACAGAACGCGTTCTGGAGTATGATAAAGGTTTATCTGGTGTTTTTATTACTGACGTAATCAAAACTAGATTTGACATATATATTGTATATATATATATATATATATACAATATATGTTTAAATATATATACAATATACAATATTTATCTCGATAATTTGTTACTTGGAAAAAGCATTGGATTTGTTATCATCAAATGAAACATGGAGAATATATTCTCACAAAAACAGTTGGTTTTAATTTTTTACAGATACAATTGGTAATTTTGATACTCATAATAATGAAAAGTATAAATTGGATATAGAAAAAATTATGGATTTCATCATTCATTAAATACATGGTAAAAATTAATAAAATAATTTTTCTAAATAAAATATATAATTATTTGGTACAATATTTTTTTCTATTATATAATTATATTCCATTAAATAATTACAAATTTCATTTTCATTAGTTCCAGCATCGGTTAATGTTTCGCCTATTTCAAAAATTCCCATTTTTATTTTATTATTTTTTAACATATTAATTGCGCCATCTAATACCATTTTTTCTGCTCCTTCAACATCTATTTTAATAAAATCGATATTTTCTATATTATTACTTTTACAATAATTGTCAATAGTATCACTATTTACATTTATCGTTTTAAATTGTTGTCCTTCTGATTTTAATTTATCAAATACCGGTCTATTTATAATACTACTTAAACCTACGCTCCATTGAGGGAATGTAATATCTACTGTTCCTATATTATCTGTTAAACACAATTCGTTCATTTTAATAAATGGATATATATTTTTAGTATAATTACTCAAATAAGGGTGTGGTTCGAAACAATATATATTTTCTTTTATATTTAAATGATTTAAAACTTTTATTAATGAACCTGCATTACAACCAACATCAAAAATTGTTTTGGGGTTATTTTTATATATATTTTTATAATATAAAATAGTATTATATAAAATGTTTATGTCTAAATTATTAAGTTCATTGAAATCGTGTTTGTCAAAACATTTGTTAAAAAAATCGTCCATAAATATTTATATTTTAAATATTGATAAACATTTATCAATATTTATATTTTAAATATTGATAAACATTTATATTTTAAATATTATTCAATATTTATATTTTAAATATTGATAAACATTTATATTTTAAATATTATTAATTAATTTTATAAAATTTTCTCCACATTTTTTGGGAGATAAATTTTCTAATATATATTCTCTCGGTTTATAAATGTCTATTTTGTTTATAAAATTATTATATGTTTTTTCAAAATTATCTTTTTCTTCAAAAAATTCTCCACATCTTTCATCCCAATATGAAATATTTGTACAAGGAATATCTTTATAGTTGGCATCTTCTTCTTGTGACATATATTTAACTTTCCATACTAATAATGGCACATCACATGATAATGCTTCTTCTATAGCAAAACCCTGACTTTCGTGTGCATCTACGATAATACCAAATTTTGCATTTTGTAAACATTTTAAATATTCTTCTTCATTATACTTTTTAACATAATCAAATAATTTATAATTTATATTTTGTTTATTTAAAAAAGTTTCTATAAATAATAATTCATCTGGTTTTCTTCTTTTAAAATAAATAAATACTTCATTTTTTTCACTGTTTTCTATTGGTTTAAATTTATCTATTTCTACGGGAAATGGAAATTCTTTTACTTTTATTACATTTTCAACATTTAAATTTCTCCATGTATCCGCTGCCCATTTACTTGGTTGAATATAGATAGAATTTTTATATATATTGTTAATATTTAATAATCTATTATCAGGAAAAACAGAAAAATGAGGACCAAATATAAATTTTTTTTTAGGATATTTTGATGAATCAATTGGTATAGTTGGTGAATAAATTATTTCATAATCATTTATTTCATTTACATTACCAAATTTATACGAATAATTTATATTTTTTAATAATAATTCTAAACCTATCATATTTTTATGATGAAAATTTCCGATAATTAATAATTTCATATTTATAATTTATATAATTATGAAATGTTTAAATATTAATTTTATTCCAATTTTCAAGAAATAAATCTTGTGTGTCGTTTGTAGAACCATTCCAAAGATCGGGAAAACATACAATTTTATTATTATTATTGTTGAAATATGCTCCCCACCAACTAAAACTACTATTTGCTATAATGTTATTTTCACATAAAGACATTAATAACATTTGCTCATAATCTTCTATTTTATAATCGCAAATTAATATTTCCAAATTAGGAAATTCATTGTTAATAGTTTTAATATGTTGTTCTATTTTTTGATTATCTGTTAATTCACCAAATATTAATATATAATTATTTTTTTCTAGTTCATTATTTTTATCTTTTAATAAATTTATAGATTTTATATAATATTCTATCGGTAGTACCGGGTGCATTGTTAAATTATTAACATAATCTCCAATTCTAAAGTGGAGAGAAATAGGTTTTTTATTTTTAAAATAATTTGTATATTTTTCTTTTATTATTTGTTTTCTCTCTTTTAATCCAATTAATTTTGTAATATTTTCATAATTATTTTCAAAATATTTATAACTTTGATAATAACCAAATAATTTAAAATCTTTTGCAATATGGGGTATTATATTATATTTAAAAAACTGTTGCTCTCTATATATTGGTAAATTCAATGAATTATTATATGTAAAATTGGAGAGATTTATTAAAAGATTATCCCAATATGTAGGTCTTTTGCTTATATTATCAAGTGGAGATACTTTATCTGGTTTATTATTATTTATTTTAAAAGGAATTTTATTATCTAACGAATATGATATTCCAGTAAATATTTGGAATAATTGATTACCAAGTCCGCCCATTATTTCAATATAAATCATTTATTTATAAAATAATATTATAATCTTATTTTAAGTATGTTTGATATAATAAAATTAAAAAATAACTTTAATGAAATTAAACTTTTGAGAGAATCAGTTAATAATTTATTAACATCATTAAATGATAAAGTAGATTTATTAGGAGAATTTTATAAAGAAATATTAGACAAACATATAAATGAAACTTCAAATGGACTAGATTCTTTTCATTTTCAAAGTAAATTAATAAATATGGAAGTAACAAATAATGTAAATATTTTTAATATTATAGATACTAGAATATATTGTGATTATTATAAATTATTTAAATCAATAGTAAAATATTTATTAGAAACTATAAAAAATAAAAATTTAATAAGTTCATTTGAAAACAAGGTTTATCCGATTTATAAGGATTTAGAAGTTAATCAAAGTTTTAATTTTGATATTACAATTGAATTATATAATGATATTATTCAAGGATGTGATATTTTAAATAATGAATTGATCACACGAGAACATAATTTAATTTTACAGAAAAAAAAGAGAGATAGTGGATTAAATATTGACAATTTAATTAACAGTATTATTTATAATAATAATTTATTAAAAAATAACATTGATTTATTTTCAAACTATATTAGTGTTTTTAATAATTTTCATATTAAATATTTTACAAGATTTTTTTTAAGAACAAAATTATTTTATGGACAAATAAATAGTGATATACATTTTGAAGAATCTAAAATGAATATTACATCTACTTTATTAATAGATAATTCATTTAGTTTGAATGAAGAAGATGAAAAAAATATAAGAATTATAATAGATAATAAATGTGAAATAAATGAAAAAATAGATACAAATAATATTTCTAAAGAATTAAATACAATGATACGTGGTATTAGTAATTCACCTGAAACAGTTGATAATAGTAATAATTTAATTAATAATACAAATATAGAAATATTACATAAGAATAATAATAAAAAAAATGATAAAACTGATAAAACTGATAAAAAAATAAAAATTATAATTAGTGATAGCGAATTAGAATATAATTTAAATAAAAATTGTATTATATTATAAATGGAATGTCCAATTTGTTTTGAAATAATAGAAAATAGTTGTGTCGGACCTTGTATGCATCATTATTGTTATAAATGTTTAATAAAATGGATATCTTTTGGTGGAATAATATGTCCTTCTTGTAAACAAACTATTTATGAAATAAAAATGGATAAAGAGTTTGATTTAATAAATAATCCAAATAATATAAATATTGTTATTGAACAATATACTAGAAAATTAAATATTAATTTTGAAAGCAATAAACCCCCTGGAATTACAATAGAAAATTTGACAGGATTAGGAGTTAAAATAATAAAATTAAATAAAAAAGATGTTTGTTATAATTCTGGACTACGTGTAGGAGATGTAATAATAAAATTAAATAATATACCTTGTTATAGTCATAATGACGCAATTAAAATCATTAAAAATCGTTATGAAAAACGAGAAATATTAGATTGTGATTTATTAATAAAAAGTATTAATTAAAATATTTAAAAAATTGATTTAAATAAATATTTTAAATTTAAATCAACAATATATTATGGAAAAAAAAATTAATACTAAAATAGAGTCTTATTTGGATGATTTTAAACAAAATATTAAATCCTGGATAGAAGAAAATGAAAATATAAATTTTAATGCAAAAAGTGATTTATTAAAATTTATTTTTGATTATAATAAATTAAATTTAGAAAAGGAAGATTTCAGTAAACGGAAACGGCTAAAATCCAATGTTCCACAATATTTACGGTGTATGGCTAAACGTGCTAATGGAGAACAATGTACACGAAAGAAAAAACCTGAATTTGATTTTTGTGGTACACACGATAAAAATAGACCACATGGAGTCATAACAAATGATAATGTTGTACATAAAGATACAAAAAAAGTGGAAGTATGGATTCAAGATATTAATGGAATAATTTATTATATAGATAATAATAATAATATCTATAAAACAGAGGATATTATGGCAAATATTACTAATCCAAGCATAATTGCAAAATATAAAATAGATAATGATGGTAATTATAGTTATATTAATGATTAATATGAATAAAAAGAATATTTGGCATAATATATATATATGATTTTTAATGTTTTAATAGTTTCTTTTTTATTGCATAATAATAAAAATTTAATTATGAAAAATGATATATCAAAATACATAAATACATTAACAATTAATGAAGATATTAATATACATCAAATAGTAAATGATAAAAATTATGATTTAAAAAAAATAATAAGAATAAATAGTAATAACGATAATACTTATAGTAAATTGTTATTAAATGAATTAAATTTTTTATTAAATAGAAGAACCAAGGTTTATTTACATTTGGAACAATTATTTTATAAAACAAATATTTATCATATAGGTATTTCTTTTCATAATATATTTAATAATGTTAGATATGATATTGGGTTATTTGATACATCTGAATTAGGTATTTTAAATAAAAACAGAAAAGAGAAAACAATATTTTGGGATTATTCAAATAAATCATTATCTTCTATAATAGAATATGAACATTCGTTGGAGTATAAATATGTTTTGGGAGTATATGATTGTCGGCATTATGTAAGAAATTTATCAGAATGGTCAACAAATAATCCTACACCGGTTTGGAAATTATATAAGCTTTATTGATTATAAAATTGATATTTTATATTAATTTTATAATTTTTAGTATATTACAATTATAGATAAATTAATTTATGGAAGATGCTTTATTAATAATAGCGGGTTATTTTGATACTACTTCTGAGAATATTTTGGCGGTGTTAAATAAAAACTTTCAGTTAAAATGTTCGTATATTAATAAAGATATTAAAAGTGATGTTATTAAAAAACCAGCAATAATTTTACCCTATTATGGTGAAGTTATTGCTGATAATTGTAAACAATTAGTTTATAATCATGGACTATATACACAGTGTACAGAGAAATGTATAAAAAATGAATGTTGTAAAAAATGTAAAAATAATAAATATGGTACAGTTTTTGATAGACAAAAATATAGTATTGGTAAATATATTACTCCTTCTGGAAAAAAAGAATTAGATTATAATAGTTTTATTCTTAAAATGAATTATAATATAAGCGATGTTAAACGATTATTTGAAAATTTGAATATTAATTATCCGTTAACAATTAAAAATCAAGAAAATAAACAAAATGAGAAAAAAAAACGAGGAAGACCTTGTAAAAATGTGTATAATAAAAGCGAAGAGACGAATGATAATGTTTCAATAGAAGTAGAGAGAAAAATCATTGACGGCGTAGAATATTTAATAACAAGTTCTTGTATTTTATTGGATAGTAATAGTTATGATATTTTGGGTGTTTTAGTGGATAATGAAGTAATTTTAGAGTAATAGTGAT
>JGI20158J14315_10000733_pt1 | contig 24657 bp, 29 predicted proteins | sample COG_08_FD_14315 | JGI IMG/M metagenome (IMG submission 14315)
CATTCCAGCTGAAGTAAGACCAGATACCAAAGCTGGTTCTAACGTATAACCTGATAGTCTTGTATCTTTTGCAATTATTGCTATTTGCTTTTTTTTTTTTTGACTTTTAAAATGTGTACCTGAGGCTAGTCCAAATTTAAAAAACATATCTCCATTAATATATTTGCTATTAACAACTCCTCTTATTCCATCTGTTCCAAAATATTTTTTTATCATTAACTTTTTATTAGCTCTTTAAATACTTTTATACTTTGCATTAGTTCATTTACATCATGAGTCCTTAAAATTTGAACTCCCTGCATCATTAAAAATAAAGATGAAGCAATAGTTCCCCCGACTCTTTCCTTAGTATCATTTTTTCCAGATAAATCTTTAATAAATCTTTTTCTAGAAACTCCAAGTAGTATAGGAAAACCAAGTGCATGAAAAATAGAAATACTCCTAATCAAGTTCATATTATGTTTCAATTTTTTTCCAAAACCTATACCTGGATCAATTATTATATTATTATGTTTAATGCCTTTGGATCGTAAAAATTTTATTTTATCTTCAAAAAAATCATAAATGTCTAATAATTCATTTTTATAATTTGGATTATTTTGCATATTTTCTGGATTGCCAATTGAATGTTGAATGACAAAAGGAGTTTTATATTTTTTTAATATTTCAATAGTTTTTGTGTCATAACTTAATCCTGAAACATCATTAATTAATTTAACACCCATATTAATTCCTTTGCACATAATTTCAGCTTTTCTTGTATCAATAGACAGTGGTATCTTTTTTCTAATTTTACCTATTATTCTCTTTATTCTATTCCACTCTTCTTTAGTGCTAATCGCTTTAGATCCAGGACGTGTAGACTCTCCACCTACGTCAATTATATCTGCTCCAAAATAAAACAAATCTTTAGCGTGTGTTAATCCTTTATCTTTTTTATTAAATTTACCTCCATCAGAAAAACTATCAGGTGTTAAATTTAAAATACCCATTATGTTTGGAGTTTTTGTAAAATGTAAGTTTGAAAAGTTTTTATTTTTTTTAGTAATATTTTTTAGATCCTTATTAATTTTATTTCTCAAGTTTATTGGTAATTTTTTGATATCTTTTATCTCTATTAATTTTTTTATTTTTCTTGAAATAATTTCTACTTTGTTAAATGAAATTTCTTTATTACCATTTAAGGGTAAACTCTTTTTTGAATTAACTAATTTAATTGATGATTTACCATAATGAAAATTACACACTCTTGTGTAATATTTTTTCATTTTTATTTAATGAACTATTTTTGGCTTAAGACCCATAGAGCTAAGAGCTGAACCTTTGTCATCCTCTTCAACCTTCAAGTCTTCCTTATTAGATGGGTATATATTTTTATTAATCAAATTTTCTATCTCCTCACCAGATAAAGTTTCATACGTAAGAAGCGCTTTTGCTAATTTATGCAAATCATCTATTTTTTCAGTTAAAATTTTTCTTGCTCTATCATAACCTTTATCAACAATTTTTCTTATTTCAGAATCTACTTTTCTGGAAGTTTCCTCAGACATATTTTGTGTACGAGCGACTGATCTTCCCAAAAATACCTCTTCCTCATTTTCACCATAGGCAACTGGTCCCAACTCTTTGCTAAGACCTGCTTTCATAACCATTGCTCTTGCTCTTTTTGTTGCTTGTTCAATATCGCTTGATGCTCCTGTCGTAACTTTATCTTCTCCAAATATAATTTCTTCAGCTACTCTGCCACCCATTGCTATAGCTAATTGTGCATGAAGCTGTTCTCTTGTTTGAGATAATTCATCTCTTTCGGGCAGTTGCATTACCATTCCTAATGCCCTTCCTCTTGGAATAATTGTTGCTTTATGAATTGGGTGTGCTGCGTCTTCATTAATTGTTACTATTGCATGCCCTGCTTCATGATAAGCAGTTAAAGTTTTTTCTTCCTCTGTCATCACCATAGATCTTCTTTCAGCACCCATCATAACTTTATCTCTAGCTTCTTCAAATTCAACTAATGTAACTATTCTCTTGTTTTTTCTAGCAGCAAGTAATGCTGCTTCGTTAACTATATTGGCTAAGTCTGCTCCTGAAAAACCTGGGGTTCCTCTTGCAATTGTTCTTAAACTTACGTCTGGAGTCATCTTGATTTTTTTAACATGAACTTTTAGTATTTTTTCTCTTCCTATTATATCTGGAAGTCCAACAACAACTTGTCTGTCAAATCTACCTGGTCTCAACAAAGCTGGATCTAATACATCTGGTCTATTGGTTGCTGCAATAATTATGACACCTTCGTTTGTATCAAAACCATCCATCTCTACTAAGAGTTGGTTTAAAGTTTGTTCTCTTTCATCATTCCCACCACCAAGACCAGCTCCTCTACTTCTACCGACAGCATCTATTTCATCAATAAAAATAATACATGGTGAGTTTTTTTTACCTTGTTCAAACATATCTCTTACTCTTGAAGCTCCAACACCAACAAACATTTCAACAAAATCTGAACCTGATATTGTAAAAAAAGGAACTCCCGCTTCACCGGCTATAGCTCTCGCAAGTAAAGTTTTACCAGTTCCTGGTTGACCAACTAACAAACATCCTCTTGGTATCTTGCCACCCAATCTACTAAATTTTTTTGGGTCTTTTAAAAATTGAACAACTTCTTCTACTTCTTCTTTTGCTTCTTCAACCCCTGCAACATCGTTGAATGTTACCTTTCCTTTTAATTCGTTCATCATTTTTGCTTTAGATTTACCAAAACCCATTGCTCCACCTTTGCCACCTTGCATTTGTCTCATAAAAAAAATCCAAACAGCAATTAATAACAACATAGGAAACCATGACAATAAAACTCCAAATAATGATGGCATTTTGTCTTCAATAGGCGCCGCTGAAATACTGACACCTTTGCTAGATAGTTTTTCAATTAAGTTTGGATCATTGGGAGAGTATGTGGAAAAGGTTTTTCCATTTGCAAGTGTGCCTTTAATATTATTTCCTTGAATTTCTACTTTTACAACACCACCATTGTCAACTTCTGATAAGAATTCTGAAAATATAATTTTATTGTTTTGTCCAATATTAGATTGAGGATTTTTAAACATATTATAAAGGCCAATAGTTAAAAAAACTATTGCTGCCCACATTGCTAAATTTTTTATATTCATACAGATAAGATAATAATTATTATTAATTTAACAAGTGTCAAATTGTTACTAAATTTCCTTATAATTCTATTTTTCTTTAGATATTAATATAGTTTCATTAGTTTTTTCTATAAAGCAACCACCAAGGGTAGCTTTTAAAAATGATTTAGAGTTTAGTGATTCAATCAATTCATCAATACTTTTGCCTCTGGCTGGATAGTGTTTTTTTCCTAATATTTGAATAATCTTTGTTAATGATCTAAAAATTACTTCGTGCGATTGAATAAAAAAAAATTTATTTAAAATATAAATATTTTTTTTTTTGAAAAAAAACACGTTATCTTTTAAATTTCTATCTACATAAAATTTGATTGATTTTTCAGAGTCTTTTAGATTGTCAATCGTTAATTCAAGTTTTTTTTTATCAAACCCTTCAGCTTCAAGTAATTTTAATACTTTTCTAATTCTGGTTCTTCTAAAATTCTCATTTTTATTTGATGGATCTTTTACAAAAAAATTGAATACCTTATTGGATATATAGATTAAATCCTTTTTTTCTAATCCTAGTAATGGTCTTAAAATATTCAAATCTTTGTCTTTATATTTAGTTTTTTTATTGAATGAAGTTAAACCTTTTAGTCCACTACCTCTAACTATTCTAATAAGGAAATTTTCAGATAAATCATCTATATGATGCCCGAATAATAAATTTTTAATATTGTTTTTCTTACATTCCTTTGAAAGTAAATAATATCTCTTATCTCTAGCTAATGATTGAATATTCTTTAATGGTTTTCTACCTTCCCATGCTAAAATCTCACTTTGAACATTAATTTTTTTTAAAATATTTTTTACTCTTCTTGCCTCTATTGAAGACTCTTTTCTAAGTTTGTGATCAACTATAAAGGATTTTAATTTTATATTATTTTTTATTGCATAACATTTTGCCAAAAATGCTAACGCTAGGCTATCTGGTCCTCCAGAAACAGCGATTGCTAAGCTTTCTTTAGTATTTAAAGAGTCTGAAAAATTATTGAATATTTTTAATATTCTTTTTTTATTTAGATGATTAAAAATTTTATTATGAGCTTTGTTTTTGACAATCAAATTTTTTAGATTCATACTTTGCTTTTTGAAGCACAGATTGCTTTGCTTTTGGATATTGCTTTCCAACTGCACCAATCATTTTACAACCTTGTCCTTTTTCTCCTATCTGCACCATTGATACACCAAGTTTTAATAAATTTATAGGAGCCTTCTCACCTTTTGGATATTTTTGATACCCCTCAAGGTAAGCCGATGCGGCGTCAGTATATAATTGTCTAATTCTAAATGTTTCTGCATACCAATACTGAGCATTACCAGCTAAGTTATGTGTAGGATTTGAAACAACAAACTCTCTGAATGCTCTTTCTGCAGTAGTGTAATCACCTACTTTCAAAAAGCTAGTTGCAAACTCATATTGTTTTTCAGGTGTTTCATTAGGAAGTATTTTTTCCTCCGTTTGAAATGTTTCTGTAACTACTGAATTCGTACTATCTATAGATTGTGTTTCTTGAGTCTTTTGATCATTTTCTGAGTCTTTATATGAGATGGATCCTAAATCTTGTGGCTCTGAAGATCCTGGTAAATCTTGTTCTGGTTTTTTTTTAGACAATTTCTTTTTTTTATTAACTGTAGAGTCTGAAAAACTTTCTAAATCCTGAAATCTTATTTGGTTATCCACTTGTATTTTTGATAATCTATTAGATAATTTGTCTACTTTAAAATTAACTTCTTCAAATTTATTCGTTAATTCTTGAAATTGTTTTTCAATTTCAGATAGTTTTAGCAAATGCCTTGTTAGAACGTCCTCTGAATTTTGAGTATTTAAGCTTTCTGAATTATTACTTATATTGATTGAGTCTGAATATACTGCTTTTTCAAGTGTCTTAATGTCTTTTTGAATTAATTCCAATATCTCATATAAATTATGATTATCAGCAAAAGACATAGCACTGAACAAAGAAAATATAATAGTTAAATTTATTTTAACTATTTTTTTATAAATTAACATTAGGTCTAATTAGTAATTATAATGATGGCAAAAAAAAGACCCTAGCATATTTATGTTAGGGTCTTTTGAAATTTAAATATTAGTTAGCTTTTACTGTAACTGATCTTCTGTTTTTTGACCAAGATAAAGGTGTAGAACCTGAGTCAACTGGTCTTTCTTTTCCATAGCTAATAACTGAAATTCGGTCTGAAGAAATACCATATGTCATTAAATAATCTTTAGCAGAATTTGCTCTTCTTTCTCCTAATGCTAAATTGTATTCTCTCGTACCTCTTTCGTCAGCATGACCTTCTAATACAACATTAATTTTTGAATTTTTTCTTAACCAAGCTGCTTGTTTTCTTAAAGTTTCTCTTGATGCGGTTGTTAAAACTGTTTCATTAGTTGCAAAGAAAACTCTATCTTTCACACCACTCGCTAAATACTCAACTGTATCAGCTCCTGTATAAACATCGCCTTGTGTTTGATTTTTTACACTTTTAGTTGCACAAGCTGATAAAACTAAACCTGCAGCTAAAACTAAAAACCCATTTTTTAAAATTTTGCTTAAGCTCATTGTTACTCCTTAATACTTATTTATAATACCTCATTTTATTCATATTTAACTAGACGATTCAAGATAAAATTCAAGTTAAATAATGTTTAATTTCCTAATAATGATGACCAAGATGGGTCTGAAGCATCTGTCTTAGTTTTAACTAATTTTTCGTTATATCCTGTTAAGTCAATAGACCATAATTTAGCTGAGAATCCTTCTCCCTTAGAGTTGGTCTTTGTTTCTCTATAAAAAATCAATACTCTACCATTTGGGGACCATGATGGAGCTTCTTGATAAAAGTTTTCTGTTAAAAGTCTTTCGCCTGTTCCATCCGTTCTCATGACACCAATGTAGAATTTACCTTTATGTAATTTTGTAAAAGCAATTAAATCTCCTCTTGGAGACCATACAGGTGTACCATAAAGACCATTTCCAAATGAAATTCTTTTTATACCTTTTCCATTACTTCTCATTATATATATTTGTTGATAGCCACTTCTGTCAGAATTAAAAGTAATATACTTTCCATCTGGAGAAAATGATGGCGATGTATCAATAGATGGATGTTTGGTAATTCTTTCAACAATTCTGTTTTCAAGATCCATAGTATAAATGTCTGAATTTCCATCTTTCGCAAAACTCATTATAATTTTTTTTCCATCAGGAGAAAATCTTGGAGCAAATGTCATGCCAGGAAAATCTCCTACTACTTCTTGCATACCAGTTTCAATATCAAGCAAATAAACTCTAGGTAGATTTTTAAAGTATGATAGATATGTAACCATTTGATTGGTTGGGCTAAACCTTGGTGTTAAAACCAACTCATTTCCCAATGTTAAAAACTTATTATTAAATCCATCTTGATCCATAATTGCTAATTTTTTTATTCTTTTTGTTTTTGGGCCTTCTTCTGCAACATAAATTATTCTAGTATCAAAATACCCTTTCTCGCCTGTCAAGCGTTCATAAACTTTGTCTGAGATTATATGTCCAACTCTTCTCCAATTATTTGGCACTGTTGTAAAAGCTAGTGCCATCATTTCTTTTCCAGCTAAAACATCCCACAATCTAAACTCTACTCTTAACTTTTCGTTATCATAAATAACTTTACCCGTTATTAATGCTTGTGCTTTTATCAGATTCCAATCTTCAAATCGTGGTTTTAAGTTTGCAATGTCTGGATTTTGTAGAAAAGCATCTTTATTGAGTGGATTGAATAAACCTGATTGTTTTAAATTATTCTCTACTACGACAGATATTTCTATACCTATATTTTCTTTCTTCAAAATCTTTTTAAAACTTTTTTTACTATCTTCATCTATAGATAGTGGGGAAACTGCAACAGGTAGAGGGCTTAAATTTCCTCTGGTAATATCAACTTCTATTAAAGCTATTGCTTTGATTGGAAGTATGATTAAAAATATAAATAAATATCTCAGTAACATTTTATCCTTCTAACATTTCTCTTGCATCAAAGTTAAGTTGTAATTCTTTCCATCTCTCATAGCCTGTAGTAGGGACTCTAAGAGGTTGACAAAGTTTTATAGCTCTCAATGCACTTTCAGCTAAAACTTTGTAAAATCCTTGACCAGGTTTGTTCATTCTAGCATGGTCAATAATTTCAGATCTTATAATAGATCCATCTGGTTTTAATTGTAACTTAATTCTGACTAATAAATCTTCATTGTAAGGCAGTCCTAAAGGAATGCTCCAACATCCAAAAATTTGGGCTTTTAAAGCATCTTCTTCACTTAAAGATAAACCTGAAAAATCGATATTTTTATCTTGATCTTGGGTTATTTTATCTAATTTTTTATTTGTTTCTGCGCTTTCAACCTTTGATTTGTCAATTAATGCAGCGATACTATTTGGGTCAAATAAATCTTTTTTTTCAAATTCTGAAACTTGTTTAACTTCAGATTCTATTTTTTCGGGATTTTGTTTTTCATCTTTAATTTTTTCAACTTTTTTAATTTTATCATCAGGTAAAGGTACAGCATCTGGTTTTTCTTTTTTTACAATTTTTGGGGGAGCCTGCTCAGAAACTATCTTTTTTTCCTTTTCCTTAATTTTTTCTATTATTTTTTTAGCTTTTGGAGCAAAGGGAATATTAGTTTTATCTGTAATTTGAATTAGTTCAACCGATACAATTGGTGGAAGATCAATAGGTTTTTTTGTTAAAAATGGCAAACTCATAGCTGTAATCATAACTATTAAGGTGTGAAGACCAAAAGAAATAAAAATATTTCTATTCAATTTTTTTTACCCTTCTTTATATGGTTCAGAAATCAATGCTACTTTAGTAAATCCAGAACCAGACAACATACCCATAATTTCTAATACTCTACCATAATTTATTGTTTTATCACCACGAACGTAAATTCTAGTATCTGTTCTATTTTTAGATACAGCTAAAATTTTTGCTATTATTTTATCATACTCAACTTTAGACTCTTGAATAAATATTTCTCCTTTTGAATTTATAGACAAAGTTAGAGGTTCTAATTCTTCAGGTAAAGAATCTGCTGAACTTTCTGGTAGATCAACTTGGACTCCTACTGTTAATAATGGCGCTGTTACCATAAAAATAATTAACAATACTAGCATTACATCTACAAAAGGAGTGACATTAATTTCACTCATTGGTTCTTTTGAAGAGCGATTTAATTTGAAAGCCATTTTAAATTATTGATAAAAATCTTTTTGAAAAATTTTCTAATTTTTGTGAATATTTTTTAGAGTCATTATTAAATTTATTATAAGCAACAACTGCTGGTATTGCAGCTAACAATCCTAAGGCAGTTGCAAATAAAGCCTCTGCTATACCTGGTGCAACAATTGCTAAACTTGTATTTCTTGAGATTGCGATTGACTGGAATGAATTCATTATTCCCCATACAGTTCCAAATAAACCTATAAATGGAGCAGTAGATCCAACTGTTGCTAGAAAAGTAAAACCCTTGTCAAGCTTAGCCATTTGTTTTTCTATATTGACTTCAAGCATTCCACTCATTCTTTCATTAAGATTAGATTTGCTTTTAGTTTTCAATAAAGTTTGCATAGAGTCTTTAAACATTGATGCCATAGGATTTTCTACACTTACTGGTAAACTATTATAAAAAGTTTCTGCAGATCGTGCTCTCCAAAATTTTTCTTCAAACTCTTCTGACTCTAAGTTAATTTTTTTAAATAATTTAAATTTTTCAATAATAATTGCCCAAGAGTAAATAGAGCAAACAATCAACATAATGATCACAGTTTTTACTACAAAATCAGCCCGTAGAAATAAGCTTAACAATGAAAAGTCAGTATTGGATGCAAGTCCTACTGCTTGAGATGTGATATCAGCTTCCATAAATATGATTTCACACTTAAATGTGTCATGAATTTGTCTTTATTAAACTTAATTTATCCCTCTATTTTATAGGTTTCATAATAAAAACTGGCGATTAGGATTGCATCAGCTTTATTAGAGTCTTTTTTTTTTGATAATTTAGATGAAAAATAAGGAAATATCTCTATGGCCTTAGTTCTGCTAGCATCTTTTTCTGAATTTATAAGATTAAAATATTTTTTCCATTTTGCTGGTCTTACAAAATACATGGGCAATTGCATTGCAGAACATAAACCTTTTAAAATTCCAAAAGATTGACCAAAATTAAACATACTTGTTACTCCTTGGCCTGGCATCGCAGAAACTTGCTCGATAACTACTTTAATATTTTCTTTTTTTATATCTTTAATTCGTAAAGAGATTTCATGAAACAGTTGAGCGCCATTTACTTGTTTTTTATTCTTTTTACCCTCTGGCATATTGGGCATTTCAATAACATCTACTATTTTTCCATCTTGAAAAAAACAAATAGAACCTGTAATACCTGGGTCAATTCCAATTATGAGCATTAGTTATTTGCAAAGTTAACATTTGAATAAACATTTTGAACATCATCGTCATCTTCTAAAGTCTCTAAAAATTCAATTGTATTTTCTTTCCTATCTTTCATGACATCAACATTGTTTAGTGGTACCCATTCAATCTCTGTTGAGATAAAATTAGCTATTATTTTTTCTAGTTTTTTTTTTACATTATAAATCTCACTCATTGCGCATTGAACTTCGTGATAATCATCGTGTGAAATACATTCATCAGCCCCAGACTCAATAGCTAGCTCAAGTATCCGCTCTTCAGAAATTTCTTTTTTATCAACTTTAATAATTCCTAATTGGGTAAAATTATGTGAAGCAGAACCTTGTGTTCCTAAGTTTCCACCACTTTTTTGAAATATTGTTCTAATATTTGAAGCTGTTCTATTTTTATTGTCAGTTAAAGTTTCAACTATAACAGCAATTTTATCTGGACCAAAGCCTTCGTATCTTAAGTTCTCAAAATTATTCTCGTTATTAGAGGATGATTTGTCTATCGCTCTCTCAATATTATCTTTTGGCATATTAGCTGACCGTGCGGCTTGAATTGCAGATCTTAGTCTTGGGTTCATATCTGGGTCTTTATCGCCTAATTTTGCAGCTACACTAATTTCTTTTGATAATTTAGAAAATATTTTAGATCTTTGCTTATCTGCTTTTCCTTTAGAATGTTTTATACTAGCCCACTTTGAATGACCTGACATGATAGTTATTGAGAATTTTTTAACTCTCCTCCATATATAAAACTTTCAATCTTTTTTGCTAAACCTGTTTTTAAATCAGCTTCAACTATCACACCACACAAACTTATATTACCAGGTGTTGGTAAATTTTTTTCTCTATCTTCTTTTAAAAATCTTTTAATAGAAATATTTTTGTCCATACCAATCACAGAATTATAATTACCCGACATGCCAGCATCAGTTTGATAAGCAGTTCCTTTTTCTAAAATTCTAGCATCATTTGTTGGAACATGTGTATGGGTTCCAACAACAAGTGTTGCCCTTCCATCGAAAAAATGTCCTATAGCCATTTTTTCACTTGTTGTTTCACCGTGAAAATCTAAAATTAAAATATCATAATCTTTAGTTAAACTATTTTTTTGAAGAAATTTTTTAGCAGAATCAAACACATCATTAGACTTTTTCATAAACACGTTTCCCATTAGGTTAAGGACACCTACACGAACACCATTATTTAAAGTAAATATTTCAAAGCCCCTGCCTGGTGACGGTGAAATTAAGTTATGAGGTCTTAGCAATCTATTTTCTTTCTCTATATGATCTGCAGTTTCTTTTTGATCCCAAATATGATTCCCAGAAGTAATAACATTTACTCCACATTTAAAAAGATTATTTGCAATTTCTTCAGTGATGCCTACACCTTGCTCAGAACAATTTTCTCCATTAACAATTACAAAATCAATTTTTTTTGATTTGATTTGTTCTGGTAGAAGTTGTTCCACTGCACTACAACCAGATAAACCAATTATGTCCCCCAAGAAAAGTATTTTCATTTTAATATATGTATTTATTTGTTACAATATAATCTAATCTTTTATCATATTTATTTACTGGAACCCTATTAATTTTTTGAACAGAAAAAGCTAAACCTATTTTAATAATTTTTTTAGTTTTAGAGATTTTTGTAATGAATCGGTCATAATAACCTCCACCATATCCTAACCTATTTAAACTATTATCAAATGCAACCAAAGGGATAAATAAAATATCAGGATAAACTTTTTTTTTAGTTTCTGGTTCAGGTATTCCATATTTGTTTATTATTAATGGATCAGAAAATGCCCATTTATAAAAATCCATTTGAAAATTTTTCTTTATCACTGGCAAAGAAATATCAAAATTTTTTTTTTTAAATTTTTTTAATAACTCTAAATCATCAATCTCAAAATTTACAGGGAAGTATCCTCCAATATTTTTTTTGCTTATCTTTTTTTGTTTAAGTAGATTTACAACTTTATCAAAATCAATTTGAATTTTTCTTCTATTAACTTTTTCTCTTAGTTTAAGAATTCTTTTTCTTATTTTTGATTTTAACACAGGTTTATTGAACAGATTTTTCTAAATTAACTTTTTCTACAAAGTTTTCAATTTCATCTGTAGCTTCTTCAATTATTTTTTCATATTCTTGTTTATTTTTTTCAATTTCTTTTTTAAAATTTTCATGTTCATTTGACAGTCTATTTAATTCATCTTCTTTTTGATCTTTATAATCATAGACTAATGATTTCAATTCTCGAAATTTGTCTGACAAATTTTTTATTTCATTTTTTTTTTGTTCCACTTTTTTTTTTGTTTCAAAATACTCATCCATTATTTTAACTGATGTAATCAATAAAAGTTTATTTTCACCTATGTTTCCCAAGTCATCTTTTAAATCATTAAACTTTTGATTAATCTGAGATAATAATTCTTCCAGATGCTCTTCTTGACCATCATCACAAGATAAAAGAAAGTTTTTACCATTGAATTTAATATTTACGTTTGCCATTTGTCTATTTCCTCTAATAAAGTATCTGTTTCCTGATTTAATTCATCTATTTTTTCTGAAAATTCTGTCTCTTTTTTTTCTTCATCACTTTTTTGTTGATTAATTTCCTCTAATTTTTGATTAAGTGCCTTGTAATCACTTATTAAATTCTGATACTTTTCATTAATTTCTTTTTTTTCAATTTCTAATTGATTTTTTTGAGTGCTTAAATTTTTTATGTTCGTTTTTAAGGTCGGATTTTCTAAATTTAAATTCTTTAATTTATTAAGTGCAAAATTAAGTTTTTTTTCTTTTTCACTGTCAGTTTTCATATATATATATTTATAATATTAAATTGAGTCTTCTAAGTCTAGATAGGATAATTTTTGAGCAAACTACATAAAGATTTATCAAGTGCAATAAGGTTTTTGTCAATAGACGCAGTACAAAAAGCTAATTCTGGACATCCTGGGATGCCTATGGGAATGGCAGATGTGGTAACTGTTTTGTACAAAAATTTTCTTAAATTTAATCCAAAAAACCCCAATTGGCTTAATCGAGATAGATTTGTTTTGTCGGCAGGGCATGGATCCATGCTTCTTTACTCATTGTTATATTTAACTGGATATAAAAGTATTTCTTTAAAGGATATTAAAAATTTTAGACAACTAAACTCAATTTGTGCTGGGCATCCAGAATATCATCCAGGATCTGGTATAGAAACAACAACAGGTCCTCTTGGTCAAGGAATTGCAAACTCAGTTGGGTTTGCTATTTCAGAAGAAATTTTAAAAAAAAAACTGAGTAAAGAAATAGTTAATCATAAAACATATGTCTTAGGCTGGAGATGGATGTTTAATGGAAGGTATAAGTCATGAGGCAATGAGTTTAGCAGGTCATTTAAAATTAAAAAACCTGATAATGCTTTTTGATAATAATTCGATATCTATTGATGGACCTACTAATTTAACTGTTTCAGATAATTATAAAAAAAGATTTGAAAGCTACGGTTGGGACTACGTTTTAATTAATGGTCACAATGAAAAAGAGATTTTTAAAGCTTTAAAAAAAGTTCAAACTGCAAAAAAACCAACTGTAATTTCTTGTAAAACAAAAATTGGTTATGGCTCACCAAATAAATCAGGAAAAGCTTCATCGCACGGAAGCCCTCTTGGCATAGATGAAATTAAACTTGTTCGAAAAATATTAAATTGGAAATACAAGCCTTTCAAAATTCCTAGAAATGTTTTAAATGAATGGAAAAAAATTGGCAACAAAGGTATTAAGCTAGAAAAAAACTGGAATAAATTTTACAAAAGAAAAAAAAAAAATATAGAAAGGATATTAAAAAATAATTTTTCTAAATCATTAAATTCTGAAAAAAAAGATTCTATTAAAGAAACTATAAGCATAGCCACACGAAAATCCTCCGAACTAGCATTAAATGCTCTTACTAAAGAGAATAATACTTTAATAGGTGGTTCGGCTGATTTGGCTGGATCAAACAATACTAAAACAAAATATCAAAAAATTATCAAGCCTGGTGACTTTAATGGTAACTATATTCATTACGGAGTAAGAGAACATGCGATGTGTGGAATAATGAATGGGATTGCACTGCACAGCAAATTTATTCCTTATGGGGGAACTTTCTTAATATTCTCAGACTACTGTAAACCTTCAATTCGTTTATCCGCATTAATGGAACAAAGAGTTATTTATGTCATGACACACGACTCAATTGGCCTAGGTGAAGATGGTCCAACTCACCAACCAATAGAGCAATTATCTGGATTAAGATCTATTCCAAATTTAAATGTTTTTAGACCTGCAGATAGAATGGAAACTATTGAATGTTGGGAACTTTCATTAAAAAGCACAAAAACACCTAGTATACTTTCTTTGACCAGACAAAATCTTGAACCCATCAGAAAAATATATTCTAATAAAAACAAATGTTCCTTTGGAGCATATGAAGTTTTAAGAACTAATAAAAAAATTAATTTAACTATACTTGCGAGTGGTTCTGAAGTGAATTTAGCAATTCAAACTAGCCATAAATTGGCCAAAGATAAGATATATTCTAAGGTCATATCGGTACCATGCCAAGAACTTTTTGATTCACAGTCAAAATCATATGTGAGAAAAATTCTTGGTGAAACTAAATTTAAAGTATCAATAGAAGCGGCATCGACTGATTGCTGGAAAAAATATGTTGGATCAGATGGTTTAACTTTTGGAATTGATAGATTTGGTAAAAGTGCACCATATAAAGTAATTTATAAACATTTTGGATTATCAGCTGAAAATATTTCCAAAAAAACTAGGAATCTAATAAAGAGTTAAATATGAAAATAAAAGTTGGAATTAATGGAATGGGTAGAATTGGCAGAATGGTAATTAGAGCAATTATCGAAAGTCAAAATAAGAATATAGAAATTAAGCATATTAATAACCGCTCTAATTCTGAAGTAAGCTGCACTCTAATAAAGCATGACTCAATTCACGGGAAATTTAATGCTGATTTAGATTTTGATGAAAAACATTTAATTATTAATAAAAAAAAGATTACCTTTTCTCAAGCATCTAACATTGAAGATATAAATTGGAAAAAGTTTGATGTGGATTATGTTTTTGAGTGTACTGGAAAATTTAACTCTAAAGAAAAATTATTAATTCATATTAAAAATGGAGCAAAAAAAGTTATTGTTTCAGCGCCTTGTAAGAATGCAGATAAAACAGTTGTATACGGTGTCAATGAAAATATACTCTCTAAAGATGATCAGATAATTTCAGCTGCCTCATGCACAACTAATTGTCTAGCACCTGTTGCAAATGTTTTAAATGAAAATTTTGAAATTGAAAAAGGGTTTATGACTACTATTCATGCTTTTACTAGTGACCAAAGAATTTTAGATAATTCTCATAAAGACCCTAGAAGAGCCAGATCTGCTAGTCAATCAATTGTTCCAACATCAACGGGAGCATCTAAGGCTATTGGTGAAATCATACCTTCTTTGAAAGGTAAACTTGAAGGTGTAGCCATGAGGGTTCCGACCCCAAATGTTTCTCTTATAGAGTTGGTATTTTGTACAAAAAAAGAAATAGATATAAAAAAAATCAATGAGGCTTTTTCCAAAATTTCTAAAAAACAATCAAAAAAAATTTTAGAAATCACAAAAGAAAAGTTGGTATCAATTGATTTTAATCACAATTCAGCTTCAGCTATAATAGACTCATCTTTAACTAATGTTGTTGGTAAAAATATGGGAAAGATTTCTGCTTGGTATGACAACGAGTGGGGCTTTTCAAATAGAATGTGTGACATCGCTGAACATCTTCATAAGATCTCTTAATGAGAAGCATAAAAGAAGAGATTAATCTTAATCAAAAAAAAATCTTATTACGTCTTGACCTAAACGTTCCATTAGAAAATAAAAGAATTACCGACACAACAAGAATAGATAAAATTCTCCCAACTATTAAATTTTTGTTAGATAATAACAGCAAAATAATAATATTATCTCATGTTGGTAGACCAAAAGGAAAAATGGTAAGTGAGTTATCACTTCAGCCTATATGTAAAAATTTAAAAGATAAATTAAAAGAAAATGTAAAACTAATTACAAAAAACTTAAAAGAAATAAATTCTAGTGATCTATTTAATGATAAAGATGAAAAAATTGTAATGCTTGAAAATCTTAGATTTTATCAAGAGGAAGAAAAAAATAGTAATGAATTTGCAAAACATCTAGCAAGTCTAGCCGATATTTATGTCAATGATGCTTTCTCATGTTCACATAGGCCTCATGCTTCGATTTTTGAAATCACAAAATTTCTCCCCTCATATGCAGGTCTTCAATTAAAGTTAGAAATAGATGCTTTATCTAGACTTACCTCTAAGATCAAAAAACCCGTAACTTGTATTATTGGTGGCTCTAAAATATCAACTAAAATTAACATCATTAAAAACTTAATACCTAAGTTTGATAATATTATAATTGTTGGTGGAATGGCTAATAATATACTTAAATATAAGGGCTATAATATAGGAAAATCTATACAAGAAGATAGTTGTAACAAAATAATTAAAGAAATTTTTTCTCTTTCAAAAAAAGAGGGTTGTAAAATAATTTATCCTGATGATGTAACTGTAGGAAAAGACCTAAACGGATCTGGAAAAATCAAAGACCTAAACGATATATCTGACGATGACTTAATTTTAGATATTGGTATTAAATCAATAAAAAATATTAAGAAGATAATTGAACAAAGTAATACTATTTTATGGAATGGTCCTGCTGGTTACTTTGAAAATCCAAATTTTGCTAAAGGAAGCATTGAAATTGGAAAAAAAATTATTGAAAAAAATAAAACTAATACAATTTATTCTGTAGCTGGTGGTGGTGATACCGTTTCATTATTGAACAGTATGAGTGCTGTCGAAAGCTTTAATTTTGTTTCAACTGCAGGTGGAGCCTTTTTAGAATATCTTGAAGGCAAAGTACTTCCTGGTATAAAGGCCTTAAATTAATATGTCTGTATTAAACAAAATAGCTTTAAAGATTTTATCAAATGGAAAAGGTATCCTTGCTGCCGATGAAAGTACAGGCACTATGACTAAAAGACTTGAAAGTGTAAATGTAGAGTCATCGTCAGAAAATAGACTTTTATTTAGGGAAACTCTTTTTTCCTCTGAAAGTATGAAAAATTGTATCGGAGGAGTAATTTTATATGACGAAACTATTAAACAAACAACAAATTCAAAGAAAACTATACCTAATTTAATTTCTTCTTCTGGCGCAATACCGGGAATAAAAGTAGATACTGGTACAAAAATTTTGGCAAGTTCTCGTGAAGAAAAGATTACAGAAGGTCTTGATGGTTTAAGAGAAAGATTGCAAGAGTACTATAAACTTGGAGCAAAATTTACAAAATGGAGAGGTGTCTATAATATTTCGGATAAGTATCCAAGTAAATTATCAGTTAATACGAATGCTCATGCATTAGCAAGATATTCTGCTCTTGTTCAAGAGTGTGAGATGGTTCCAATAGTAGAACCAGAAATTTTAATGGATGGAAATCATTCAGCAGAAGATTGCTTTAATAAAACTTGTGAAGTTCTAAAAAAATGTTTTGAAGAATTGGTGTTACATAATATAGATTTAAGTGGAATTATTTTAAAACCTAATATGATTTTAGCTGGGACCGACGCAGAAAAAAAAATACCCAATGAACATGTGGCTAAACTAACTTTAAAATGTCTTAAAGAAAATGTTCCAGCTGATGTTCCAGGAATTGCATTCCTATCTGGTGGACAAAAAGAGTTAGAAGCTACTGAAAATTTAAATTTAATAAATAAATATAATGACACAAATTTTATTATGACTTATTCATATGGAAGAGCATTACAACAAAGTGCACTTAAATTTTGGTCCAAGGATATAAAAGATATTCAAGGTACCCAAAAAATTTTTAATCACAGAGCCAATATGAATACACTTGCAGCTCAGGGAAAATGGTCAGTAGAGCTTGAAAAAAATTAAGATTAATAAAAAATTTATTTATTTAATATCTCCAAACAAGATTAAAAGTGAATATTTCTATAAAAATCTAGATATAGTATTTAGAACTAAAAAAGTAAGTTTTTTTCAACTAAGATTAAAAAAAGAAACAAATACAAAAAAGTTCAATATTGGAAAAAAGATTAAAAAAATTTGTAAAAAATACAAAGTTAAATTTCTGATTAATGATGATCCAAAACTAGCTAAAAAAATAAATGCAGATGGTTGCCATTTGGGCCAAAAAGATATGAATATAATTAAAGCTAGAAAAATATTAAAAAATAAAATTATTGGCATTACTTGTCACAATTCAATTAATTTAGCAAAAAAAGCAATTAATGATGGAGCAGACTATTTGGCTTTAGGAGCTTTTTATTCGTCTAAAACAAAAAAGATCAAACATAAAGCTAATTTAAAAATATTAAAAATGACTAAGAAAATAACAAAAACTCCAATTGTGGCTATTGGTGGGATTAAACATAATAATTATAAAAAACTTTTATTGAATAAAGCTAACTTTTTAGCTATTTCAGGCTACATTTGGAACAATAAAACATATAAACCACTAGAAGCTATAAAAAAATTAAAATGAAAATATACGCAAGTGAAATTAGAGTTGGTATGTTAATCGAATACAAAGATGACCTGTGGCAAGTTTTAAAAACTCAACATGTTAAGCCTGGTAAAGGTGGTGCTTTTGCGCAAGTAGAAATGAAAAGTGTAAACAAGAATACAAAATTAAATGAAAGATTTAGATCCAGTGTGTCAGTCGAAAAAGCTTCACTTGATGAAATCAAATTTAATTATCTTTATGAGGATGATGCTAATTATTTCTTTATGGACCCAAAAACTTACGAACAAATTGATATTAAAAAAGAAGTTGTAGGTGAAAAAGGGAAACTATTGACTGAAAATTTAGAAGTAAGTGTAAGTTTTTTCGATGAAAAACCTTTAACTGTAGAGCTTCCTAATCAAGTTACTTGTGTCATTGAAACAACTGATGTGGCTTTGAAAGGGCAAACAGTTTCCTCATCTTATAAACCTGCAACCTTAGATAATGGAATAAATATTCAAGTTCCTCCATTTATTGAAAGTGGAGATAAAGTCATAGTGGATACAAGAACTATAGAATATATTAAAAAGGTTTAAATTTTATGCAATCAATATCCGCCAATCTAAACGTCATGATAAAGGCTGCAGAAAAAGCATCAAAACTATTAATCAGAGACTTTGGAGAAATTGAAAAACTACAAGTTTCAATTAAAGGACCCACTGACTTTGTGTCAAATGCAGATTTAAAAGCTGAAAAAACAATTATTGAGGAACTAAAAAATGCGAGACCTTATTATTCTATTATAAGTGAAGAAGATGGTTCTGAGTCTAATAAAGATAGTAGCAATACATGGATTATAGATCCAATAGACGGAACTACAAATTTTTTACATGGAATTCCTCACTTTTGTATATCGATTGCTTTAAAATCTGATAACGAAATAGTTTCTGGTGTTATTTATGATCCCATTAAAGATGAGATGTTTTATGCTGAAAAGGATAATGGTGCTTTTTTTAATAATCAAAGAATTAGAGTTTCAAAAAAAAAGGAAGTAAATACTTGTCTGTTTGCTACTGGAGGTAAATCTCAAAATGAGACAAATCTTCCAATTAGAAAAACTGGAAGTGCCGCTCTTGATTTGGCCTATGTTGCCGCTGGTAGATTTGATGGATATTTTCAAAATGAACTTAATTTATGGGATATAGCTGCTGGCATTATAATCTTAAAAGAAGCTGGTGGTTTAATTAATGAAATAAAACTTTCTCAAACTAAAAATATACAAATTAAAGCATCTAGTGCGGCAATTAATGGGAAAATGCTTGAAAAATTGAGGAACTTTTAATTGTTTTATCAAATTGTTTTGTTATAAGTCACGATATGAAAAAAGACATACACCCTAATTATCATATGATTAAAGTTGAAATGACTGATGGCACTCAATTTGAAACAAAATCAACATGGGGCTCAGAGGGTGATTTGTTAAAATTAGAAATTGATCCTAAATCTCACGCGGCATGGACGGGTGGTAAGCAAAAATTAATGGATAAAGGTCGAGTAAGTAAATTCAACAAAAAATTTCAAAATTTTAGATCAGAAAAAAAGGATTAGATGTCTAACACTCCACTAATGCCTATGGCAACTGCTGTTTGGCTTGTTGAAAATACAACTCTTACATTTAAACAAATTGCTAACTTTTGTAACCTACACGATATAGAAATTCAAGGAATTGCAGATGGAGAAGTTGCAAAAGGAATAATGGCATATAATCCAATTATTTCGGGTCAACTAACTAAAGAAGAAATTGATTTGTCTTCAAAAGATGAAAATAGACCATTACAAATTAATAACACAGACATAGAAATTTCTAATGCAGATAAAAAGATAAAAAAATATATACCTTTATCTAAAAGACAAGATAAACCAGATGCTGCTTTGTGGCTAATCAAACATCATAATCAACTGAAAGATTCTCAAATAGCAAAATTAGTAGGTATTACAAAAAATTCTGTTACATCTATTAAAAATAAGAGTTACTGGAATTATAATAATTTAAATGCAAAAGATCCGGTTGCAATGAGTTTATTTACTCAAAAAGATTTAATTCAAGCAATTGAAAAAGCTGAGAGAAGAATAAAAAGAGAAAAAAAAGAGAAAGAAAAATCAAAAAAGGTAATTTAAAAGAGTAATTATGAATAAATTTAATAGACATCAAAATATTAAAGTGTTAGTTACTCATTTTTTTGGAGGTATTTACGAAAATAGAAGTTAAAGATAATAATATTGAACAGGCTCTTAGGGTTCTTAAAAGAAAACTACAAAGAGATGGATTTTTTAAAGTAGTAAAACAAAAAAGTGTTTACGAAAAACCATCTGAAAAGAAAAAAAGAATTTTACAGGAAAATATTAAAAGAGTTAAAAAGTTGAACAAACTTAAGAACAGAATTTAAGTATACCGCGGGGTGGAGCAGTCTGGTAGCTCGTCAGGCTCATAACCTGAAGGTCGGCGGTTCAAATCCGTCCCCCGCAACCAAATCTACTAAATTTTAAATTTAGATTTTTTACTATCAATTAGAAATGCTTTTACTGTTTCTTTGGTTAATTGATCAAATGTTTTTCCAAAATTTTCAATCTTTTCAATAGTCGTGGGTGGAATAGTTATTATATGACAACCTAATTGTTTAGCCTGTAGATAATTATAGGGTTCTCTAACACTTGCCCAAAGTATTTCTACATTCTTAAATTTTTTTGCCATTTTTATGCTTTTTTTAAATTCTGGAACAGGATCTTTACCAGTATCTCCTGCCCTACCTGCAAAGATAGAAATAATAACTCTTGTTTTTTTATTAATTAGCTTAAGAATTTTTTCAGTCTGCTTAGCGGAATATATCGCTGTTATATTAAGTTTAATATTTTTAGCATTAAGTTCTTTAATAATTTTTCCTGTAAATAGTCCTATAGAATTAACAACTGGTATCTTTACGTACACATTATTTCCCCAAGTGTTTATTTGCAATGCTTGTTTTTTCATATCGTCATAATCATCAGCAAAAACTTCTAATGAGACAGGTTTATTATTACAAATTTTTAAAATTTTTTTAGAATAAGATTTATAATCCTTTGCACCAGCTTTTCTCATTAAACTTGGGTTTGTAGTAAACCCTTTAACTATTTTTTTCTTATTAAATTTTTTAATTAAATCTAATTCTGCTATGTCACAAAAAATTTTTGTTTTCATAAATTTTAGAGATTTTTGGTAATATCTTCTGTCATTTTTTTTGCATCTGCAAATAACATCAATGTATTTTCTTTATAAAAAAGGTCGTTATCAATACCAGCATATCCAGGTGATAAGCTCCTTTTTACAAATAGTACTGATTTGCATTTTTCAACATCTAAAACTGGCATACCATAAATTGGGCTTTGAGGGTCAGTTTTAGCAACAGGGTTAGTGACATCGTTAGCACCAATTACAAATGCAACATCTGCGTTTGCAAAATCGTTATTTATCTCTTCTAGTTCAAAGACTTCATCGTAAGGCACATTTGCTTCAGCTAATAATACATTCATGTGTCCTGGCATTCTTCCAGCAACCGGGTGAATTGCATAGGAAACTTTAATGTCATTTTTCTTAAGGGTGTCGACCATTTCTCTTAGGGCGTGTTGAGCTTGAGCGACTGCCATTCCATAACCTGGAACAATTATAACTGATGATGCGTTTTTCATTAAAAATGCAGCATCCTCTGCATTACCATTTTTAACTGGTTTTTGCTCTTTACTTACAGAAGATGATGTTTGTTCTGTTGCTCCAAATCCGCCTAAGATTACATTAAAGAAAGAACGATTCATTCCCTTACACATTATATAAGACAAGATTGCACCTGATGAACCTACTAAAGCTCCTGTAATTATTAATGCAGTGTTTTCTAATGTAAAACCAATTCCTGCTGCCGCCCAACCAGAATAAGAGTTAAGCATAGATATTACTACTGGCATATCTGCACCTCCAATCGGAATGATCAATAAAAAACCAATTAAAAAGGAAACTGCTAACAAAATCCAAAATAAGCTTGAAGATTGAGTTGAGCATAAAAAGTAGATTACAACCACTATAGAAATTAATATTAATGCATTAAGTGGATGTTGACCCTTAAATGTTATTGGTGAACCAGACATTATTCCCTGAAGTTTTAAAAAAGCAATTATTGAACCTGAAAATGTGATCGCACCAACAGCTGCACCAATCGACATTTCAATTAAACTTCCAAGTTTAATGTCTCCTGGAGATCCAAGGCCAAAAACCTCTGGATTCATGAAAGCTGAAATTGCTACGAATACTGCCGCTAGACCTACGAGACTATGGAAGCCAGCAACAAGTTCTGGCATTGCTGTCATTGGTATTTTATAAGCTATGAACGCTCCAATTAATCCACCTATCAAAAGAAAAATCAAAACATAAACAAAGCCGCTTGAAAAATTTCCTATAGATAAAAATGTAACTGTTATTGCAATTATCATTCCTAAAATACCAAAAAAATTACCTTGTCTGGATGTTTCTGGAGAAGATAGTCCTCTTAGTGCTAAAATAAACAAAACACCTGAAATAAGGTAAAAAATTGCTGATAAATTTGCTGAAATCATTATTTATCTTTCTTCTTTTTTTTATACATCGCTAGCATTCTTTGGGTAACTAAAAACCCACCAAAAATATTTATTGCTGCCAAAGATATTGCCAAAAATCCAAAAATATTTGATATATTAAAAATACTTTCGTAATTTCCGGCTAGTCCAGCAATTATAGCTCCCACAATGATCACTGATGAAATGGCATTGGTTACAGACATTAGTGGTGTGTGCAAAGAAGGAGTGACGCTCCATACAACATAATATCCTATAAAAATTGTAAGGATAAAAATACTTAATCTGAATATGAAGGGATCTATTTCCATAGTTTTACTTAATTAATGTTTTTTTAATTATTTCGTCTTCCAAATTAATATTCATTTTTTTATTTTCTTTATCATATAAATTTAAAACAAAGTTAAATAGATTTTTAGCATACAAACTTGAAGCAGAGATTGGTAGTTTATTAAGAATATTTGTTTCACCCATTATTTTCACACCATTTTTTTCAACTATCTTGTCTACTTCAGAAAATGTTGTATTTCCGCCTTGAACAGCTGCCAAATCATAAATAACAGATCCAGCTTGCATATTAGAAATCATGTTTTCTTTAATTATTACTGGTGCTTTTTTTCCAGGTATTAAAGCAGTACAAATTATAATATCAATTTTTTTTAAAGTTTCACTTAAAAGCTCTTCTTGTTTTTTTTTGAAATCTTCTGAAGCTTCTTTTGCATATCCTCCTTCTGTTTCAAGATTTTCTGTGTCTTCTACTGTTAGAAATTTACCACCTAAACTTTCAACTTGTTCTTTAGATGCTATTCTAACATCGGTAGCAAAAACAATTGCACCCATTCTTTTTGCTGTCGCAATTGCTTGTAATCCAGCAACACCCGCACCAACAACTAAAACTTTTGCTGCTGGAACTGTTCCTGCTGCAGTCATCATCATTGGTATAGCTTTTTCAAAATTTGCAAACGACTCTATTACTGCTTTATAACCAGCAAGATTAGCTTGTGATGAAAGTATATCCATAGATTGTGCTCTTGTTATTCTTGGCAATAATTCTAAAGAAAAAATATTAATATTATTTTTGACAAGATTGTCTATTTTGTTCTTATTAATATAAGGATTAAAAATACCAACTAATGTCTGACTTTTTTTTAAAAAAATATTTTTATCTTCTGATAATAATCCTACTTGAACAATAATATCCGAACCATTTATAACTTCTTTTTCATCTTTATGAATCTTGACACCTAATGCTTTATATTCTTTATCCGTANATCCTAAGTGTTCACCGTAATTTTCAGATAAAAACACTTCAAAATCTAAAGAGATATATTTTTTTGCAATTTCTGGTGTAATTGCAATTCTTCTTTCAATTTTTTTATCTTCTGAAATTGAAGCGATTCTCATAATCAAATCTTATAGCAAGAATAATGCCATTAGAACTAAAACAGCTATAACCGCGACAGTTCCCCACAATACAAATTTGATAAATTTATTCCAAGTAACTTTATGGGCTTCATTATCCATAAAATTATTTCTGTCTTGCTTTAAACTTGGGATTTGTTTTATTTATTATGTAAACTCTTCCTCTTCTTCTAACCAATTTCGAGTTAAGGTCTCTTTTTTTTAACGATTTTAATGAGCTTTTAATTTTCATAATTTTTTTATTTAGCCGGCAATGTCCTACTCTTCCGTGCCTTAAGACAAAGTACCATCGGCGCTGAAGGGCTTGACTTCCGAGTTCGGAATGGGAT
>JGI20158J14315_10000738_pt1 | contig 24542 bp, 30 predicted proteins | sample COG_08_FD_14315 | JGI IMG/M metagenome (IMG submission 14315)
AAAAAAAAGCTAAATCAAAAAATAATATATTAGAAAAATTAGACTTATTTTTAAATGATAGATAATTTAAAATAATTATCATAAATAAAAGGAAGTATGCTGTTATTCTATGAAAAAATTGAATAATCGATGGGTTATAAAAAAAATCCAGACTTAAATAATCATTTATACCAACGTCACTTGGATAAAATTGTCCATTCATAGATGGCCATGAATTGTAAACTAAACCACCATCTAATCCTGATAAAAAAGCGCCAAGTATAATTTGTAAAATTATAATTAATAAAATAAAAGTAAGAAATTGATTTGGATATTTAATTCTATATTTATCAATCTTAAATATTTCTAAAATAAACCAAAAAATCAAACATAACAAAAATAATGCTAAACTTAAGTGAATAGATAGTCTAAAATGACTCACATCATTATTATCAGTCAATCCACTTGAAACCATAAACCAACCTATAAAACCCTGCAAGCAGACTAATAAAAAAATTATATAATATTTATTAGAATAAAAATTATTATTTTTGTATTTAAAACTTAAAAATAATAACGGTATTATAGAAAACAAACCAACAATTCTTGCTAATAATCTATGAGCATATTCCCAATAAAAAATTACTTTAAATTCATTTAGGGTCATATTAAAATTTATATTTTGATATTCAGGAATCTTTTTATATTCGGAAAAATAATAATTCCAATCAGCATTTGAAAAAGGTGGCAAAATTCCAGAAAATAATTCCCAAGAGGTTATCGACAAACCAGAATCAGTTAATCTAGTGAGTCCACCAACAGCAACCATGGTAATAATTAATAAAAATAATGTTATTAACCATAGCTTCAAATACTTTAAATAGTTATCTCTATTTACAAACATAGTTTATACTTATAATAATCATTTTATTAACCAATTACATAAATGTCGCCACTAAATAAAAAAAAATTAGATAAATTAAGATTAAAATTAGATACTCTTGATAACGACTTACTTAAATTGATTAAAAAAAGATCTAATTTAGTTAATGAAGTTTTAAAAGTAAAAATTTACAAAAAAGAAATAATTGACCAAAAAAGAATTAAATTTATTCTTAAAAAAATTAGAAAAAAATCACTTAAACTTTTAATTGATCCTAAGATAACTAATCGAATTTGGAAAAATATGATATGGGCTTTTATAGATTACGAAAATAGAAACTTTAGAAAAAAATAAACTATTTACTATGTGGAGGTAATTTTTTTTCCACAAACATTTCGTGTTTTCTTGTTGATGGATTATATTTTTTAGCAGACAATTTGACTTTGGCTTTTTCACCACCTGCAGGTTTTTTAACATAATAAAAAAAAGGACTATCAGGTTTTGACTCAGGAACCAATCTAACTTTAACATGTGTTTTTTTTGCCATTATTTTAAACTTTTAATTTTTTTTATTAAATTTGAAATTTTTATAAGTTTGTTTTTAATAAATTTCCCGTCAGTTATAGAATCATTTTCTAATTCGTCAAGTTTTAAAGATTTACCAGAATTTAAAACTTTTTTAACACCAATGATAGTCATACCCTTATTTTTTAAGAGATATTTTACTTTTTTTAAAATTTCAATTGTTTTATTATTATAATACCGCCTATTTCCATTTAATATTTTAGGTTTGATTTGTTTAAATTCACTTTCCCAATATCTTATTGTATGAGTGTTTAAAGTACCTTTTTTTTTATTTATTAAATTAAGTATTTTAGCCACTTCACCTATTGACTTATAGGCCTCATCACTTTTATTGATCATTCTTAGAATTTACAAAATTTTTGAATTCTTTAGAAGCTTTAAATATAACGACATTTCTATCTGAAATTATTTTTTCTTCTTTCGTTAATGGGTTTCTACCTATCCTGCTTTTTTTTTCACGAATAGAAAAAGTCCCAAATTTTGATAATTTAATTTTTTTTTCTTTTTTTAAACTATCTAGTATTATAAATAAAAAATCTTCTATTAAATTTTCAGAAATACTTTTAGAAAAACCTAATTGCATATAAACAGAGTTAACAAGATCTTTTTTTGTTAAATTAATTCTAGACATCAATTCATATTATTTCTAATTTTGTTTATTAAATCCCCAGTAACTGTTTTAGTGCAGACACTTAATGAGTTTGAAAAGCCAATATGATCAGTACCACCATGACTTTTTATTACGGGTGAGTCTAAACCAATAAAGATAGCGCCATTATAAAGTCTTGGATCTAATCTTTTTTTAAATTTATTTAAATTTGAAATATTTAATAAAGAGGAAATCTTTCCAATAAAATTTCCAGTTGTGGCTTTTTTAAGTTCATTTATTATGAAGCTAGCTGTTCCTTCAGCTGTCTTTAATGCTATATTACCTGTAAAGCCATCTGCAACTATAACATTGACATCTCCATTCATTAATTGATCACCTTCAATATAACCTTTAAATTCAAAATCTTGATTTTTTTTCTGTGAAAGTTTTTGATATGTTTCTTTAATCATTTCATTTCCTTTTATTTCTTCTGTACCAATATTGAGTAATGCAACTTTAGCATTATCATTCGGGTATAGGGATTTAAATAAAGATGATCCCATTATAGAAAAATCAATTAAATTTTTGGGATTACATTCTATATTCGCACCTAAATCTAAAACTACACTCATCCCAGTTTTGTTTGGCCATAAAGCTGAGAGTGCTGGTTTATCTATATTTTCAATCATCTTAAGGTTTATTTTCGAAATTACTAGAAGAGCTCCTGTGTTACCTGCTGATATTACAACATCAGATTTTTTATTTTTAACACTTTCTATAGCCAACCACATACTTGTTTTTTTTCCTCTTTTTGCTCCTTCCAATGGGCTGTCTGTGCCTTTTACAGTTTCGTTAGTATGTATTATTTCAAAACAATTTTTTGGTAATGACTGTTTTATATGACTTTCAATCTGTTCTTGATCACCAAAAATTTGATATAAAGAATTTTTATTCTTTCTATAATGGTGCAATATACCATCAATAACTTTTTTTGGGGATCCATCTCCACCCATTGCATCAACTGCAATTTTAACAACATTGTTCATTTTAAAATGATTAAGTTAATCCTTAGGGTCTAAAATTTGTTTGCCCCTGTACATGCCTGTCTTTAAATCTAAATGATGAGGAAGCCTATATTCTCCAGAATTTTTATCTTCTACAACATTTTTTGAGGAGAACTTCATTGTCTGAGCTCTTCTCATTCCAGTTCTAGACGGTGATTGTTTTCGTTTTGGTACGGCCATAATTAGGGTTTAACTACACCTTTTAAATAAAAATTTAAAGTATTATTTTCTAAATCTTGCTTATATTTATCAAAGTAATTAACTATAAAATTTACTTCAACACTATTATCTAGAAAAATAAGCAAAATTGACTTTTTTTTTTCAATATTTTGTTGATCCCAGTCGTGGATTTTATCTAACATACTATAAAAAAGGTTAATATAATCTTTCATTTTCTTGTTAATTGACTGGTCACCATAACCTACCTCTCTAATACTTAGCTCTAATTGTCTAAAAATATAGTCATAAATCTCTTGTAATAAATTCTTATTTTCTTCATTTTTAAAAATTTTAAGAAAAAATGCAAAATGTAATAAAAAAAATATCAATCTATCAGAGAAAGTGTCTTGATTATCAAAGTTTTTATATAACTCTTTATTTCTAGTTAAACTAATCAAATTATTGTAAATATTTATATAATTATTACTCATGAAAAAATTTTTTCTTATATTTATATTATTATTAATATCGAATTGTACACTAAATAAAGTTGTAAAACATCATGGAGTTAACTTCTTAGAAAAGAAAAATGAAAAACTAGAAGTTTTAATATCAAACAAAAATGATATAATTTCACTATTAGGACCTGTAGCTGTAAAAAGTACATTTGATAATGATGTATGGATTTATATCGAACGAAAAACTACAGCAAGTCAAATTAAAACTCTAGGTAGAAAAAAAATATTAACCAATAATGTTTTGATTTTAGAAATTAACAGTCAAGGTATGTTGATTAAAAAAGATTTTTTAGACCTTACAAAAATGAATAAGTTAAAAATATCAAAATCCTCAACTGCTGTTATTAATAACAAAAACACTTTCATATCAACTGTATTAACAAGTCTAAGACAAAAAATTAACGATCCTTTAGGTAAAAGAAAAGCTAAATAAATTTTTAAATCAAATCTATTAAGATGCAATAACTGCCAATAGCAATAAAGCTACAATGTTCGTAATCTTAATCATTGGATTTACTGCAGGTCCTGCTGTATCTTTATATGGGTCTCCAACAGTGTCTCCAGTTACAGCTGCTTTATGAGCTTCGGAACCTTTTCCACCATGATTACCATCTTCAATAAATTTTTTTGCATTATCCCAAGCCCCACCTCCAGCAGTCATAGATACAGCTACAAACAACCCAGTAATAATTACACCAAGAAGCATAGCTCCAACAGCTGATAATGCAGCTTCTTGACCGCCTATTGAAAGAATTATAAAATATAAAACGATTGGAGATAAAACTGGTAATAAAGAAGGTATAATCATTTCCCTTATTGCTGCTACTGTTAACAAGTCAACAAGTTTAGCATAATCAGGTTTTTGTTTACGTTTCATAATTCCTGGAAATTTTTTAAATTGTCTCCTAACTTCTACAACTACAGCACCACCAGCTCTTCCAACAGCTTGCATACCCATAGATCCAAATAAATATGGAAGCATTCCACCAATCAACAAACCAACAACAACATAAGGGTTGGATAAATCGAATGTAACTTCAATGTCATACAATTTTGAACCTTCTATCTTAGCAAAATGCTTAATATCTTCAACGTAGGCAGCAAACAAAACTAATGCTCCTAAACCAGCAGAACCAATTGCATAGCCTTTAGTAACTGCTTTAGTTGTATTACCTACAGCATCCAACGCGTCAGTAGTTTTTCTAACACTATTAGATAATTTAGACATTTCAGCGATACCACCAGCATTATCTGTTACAGGACCATAAGCATCAAGTGCAACTACCATTCCCGCTAATGCCAGCATAGTAGTAACAGCTATTGCTATTCCATAAAGACCTGCGATAGAGTTAGTAGCTAAAATTCCAGCTACAATAATTAAAGCAGGTATGGCTGTAGCCTCCATAGATACAGCTAAACCTTGAATAACATTTGTCCCATGTCCAGTTGTAGATGATTTAGCGATGCTTTTCACTGGTCTATATTTTGTTCCAGTATAGTATTCAGTAATCCAGATTAACAAACCAGTTATAACTAAACCAATAATTCCACAATGATATAAGTTCATACCATTAAAAGTTTTTCCATTAACAGTATATTCTTTTGTAAAACCAATTACATATTCTGTAACTGGGTATAAAATTGCTAATGAAGCAACTGCAGATACAATAAATCCTTTGTATAATGCATTCATAACGTTTTTACTTTTACCAAGTTTAACAAAAAAAGTTCCTAATATAGATGTTAAGATACATGCCCCACCAATTGTTAAAGGGTAAATCATCATGTTCAAATCACCAACAAAAAATATAGAAGATAAAACCATTGTTGCAACAATGGTTACGGCATATGTTTCAAACAAGTCAGCAGCCATACCTGCACAATCACCAACATTGTCTCCAACATTGTCAGCAATTACAGCTGGATTTCTAGGATCGTCCTCAGGAATTCCTGCTTCAACTTTACCAACTAAGTCTGCACCTACATCAGCGCCTTTTGTAAAAATTCCACCACCTAATCTAGCAAATATAGAAATAAGAGAAGCTCCAAAACCAAGAGCAACCAATGCATTAACTATTTCTCTTTCAGTAATATCAAATTTTAATAAAAAGTAATAATAAACAGCTATTGATAACAGAGCTAAGCCAGCAACAAGCATTCCAGTTACCGCTCCTGATTTAAATGCCACAGAAAGTCCACTTGCTAAACCTTTTCTAGATGCTTCTGCAGTTCTAACATTTGCTTCAACTGAAACTAGCATGCCAACATAGCCAGCTATACCTGATAATACTGCCCCTATTAAATAACCTAAAGCAACTAAAGGACTAAATACAAAACCAATAACAATTAAAACAACAACACCAACCACAGCTATTGTTTTGTATTGTCTTGCTAAATATGCCTTGGCACCTATTTGAATTGCAGAAGCAATTTCTTGCATTTTAGAGTTTCCAGCACTTGAGTTAAGAATGTTTTTACCTGTAAAAAAACCGTAAACTATTGAAAGAAATCCTGCAGCTATTGTATAAAGTAAAATTGTTTCTACTGATGTGTTCATAATTCCTTTTTGGTTGTTTAGTTATTAAATTTTTTTGTTATAAAGTCCGGACAATACAAAAAAAGCTATAAAAGGCAATATTTAACTTTTAAAATTTATGTAAATAACCTTTATTTTTAGGGGTAATTTCTATGTTATTCTGATCAATAATTATAGATTTTAATGAATTGTTTTGAATTGATCCAATTTTAGTAATTTTGACGCCAATCCTACCTGAAATCTTCTTAATGATTCCTCTTTTTGACTTAGGAGCTGTAAAAAGAATTTGGTAGTCATCTCCTCTGGAAATAACGTTAATTTTAGAGAACTTTTTAAGTTTCAATATTTTATTTAGATTTTTTGAAATTGGAATATTTTTCAAACTAAGTTTGTATGATAATTTTTGATTATTAATCAACTTCTCAAGGTCTGTTAAAAGACCATCCGAAATATCAATTGAAGAATTGGCAAATTTTTTTAAATGATCGACTAATTGTAACTTAATATTTGGCATAAAATATTGGTTAGTAAAATATTTACTTAAAAATTTATTAAGTTTAACTTTTTTCTGTAAAACCAATAAACCTAAAAAACTATCACCTAGATTTCCAGAAACATAAATATCATCATAAATCTTTACTCTATTTCGATAGATAATATTATTAGAAAATCCAATTGATGTGATTGTAAAACTTAATTTTTTTGAAAATACAGTATCTCCACCCCCTAACAATATATCAAATTTATTTTGTTCTTTTTTTAGAGATTTGCTTATTTTTGATAGATTTATTTTAGAAAAACTTTTTTTATTACCTGACGCAGAAATAAAATAATACTTAGGATGAACTCCTTTACAAATAAGATCTGAGATTGATGATCTAATTATCTTTTTTATAACAAGTTCAGGTTTTTTAAAATCTATAAAATGATTACCTTCTGTATATGTATCGACAGATACAACTAAATTATTTTTTTTATCAAAAAAAACGTCATCATTTAAATTTAAAGAACTTTTTGATTTTTTGGAAAGTCTTTGAAAAAAATTTTTAATTAATTCAAACTCATTCATTTATAATTCTTATTTTTTTAGCAACTTTATCTAATATTGCATTTAAATATTTTGTTTGAGAATCTTCTAAAAAAAAATTGGATGCATCTAAATATTCTTTAATAATAATTTTTGTTGAAATTTTAGGTTTGTATAAAAATTCAAATATTGCAGATTTTACTATTATTTGAAAAACTTTATCTAAATTAGTAAATTGTAAATCCTCACTTAAATGATTTTTAACTTCTTCTTTAATAACTTCATCTCTTTCAATTGTACCTAAAACAACATCTTTAATAAATTTTTTAAATCTATGTTTTTTAAAAATTAAGTCTTTATCTTCATTAAAAAAATTACCATATAATTTTTGTATGATTATTACTCTTGGACTTTGGTTGGGGTTATATAGAGTTCTCATTACTTTTGAGCCAATACTGACAAAACAGCTAGAGCAGCTTCTCTACCTTTTTTCTTTCTAGCGATAGCTTGACGCATATTTAAACACGTAATAATTCCGTTACCAATAGGTTTTTTGCTATTTACAGATAGTCTCATTATAGCATCAGTTGATGCATGTGAAATAAAATCAAAATGTGGTGTTTGACCTTTAATTACGCAACCAAGAGCTAAAAAAGCATCATACTTTTTAATATTTTTTGATATTGTTACAGGTATTTCAAAAACACCAGGAACATTAATTACTTTAATTAAAGAAAGTTTTGGAAATGAATCTGTTGCGCTACGAAGTAAACCTTTAGAAATATCTTTATAATAATCCGCAAGTACAATTAGATATTTTTTTTTCATTAAATTATTTCTTGTTTAACAATCTTTATATCATAACCTTCTAAACCAATAACTTTTTTAGGAGATTTTGTAATTAATATCATATTTTTAATCTTTAAATCTTTGATTATTTGAGCCCCAATACCATAATTTCTAATAAGTTTATCATTACCCTTTTTATAAAAATCTTTGTTCTTATAGTCTTTTAATGTCTGCGAAACGGACTTTAAATTTGTATCTTTTATGAATACCAAAACACAATTAGTAAAATTTCTGAAATAGTTCAAAGTTTTATTAAATGAATTAGGTAATTGTTGGTTAATAATATAATTTTGTACTACATTAGAAGAAATAACTCTAACTCTAGGTGTAATATTTTTTTTGGTATTACCTTTTACTAAAGCAAAATGCTCAGAACCATCTAAAAGATTTTCATATATTCTAATCTTATATTTCTGATTTTTGACTTTAATATCTGATTGTTTCTTTAACTTAATTAATTTTTCTTTTTTAAGGCGATAAGCTATGAGATCTTCTATTTTTCCAATTTTTAATTTATGTTTTTTTGCAAAATCACTCAAATCTTGTCCTTTAGCCATTGTCCCATCTTCGTTCATTATTTCACAAATAACTGCTGAGTTATTTTTTTTAGCTAGTTTAGAAATATCAACAGATGCTTCTGTATGGCCTGCTCTAACAAGAACTCCACCATCTTTTGCAATAATAGGAAAAACATGCCCTGGTGATACTATTTCTTTTTTATTTACATTTTTTTTAGAAGCAATCTTAATAGTTTTGGCTCTATCTTTTGCAGATATTCCTGTTGTAATTCCTTTTTTTGCTTCGATTGAAATTGTAAATGCAGTTTTATTTCTTGATTGATTTATAGGCGACATTAAGGACAAATTTAGTCTTTTTGCTTGAATTCTGTCCATAGCTAAACATATTAATCCACGTCCATATTTGGCCATGAAATTAATATTTTTAGCATTAGAATCTGAAGTAGAAATTATTAAATCACCTTCATTTTCTCTTTTCTCATCATCAACCAGAATAAACATACCACCTTTTTTAGCGATACTTATTATATTTTCTATTGATGTAAAATTATTTTTTCTCATTAAAATAATTTTTAACGTATTTAGACAAGATATCTATCTCTATATTGACTAGTTGGGTTTTTGTTAAATTAGATAAATTTGTTAATTTAAATGTATGAGGTATAACCCAAATCTGAAAACCTTTTTTTGTTACTTTAGATATTGTTAATGAGATGCCATTCACACAAATTGATGCTTTTTCAATTAAATTTATTCTTTCTTTTTTAGGTATCTGAAATTCAAATAGATACGATTTGTCAATTTTCTTTAGAACTAAAATTTTACCAACAGTATCTACATGTCCTTGACAAATGTGACCGGAAATTTTGTGACCATATTTCAAGGGCAATTCAAGATTAATTTTATCTTTTAACTTTAAAGATCTAAATTTTGATCTTTTAAGAGTTTCGTTCGAAAGATAAAATTCAGCTATTTTTTTCTTTATACTAATTAATGTTAGACAAACACCATCACAAGAAATCGATACACCAAGATTTTTGTTGTTTAACTTTAAATCAGATTTTATAAAAATATTTATACCTTTTGGTCTTTTGATAATTTTTTTCACAATTCCTTGGTTAAATATTATTCCATTAAACATATTATTTCTTATAGAGTGTGATTAAGTCTTTTCCAAACATTGTATTAATTTTTGTTATCTTTCTATAATTTTGTGACACATATTTAAAGCCATTAAAATCTTTGTAAGTTACTAATTTTGACAAATTCTTTTGACTTTTAAATATGTAAAATTGATTAAATAATTTATTTTTTAAAATATCTTTTGATAAATCATTACCGCCTTCAACTAATAAATTTCTACATCCTAAATTATAAAGTTTTTTGAGGATTAACTTGAAATCAAAAAATCGGTTTTTAATTAAATTTGATTTTATTATTTTGATGCCTTTTTTTTTGAATATTGATATTTGTTTTTTGTTAGCATTTTTATAAAATATTATTGTATTACTTTTATTACTTGTTTTAAAAATATAAGAAGAAATTTTTGTTTTTAAATAATTGTCTAAAATTATTCTCTTTGGAGAAAATTTACTTAGCCCTCTAAGTCTACAGTTAAGTTTAGGATTATCTTTGTTTAAAGTTTTATAAGAAATTAACAAAGAGTCATTTTTATATCTTAGAAAATGTGTCAGTTTATCTGAATGAATGTCTGTAATTCTTTTAATTCCTTTATTATAAATTAAATTATTTTTTGAAATTGCAATTTTACCAGTTACATAAGGTATTTTATTTTTTCTATTAAAAAAATATGGATCATAAAATTTAATAATTTCTTTTTTAAGTAATCCTTTTTTAATATTAATCTTTTTAGACTTCAATATTTTAAAACTTTTTCCTTTAACTTTATTATCAATATCTTCTATTGAATAAATAACTTTACTAATTTTACTTTTAATTATTTCTTTAGTACAAGGAGGTGTTTTTCCATAATGACAACATGGTTCGAGTGAAATATACATTGTAGAACCCTCCAAATTATCACTTGAATTTGTGATTGCGTTATATTCTGCGTGTGGTCTGCCAAGATAGCCAGTTTGACCAATAGAAACAATCTTATCATTTTTTATAATTACACAGCCAACTGAAGGATTTTCACCTGTTAAACCATGACGTGCTCTTGCTAAATTTAAAGCAAGACGCATGTATATTTTATCTTTTTTAGTAAATTTATTTTTTTTTGTAGACATCTAGTTTGTCCACGAATTGTACAAAATCTTTTTCTTCTCTAAAATTTCTGTAAACTGATGCGAACCTTACATAGGCAACAGGATCGAGTTCTTTTAAACCCTCCATTACCATTGTGCCAATTGTATTAGTTGAAATTTCACTTTGTCCAAGCTCTTCTAAAGCTCTAGAAATCTTACTTATAAATTTTTCAACTGTTTCTGTATCGACCGGTCTTTTTTTTAAAGCTATATATATGGATTTTGACAGCTTATCTCTATCAAATGATGATTTTCTACCATTTTTTTTAACAACCATTAGTTCTCTTATTTGAATTCTTTCAAATGTAGTAAATCTTTCACCACAAACACACAATCTTCTTCTTCTAATAGCAGTACCATCTTCTGTTGGACGTGAGTCTACAACTGATGTATCACCTTTTTTTTCACATGGACAAATCATTTATTTCAAGTTTTTATATATTGGAAAAGAAGATGTAAGATTTATAACTTCATTTTTAACTTCATTTTCAATTTTACTATTATCATTAGGATTTTCTGACAAACCCTTAACTACTTTAGTTATTAGATCTCCTACTTTTTTAAATTCATTTAAACTAAATCCTCTTGTAGTAGCCGCTTGTGTTCCTAGTCTTATACCAGAAGTAATCATTGGTTTTTCAGAATCAAAAGGAATACCATTTTTATTGCAAGTTATGTTGGCTCTACAAAGACTTTCAGCTGCTGCATTACCCTTGACATCAAAAGGTCTTAGATCAACTAACATTAGATGGGTATCTGTACCACCTGAATAAATTTTAAATCCATTGTTTTTAAGTGTCTCTGAGAGAATTTTAGCATTTGCTAAAACAGATTTTATATATACTTTAAAATCAGGTTTTAATGCTTCTAAAAATCCAGCAGCTTTTGCTGCAATAACATGCATTAGAGGTCCACCTTGATAACCAGGAAATACTGCGGTATTAAACTTTTTTGCCAGGTCCTCATCATTTGTTAAGATAATTCCACCCCTCGCGCTTCTAAAAACTTTATGAGTTGTAGAGGTAACTACATGAGCGTATTCACATGGGTTAGGATAACCTTTACCAGCAACTAAACCAGAGAAATGAGCCATGTCAACCATAAGATATGCTCCTACTTTATCAGCAATATTTCTAAATTTTTTAAAGTCAATCACTCTAGAGTATGCACTTCCTCCACAAATTATTAGTTTGGGTTTATGTTTTAATGCTAATTTCTCAACATTTTCGTAATCAATAAGTTCTGATTCTTTATCGACGTCGTATCCTATTGGATTAAACCATTTGCCAGACATTGAAATTTTTAGACCATGAGTAATATGTCCACCTGAATTCAAGCTCATTCCCATAAATGTATCACCAGGGTTTAATAGTGCCAAAAATACAGCCCCGTTTGCTTGAGCTCCTGAGTGTGGTTGAGCATTTGCAAATTTGCAATTAAATAATTTTTTAAGTCTTTCTATAGCTAAATTTTCAGCAACATCGACATGTTCACATCCATTGTAATATCTTTTTCCAGAATAACCTTCGGCATACTTGTTGGTTAATACAGAACCTTGAGCCTCTAATACTGCTTGTGAGACTATATTTTCAGAAGCAATTAATTCAATATGTTGTTGTTGCCTTTTTAATTCATCACTAATTGCTTTATGTAATTCAGGATCAGCTTTGGATAAGCTGTCTTCAAAAAAACTTTTATATTGGTCGTTTAAATAATTTTTTTCTCTAGACATAATTAAATTTTCTTTATTCTTTTTTTGTGTCTACCACCTTCAAATTTAGTACTTAAAAAAATGCTTACACATTTTAAAGCTATTTTTTTTGATAATAGTCTTGACCCTAATGTAATGATATTTGCATCGTTATGCAATCTTGATAATTTGGTGGATTTTAAATTAAAACATTGAGCTGCACGTATATTTTTGTGCTTATTTGCAGCCATATTCATGCCCATACCTGAACCACAAATTAGTATACCTACATTATTCTTATTTGTTTTAACTTTATTTGCAACTTTATGAGCATAATCAGGATAATCAACTCTATCTCTATTAAAAGGACCCAAATCTATATATAAAATCTTTTTTTTATCTAAATGAAGTTTTATAGATTCCTTAAATTTATAACCAGCATGATCTGATGATAAAAATATTTTTTTCAAATTAATTAAACTTATGATCTAAAACACAAGCAACTAAATGGATTCTATTTTCTTCTCCCCCATTAAAGGCATTGTGATATTTTATGTTATTAGTTATCCAAACAGACCCATCTGCTGGTAAATGTTTTGCAACATTATCAACTACCATTATAGAACCAGGGTTAGTGATTATAGGTATGTGAAGTCTAGGTTCTGGATCTCTATGCCAACTTAAAGTTGATCTAGGCTGTTTTAATAAAATTCTTACTCTTCCTAATTTATATTTTGAAGAAAGCACATCAAACACTTCTTTAAAATAAGTATTTTTATAATCCTCTATAAATTCTGAATAAGCTGCTTCATCAATTTTTATATCTCTAAGAACTTCTTTTCCAGTTGAGTCTGGCTTAGTCCAAAAAACTCCTCTTGCTTTATGACCTTTGATGGAGTCTGGATCTCCAGGTATTTGTGTTAATGAAATAGCACCAAAATTTGAAATTCCTTCAGGACCATCAAAATTTTTAATCTTTAATATTTCGTGGTACGCTTTTTGGAGCTCATTAATATCAAACTTAATATCTTGTTTTTGAAAATCGCTAAAATCTAACATCATATAATTTGTTTATTACCCTTTTTAAGATATATTTGTATAATACATTTGTCGCATTTTATAAACAGATTAAAAAGAATGATAACAGGAAATTACCCAAATTTGAGACTTAGACGCAGTCGAAAGAATGATTGGTCTAGAAGGCTAATTCAAGAAAATAGCTTATCTTCAAGTGACTTTATACTGCCTATTTTTTTAATTGATGGGAAAAATACGAAGCAATCAATTATAACCATGCCTGATGTATATAGATACACTATAGATAAACTTGGTGTGATTGTAGATAAAGCAATTAAAAGTAAAATACCTATGGTTGCATTATTTCCATATATAAAGAAAAACATAAAAAATAACCATGGAACTGAAGCGTTAAATGAAGACAATCTAGTTTGTAGAGCAATTCAGTATATTAAAAAAAGATATAAAAATGAAATAGGAATTATGTGTGATGTGGCATTGGACCCATATACATCCCATGGACATGATGGATTGTTAAAATCTGGTTATGTTTTAAATGATGAAACTGTTAAAATTCTAATCAATCAATCATTACTACAAGCTCAAATGGGATGTGATGTGCTAGCACCTTCAGACATGATGGATGGTAGAATTGGAAAAATTAGAAAAGCTCTAGATAAAGAGAACTACCAAATGGTACAAATACTTTCTTATGCTGTTAAGTATGCATCAAGTTTTTATGGACCATTTAGAGATGCTGTTGGATCAAAAGGTTTGCTTAAAGGAGATAAAAAAAANTATCAAATGGACTTTAGAAACAGTCATGAAGCGTTAAGAGAAGTATCACTAGACATTAAAGAAGGTGCAGATATGGTTATGGTAAAACCTGGTATGCCTTACTTGGATATAATTAAATTGGTTAAAGATAATTTTAAAATACCTATTTTAGCGTATCAGGTATCTGGAGAATATAGTTTGTTAAGTAATAGTATAAAAAAAAACTTAATAGACGAAAAATCTATTTTAGAAAGTTTAATTTCATTTAAAAGAGCTGGAGCAAATGCAATAGTAAGCTACTATGCTGATAGACTAAATAACATAATAAAATAAATTATTTTAATAAATTGACAAAATATAAACGAGAACTTGGAAGATTTATGTTGTTCGGTTTTAAGATACTTTTTTCCAAATAATCACTAACTAATTTTAAACCTTTTAATAAATCATTTAAATCAGTTTCATTTTCGGTGTCTTCAATCAAAAAATTAGGTACAATTTTTTTTTCTTTTGAAGATTTTACAAAATATTTTGTGTGTTCATTAACAATTTCTTTTTCAACCATTTTTTTTAATTCAAGATCATAACCGAGTAATTTGACAAGTTCTAGTTCCCAAAAAATATATTCTTTTATCCAGTGTTTAGATTTTAAAATTACAAAAAAACTATTAATTAAATTAAAAATATCTATATTTGATTGAGCTTCAGCAGTTAATAATTTAATTAAGTTCATGGCTGACGAAATACACGACAATTTTTTACTATTATCAAAATATAAAGGAGTAAAAGGTTTTAATATCTCTATTTTGAAATATCCGATTCTAGTAGAATTTTTAGTATGATAGTTTACATAAACTTTATTACCAATTTGTAGATAGTTTTTAATCTTTTTAGAAGTACCACCAAAGATAATACCTGAAATCTTTCCGTGGTTTTCTGTAAAAACTTCTGCAATTATGGAATTTTCACTATAACGATTTTTGGAAATTAAATATCCTGTATCATCCCAATTCATTTTTTAAGTACACTTTCTAAACAAATAGTTGCAGCATTTTGTTCAGCATCTTTTTTTGAACTTCCTTTACCTGTAAAAAATTTAGTATTTTTTAATTTTACAGCTATTTTAAATAAAGGTTTATGTCTAGGTCCTGTATTTGAGATTAATTTGTAAACCGGGAGTGTTTTGAAAATTTTTAATGAATGTTCTTGAAGTTTAGTCTTAGCATCAATTTGGGTAATAACACTCGCTGATATATGCTCACTCCATAAATTTAGAATAAATTTTTCAGTAAAAACCAGATCTTTATCTAAATATATAGCCCCTATTAAAGCTTCTAAACTATCAGCTATTACCTTGTCCTCAATAATAATCTTTTTATTTTTAGGATTAAAAATTAAAATATATTTCTCTAATTCAATTTTTTTTGCAATTTCTAAACATTTTTTTTTATTTACTAATGATGCAAATTTTTTATCAAGTATCCCCTCTCTTTCTTCGGGATAAATTTCTAATAATTTTTTGGCAATAATCAAACCTAAAACTCTATCACCTAAAAATTCAATTTTTTCATTGTTATTTTTAAAGTCATAACTCTTATGTGTTAAACTTTTTAACAATATTTTTTGGTCTGAAAATTTTAGTTTTAGCTTTTTTTCTAAACTTGTTAGGTTAATTTTCATTAAATTATTCTTTTAAAAAATCTATCAAATCTTATAGTTTTGTGCCAATTCCAAAATGAAAAAATGCTTCCGATTCTAAAATCAGATGAAAAAAAAATAAACTCAGCTTTGCCTACTAGGTTATCTTGATGGACATAACCTACACTAGTTAAATATCTGCTATCTTTAGAGCAATCTCTATTATCACCGAGAAAAAAATAATGTTTTTTTGGTATCTTAAATTTATCTGAATTTTGGAAACTATAATCTTTTAAATATACAGTTTTATGAATTTTTCCATTAGGAAGTTTTTCATCAAATGTATTAACATCGATTTTTTTTCCACAATAAATAATATCAGATTTAGAAATTCTAGATTTTAAAACTTGGTTACTATTAATATAAAGATCACCATCAATAAATTGAATTTCGTCTCCAGGTAAACCAATTAGTCTTTTAATATAATCTGTTCTATTATCAGCTGGTGTTTTAAAAACTATAACATCTCCTATTTTTGGTAACTTAGAAAATATCCTACCTTTAAATAATGGGGGGCTAAATGGAAATGAGTGTTTACTGTAACCATATGAATATTTTGTTACAAATAGTCTATCACCAATCAATAAATTGGGCTCCATAGAAGATGATGGAATATAAAAAGGTTGCAAAAATAACGATCTAATTATTACAGCAATAACTAGTGCATAAAATATTGTTTTTAAATTTTCTAGTAATAAATTTTTATTTATTTTCATTTTTTTGTAAAACTACATAAGCTATAGAATATTTTTTTTCATCAGAGATAGATAGAAAGAAATTAAATCTAGATGTATTAAATTGTTTTTTTATTAATTGTTTAATTTTATTGTTGATAATAAATGATGGTTTGCCTAGTTTATTATTTGTTATTGATACATCTTTGAAGTTAAGACCATCTCTAAAACCTGTTCCTAAAGACTTAGAAAAAGCTTCTTTCGCTGCATATCTTTTTGAATAATGCAAAGTTTTGTCATTAATTTTTTTAGCTTGTAATATTTCTGATGAAGTGAAAATTCTTTTAATAAATCTACTATCTTTAAGTAATTTTTTAATTCTAGAATTATCAATTATATCAACACCTACACCTAAAATTTTCATAATTATTTACTAGATATTACTTTAAATCTTTTAATGATTTTTTTTAAGCCGTAAAATATAGACTCTCCAATAATAAAGTGACCAATATTAAATTCTTTAATTTCTTTAATTCTATTCAAAATTTTTGTTGATTTATAATCTAGGCCATGTCCAGCATGTACTTCTAAGTCAATTTTATTAGCCAATTTACAACATTTTCTAATTTTCTTAAATTCATTTGTATAAGATTTTTTTTGTTTTATTAAATCTGAAATTTTTCCAGTGTGTAATTCAATGCAGTCGGCATTTAATTCTTTAGCAATTTTAACATCTTTTAAATTAGGATTTATAAAAAGACTTGTTCTAATTTTTTTATTTTGAAACCGTATGATAAAGTTTTTAATTTTATTCTTATTTTTAATTAAATCTAAACCACCCTCTGTTGTAACCTCTTTTCTGTTTTCTGGAACTAAACAAATAAAATCTGGTTTATATTTTAAAGCTATTTTTATGATATCTTTATTTAATGAAGTTTCTAAATTAACGGGAATCTTTTTATTTTTACATATTTTAAAAACATCAATATCTTTGATATGTCTTCTATCTTCTCTTAAATGTATCGTCACTGAGTCAGCACCACACTGCATAACATATTTTGCAGCAATTGATGGGTCTGGGTGAAAAGATCCTCTAGCGTTTCTAATTGTAGCTATATGATCAATATTTATACCAAGTCGTTTCATTTTATAAATCTACTTCCTGGCACTGTAATAGGTGTAGATTTTAAATAATCAGGTAGATTGTTCTTTTTAAAAGTTGGAACATCTATTTTCATATGCGATATAATCACTTTTTTAATTTTTAAGTTTTTCTTGGTTGATCTATCAATGATTGATGCAAAGCCAACCAATTTAGCTTTTGCTTTTTTAATTAATTTTACACATTCAATACTTGATTTCCCGGTCGTTATTACATCTTCCATAATTAAAACCTTTGAACCTTTTCTTATATTAAATCCACGTCTTAATCTAAATTTACCATTTATTCTTTCACAAAATATTGTTTCTTTTTTCAATAATTTTCCAATTTCATAACCAATAATAACTCCGCCCATTGCTGGTGCTAGTATTAGATCAATTGATTTAAATTTTTTTTTAATTTTTTTTGCTAAAGATATACAAATTTCATCTGCTAAATGCGGAAAACTTAGTAATTTTGCACACTGAACATATCTTGATGAATGTAAACCTGAAGAAAGCACAAAATGTCCTTCTAATAATGCATTAGTTTTTTTTAAAATATTTAATGATTTTTTGTGTGAAAGCATTCCTTTTTTCCTCATGTCTTATGATTTTAAACTTAATATCTTTTTGTTTTAACTCACTAATGAAATTTGTAAAGTTTTTCAAATCTCTAATAATCAAATTAAATCTAAAATTAATATATTCACTGGTTTTTTCTTTCATTTCTACATTTGATATATTTAGTTTATGTATACCTAATGATGTTGTCACTTCACCCAGTTTACCAGGCTTATCTGGTAAGGAAATCCATAAAGTAGTATTATATTTTTTAATTCTTTCTTCTTTTTGTTCACCTTTTGAATGCCAATAACGCCTAATAGCAGCTCTTGCTTTTCCTGTTTTGGTAATTGGTATCCAGTGAAGTGAGGGTGATTTATTTTTTGATGTCAAAATTTCAACTACATCTCCATTATGAAGAATATTTTGTAATTCGGAATCATTGCCGTTAATTTTACATCCAATCGCATTGTCTCCAATTTTAGTATGCACAGCATAAGCAAAATCTATTGGCGTTGCTTCTTTTGGTAATTTAATAACTGAACCCTTTGGAGTAAAACAAAAAACATTTTCTTGGAACATTTGTAATTTTGTATACTCAAATGAATGTTCAGGATTTTCATTTTTGTCTATAATCTCTACTAAATCTGCTAACCAATCATATTCTTTCCATGTTAATGAATTAAATTTTTCAGATGATTTATATTTCCAGTGAGACGCAATACCTCTTTCAGCAAATTCATGCATAGACATTGTTCTAATTTGTATTTCTATAGGTCTTCTATTAGGTCCTATAACCGCTGTATGTAAAGACTGATAGTTGTTAATTTTAGGTGAGGAAATATAATCCTTGAATCTTCCTGGTATACAATTCCATTGTTTGTGAAAAATACCTAACGCCTTATAACAATCATCAGTATTTTTAAGAATGACTCTAAATCCTATAATATCTGATATTTGTTCTAATGATATTCTTTTTTTTTGAACTTTACGCCAAATAGAAAAAGGTGTTTTTTCTCTACCAATAATATCAGCCTTAATTTTGTGATCGTTTAATAATTCACTGAATTGCAATGATATAGAATTAAATGTATCAACTTTATCTTCTTTTATTTCATCTAATCTTTTTTTGATAAGTCTTCTGGCTTGATCGTTTAAAACTTTAAAAGATAAATCTTCTAATTCATCTCTAATGCCATGCATACCCATTCTGTCTGCTAATGGTGCGTAGATTTCCATCGTTTCCTTTGCGATGCGTTCTCTTCTTTCATTGTTATTAATAGCATCAATGGTTCTCATATTATGAAGTCGGTCTGCGATCTTAACAAGTAAAACTCTAATGTCTTTTGAAGTAGCTAAAATTAATTTTCTAAAGTTTTCTGCTTTTGAATTAGATATAGCTTGATTTTCAAAAACAGAGATTTTAGTAACACCGTCTACTAAATCAGCAATTTCTTTACCAAATTCATTTTTAATATTTTCATATGTTGCATGCGTGTCTTCGATTGTGTCATGTAATAAACCAGTTGCTATAGTAGCGCTATCAAGTTTTAAATCAGTCAATATATTAGCAACTGCAATTGGATGATTTGAGTACGGATCTCCAGAGTCTCTTTTTTGATCCTTATGAGCTTTAATAGCAAAATTAAAAGCTTTATTTAATTTTTCTGGATTTAAAAAACTATTATATGATTTTATTTTATTAATTAATTCTTCAGAATTAAGCATGATTAATTATAGCATTAAATCATATTGGTTTAATAGATCTTAAGTCATTTATTGATAAAGAGCTTACTAAATTAACAATTTTTTTCTTAGATTTTGGGTGTTTCCAAGATTTATTGATATTAAAAAGTGGCAAAAGAACAAAATTTCTTTTAGATATCCTTGGATGAGGTAAAGTTAAGTAATCATTATTAACATTTAATATAATTTGTTTATAATCAATAATATCAATGTCACAAGGTCTTGGAGTATTTTTTAAAGATTTTTTTCTTCCTAGCTTTTTTTCAATTAACTTACAAATTTTTAATAAATTTAAGGGATTTAAATTTGTTCTGACTTCAATTATAATGTTAATAAACATTGGATTGGATTTATCTGGCCAAGACTCTGTTTCGAAATAGCTTGAACATTTTATAATTTCTATCTTATTAAATAAAAGTTCAAACTTTGTCTTTTCTATATTATGTTTTTTATTACCTAAGTTTGATCCTATGGCTAAATAGATCAATTTAACTTGATTTTCTAATAAATCTTGATTTATCACGATTCCAATCTCTATCTTTTTTTGTGGCTCTTTTATCAAATTGCTTTTTTCCCTTTGCGACAGCAATTTCAATTTTTGCCTTACCTTTTTTAAAATACATCTTTGTAGGGACTAATGTAAAACCATCTCTTTGCATTTTGCCAATTAATTTATTTATTTCTCTCTTATTTAATAAAAGTTTTCTTTCATCCATAGGATTGTGATTTGAATAACTTGCCTGTTTGTAGGAAGCAATATGAGAATTAATCAAAACAATTTCACCTTCTTTTTCTACTGCATATGAATCGGCAATGTTAACCTTGCCTTCTCTAATGGATTTAATTTCTGAACCCTTGAGCACTATACCGGCCTCTATAAGATCTTCAAAAAAATAGTTGAAACTTGCTTTTCTATTTAAACAAATAATTTTTAAACCAGAGTTGGTTTTTTTTTTCATTAAAGTAAATTTGAGGATACTAAAGCTTTTTTAATAATAATTTTTGTTGGTTCAGTAACTTTAACAAGTGGTAACCTTACCTCATCTTCACATAAACCTAAAAGTTTAGCTGCATATTTAACTGGGCTTGGATTACTTTCAATAAACATGGCATGATGAATTGGTTGTAAAATTTTATCCAATCGAATTGATTCTTTTTTAGCATTATTATCATTTTCAATTTTAGAAAAATTTTGAAAATCTGAACAAAGTTTTGGTGCTATGTTTGCTGTAACACTAATTGCTCCAACACCCCCCCTTTTATTAAACTCTAAAGCATTATCATCATTGCCAGTAAGTTGAATAAAATCTTTTCCCATTTTACTTAATTGTTGATCAACTCTATTTAAATCTCCAGTAGCATCTTTTACACCAACAATATTTTTTAATTCAAAGAGCCTAGCCATGGTATCTAATGACATATCAATAACTGATCTTCCTGGAATATTATAAATTATAATTGGTATGCCACACTTATCATTAATTGTTTTGTAATGTTGAAATAAACCTTCTTGTGTAGGTTTGTTATAATATGGGGTTACGATTAAAACTGCATCAGCTCCAACTTTTTCAGCATGTGTAGTAAGCGATACGGCCTCTTCTGTAGAATTAGAACCAGTCCCTGCTATTACTGGGTTTTTTCCATCACTCTCTTTTATACAAAGTTCAATAACTTTTTGATGCTCATCATGGCTCAATGTCGGGGACTCTCCTGTAGTTCCAGCTGGAACTAATCCATTTGTGCCATTATTCATATGAAAATGAATAATTTTGATATAAGCATCTACATCAAGCTTATTATCTTTAAATGGTGTTACTAAAGCAACATTTGATCCTTTGAACATAAATACTTATAACATATTTTAGAGATTCATTTACTAAATTTATGACTAAAAAAATATTTTTTTTTGTTAAATTATTGACAATAATTTTGATGTTTTCATCAAATTTATATGCTGACGAGTTTTTAATAATTCCGAAAAAAAAACCCATTTTAGATAAAATAACAAAACAAAAAAAAATAGAACAAGGCATTATAAGACCAAAACCTAAACCAACTAAAAAAAGTGAAAATATAAAGGTATCTAAAGATGTTATTAAACCTGAGTCCAAACCCAAAAATAAAAAAGAAGAAAAAGACAATAAAAAAGATAAAGTTAAAGTAATTGAAAAAAGTGAAAAAAAAATTGATTTTCTTGTTCCACAAAAAAAACCCCTAGTAGTTAAAAAAACTACTACAGCAAAAAAAACAAAATCGAAATATTACAGTCAAAAAGATTTTGATATTGCTAAAAAAGCAATAAAAGCCATGGAAAAACGTCAATGGTCTTCTGCGGTAACGATATCAAAAAAATCTAAAGATAAATCTATATATAAATTCATTCAATGGAGACATTTATTAACAACGAGTAACCAGGCAAGTTTTTATGATTATATGACTTTTGTTAACAACAATAAAAATTACCCTAGAATTAACAGAATTAGATACTTAGCAGAACATAAATTATCTACTGATAAAATTTCTCCAAAAAAAATAATTGATTGGTTTGAATCTAGTGAACCTTTAAGCGGTTTTGGTAAATTAATACTTGGTGAAAGTTTTATAAAAAAAGGTGATATTGAGAATGGTAAATCTTTAATTAAAGATGGTTGGATTACAGCTGATTTAAGTAGATCCGAAATGAAATTTTTTAGTAAGAAATATAAGAAATATTTAGATGCTGACGATTACATAAAAAGAGCGGACTACTTGGCTTGGGAAAATAAATATTGGGATTTGAAAAGAATGCTCAGATACTTACCAAAAGACTATGAATTACTTTATACAGCTAGACAAATCCTAATGAGTAAATCCTATGGAGTTGATAAAGCTATAGCGAACGTCCCAGTAAAACTTAAAAATGATGCAGGACTAAATTATGATCGTTTAAAATGGAGAAGAAAAAGAGGAAGAGTGGATGACTCATTAGAAATTATTTTTAAAGTAAAGAACAATAAAGATTATTTAGTCAGACCTGATAAATGGTGGATTGAAAGAGCAATAATGACAAGAGCTTTAATATATAAAAAGAAATATGAACTTGCTTATAAAGTTTCAAGTAAACACTCTTTAGATAAAGGACCAGAATTTGCAGAAGCAGAATGGTTGAGTGGCTGGATTGCTTTAAGTTTTTTAGACGATCCAATATTAGCAATAGATCATTTTAATAACTTTTACCAAAATGTTGGTTATCCAATAAGTTTATCGAGGGGAGCTTATTGGCTTGCTAGATCTTACGAAAAAATTGGAGATAATAAAAGATCTAATGAATGGTACGAAGAGGCTAGTAAATACCTAACAACATATTATGGTCAATTAGCTCATCTAAAGATTAAGCCAAATGAAAATTTTCAACTTCAAGAACAACAAATAGTTACAGACGATTATAGAAAAAAATTTTTTAAGAAAGATTTAGTTAAAGTTATTTATCTTTTAGATGAGCTTAATAAAGATAAGTACACAAAAAACATTTTAAAACATTTGGCTAACGATAATATTAAAAATGGAAGTGAAATATTAGCAGCAGAACTTTCAACCAACATATCAAGATATGATTTTGCAATTCAGATATCTAAATTAGCATCTTATGAAAAAAGATTTCATAATGATTTTAATTATCCAATAATTAGTACACCAACTTATATTAATGGTCGTAAAATTCCTGAAACTGCTTTTATATTATCTATAATCAGACAAGAAAGTGAATTTGATATGACCGCACACAGTCATGCGGGAGCTCAGGGATTAATGCAATTGATGCCTTACACTGCTAAATTAGTTTCTAAACAAGCAAAACTTCCTTATTCAAAATCTAGATTAACGACAGATCCAGAGTATAATATTAATCTAGGTTCACATTATATAGCAGGATTAATTTTAGATTATGATGGTGCCTATCCATTTGCTGTAGCAGCTTACAACGCCGGTCCAAAAAGAGTTAAATATTGGAAAAAGATTAATAAAAACCCTCAAAAGAAACAAGTTGATTATGTTGATTGGGTTGAACTTATAAAATTTAAAGAAACAAGAAATTATGTTCAGCGTGTTTTAGAAAATTATAATGTCTACAGATATATTTTAGAGAAAAAACCGATTAAAATAAAAGACTTTTTTAAAGATCATCCTTTATTTTAGTGGCGGAAGAGGAGGGATTCGAACCCTCGGTACAAGTTTCCCCGCACGGTCATTTAGCAAACGACTGGTTTCAGCCTCTCACCCACTCT
>JGI20158J14315_10000747_pt1 | contig 24435 bp, 14 predicted proteins | sample COG_08_FD_14315 | JGI IMG/M metagenome (IMG submission 14315)
CGCTCGAGCGTTTTGGCGGGTTGTCGTTCGCGGTGGTGTTTTCGTGCGTTCTCGCGAATGTGCAATGCAGTTCTTCAATACAAAAATAAATAAAGTAGTAGTAGTTTCATTTAAAAACAACGAATTTGCGCGACGACGACGACGACGACGAAAACGCATCTTTTACGCGGCTCTCTCGAGCAAGCAAACGATCAAAATGAAATCCGGGTAATCGATTTCGTTGACTTTAGCGCTCGGGTTTCCTTCCGGAGGCGGTTTCCAGTAACTCACGACTTTGTGCAAGTATCCCGGAACGTATCCGACGCCGAGCTGTTCCATCAACTTTTCGACTTGGTGGATTTTGATCGTCTTGGCTTTCGCCCAGTTGATACGCTTCCAGACTCTGCGAATGGATTCGAGTTTCGACGCGGGTAATTCGTAGTGTTCTGAGATGATTTCCTTTCTCTTTTCTCGTTCGAATTCGATTTTGGATTCCGCCGTTGCCGCGTGCATTCCGTTGACTATTACCCCGATGAAGACGGAAATAATTACCATCCCGCACATCACCACAAAGGAGTAGAAATAGAGTGAACCAACGAATGGTTGCGCCTTTGGACGATCACACTCGTATACGCGGTCGGCGTGAATGCCCGAGTTGGATTGCAAACCAACGTACGCCGCGCCACCGTCGTTTACGCCCCACCTGTTCTTGTCGCAACCTTCTAGGTTGATTTGAACAATATTTGCCCAGGATTCGAGTTGCGACACGCGAAAGAGGTGGTAAAACGCAACCGGTAACGTTCGCATGAAGAACGGATCGTTGTCCGAGAAAAGCATCACCCCGGCAATAGCCCACGTGTAGAAGATGAAGCACATAAGGGTACCGACGTATTTCAAAGATTTCACGCCGAGAACTAATGACTTGGCGATTAAGTTCAACTGCGGGATAACTTTGAAGAATCGAAACAGTCTCGCCAAACGAAGCAAACGAACGATTCGAGAAAATCCGGCTATACTGCCACCGCCGAGGCCAGAGTCTTCAAAAACCATGCCAAAAAATCCAACTAAAGTGGTCGCGGCGTCGAACATATTCCACTTTGCGTCTTCGCCGGTGTAATACGTCCTCTCTTTGTCCCATAAACCGATAATTTTTATCAGAAATTCAATCATGAAGGTGAAGATGAAAATACGTTCGAGGATTTCCGTCCATTCCGGAGGCGAGGCATCTGGGTTTGAATAATCCAAAAACTGCGTCGAATATCCCGATAAAATGGCCGAGAATACAATCACGCCCATGACGAAGTACTCGAAAAAGTCGTTTTGGGTAATCTTTTGAAGTTTTACCTGCAAATCCTGAAACCACGTGTTCTCAGTCGCCGCTTCTCTCTCGTGCATGGATTGAGTCTGAGCACTTCCACTCAACAAATTCATCATGTCCATGACTTCTGTGTACGCAGCTTCCGGCAACGTTTCGTTCATCTTCTCTCGAGACTCCCAAATTGCGCCTTTGGTTTTTCGCAACGCGTTTACGATTCGCTTACGTTTCAACGTCTCCTTAGCCTCGTACGCTTGGTCCATTCGTTCGGTGATGATACCGATGAAGAGCGACATCATGATGTTACCGACGAGAAACGCCATGGAAATAACGTAGATGGCCGAAAGAACGCCGTTACCTTTGGCGTACGTTTTCGTACCGTCGGCGTTTAATCGATACGGACAATCCACGTCGTTCGGCGAGGGGTACCCGTAGTGCTCGCAGCCGTACCACGTGGCGTAGAGAAACTCATCCCAGGAAGACCCGGTGGCGATGCCCATCCCAGAATTCAGCGCGTACGGCAAGCTTCGAAAATTCTTCGGATCGAGGCCGTAGAACAAACTCGTCCCTAGCACGGCGTAGATGTACATGACAATCATCAACATCACCAAAACCCATCCCATGGAGGCGATACCAGAGCCAATACCGTCCAAAATGATCTTAAACTCAGGATTGCGTCGAAAATATCTCACGCATCGATTCAATCGAAACAAACGTATGACTCGTATGTGATCGTACGTTAAATCCCCGAGGGTAGTATTCGCCCACGTCGAGATGTAATTTAACGACATGAAGAACAAAATCGTGAAATCCACGGCGTTTTCCCAATTCACGAAATAGTCGAGAGGTTTCCACTTCACGAGCGTTTCCTTCCCAGTTTTCTCGCTCACCGCCGTTGGCCCGGCACCCATAATCTTCACCCCGGCTTCAAAAAAGAAAATCAAGGAAACGATGTAGTGCAAAGCTTGAATGACTTCCCAGCTCGTCCCGCCTTTCTTCTCGATCGAGGAATTCCCCTCCCAGTTATCCGCTGTTTCCAACAAAGCGTACAACACGACCGCTATCGTCACCATTTGTTGAAACGACGAATACAACGTGATCCGAAACATCCTGTTGTGCAAACGCAACGAAGAAGAATTCGCTCGTAAATACGCCTCCTCATCCGTCAAACTCTTCCCCGCCGATTCCTCGTCCTCCTCGTCCTCCTCCTCCTTCTCCACCGCGCTCACCATTCTCCTCATCTTCTCCTCCATCTTCTCCGTTTCCTTTCTCTTATCGTCGCGAGACTTCTCCAACTCTTTATACATGGCCTCAAACTCTTTCTCCACGTTTTCAAACTTCGGGTACGAAGCTTTCGCCGAGGAAGGAAATTCAACTCTCCTCAACCCGTCTCCCAAGTCCCTCGGATCGACCGAGTCTTCCTCCCCGTTCTCCTCCTCCTTCTCGACCGTCCCGTTTTCTCCTCCTCCTCCTCCTCCTCCCCCCGAGTGCGTCGATTTCTTCGTCAAGTTCGATTTGAACGACGAGTACAGCTTGTCCATCTTGTTCTTGCTCCCTTTCCTCTTCCCTATGTAAACCTTGGAATTGGAATTTCTTTCCCCCTCTGCGTCGTCGTCGTCGTCCATCGTCGTCGTCGTCGTCGTCGTCGCCGCCGCCGCCGCGCCTTTTCTCGTCAGCTTCGACATATTTGTAACAACGCGCGAAACTTTCGCATACTTTTTTTTTCGAAAATTTTCCCACGGTGGCATTTTTCTGAAATTCTAAGCCGTATAAGATGTAACCGAGGGCAGACTGTTGTTTTGTACGTAGGAGCGGGAGGAGTCCCAATCCTTGAGCACGACGGGCGAACACGATTTAGGGGCAAAGAGTTCCAAAGAAGAAAGGAAAAAGAAGGAAAAAGAAGAGGAAAAAAACAGCGCTCTCTTACAGCCAGCCACACGAGGTTTAGAAGAAGGTAGACTGTGTTTCTACATTTTAGACCGCAGAAATCTACGGTGTACCGCATACATTTGTCTTCGAGGAGGCCTCTGTCATCAACGCAGTATTCCTTTTGGTTTTGGTTTTGAAACTCCTTTCGCCGCCGGTCTCGTCGCTCGTCGTCGGCGTCACCATCCGGCGGCGGCACCGGCGCGGATGAGCGCGAGCACGGCGACGTCGTCGTCGTTCTGTTGTTGATTTTGCAGTTGTTGTTTTTCGAAGGAGGAAGAGAAGGAGCCGGAACGTAAGGCGAACGCGGCGGTTAAGTTATCTTTGACGGGAACGTTTCGAGTCATGGACCCGTCGTTGATTTCTCGCTCGGCGACGGCGCGGACAGTGGTGACGCTTTTGTTGTTGTTGTTGTTGTTGAGTTCGTTTGGTTTTGTCGATGATGATGATGGTGTTGTGGTGGTTTTATTATTGTTATTATTCACCGATTTTAACGCGTTGTATACGAACGCGATGGATTGCATGCGCAACTCGCCGTACGTTTGTTGGCCGACGGCGTTGAGGAGAGGGGTGAGTTTCGGGCAAAGCGCGACGAGCGTTTCGACGAGCTCGGCGACGTCCGCGATGGAATCGCAAGATGATTCTGGTTTGGCCAAGAACAAGTTGACGAGGTTGACGAGTTGCGCGGCGACTGCCGAGCGCGTGGCTTTGAATTCGTCCAACGAGGACGAGGCTGGTGGTGCTTGTTCCTCGTTTGCTCGTCCCGCGTTCCTCTGTTTTTCTCGCTTGGGCGAGGAGGCGCCGTTTACTGTTTTCGCCGCCGGTGGATTCGCCGCTTCGGCGACGTGCGCTTTCGAGCACAGCTCTAAGACAACCGCTATGGCATCAAACGTTCGCGACCAGTTCGCGCGTAAGGATGAGCTCCCTTCGCCAGTAGCTTTGAATGTGTTGTTGTTACTGTTCGTGTTGTTTTCGTTCTCGCTCTCGTCCTCTCTTCTTCTTCTTCTTCCTCCATCTTCCTCTGTCGTTGAGGGAGCGTAACCGCAAACGAACGACCGGTTCGCAGCCTTCACGGAAACGATTTGGTGGCTTATGTACACAGCACGAGACGTCACGCCTGCACCAAAATATTCGCCAAATTTGGCAATCTCAGAACACGTCTCTAGCATCGCCGCGATGAACGGTCGGTTGAGTTTCACGCGAGCGTTCAAAAGTCCTTTTGAGCTGACAAGATTCGATATAAAATGCGTGTCCGCATTACCGGTTCCATTAGACGACGTCAAAGATGACGACTGCAACGGTGACACGGAGGAGGATACGGTCGATCCGGGAAGTGGTCGAGCGCAATCCAAACACGACAACGCGCACAAAAACTCGAGACTTGCGCTATCGTCCACCAAACGCTGGAAGCAACACAACACCGACGTAGCGAGAGCTTTTCTTCGCGCCTCACCCACCGCTTCCAAAGAAGAGGAAGACAAACATTTACTATCTGTACCACTAACAATTCTGCGAATGTTGTTGGCAATTGATGACGAAGTTTTCTTCTTCTCAATTTCTCTTTCCCTAGCGAGCGCGGCGGCGAAGACCAATATCGAACCCAACGCGTCGCGCCAATGATCCCCGAGCGCGACGCCGTGTAACATCTCCGACGCATTAACCGATGTTTTCTTTATCCACGCGCGAGGTAATCGTAACGCGACGCAGTTCGACAAGACGCCGTGCATGAGTGAGACGCCAATGAGCGCTGCGTCGTCGTCCAAAATGTGCGCGATTGTGGGCGAGGAGGAAGAGGAGGAGGAGGTTTTTTCCCCGTTTTCACCTCCTTTTTGCAACCGGTCATTTTCACTCGTTACCAACGGCTGTGCGCTCATGAATTTAGCGTCCCGCGCGATGCACAGAGCTCCACACACGTCGACGTCGCTATTAGGAAACATTTTCGTATGAGCGCCGAGCGCATCGCTCACGCCGTTCAATTTGTCTTCGACAAAACCCAACGCTTTCGTCACGTGCATCCACCCGGACGTTAGAAGATTCGTCACCGCCTGATTACCTTGCGGTGCTTTCCGCGTTCTACTGCTGCTGCTATTATTGTTATTCCTATCGCTATGGCCTTCATCTACACTCCCACTTTTTGTCAACAAAAACGAAATCGCGCGAAGCAACGCCGCGGCTTCCAAATCCGTCGCCCTCGCAGTCCTCGCGGCCACTCGATTTTTCCCTTCGTTCCAACTCAACAACACTGCCAACACGTAACACGCGTCTTGCCACAACGTATTCCTCGCTAATATGTCGTTTTTCAACACGTTGTTGACGATTGCATCGAAAATCGCGTCACCGTTTTTCTGATCCGAAACCAAGTACGCGAACAAACAGCTCGATCCGATATTTTCTTTACATTTCGCGAGAGAAGCCAGGAGTTTCAGCGCCTCGAGTTTACATTTTGGGTGTGCGACGTCAGATTTCAAAACGTCGCAACACTTTTGAATGAGCGCGTTGAAGAAACGGTTGCTCTCGTATACTGAAGGTAGCATCGCGAATTCCCGCGTCGATGTCGTCGTCGTCATCGTGGATGTCATCGTATCATTCATTTTATTGCTCCGAGTACTCGCGTCACTATCGTTCATTGAGTTTATGGTACCAATTGTCGTCGTCATCCAGTGCACGATATCCACTCCACTCGCTTTTCTCGACTGTTTCGCCAACGCCTGAACCACCCCTCGCAACGTTTTCAATCCGTTCTCCACCCGGGTCGATTGCATGACGTTCGTGTGCGGTACCGTCTCAGCTTGGTCCAACTTGGACAACAGAATCGTTCTCGAAAACATTGCAATCGCACACGGCGAGCATTTGCGAACTTTAAAGGAAGCAGACGAGGAAAGCGCTTTCAGCGTCGTCGTCGTCCCCGCAACCGTCGCTCCTCCGTTGGAAAAGGAGGAGGAAGAGGACGCGCTTTCCCGCATCATTCCAAAGAGTTTCTTAAACGCCGCTTTCGACGCGTCCTCTTCGTCTTCCTCGTCGTACGAGTACTCCTCGTCCTCGTCCTCTTCTTTTTCGTCTCTTCTCGACCCCGACGGAGAGGACGACGACGACGACGATGAAAAATCTCTCGCGCACTTCTCCAAGTACCAAAAGTTTGGTTCCAACAAGAGTAAATCGTTGTACGCGCTCGCGCTCGTCGGAAGCGTTTTCGGAGGAGGACGACTGCTGCATTCGCTGTTAAAATTGCTCGCACGAGTCGTCTCCGCAAAACCACCATCTTTCGACGACGACGACGACGACGACGCTTCTCCTCCTTTGCCTCCTTTTCCTAAAGACGACGACGCGTTTTGGTGCAAAACGTGCGCGTACAGGGGGTATATTTTCGGCGTCGTATTCGCGCTTCTTTTCTGGCTTTTCGGCGGAGGCGGATGCATCTTTTCTTCTTCTTCTTCTCGACGAACTTTGAACGATGAGAAAACGCACGGAAAACCCGCGCCTTTCCGGGCCCTCTCTTTCTCTCTTTCTTCTTCTTCTTCTTCTTCTTCGAAAGCGCGGGGGTTGTTTTCGGTGCTGCGAAAAGGAGAACAGGTTGTTTAAAGCGTTGTTGTTCTCAGACGTGTCGTTGCGTTCGTTGTGTCGTGGGGGATGTGTCTTTTTCCCAAACGCCTCAAATAAAAAAGTACAGAGTTGGTTGGTTGGAGAAAAGTCACGCTCTCTCTCTCGAAAGAGAGCGCGACGACAGGAAACGCGCGCGGATGCGACGGAGCGTGATTCGCTGCGTCGCCGAGGTTCGTTTTTGCGCGGAGGTGAAAGTATGCTGCTCCCAAAGATGGTCGTGCGCATCATCGCGCGTACATCGGATGCTCGTACCACATGTGATTGAAAACATCTCAAACTTAAAATTATTGACCACCCCAAACGAAGATGCGATCTCTCAAACACTCTTATTAAACCGCGCATCAAACGCTCTTCAGACGCACATCTCTGCAACTCTCATCGCTCCTCTCGACAGTCAAGCTGCTCGAGAGTATAACGAGTCCTTAAACAACAACATCCGATTTCTGTTTTGCGGTGGTGGTGTGATATTTTTTACTCAAGAGACATGTGAAAGAGTTTTTTCGAAAAAAATATCGGACCAAAAATCTCGCACAAAAAAAGACACGAAAGAGACACAAAGAGTTTTGTTTACGAAACCAAAGGGGTGCTTTTTCGCTCGGGGTTCGCTCGGGGGAGTACATAAGATTGTTCAATATAACAACGTGTGAATGTAGTATTAAAAGTGACGTGATTCTTCGCTNAGAAAGAACACAAAATCTCATCACAATTTCTGTTTTGCGGTGGTGGTGGTGGTGATATTTTTTACTCAGGAAAANNNANATTCAAAAAATATCAAAACCCTAAAAAAGGACGAAAAATCTCGCACAAAAAAAGACAGACAAAAGCGCTCGACTCCATCCTTTGTAACGAGAAGAAGAAGAAGACAAAGACAAAGAAGAAGACAAACGAGAGGAAAAGACGACTTTGACTTTCCTTTCCGACGATGATGGGACGACCGAAGGATGAGAACCCACCGCCGCCGTGTCCTCCTCCTCCTCCTGGGTTTTGGGCGCAGTTGGACGCGCAGGAGCAACAGCGCGAGCGTAATCATCATCATCGTCATCGACATCATCGTCAAAGAAGTCGCGAAGAATTCTCGTCGTCGTCTGTGTCGTCTTTGTCGCCGTCGAGGAGGAACGACGACGACGACGATAAAGACGCGCTTGACGCGGAGGCAAACGACGACGACGAGGAGGAGGAGGAAAAGATGAAAAAGAAAACCACGAAAGAGGACAACAACAACAAGAACAACGACAACGAATTCATAGTAAACAAAGAAGAGAAAACGAACGAGGAAGTCTTCTCTCGATTTCTGGAAGACGCGGCGAACGCGCAGGAGAAGGATTACCGAAACTCCATGCGAGTTGGAAGTTCGAAGAGCATGAGAGAGTTGGCGAGGTACGACGCGGCGCAGAACATGGAGAGGAGGAGGAGGAAAGAGAGAGGAGAGGAAAACGACGAAGACGACGACGACGAAGACGACGACGACGAAGACGAAAGATGGGTCGAAACGGAAAATCTGCGAAGCGCGAGTCGGATGATGAATACGAACAGCGCGAATACGAACAACGGGAGTAAATACGAAGAAGAAGACGGCGGTTTGAATTTGGCCGGGAAGCACCAATCCAGCTTCGCGGACTTGAATTATAACAGTTCCGGATCGGATTTTNCGAGAGGTGGCCAAGCGGCGCCGGAAATTTATAGGAGTTTGATTACGAAGAGGCGAGAGATGGAGGAGGAGGAAGAGGAAGAGGAGGAGGAACAACGACGCAAAAGCGACGCGTATTTTTCGAAGCATTTCAATAGTCATCCATACTCTCTCGCCGGGGGTGGTACCACCGGTCACCATTTCAATAGCATCGGGTTAGGTTTCGGGGGAAGCGCGAGAGAATTAGAGCGACAGAGACAGTCGCAAATATTGATTTTGCAGCGACAAAAACAGAAACAACGATCCTTGGAGAGTTACGACGATTTGAAAAACGCAAAGGAAGACACGAAATTTTTCTCTCGGCAAAGTTACACGGAATCTGATTTTGAAGACGACGACGACGACGACGACGACAACTTTGACAAATACGAGGACAAGGAGGAAGAAGAAGACGACGATGACGACGACGAGTTAGATGATAGTCGTTCGTACGGAGATCCGGAAATTAGACCAATGCACGCGACGATGACGACGACGATAACAAACGGATCCGCGGCACCGGTCGCATCGCCGCCAGTCACGAGACTTTTACACGAGCAGCATCAGTACCCTTCCTGGGTCTCAGAATCTGGACCAGATGGCGGACGATCTACGCCAGGAACACCTCGTGCCTCCTCCACGAACAAGCAAAAAGATTCAACGACGAATAACGAGTCCTCGACGACGGGAACGAGACTGTCGAATCGGTTTTCCAACGGCAATCACTCAACAGTTCCAACCGCGCCAACATCAACGACGCAAAAGAATTTCCACGGCGAGGTCGTGTCAAATATGAATAGCGACCGTGTGAACAACGTTGAAGCGTTATTCTCGCCGAATAATAAGAATATTACCATGACCACCAAGTAGCGAGAAAACAAAAGCAAAATTTGCCGCGCTAACGATCGATCCTTCTCGGAAACCGGCGTCGACGACGACACCTGCGACAACAAAGCGTTCCTATTTATCTTCGGACTCATCAAGCGTGCGCAAGAGCATTCTCGAACACTACGACTACACGTTGGCGCGTCGTCGCTATAAGATGGACGCAGTTTCCGTGTACGAAGCGTGTGCGCTTTCTCTGCGAGATCGCCTCGTAGAGAGATGGTCGGACACGCAGCAATTTTACGCCTCGAGCGAAGAATGTAAAGACCTGAAAATGGTATATTACATGAGTTTAGAATTCTTAGTCGGTCGGTCGTTGGGTAACGCTGCCTCTAATCTAGGTTTGCGAATGCCATACGCGGACGCTTTGAGAACGCTCGGCCACGAGTTGGAAGATATCGCGCAACGCGAAAAAGAACCGGCCTTAGGTAACGGTGGTTTAGGTAGATTAGCGAGTTGCTTTCTCGATTCGTTAGCGACGCAAAATTATCCTGGCTGGGGTTATGGCATTAGATACAAGTACGGCATGTTCGAACAAGCGTTGATTGACGGGAAACAAGTCGAATTGCCGGATTATTGGCTCACGAGCGGAAATCCGTGGGAAGTAGAGCGGTTGGACGTGACGTACAAAGTTCGATTTTACGGTCGTAGCGTGCAGTATACGAGGAAACGAAAAGTATCTTTGAATAAGATGGCGGCGAGTCAACGCATGAAAACCATTCGCGAAAATCCCGAAAAGGAAAATTTCGGAAACGTGCCTCCTCCTCACGACGCATCGAACGGCGAGTCTCGAGCGAATAATGATGCATATCCTCCTTCTCCACCAACATCGAAAAAAGAAATCGATGAAACTGAAACGCGATTCTCGTGGGAAGGTGGCGAGATTGTGGTCGCCGTCGCGTACGATACGCCAGTGCCTGGATACGGAACGTATAACGCGAACAACATGCGCCTCTGGAGTTCAAAACCTTCGCACGAATTCGATTTAAAGTCTTTCAATGCCGGCGATTACATAGCTGCAATCGAGCAGAAAGAACGTGGGGAGAGCATTTCCAGCGTTTTATACCCGAACGACGATACGCACGTTGGTAAAGAGCTTCGCTTAAAGCAGCAGTTTTTCTTTTGTTCGGCGACGTTGCAGGATATTTTGCACCAATTTAAAAAATCCGCCGCGAGGTACAACAACAGCGTCATGAAAGCGTACGCCGCCGACAATGCTAACGCGGAGATAAAAAGTCCGTCATCAACGAGTAGCGGTAACAACAACACCAACGTCATTCCAGGACTTCGAACTTTGAAAGATTTGCCTAAGCGCGTCGCTATTCAGCTCAACGACACGCACCCGGCGATTGGCGTTCCAGAGTTTATGCGTCTACTTTTAGACGAAGAGTTGCTTTGCTGGGAGGACGCGTGGAACATCACAAAGAACGTCTTCAGTTATACGAATCACACGATCATGACTGAAGCCATGGAAAAATGGCCAGTGCCGATGTTGAGCGAGCTTTTGCCTCGCCACGCGGAGATCATTTTTGAAATTAACCACCGATTTTTGGAAAGTGTTCGTAAGAAATGGCCGGGCGACGAACAAAAAGTACGCAGGATGTCCATTGTGGAAGAGTCTGAACCAAAAATGTTTCGAATGGCAAATTTAGCCGTCATCGGCTCTCACACCGTCAATGGTGTTGCCGAGATGCACACAAACTTAGTCAAGACGATTTTGTTTGCTGATTTTTGCGAGTTAGGGGATACTAAGTTTCGAAACGTCACGAACGGCGTCACGCCTCGACGATGGATATTACAAGCGAACCCGAAGCTCGCAAAAATGTATACCGATCTCGCCGGACCAGGGTGGGTAAACGACATGAAGCGGCTCGAAGCGCTGCAATCATTTTGCGATGACGATGATTTCTGCGAAAGATTTCGAGCCATTAAGAAACAAAACAAAAGACGCGTGGCATCGTTCTTGGAACAAACCTGCAGATTAAATTACAAAATCGCACCGAACGCGTTGTTTGACATGCAAATCAAACGCATCCACGAATATAAACGTCAACTTTTGAATGTTCTGGGTATTATTCACCGATTTGACGCCGTCTTACGCGCGACGCCTCAGGAGCGAGCGAAAATCGTGCCTCGAGTTTTCATCATTGCCGGGAAAGCTGCGCCGGGATACGATACCGCGCGGTTGATTATTCAACTCGCGTGCGCCGTCGCGAAAGTAGTGAACGAAACGCCTGAATGCGCTGGAGTTTTAACTGTATGTTTTGTCCCTAACTTTAACGTTTCCATCGCAGAGTTGTTGATTCCAGCGAGCGATGTTAGCCAGCACATTTCATTAGCCGGGACGGAAGCTTCCGGCACCGGAAATATGAAATTTGCCATGAACGGTGGTTTAATCGTAGGCACGCGCGACGGCGCGAACGTCGAAATTGCAAGAGCTATTGGTAGCGATAACATCTTCCAATTTGGCGCGACCGTGGATGAAGTCAAGAGCTTAAAGAAGACCGCGAATACGCGAAATCCAGCGCCCGACGAACGATTGGCGAACGTTTGCGCAATCATACACTCGGGTATTTTCGGCGACGCCAAGAAACTCGGCTTTAACCGTTTGTGCTCGAGCACGTTGACGCCGACGACGGATTTGTACCTCTGTGGCCACGATTTTGCGTCCTATTTAGACGCACAGGCGCGAGCGGACGAGGTTTACCTCGACGAACGTTTGTGGACGAGGAAGAGCGTTTTGAGCGCTCTGCGAATGGCAAAATTTTCCACCGATCGAACAATCAAAGAATACGCCGAGAAGATCTGGAACGTCGAGGCGAAGGCGTTTTTACCGCAGCACGTGAAAGAAAGACTAAAAGTAGGACGCAAGTAGATAAATAAATATATGTAATTCCTAGTAGGTGTACAACATCAAACGCTATCCATTGCTATCTTTATTCGTCACCGAGCAAATCAAAAGGGTTCGAAGCTTTCTTCACCCCTCCGCTGCCGCTCGATGTTTTTTTTCTACTGCTCGAGCTGGCCGCTTTAGAAATCCATCCCCCGCCACCACCTCTGGGTGGGTTCCCTCCTCCCGTCGCTGTTTTCTTTTTCTCTTTCACCGCCGGTTCAATCTTTTCCCCGAATAATAACGTCGCGCACTCGTCCTCGAACCACCCTTTATCTTCGGTTTCGATTTGCTCGATCCTATCGACCAGTCCCGGCAACTTCGCCAACCTTCCAACCTCCGCCGCAGTCCTCAATCCGCTCTTATTCTCCAACGCTTTTAATTTCCTCACCTGTGCCTTCAAGTCTGCGAGCTCCTCGGCGTGTTCAATCGTATACACGATGGGTCTTTTCGATTTAATAGTGTCTATTTTCTCCACCACCTTTTCTTCCAATTTCGTAATCTGTTTCATTCGATTTTCTTTCTTCTCTTCCTCGGCTTTCGTTTTCGCCACGTCCAACTCGCTCAACTTCCCAGTCAACTCCTCCACCATCACCGATTGCTCGCCAGCAGTTAACCTTCCCTCTCGTATCATCTCTTCCAACTGCTTCTCCACTAACTCGATTTTATTCTCAATCTCGCACACGGCGTCGTACATCTCCTGCTCTTCCTCCGCCAGACTCTCCATATTGCTCAACTTTTGATCGCACTGATCGATGATCCCTTTATACGCTTTCAACCGCTTCAAAAGCGCTCGTTTTTGCGAAAACGACGGCACGTTATACTCCAACAGCTCCTCGAACTCCTCTAAACTCGCCTTTGCGCACAACATCTCCGGCGTCGTTCTCCGCCCCGCCTCGTCCACCACGTCGTTCTTCTCAATCTTCGCCTCCTCTTCTACAATCAAAACCTCAGGAAACACGTGCAAATACTTCAAGTCTTTATCCGTATCGTGCTGATACTTGTAGCATCTCTGACACTCTTTGCACGCGCTCGCGCCTCGGTCTTCCTCGAACTCAAACTTCCTCAAACTCTCCGTCATCACTTTCAAGTTCTCCTCGTTGTATTTCTGCCGAAGTTTCTTCCCGGCGCCGATGACGAATTTTATGGACACGAAATCTTTCGCTCGGATTGGTTTTGCGCAGAGTTTCTCGATTAAATCCGGGATCCATTCTATGCGGAAGTTGGCTAAATCGTGCGTTTGCGACGACGACGACGTGCTGTTGTTGCTCGCGAAATCGGAGAGGATTTCCGTCGAGAGCGCGTCTGCCATGCGTGTAGTCTTTGCGCGTCGTTTTTGTCTCGCGTCTTTGCTTCTTTCCTCTTTTCCCTTCTTGCTAAACCCTACACCCTAAATGAGAGTTTTTCAAAAATCTTTCGTTTCGCAAAAGAAGAAAACAACTCGTTATTAGTACGCGCGTAATACACGCGAGAAGAAGCACCAACCAGAGCACCGTCGACGACGAGCAGTAGTCGCTACTACTCTTCGATCACCCGTGTGTGTGTGTATATATATAGTATTCACACATTCCCTCTATCTTTCTTGTTCATTTTGGAACGAATTTTGGAGAAAAATTCAAAATCAAGAGACTGACATTTATTCAAAAATCACGCGCAGAGAGAGAGAGATAAGATACAGAACCTACGACGAACGCGAACAAAAGTTTGAGAAGAAGAAAAAAAGGTAATCATCATGCTCACGGAGAAAGAAAAGCGCGAGGCGAAGCAACTCGACAGAGAGTCGTACAACGTCTCCTTGTACGACCAACCTCCGAACGAGGACATCAAGCTGGAAGAATTTGAAAAGTACGCGTTAGATCGCGTGCGATTGTTAACCGCGATTGAAAACGCGCTCAGTTCTGGGAAGAAACCGGAGGAATTGCAAGAGCTGATCAAGGAGAAAACGAAGAGTTTGAAATTGGAACCGAAATCGATCGCGGACGAGGTTTCGCATTACGCGCTGCGATTGGCGTTTTGCAGGACGGAGAGTTTACGGAGACAGTTTTTGACGAGCGAGGTGCAACTGTTTAAAGCGAGGTTTCGCGAGATGAAGGGCGCGGACAAAGCGAAGTTTATCGAGCACGAGTTGGATTACAATTCGATGGATTCGAAGGAGTTTGAAAAGTTGAAAGACGAGTTGATGGACGTCTTGTGTCAAGCGAGATCGACTGGGCCTAGAGGCAAAGACAGGGAACAGTGGATGATGAGTGAACACAAAAGAAGTAAATATTACAAAGTCAAATTTGAAAACGTCTATCAGTTGGTCAAGATGAGAGACGTTTTGGTCAAGAAAGGATTCGCGTACGTGCACGAAAGCGCGGTAGATGCGATCGTGATGACTGAGTTTAGGGCGAAATTGAGCAAGAATTTGGGTTTAGCCGCGAAGAGGTGGAACGCGTTTGTCGAGAGCGACGAGAGGGCGAGGTTGGTGCCGGTGATCAACTCGTTGAGGACGAAAGAGTTGGGGAGGTCGGATTACGGCAGCGATAACGCGAACGGTGGTCCGTCTGGCACGGGAATAGTCTTGAACAAAGATTTGCAGCGGTTGGCGGAAGAGTCGTTCCCGTTGTGCGCGAAGAATCTGTTCAAAGCGGTGAAAGTCGAACACCACTTGAGGCACGAAGGCAGACGACAGTTGCAGTTGTATTTGAAAGGCATCGGTTTACCGTTGGAAGAAGCGTTGGTGTTTTTCAAAACCGAGTTTACCAAGAAACCTGGGTGCAACAACGAGAAGTTCGAGAAAGATTACGCGTATGGCGTGAGACACTCGTACGGTAAGGAAGGGAAGAGGGTCGATTACACGCCGCACTCGTGCATGAAGTGCATCGCGGCCAACCCGAGTAAAGGCGAGTACCACGGATGTCCGTTTAAGACGTTCTCCGAGGAAGCTTTAGGAGCAGCTTTGAGCCAAATGAAAATTGAACCGAGCAAAGTGACGGACATCGTGAAGAAAGCGAAGAATAAACACTACCAACTCGCGTGCTCGGACGTGTTTGAAGCCGTGCACGGCGGCGAGTTCATCGAGGGCGGTTTGCATCACCCGAATCAGTATTACGAACAGTCCAGGAAGGTGTTGAACCCAAAGACAAATGAAGATAGCGACGGTAAGGAAAAGCAAGCGGTGCCGACGCCGCCGCAGCAAAAGGAAGAACAAACTGCTGCTGCTGCTCCGAAAGTTGTCGCCGCGTGAGGTGAAAACGACAGATCTCACATGAAGAGAGAGAAAGATAGTTCACGCGAGCGGTTGTACTTTTAAATAACATGAAACCTCTACCAGTGGTACTAAAAACACACCGAATACGAGTACTAGTAAATATATATTCACATCTTTATTCTGTTTCTTCCTCTTCTACGTTCTATTTATTCTTCGCTACCTCTAACTTTCTATTTTACAAACCTACCTTCAAGAAACGCTCTCGTGATTTCAACATTCATTTTCCTGTTCGCTTGCGTGAACAAGACTCTCTCCACCGCGCTCCCTTCTTTTCTCTCTTCGCGTTCTTCTCCTACTCCATCTTCTTCCCCGCTCGCTGCTTCTTGAAACCCGACTCCCGTAAACATCTCCATCATCTGCCTCTCGCTAAAAAATCGCGCTAAAGTGCCATCGCTCCTTCGGTAAGCCTCCCGCTCGTCTTCCATGACTACTTTCCTTCCCGGATTAAAGTCGGACGAGGCCTTGTTCTTTTCGTCGTCGTCCGCGTAGTCTCTCACTAAAGCTACCCCGCCGTTCCTCAACACCCTTCTAACCTCCATCAAACAATTCCTAATCTCTGCGTCGTTTAAGGCGGAGAGAAAAAAACACATCAAAACAACATCGAACGATTCGTCTTTCATGGACACCAAACACCCTCTTTCCCCGGCGTCGACCACAAACGCTTTCGAAATCCTACGCTCGTCGTAATCGACGTGTAACTTCAACTGCTCGATTGCGGTTTCGCTCACATCCGCGCATTGAAATCGCAAGTTTGGATTCGCTCGTAGCAACGGAAACATCGCGTTCCCAACCCCAACGCCAATCTCGAAAACATCAAGCGCGGGAAGCGTTTTCATTTTCTCCTCGAGCTCCTCGGGAGTGACATTTTCCACGAACCCTTCGAATTCCACGTCGTTCATTAAATCTCGTTTGAACGATTTCCGCAAATAGTGTCGGTCTCTGAAAAAGTTCGATCGGTGGTTTTGGTAGAACAGTTCCCAGGCGTTCGTGTTGTTTGCGTCGTTGCTGTTGTTTTTGTCCTTCGATGGTGATGAGGAGGAGGAGAACACGCGGAGTAAACCCCTAATTTGGGGAACACCACCACCACCTCTTTTGCTGATGATGATTTTTGTCCGGGGAGAACACTTTCGAGCGCTGCTGCTGCAAAAACAACAGCGCCGAGGAAACAAATTCCTCGTCGTCGTCTTTCTCGTCGTCGTCTCGAGCATTACTTTCGCGCCGTTAAAGTTCTTCCACAGCCGCATTTTTCTTTCTCTCCTTTTTGTTACGTCTCTCGAGTCGAAACGAGAGACACATGGTAGGGGAATGGAGAAAACGAGAGAAAAAAAGAGTAAAAAATACACGAACACACACACACACACACACATCATCTTAATAAAAGAGCGTTTTGAGATACAAGACGCGCAGATACAATGTCTGTCATACGGCGCCACCATTGCGTGCACACGACGAAAGAGAGATGCGCGCGTTTGCGCGGAGGTTTTGTGTGCGATTCGGTACATTTTAAACCCGTTTTGAGAGTTGGTCTAACCAAGACATCGTTAGGTAAAACTTCTTTTTAATTATATGTATACGAGAGCGAATAATCACGCGCGCGTTTCTGTTGCGTAGGATCGTGCAACTTCTTGGACCGATGCTCGGATTTAAAATGTCCGTACGTGCACTACGTGTTGGACGATGCGAGAGCGAACGAGGAGTCCATCTATTTCCAGCAAAGAGACCGACTCAAAGTTGTCTCTCCAGAGGAAGAAGGAGGAGAGGAGAAGAGGCAAAGAGAGGAACTCGCGAGTGTTCTTGGACCGATTTCACCCGTATCTGCGATACAGGCGGATTTGAGAGGCTTTGCGTTGGAGAAAATCTGCGGCGGAGAAAATTTTCGCGCCGTTTTGATAGATCCGCCGTGGTCGATATCCATGGCGTTGCCGTTTCCTTCTTTGCGAGACGGCGAAATTGAGAGTTTAAAGATCGCGAGCGTTTTGGATCGATCGCGAGTGTGTTACGTGTTTTTGTGGGCGACGCAAAGGAAAACGCCGTTGGCGAGAGAGATTTTGCAAAAATGGGCGTCGAAAGCGAGGATGCGCGTGGTGACGCACGATCTCGTTTGGGTGAAGTTGAATCAGCTCAACAGACTGGTAAGCGCTGGGCGAACTGGTTACTATTTCAACCACGCGAAGGAGACTTGCGTTGTTGGGGTGTATCATCCCGTCCTTGGTCAAGAAGAAAGAGAACAAGAGAGAGAAGAAGAAGTAAAGGAAGGAGACGGAAGCGAGAATATCAATACAAACACCATCAACAACGATACCTTACGCTTTCCGTTCAAAGACTCGGACGTGATATGCGCGAAAGTTCGAGAAATTTCGAGGAAACCGGATGAAATCTACGGCGTAATCGAACGCTTACTCGGGCCAAACTCGAAGAAACTCGAACTGTTTGCTCGCAATTGGAACGTCTCGAGCGCGAGAAAATATCAGAATTGGGTCTGTATCGGCAACCAGATTCAAAAAACGGTGATAATGGATCGCGAAATCTCGAGAAAGTTTGATAAGGAATATCCCGAGTTTGCGAGTACGAAAAGTTGAAAGGAGGAGAAGAGCGCGCTCTCTCAAAAATTCTTGAGTCATCACGAAGAAGAAATAACACATACAGTCACCCACGCATTCACATGCGTTATTAAAAAATCATGCCTCTGGCACGTACATCTCGCCCGCCTCTTCCGCTTCTAAAGCCGCTTTCTCGATCTTCTCTATCGCCATCCTCGTCCTCGATTCTTTTTTCTTCATGCCGTCTGTTTTCAAAACCCCCGCGTTCCTGGCCGAATCAATCTCGCTCTCTAACATAGAAACTCTCTGATACAAGAGCACCATGGTCAATAAACACGAAATCAACGACACGGCGACGACAATTGCCCTGGGATCGCTAAACCATGATTTCTTCCCGCCGCTACTACTACTTCCGCTAAAATTCTTCCTCTTCTTTTTCCCCGCCGACGCGGCTAAAAGCGTCTCCTCGTCCTCGTACGAATCGTCCAATCCCTCGTTGTTACCACTACCCGCCGGATTCAATTTCTTCGAGTACGCGTACGGTAAAACTTTTTGCATCTGTCTCGTCGCCATGCTCGTCCTTCGCTTATACTTCTCCGCGTCGTCGTCGCCGTCTTTCTCGTTACTACTAGTATTCGCGTTATTTTGATCGAGGACAGAGTTTCGCGACGACGACGACGCGTTATTATTGCTTTCGTCTCGTTTATTATTCAAGCCGCCGGACGTTGAAATCGTCTGTGCGGTCGACCCGTATCCTCCGTTCGCCGTTTGAACCTCCTCCTCCCGAAACTCCTCAACCTCCAAATCTTCGATGTCTAACAAATCCTCCACGGATTTCACCAACATCCCGGACCCTTTGTGCCGGATGGATTTAATCCCAAACTTCAGCTGCAATCGATTGGCGACTTGCGTCTTAAACTCCGCGAAAGACGTCGTCAGAGGGTCCACGCCTAACGCGCGTTTCCGCCTCGTCCGCGGGTTTAAATTCGAATTCGTATTCGCCTCCGTCTCCGATGAGGATGATGATGCTTTTAAAGAAACGAACACGACGCGTTTGTTGTCCTGATGACTCATGTTCGTCCTCTCGAGTTATGAATACTACTACTACTAATAATAATAATGATAATAATAATCAAAACGAGGGCAACTCTCTCTTTCTCTCTCTCTTCTCTCTCTCTCTCTCTGAAGAACAAGAGAGAGAGAAAGCTTCTGGTGCTTCTTTCTTTACGCGCGAGTTGATCTCTCTCTCTCTCTCTCTCTCTTTCTCTCAGGACGGGTTTCAAAGCTATTATTTAGGGTTACAAATGAAACCCTAACTACTCAATTTGTTGCTTCTTTCATCAAAGGAAAGAAAATCACCTCAAAACCACATCACGAGAATAGAAGAGCTTTTAAAGCTCCTCGGAAAGAGTTCTTCGTGGCGCCGCTGCTCAGAAGAAGAAGAAGAAAAAGAAGAAAAAGGGTGTTTTTGGGTGTTCTTTTTAATCCCTTCCTCTCTGAAACTCGCTTTTCAAGAAGAAGCAGAGGCGAAAGAAATCATCATCACTCCAAAGTTTGTGTTCTTTTGTGTTTTGAAAATTCAAAACGAAAACATTCTTCGCGAAGAAGAAGAGAAACACCACGCTGCTCTGCTGTTGTTGTTGTCGCTCATCGTCGTCGTCGAAAAAGGAGAGAGTCATCGGAGAGAAAGAGAGAGAAAGTGGACGAAGCGCTCTTCGATTTTAAACGGTCTTCTTCGATAGAGTGTTTGGTTTGATTGCACGAGGAGAGAGAGAGATGAGTTCGAACAACAACGACGACCCGTTCGGGGAAGAAGACGCGAATAATAATAACAACAACAACAACAACAACGACGACGACGACCCCAACGCAGAAGAGAACGAGGAAAGAAGAGTGGAAGAGGAATTCATGATGGCACAGATCCCGAATGAAGACGAGGACGAAGAGGACGACGCAGACGACTTCGACGAGGACGACGAAAACGAAGACGGCGAAGACTTGATGGATAACATGGAACGCGATTACGAAGTCATGCCGCATTTGGATCAATACGAACAAGCCGGGATGGTTGGAGAAGAGGAGGAGGAAGAGCTTGACGTGGAACAAGCGTTGGAGGCGAGGTTGAAAGCGGAGGAGGAGATGAATGAGAGAGATCAGGAGTACGCGGGAGGGAGAGGAGGGATGACGGGGAGAGCTCTCCCAAGAGCGTTGGATGACGACGACGAAGATCAACAGTGGAGGAGAAGAAAGAGGATGAAAGCAGCGCAGGCGGCGCATGAAGGCGAGGACCCCTTGGAGGAGGGTTTGTTAGATGACGACGAGGAGTACGACGTGAACATTGATAATTACGATTGTCCNTTGCGAGAGTGGATTACGAAAGAGAGAACCATCGTGGAAATTAAGAGACGGTTTTCGCGATTTTTGAGACGGTTTAAAGTTGGTGACGTCGAAGAGAACGACGGAAACGATAGCACGAGAGAGGATCTCTTTTACAGGAGGAAGATGCGAGAGATGTGCGTGGCGAATAGACAATCGCTGAACGTCTCGTTCATCCATCTCTCGAAAAAGGACCGGACAATCGCGACGTGGGTGGCAGACGCGCCGTCGCTCATGTTGCCGATATTGGACGAGGTGTTGAAGAAAGAAGTGTTGAAGATGTATCCCGCGTACGAAGATATCCATCCGGAAGTGTTTGTGAGAATTTCCGAATTGCCGATTGTCGATCAAATTCGAGACATTCGTCAATCGCATTTGAATTGTATGATTAAAATTACCGGCGTCGTCACGAGGCGTTCGAGCGTGTTTCCGCAGTTAAGGAACGTGACGTTTAAATGCGAAAGGTGCAAATATTTGCTCGGGCCAATTCAACAAAACGCTACCGATCCTGTGAAACCAGGGAATTGTCCTGAGTGTCAAGGAAGAGGACCGTGGACGGTGGACGTGGAGAGAACGGTGTACAGAAACTACCAGAAAATGACGTTGCAGGAATCGCCCGGGTCGGTTCCGGCTGGTCGATTACCTCGCTCGAAAGAAATTATCGTTTTAAACGATTTGATCGATTTGGCGAGACCAGGGGATGAGATTGACGTGACTGGTATTTACGTAAATTCCTTCGACGCGAGTCAAATCAAACAAAGAAACGGCTTCCCGGTGTTTAGCACGCACGTGGAGGTGAACCACATCTTGCGAAAAGGGGACGCGTTCGCCACGCAAAACTTAACCGACGACGATAAGCACGCAATAAGGGAGTTATCCCAGGACCCGAGGATTGTCCAACGCATCATCAACTCCATCGCGCCGTCCATCCACGGGCATGAAAACATCAAAACCGGCATCGCGATGGCTATTTTCGGCGGTCAAGAAAAGTTGGTGAAAGGCAAAACGAAACTGAGGGGTGATATTAACGTGCTCTTGCTAGGCGACCCGGGAGTAGCGAAATCGCAGTTTTTAAAGTACGTGGAGAAAACGGCAAACAGGTGCGTGTATACGACTGGGAAAGGCGCTTCCGCGGTTGGTTTGACCGCCGCGGTGCATAAAGATCCAATCACTCGAGAGTGGGTGTTAGAAGGTGGCGCGTTAGTCTTAGCCGATCGAGGCGTGTGTTTGATCGATGAGTTTGATAAAATGAATGACCAAGATCGAGTGTCTATCCACGAGGCTATGGAACAACAATCGATTTCCATCTCGAAAGCGGGGATCGTGACGAGTTTACAGGCGAGATGTTCGGTAATTTCCGCGGCGAACCCAATCGGCGGAAGATACGATTCTTCGCGAACCTTTAGCGATAATGTGGAACTTACGGACCCTATATTGTCTCGATTTGACGTGTTGTGCGTCGTAAAAGATGTCATCGATCCCATCACAGACAGGCGCTTGGCAGAGTTTGTGGTGAACAGTCACGTCAAGGCGCACCCGAAAAATTTTGACGACGAAGACGGCGTCGCCGCCGGCTTCGGTAATAGTACGAACAACGATGAAGATGTCGCGGAAGCGCTCGATCAAGAAATGCTGAAAAAATACATCTCTTACGCCAAGCGGTTCGTCCATCCGAAGATTAAACTCCAAGACACGCCAAAGATTGCGCGCGTGTACTCGGAACTTCGTAAAGAATCCGTAACGAGGGAAGGTATGCCCGTAGCCGTTCGTCACTTGGAAAGTACGATTCGTATGGCAGAAGCGAGAGCGCGCATGCGTTTGTCGCTAAGCGTGAGCCCGGAGGATATAGATCACGCGATTTCCGTCATGTTGGATTCTTTCATCGGCACGCAGAAGCAATCGGTTCAAAAATCTTTGAGGAAGAAATTTGCCAGGTACGCGCACTTCCACCGCGATTTCGATTCGCTCTTGATGGAGATTTTACGCGGGATTTTTCGCGAGATGAATCGACTCGATCGAGAGGAAGAACCGATTAAGTGCCACTTGTTGGAACACCGAGCGAAAGAGTATGGGGTGATGGATTTGAACCCTTTTTACAGGTCGCAAACGTTCCTCCAGGCAAAATTCACGCACGATCCGGAATTGAATGTGATCATCCCTCCCGCGCGCTAAAATTTACACGAGAGGAGGATAAAAATGAGAGAGTCGTAAAACGCAAGCAAGCCAAGCAAGCAAACAGAATGAGAGTTAACTCGTAAAATAGTAAAAAGTAATTCAATCAAAAATATCAACTACTCCGTAAAATATCACCACGTCGCCTGCGCGTCTTCGAACGCCTCCTCATCCGCGGATTTTTCGCCAGTCATGGCTTCTTTCATTGCACTCTTTGGTCGTCGCCACCATCGAATAACTTGCTGTAGGAACGCCGCGAACACGACGACGGCAATCGTCAACGTCAACTTTCGATTCCGGTTCATCCAATCGATTTGCGTCTTGAATCGTCCGTAGAATTTCGTTCCAAACGCGGCAACTTTCATAAACTTTTGCATAGTCTCCGGTTTCACGTTCTTGAGCTGCTGCGCGGCTTGTTCCGCCTGTTTGTCGCTCATAGGCATCCCGGCCGCCGTACTCATTTGCTTGATTTGCTCCGGGTTTACGTTCTTCATCATCTCCGCCACAGCTTTTTGCATTTTCGGGTCGCCCATTTTCTCTTGCATTTTCTTCATCGTATCGGCGGTAGGCATGCCATCTGGACCCATACCACCTCCTTGCATATCCGCAGCCACGGACATCATCGCTTCCATCGTTTCTGGCGACATGTTCTTCATCATTTCCGCGGCTTGTTGCATCATTTCCGGCGACATGCCTCCCGGCGGCATTTGAGGAGGAAAGCCCGCGTTTGCGGAAGTCGCCGCCGCCGTCCCACTCGACGCTCGCTCCTCTCCGACATCCTCGAAGGCGCCATCTACCAAGCCTTCTCCTTCTTCTCCTTCGTCTTTCTCGAACGTGTCAAATTCAGGGCACTTAATCTCCACCACCATTCCGGCTTTTTCCATCTCCTCCTCGCACTTCTCCAACTCCCCTCGAACAATCTCATCCTCCGGCGATAACTTCACCGCCCTCTTTAAATCCTTCCACGCCAGCTCTAAGTTCTTCAACTGAAAATACCCTTGGCCTCGTCTATAATACGCCTTCAAACTCGTATTTTCAATCTTCAACACCTCCTCGCACCTCTCGATGGCTTCTTCGTGCCTCCCGACTTTATTCATGCACAACGCGCTGTTCAACAAGCACGATTTCTTCAACGTTTGCGCCTCCGGATCTCTGTACGCTTTCATATTCTCTCTCACCCGTTCGTACTTCTCGATGGCGTCCGCGTACTTCCCTTCCCCGACGAGCGCGTTCCCGGCTTTTTTCAACCGATTCGAACCTTCGTGTTTATACTTTTGCTCCGCCTGAGCCTGTTTCGAAGCGAATTCCATCTGTTGTTTCATCTGTTCCGGGGTCATGTTCTTCATCTGTTCCGCGGCTTGTTTCATCTGTTCCGGGGTCATGTTCTTCATCGCGTCCATCGCGCCCGGTGGGATGTTTGGCATCCCGCCGAGTCCTCCGCCAACTCCGCCGCCCATCTTGCTCGCCATCTGTTGCATCTGTTGCATCTGTTGCGGCGTCATGTTTTCCATCATCTTTTGCGCTTGGCTCATCATTTCCGGCGTGAACATGTTCGGGTTCATTTTGACGACTGAGAGCGATCGCACGCGGCAGATCTTCTTCGTTTGTCAGCTGGAAAGTTGTGTGGTGTAAAGAGAGGTTCGTTGTGTCGCGACGACGCGCAAGAAAATGTGTCTCCTCGGGGACTTTACTTTTGAACAAACAAAAAACACTAAATTTACATTACGCGGGCGGATGGAATAAGAGTTTTCTTTAGAGTACGAACAGATCAGAGTTTATACTTTTTCGGTGGTTACAACTGACTGGCGAACATCGGTTTCGAGCGCTCCTCCC
>JGI20158J14315_10000754_pt1 | contig 24325 bp, 16 predicted proteins | sample COG_08_FD_14315 | JGI IMG/M metagenome (IMG submission 14315)
CTGGCACGCGTACGTCGCAGAGTGTTTAGCGATTGCGCCGATGGATGGTATGTGCACTTCGTGGGACAAATACGGCGCGCATGGCGCGATGCCGAATTGGGATGTGAGTTTAGTGACGGATATGAGTGGAAGGGTTACTGGAACTACGCTCCAAGGCTTTGGTGGTAAAAGTACATTCAATGCTGATATTTCGAAGTGGGATACAGGGAAAGTGACTGATATGAATCATATGTTTTATAAAGCTTATGCGTTCAACCAAGACATTGGGAGTTGGAACACATCGCAAGTGACTCGTATAAATGGAATGTTTGCTGAAGCTTCTGCGTTCAACCAAGACATTGGAAGTTGGACGACGTCGTCAGTGACGAGAATGGATTATATGTTTTATAAAGCTTCTGCGTTCAACCACGACATTTCCTCGTGGAGCGGATTCGCGGCGACGACGGCGCAAACTGACATGTTTCGCGACGCGACTGCGTTTCGAGCGAAATTTACGTGCACCAACGCCGTCTCCGGTCCGGCGAGTTCGTGCGTGCTCAAGTAGATACGGAGCGCCGACGACTTCACGCGGTCCCCGTATCCCATAAATACTAAAGTTGTGTTCTTATAAATGCCCTCCTACAAAAACAAATGTTCTTTTTCTTTTTCTTTTTCCTCTCTCGATTTTTTCTTCATTTTTCACAAAAAAAAAGCCCAACAACCACAAAAGCAACAGAAGAAACATGAACGACGATATAAACGACGACGACGACGACGAGAAACCGCTCGCAGCAACACCACTCGCGGCGGCGACGACGACGACCAAAAACGACGACGACGAATGTGTCGATAACAACACGTCCAACTGTGCTTTTAAGAACGCGAACGACGCAAACACCTTTAACGAAAAAGCTCGAATGGAATTCGATCGAACCCAAGAGTTCCCGACGCCGGAGACGAACAAACTCGAGGAAAAGGAAAAGGAGGACGGAAACGACGCAAAGGGGGGAGCAGAAGAAGAAGCGAAAAAGGACGAAGAAGAAGAAGAGAAGGAGAAAAAAACAACGAACGAGGACGAGGAAGAAAAGAAAGAGGAAGAAATCATCTTCGTCCTCGAGGATTGGCCAGTCTCGGACGACTTTCTTTTGATCAAATGCGTGGAAAACGGGTGCGCGTTGGAAAGTTTAGCAGCCCCTTTCGCGAGAACGAGTACGACGACGAAAGGTGGAAAACACACACAAACGCACGTTCCAATCGTGAACTTTTCGAAAGAGTACGCGCTGGAGGAAATCGAGAAAAGATGGCGAGGGATTTTGTTCGGCGAGAAGAGCGCGTACGAGGCGGCGAAGCGATTGAGAGAGTACGCGGAGAAGGAAGCGCCGAAAGTAGAGGCGAACGTCGGCGACGACTTTAGGACGAGTTGGAAGAAGAGGAGGGGCGGAGAAGTGCCGAGGTTAATTTCTGGCGAAGGAGAGGAGGAGGATGAAGAGGATAACGCCGCCGCGGTGAACTTTTTCAAAGACGCGGAGTTGTTTATTCTCACCGATTGCGATCCTTTACCGTCCAAAGCGCAGTTGGACGAAACCTTGAAACGACAAGAGTCGAAGAGGAAAGAGAGGAACATTCATAAAATTGCAAAGTTAGAGAAAGATTTGACGACGGTAGCATCACGAGCGATGACGAGAAGTGGCATAATCGCGAAAATTATCGGACAGAACACGATGTTTACGTTGACGAAGAGAGAGTCCACGGTTGGGAGGAGCACGACGGATAGCGCCGTGGACGTGGATTTGAGCAAAGAGGGCAACGCGGCGAAGATTTCGAGAGTGCAGGCGTATTTGAAGTTGCGATGGAACGGAGAGTTCTCGTTAAGGAATGTAGGAAAAAGACCGATTTGGATTAACAACAAACCGATTGAGACGAACCAACGGGCGAGACTACATTCACACGCGTTGATTGAAGTCGGAGGAATGCGAATGCTGTTCGTACCGAACCCGTCGTTGGTGAGGTGCATCCAACCGGAATCGTATAAATAAAACAAAGTACAAAAGAAAAGAAAAGAAAAGAAAGTAGTAGCTATACTGTAATAAGAAGTTGTTTCATAACTGATATATCGTGTGTTTACTTTTACAATTTTTGTTTGTGTGTGTTAGTATTATTGTTCTTGAGATCTTTCTCGTTCGTGCCTGCGCGTTGTTGTCTTTCTTCTTTAAGATTTTTATTTTGCGATGCCTGGGATGCCCTTCATTTTGAAGTCATCCGGTTTCAAGTCACGCAAAGGCGCAGAAATGCCCGGAACTTGGTTCCTCGGCACGCGGTCTTTACCGTTCCCGGTCGCCGCGCCGGCTAACCATTCCGGTAACAAACCAAAGAAACCGGCGCCGACGTATTCCAAAATCACCGGCATCGATCCCATGAGAATGATTTGGCCCATGACCGACCCTGGGTGCGGAATTTTTAATTTCGCCACGCTCTCCCAAAACTTTCTCACCGGCTCTGGGTACCAATCGTACGGTTCGTCGCCCAAGTATCGTCGATAAAACGTGTTCATCAACGAAGAAAATCGACTCAAACCGTGGATGCTCGAGGTTCGCAAAAAGCGTCTGGTGGCGTATCGAACCAACGCCAACTCAACCCCTTTTTTACCTTCGCACTTGGATAATTCGTCCGCCAAAACGTACGCGGATTCAATTGCCTGACCGCCGCCCTGGCCCAAGTTTGGTTGTACGGCGTGCGCGGAATCTCCGAGTAACGCGACTCTGCGATCGACCCATCTCGGATCGGGTAACACGTCGCAGACGTCTCTCAACTCGATATCTTCCGGTTTCGTGCACTCCAATCTCTCCTTGATCGCCGGTGCCCAACCGTTGAATCGGTCCAACAACATTTCTTTATACGTGGGCCAGTCGTCGCAAGATGCGTAGATGTCTTGACCACCTTCCGGCACTTCCAAGAAAGCGTAGTATTGTTGTTTCCCTTCCCCGACGTCCGAGGAGACGAAATATTGCTTCGGGCCTAAAAATACTTGGTACCCAATCTTGGACGGATCCGTATACTGCGGCTCTCGAAACGGTTGCGAGTAATCGCACACGGCGGTATATACCGCGTACCCGGCGTACGCCAACTTTGTCTCTTGCCCGTTGCGCATTTGCTTACGGATCTTCGATCGAATCCCGTCGCATCCGATCAACACGTCTCCTTCGTGCGTCGTCCCGTCCGTCAACTTGGCAATCACCTTGCCATCGTTCGTGTGCTCGTACTCGTCGACGATGGTGCCCATCATGATGTTTTCGTCCCCAACGCCTTCTCGCAAAATATCCAACAAATCGTACCTCGACAACACCAACGTCAGCGGTAACCCGTTCATATAACACGGCTGCCTCGTATCGAAGCGATAGAACCACTCTCCCGAAATCCCATCCAACAACCCGTTCACGCGATCACCGGTAATAATTCCTCTCGCAAAGACCTCCTCGGCCATCCTCGGATCGATAGAATCCAACGCCCCTTGCGAGTTGCACTGCAACTGAATCGGACCGCCGAACGGTTTATACTTGGTCACTTTCTCAAAGACCACGACTTCCATCCCTTTGCGCTTGCACGCCGCCGCGGTGATCAAACCGGCGATGCCGCCTCCGGCGACTAAGACTTTCGGGAGGTTCGGGTTCGTCGGTGGCGTCGGCTTACGCGTCGCTTCCACTTCCGGGGAGACTTCATAGTCGACTGAATATGACTTCTCGTTCGCGTTGGAATTATTTTCATCATCATCAGAAGAAGAAACCATCACGACTCCTCTCTTGAATTTTCTTGAAATCGTCGTCGTCGTCGAATTCTTTCTCGCTTTTCCTCCTGGGTGTCGAGAAGAAACGGAAGAAAAGACGGCCGATTGTGACGATGATGATGATGATGATGATGATGCTCTCGTTCTTCTCGGTAGTATCGTCGTCGTCGAGAGCGCTGATGCTGCTGCTAAAAACATGATGATGTTAATGTCTTCTCCTCTCTTTTCTAATCTCGCTGTTCTCTCTCTCTCTTTTATCAGAGGCGAGATGATAAAATGTCTTCTCTCTTTCTCTCTCTCTGTGTACCTCGCAAATAATACGAACACAAAATAAACAAACAACTATATCAGAGAAGAAGAAAAAAGCGTCGTCTTTTTCTCTCTCTCTCTCTGGTTTTGTGTGCGCGTGTGTGTGTCTGTGTTCTTTCAAAGCGCGCGCTCTCTTCTGAAGAAGATGAAATGATTCTTTTTGTCTCGAATGTATCTTTTTTTTTCCCTCCTTGTGTTCGAAGAAGAAAAGAAAAAGAAAATCTCGTCGTCTCGAAATCTCTTCTTTTATTAAAAGCACCACCCCAAATGACGAGAGGATTCTCTCTTTTTTGTCAAAGTGTTTTTCTGACTGGTGCAAAAGTGTTCTTGTCATGCTTGTGAGAAGAAGCAAAAAAAACGTATCCGAGAAAAAAAAACGAGAAAAGCCGAGACAACACACCTGCGCAATATCATCATCGTCGTCATTGTATTCATTATATAAATATATTTACGACCAAACGCAAAGAAAACACGGACAAGAAGAACAACAACAAGAACAAGAACAACAACACTCTGAATTGTTCAAATGCGACCAGCGTTACGTTTCGAAATTCCGTCGTCGTGTTCTTCTCGAAACGCGTCGTGCAGTTGCAGCGGCAAAAGCGAGAGCAGTTTTAGTAATGATTACTCGTCGTCAAAGTCTTGGACATCATCATCATCATCATCATCGGCGAGGAGGAATACGACGAGGAGGAGGAGGAGAAAGAAATTTTCGTCGTCGTCGTCGTCCACAGAGTCTGACGATGAGAAGAAGAAGACGAAGTCCGAGGAAAATTCGTTAGCGAGAGTAGGAATAGAAACGAGGATGAAAAACGCGTCCGTGGGAGCGCTCGCGGCGTTAACTTTATCACTGGGAGGGAATCCAACGATGATGATGATGACACCATCAACATCAGTCGCATACGCCAGTACTGGAAATGGAATTGAAAACACGGCGAAGCGCACCGGGGATTGNTTATTGCAAAACTGCAAAGCGGAGTTAGCGGGGTGCTTGGCTGACGAGAAGTGCGTGGAATCGTTGGCGTGCTTGAACGTGTGTTTCGGGAAACCGGACGAGGCGGATTGTCAGATTCGATGCGGGGATTTGTACGCGTCGCCGGCGGTGCAAAAATTTAACACGTGCGCGGTGACCAGGAACGCGTGCGTGGCGCAGAGACAATCGACGGGGGAATATCCGGTGCCTGATTTTGACGCGATTGAGACGAAAGAGAACGTCACCATCGACGATTGGACGAAGAAGAAGAGGTGGTACATCGTCGCCGGCTTGAATAAAGATTTCGACATTTTCGATTGTCAAGAACACTTCTTCGCGAAAGGCGACGACGATAAGATGTACATCAAAATCAATTGGAGAGTGAACAGGCCAAACGGACAATTTTACGAGAGAGGCGACGTGCAACGGTTTTACCAGGAGGACGATAAGGCGATTTTCTTGAACAGAGGGAACCCGGAAACGAAATTGCACTACCAAGACGATTGGATCATCCCGAAGGACGGTTTCTACGCCGACGAAGAGAAAGGCGTCGCGTTCGTGTATTACCGAGGCACGAACGACGCGTGGGACGGGTACGGTGGCGCCGTCGTATACGCGACTGAACCAACGTTACGGCCAGAATTTATTCCGCGCATGAAAGCTGCCGCGGAGAAAGTGAACGTCGATTGGAACAAGATGGTTATCACCGATAACTCGTGTAAAGCGCCCGAGGAAGTCAAAGTGACCAACATCGCCGATTTGGACACTTTGGGCGACGATGTGAAAGCGGTAGAGAAAGTTGTCGAAAGAGACGTGGAAAAGATCACGGAAAAACTGGTCGGTAAAGACGTGGAAAAAATTTTAGAATCGGACATCACGAAGATTGAGAAAGCTCTCGGCTCGGAAATCAAAGCGTTGGAAAGCAACCTCTTCCGCTTGGAACAAGCCACGGAACAGAAAATCGCCGGCCCGCAACGCGCGTTTGGCAACGAGGGCGGTAAAAACGACGTCGGTTTCGACATCAACCTGAAAAAAGCCGAGAAGAAACTCGTCGAGATTGAAAAAGAAGTCCGCCGGATCGACCCGGACACCAACGGGTTCGCTTACTATCCTGCTCCGGAAAGAAAATAATACTACTATAATAATAATAATAAAATAATCGCGTTTCCGCATTTTGAACGCGACGACGACGCTTTCACGCTTAAATACTCCTCTCCGCTACTACTAACGAGAGGACCAACGTGTTGTTTTGTACCACATATAGATGATCAGAGAAGAAATACATTGAATACTTTCATCGCGCATACGCGTATGTTCGTACACCGAAGAAAAACACACACACAAACACACCAAAACTTCTCTCTTCTTATTTAAAGCGTTCACGCATTTTTGGCACTTTTTTTGATACTTTTTTCTTCGGAGAATTGGCTTACTCAGCAGTTTCTTCTCATCCATACGGACAGAAACACCACTAATCTTTCTTCGCGCGGATAGAAAAAAATGTCAACTTTATCCTCGCGCGTGGGCCTTCGTGCCTCCACCACCACCCTCGCTTCCTTCCGAAAACACGCAAAACAATCAGTAGTCAACCCACACAGTAGCAATTTTAACAGCAGAAGAAAGTCTTTACTCGTCTCGAACGGCGCGACGATTTCCTTCGTCCGAGACTCCGTGGAAACATCCGTCCCGGACGTGAAACTCACAAAGTCGAGAGACGGAACGTCCGGGACGGCGTTTTTCACGTTCGAAAACCCGGACGTGTTCGAAAGCGCGACAGGGGACATCACGGGGATGTACTTGTCCGACGAGGAAGGCGAGATGACCACGGTGAGTTCTTGCTGTCTTTTGTATCATCTCATCGCGCGATGTGTTTCGTATCTTAAAACGTCAGACGTCATCGCTTCCCCGTTTGACTCAAAATCATCATCGTGTTCTCGATGTTTCCATCGTCTCTCTTTCTGTCTCTCTCTCTGAACCCCCACTCTTCTCTAACAAACAAACTCTATTTAACTCTGATTTACGTATGATGAATAACTTTAAACAGGTGGACGTGAACGCGAAATTCGTAAACGGGAAACCGAAATGCATAGAAGCGAGATACATCATGCGTTCCTCCCAAGAGTGGGAAAGATTCATGCGATTCATGACGCGATACGCGGAAGATAACGGATTAGGATTTAACAAGACGTCGTAAGTGTACTTTGAAACGTAAAAGAAGAAGAAGAGAAAACGACGACGAGTGCACAGAAGAGAGAGAAAAGAAGTTTAATACGAATGAAAAGAGAGAGCGTTTAAGAAGGTTTGACGTATGCGACGTCTTTGCGTATTGATACGTACGCTCTTTATTACTCGCGTCGAAACGAAACGAAACGACGTCACGAGCGCGTATGTTAATGTCTCTGCTTAAACTCGAGGACGAAGAAAAGTGTTACATAATCCTAGCATCGAAACCACGAAAGAGATGAAACGTATGCTTTTCCTTTTAAAATCTTTGTCTTCTTTGTTGTCTTCTTTAACTTCTTCTCGCGTTCTTTTCTCTCTTCTGTTGTTTTCTTTCGCGAGACCTTCAGAAATCGGATTCTCTTCGCGCTTGAGTTATTCTACTCTCCTCGTCGTTGGTTTCGCATTTATGCCTATTCCGTTTCTCAGTGGTGCTTCGTCGAGTTTGCGTGCATTTTCTTTGTCTTTCTCTTTGTCTTCTTCTTGGAAAAGTTCTTCTTCTTCTTCTTCTTCCGTCGAGCGCGCGAGGACGACATCTCATCCGACGGGGAGGAAAGCAACCCCGAGGTGGATTTCGCTCGAGACGACGATGTCCTCCTCCGGTGATGCGCAGCAAAATAGAAACGAACAACGAGGACAAGAACAACAAAATCAGCGTTATTACGCATATAAACTCGGTCTGACCGGATCGATTGGCTCTGGGAAATCCACCGTCGCGAAAATGTTCAAAGAACAGTTACAAGTCCCAGTGTTTGACTCGGATGCGGCGGTGCACGAGTTATACGAAGAAGGCGAAGCGGTGACGAAGATACGAGCGATATTCGGCGAAGACGTTGTGGATTCGGAAACGAAGAGTTCAATCGATCGGAAACGGTTAGGGGAGAAAGTCGTCGGCGTACCCGAGGAGATGGCAAAGCTGGAAGCTATCGTGCACCCGCTGGTGGAGGAGAAGCGGAGACGGTTCGTCGAGGAGTGCGTTCGTTCGAGGAGGAGGAAAGAGGAGGAGGAGACGAGCGCAGAAGACGCCGCCGACGAAACGGACGTGTTGGTGTTCGACGTGCCTTTGCTCTTCGAGAAGCAGTTGGAGAATACCGTGGATGGGATTTTAGTCGTTTCGTGTTCGTCGGAGACGCAAAGGGAGAGAGTGATGAATCGAACGGTTGGCGCGAGGATGAGTTTGGAGAAGTTTGAGAAGATTCGGGAGATGCAAATGCCGGACGAGGAGAAGAGGAAGAGAGCGACGTGGGTAGTGGATACCGAGAAGTCGTTGGAGGAGACGGAGAGAGATATCGAACGCATCGTAGATGAGATTAGGAGTAGTAAGAGAGGAAGCGGGCGGTAAAGCAACAAGTGCTAGAAGTAGATAGTCGTAAATGTATTTAACTATATTCTGAATTTATTTATACAAAATAATTAACTACGAGCTGCTTGCTTGCTTGCTTGCTTGTGTTGATGTTGTTGTTGTTGTTGTTTTTGTTGTACACGTGTTGTTCTGATACCTTCTATTGCTTATCCGTAAACATCGCTCGCACGTAATGGTTTAGATTTTCTTCCTCACACGGCGGTGGCGGTAAACGAATGTTCTTCGTTTTGGAATCCCCGCTATTGCTGGAGGGCGTTTTCCGGATGAGCGTGTGTGGTACATCCACGACGTCCCAATCTTCGTCTTCGTTTTCAGCGTTGCGATGAGGGCGGTTGACTTTCGATATTTCGTCGTTGTCGTCGTTGTTTTCCGGTACTCGCGTCAATTTCAAATTCTTCTCGAATTTCTTCGTCGGTTCGGCGACGAAGCTCCAGACGCTTTTTATCATCGATTTACTTTTTTCCGCGAGTTGTCTCTTGCGGCTGCTCTTTCTGTTCTTCTTTTTCGTCGTCATCGTCGCTTTGGACTTTGCCGTGTTGTCGATGTTTCGTAATGAGGACGATATCACGACAACCGGTTCGAAACCTTCTTTGTTGTTGTCGTCGTCGTCGTCCTCGGACGAGAAAAGCTCTTCGCACGACATCGACGACGACGAAGAAGATGCGCTCGAGCGGTAGTATAAATCCTGCAAACGTTTCCTTTCCGCGATTTCAACGAGCGCTTCAAACGCTACCAGTAATGAACAAAACGGACCGCCACGAGTGGCGTTGTTTGTATTTCCATTTAATTCTTTCATCAAGCGACGAGTGAAGTGATACTGATTTTCATCGTCATCGAAGATATCGCTCGTTACGAGTTCGGTAACTTCCGCGGCAAAGTGCGCGGTGACTATTTCGCACGATTTCTGTAGCAAACGCACGGCGCGGAGAAGGCGTTTCTTTTGCGCTCGCGCATCTTCTTCCTCCTCGCCGCCGACGCCACCGCTTCTTTTTGGAGCGGCTCGAGCGTAATACAGCGGTAATATCTCGCACTCGGGCGAGGCGATGTCACCGTACAAAACCACGTCTTCGTTTCCAAACGTTTTCCTAAAAAACTCATCCACTTTCACGGCTTCGTCGCGCGCGTAATCGTCGTCGTCGTCGTCGAAAGATTCCTTCCCGCCTCGCTCGAAATTCCTGCTCGAAGACGTTGTCGTTGAATCTAACGGCTTCCATATCTCCGTCGCGTTCGTCACGCCCGGCGTCGATCGATGGAGCGACGGGCAGAAGCTATATTTACCTAAAAGCGTGACGAATCTGTTCATCATCGAAAGCGTCGCGGCAATTTCGTTTTCGTTTTCAATTTTGTCGTCGCTTTTCTTGTTACTACTATTGAAAAGCACTTCGATGAACGCGTCCAAATCTTTGTTGTTGTTGTTGTTGTTGTTGTTGTTGTTGTTGTTGTTGTTGTTGTTGTTGTTGTTCTGAGTCGATTGTTTCGAAGAGTACGCGAACGCGTCCACATCCGGTAAAAACTTTCCGTAACTGCTAATGCTGTCATTCCTTCCACGCACCTTCCTCTCTCCTCCGCTTTCCAACTCAAACACGTCCTTCACCTCTCCAAAGAGTCTCGAGCGTTCGCACCGCAACTCAAACTCGCAACTCTTCAATCGAATTTTGATCAACTCTCGAATATCTTCGTCTCTCCTCGCGTTCTCCTCTGTCTCTTTAACCGAAGAAGAAGAGAAAACTCCTCCAACCTTCTTCTTCTTCTTCGTCGCTCTTTTCTCCATCGCTCTTTTCTCTCTTCTCGCGCGTTCCTCTCGTTCGCGCACGTTCTTCTCCATCGCGTCGTTTCGACGCGTCTCCTCCTCCACCGTCTCTTTGAGCGCTTTCGCTCGCGCCGAATGTTTCTCAATCTCTCTCTCGAACAACAGTAATAACAACACCTTCTCTGTTGTCTTCTTCTCCTCCGCCTCTTCTTTTTCCTCCGCCTCTTCTTTTTCCTCCTTCTCGTAATAACAGTTCTCCTCTTTCCGGTTGTTCTCGTCGTCGTCGTTAAAAGTCTTTCTCGTCGTCATCTTTTCCTCCAACTGCGCTCGCAGTGTTTCTCTTCTCCTCGCTACGCTCGATAAACCTTTCTCCCTCGCTCTCATCGTCGTGAACGTCGTTCTCAAAATTCTTCTTCTTATTATTTTCGGAGGAGAACCCCGAGGCGTCTGAAGAGGAGGATAAAACGACTCTAATCTCTTTCCAAGAAGAGAGAAGAGACCGTTCTCACGAACGCAGAAAAGCACATCTTCTCCTCCTCCTCAAAATCATCATCGTCATCAAAACACAAGAGAAGAAGTGTTAAAAAGAAGAACAGAAGAGAGATAAAGAAGAAGAAAAGAACTCCTCCTCGACGTTTTGGCAAAAACCACGCTGGAAAACAACTCAGTTTTTGAAAAAAGAACGAGAGAGAGAGAGAGAGAGAGTAAATAATAAAGAGCGTTCTGTTCTCTTCTTTTTATTATGGTGCGTTATTAATTCTTCTTGCGTAAAATCAAGGTCTCGTGTACTATTTTTTCGCGTTCCTTCTTACTTTTTTTGAGAGAGGAGAGAGAGAGAGAGAGAGGAGCGCAGTTTTTACGCAGCGAGTAGTGAGTGATGCACGGACGAAAAAGAAGAAGAAGAAGAAGAAGAAAAAAAAAACAAAGCATGCAACCAAAAAAAAAGCGAGAGGCACACAAAAAATATCTCAATTTTATTATTCTTGGGAAGTTCTTCTCTTCATTAGTCTTGTCACATCATCGAAATTATTATTAAACTTCTCTCATCACTCAGAGAGTACTACTAAAAGACTCTTTTCACACATCAAACACTCTCTGCTCTTCTTGTCTTCACGAGATAAAAAAGCAGAGAGAAGAGAAGAGGCATATCAGAGGAGCAGTCGAGCTTTTCTTCTTCTTCTTCTTCTTCTTCTTCTCGCGAGGATTACGCGACGAAAACAAAGGAGATTTTAGAGGAGACAAAAGACTTTTCAAAAGATGATGATGATGGAATCATTAACGACGACAAAACAGACGACGACGAAAGTCGACGATTCAAACAACAACAACGATTATTCAAATTCGTTCCGCGTGAACGAACTCATCCTCGCCCTGAAAGATGGATTCCTCTACCCGGCGAAAATCATCGACATGAGACGTTTAGAAGATGGAAGCTCCGGGGTGCTCATTCACTACCAAGGGTGGAACAAAAAATACGACGAGTGGATGGAAGAGAAAGAAACGTGCAGGAAAATGAACGAAGANAANACGAGAGAACAGAAAAGGTTACTCGAGGAAGATAAGGAGAAAAGGAGGAAAGCGAATGAAAAGACGACGATTCAGATTCAGATTCAGACGACGAAGAGCGGCGGTAAAAGTAACAACACCGCGGCGGCGGTTGGGAACAACAAGAACAAGAACAAGAACGACGACGAGGTATTAAAGAGGAAGAAGAACGCGACGACGACGAAACGCGAGAAAAGCCAATCAACCGGGAAAGACGGTAAGAAAAGTATTACTAAAGAGAGTAATAGTAATACTATTTTTAATACGAGTAGTAATAAGACGACGACAACAGGCGGCGCGAAGAAGAAAGCGACGAGCAAAGGCGAGGGCGAGCAACAGCGGGAGCCACAACAACAACAACAACAAAAGCAAAAACGAGACTTGGTGGATGCCGCGGCGACAAAAGCGGTTTTAACGACGAAAGAAGAAGACGAATCGGAAACAAATAATGCGACGACGAAAAAGAAAGCCGCACCAAGCGGTGGTCGGCCATCGAAGAAGCAAAAAAGTGAAGCAAAAACCGCCTACGAACAGAACGCGCCGCCGACGACCAACAAAGGAAGGAAAGGCGCCGTCGTCAACGCGACGAACAACACCAACAAGAGAAAGAACGCGGCGGCTTTGGAAAAAGGGGCCCCGGCGAATGCTGCGAGTAAAGAGAAAAAGAACGCGAAGAAAGATACGGCGGCGGCTCCAACGACGAACGCGAAAAAGCAAAAGCAGGAAAAAGAAAAGACGGAAACGGAAGAACAACGAGACCGGCAAGAACAAGAACAACAACAAGCGCCTTTGAAACCAAAAGTGAAAGTCATCTTGGCGACGGCGTTAAAGAAAGAGCTCATCAAACAACACGAAGCGCTCGCGCACAACCGCGTCCTGAAGCTCCCGAGAGAACCCGCCGCGCATACCGTCCAAAGTCTCTTCTCCGATTACGAAGTCGAAGCGATCGCGAAAGCTCGAACGCCGAAACAAATCGAACGCGCGAAAGAAATCGTCGCCGGTCTCAAACGCTACTTCGACGCCGCCTTGCAAAAAGCTTTACTCTACGAAAAGGAGAAGAAATACTACGACCTCGCCGTCGCGAAGAACGACGCGTTAAAATCCAAACCCGCCTCGGAAATCTGCGGCGCGGAACACCTCCTCCGCTTATACGTGAAACTCCCGGATTTCATCCCGGTTGAAGCCTTCGTCGGCGAAAAAGGCGAAAAAGAGGCGCAACTCATCGGTCACCAACTCGGCGAAACGTTGCGATGGTTGCAAAAAAGATCCCACGAAGCGTTCGACGGCGCGTACGTGGAAATAGACGAAACGAGCGGGAAAGTCATTCGAGAGATTCGAAAAGGCGCCGAGGTGGACGACGACGACGACGACGACTTTGATGAAGACGACTTTGAAGAAGAGAAAGAACAACAAAAAACGACGACTGATAATAAAGCTGCTGGAGTTTTAGAAGAAGAAGAAGAGAAGACGGAATTGGCTACCATTGATTTTCCGTAGTTTAACTTTATCGTTTTTTCAGTATTATAAATACTCTCTGTTATTAGTACTTCTTTTACACAACGAAAGAACAACTCTAAAAAATACGACTCTGATGCTTTTTTGCTTTTTTCTCAAAAAAAATTTTTTCCTCAAACTGTCAAACAAAAGAAGGAAAAAAAAATTCAGCCGCCACCTTGTTTTTCATCAGAGTCGTCATTTTTTAACCAGACACACACACAGACGTTATAAACGCGCACACACATAAAGTTACATCACCAAAACTAAAGTCACGAAGAAGAAAGACACGAAGAAGAAGAAGAAGAGCGTCGTTAAAAAAGTCCTCCTCGTTTCCGTGGTGTCGTCGCGTAACAACAATCGCAGAAGAAGAAGAACAACAAGAAGAAGAACAAAAATGGGCAAAAAAGCGAAAGGGAAACATCGTCTGGACAAGTTCTATTACTTAGCGAAAGAGCAAGGATTCCGCGCACGTTCGGCGTTTAAGTTAGTTCAACTGAACAGGAAGTATGATTTTTTATCCAGCGCGAAGGCTTGTTTGGATTTATGCGCAGCTCCAGGCGGGTGGCTGCAAGTGGCGCAGAAGTACATGCCGATGCAATCGACCATCGTTGGGATCGATTTAGCTTCGATAAAACCCATACGCGGATGCACGACTTTAGTGGAAGATATCACGACACCGAGCTGTCGAGCGGCGATTAAACGGGTCACGCCGGATGGTTTGAAGTACGATTGCGTGTTACACGACGGCGCGCCAAACGTCGGGGGCAACTACGCCAAGGAAGCGTATTCGCAAGCGGCGCTGACGTTGGACGCGTTGAAATTGGCGACGGAGTTTTTAACGTTNGACGGTTGGTTCGTGACGAAAGTGTTTCGGTCGCAAGAGTATCACGCGTTGTTATACGCGTTTCAGCAGCTGTTTAAGAAGGTGGAGAGCACGAAGCCGGTGGCGTCGAGAGACTCGTCGGCGGAGATTTTCGTCGTGTGTAAAGGGTACTTGGCGCCGACGAAAATTGATCCGAGGTTGTTAAAGGCGGAGTATTTATTCGCGAACGTGGAGGATGGCGGACAAGGTAACAAAGGAGGACAGCAGAACAGGGACGTTTTGAAGGTGGAAAAAGCGAAGCGAAATCGAAGCGGCTACGAGGACGGGTTACATTCGCTGTATAAAGAGACGTACGCGGAGAATTTTATCACAAACGAGAAACCGGCGGAGATGTTAGGGATGTACCACTGTTTTATTTTAGACGGTGGGAAAGGAAAGAAAGGAACGAACGTGGTGCCCCCAAAGGATGGATTTATGGATTTAGACGCGTGCGAGGAGACGAACGAGGAAATTCGGACGCTCTTTCGAGACTTGGGCGTTTTGAACAAGAGCGATTTTAAGATGTTGTTGAAGTGGCGTTTGCAAGTGAGGAAACGGTTAGGTATGGAGGATAAGAAGGTGAAACCGAGGACGACGACAAACGCCAACGAGGACGAGGAGGACGAGAATAATGAAAATAAAGCGGCGGTGCCCGAGGACGAAAACGAGCGCTTGCTGAGCGAAATGGAGGAATTGCAAGGAAACATGGACGCGGAGGCGAGAAGGAAAAAGAAAAAGCAGGCTAAAATGAAACAGAAGGATAGAATACGCGCGCAGTTAGGATTAAAAGGAGACGGCGAAGCCATCGTGGCGGAGGAAGATTTATTCTCTTTGGTTCGATTGAAAACAAAGGTGCGTTAGATTGCGCATCGCCGCCGCGCGCGAGCGTTTGTTTTTTGTCTCTTTCGATTTCTCTCGTTTTTTTCTTAACGTCTCTCTCTCTCTCTCTCTCTCTCTCTGTATGTATTCAAAAGCCGGTGAAGATACTCGCTTACTCACTTGAGCGGCGTTAGAACCCGCGTAAACTGAAAACCTTATGCAAAAACATGCCGTTTACCCATCTGAGGCTTTTTTTCTTTCTTTTTTTCGTCGCTCGCGCGCGACGCGTTGTTGGTTTTAGTAAATATAGTTTTACGCCAAACTGACCATTTTCTTCACCCACCAACAAAAAATAGGAGGATGTCGATACGGTCGCAAACCAAGCCGCTCCGTCTGTGCCGGCTGACTATTACGAAGACTCTGACTCGGAACTGAACGCGGCTCGCAGAAGACAAAACCGATACGACTCTGAAGACTCTGACGCAGAAAATGACGTGGAAAACGACACGTCGCGGCTAGACTCGAGTTTAGACGCTTTGTACAAACAGTACAAAGAAAGGCAAAAGAAGAAAGGCCGGTCGGTTGGAGAAGGCTCGAAAGGATCCGCGATGAGACGCGATAAGAGGGCGACGTTAGAAGGCGAAGGCGATGGAGAGCTTGGCTCGGATGATGACGAAGACGTCGATGAGAGCGATGAAAGCGATAGCGAGGAGACTGGTTTCGAGGAAGACGACGACGCGCCGTTGGAATGGGAGAAGAACGAAGACGTAGAAGGCGAAGAGAAGAACAGGAAGAAAAAAACGAAGGAGGATAAAAACAAAAACAATCTGATCGTCGAGTTCGACCCGAGCAAAGTGAAACCAAACTCAAAGGCAACCGTCGATCGATGGTTTTCCAACGATCTTTTTTCGGAAATTGAAAAAACAACCTCCGCAGCGACGAGCGGCAAGGCGGCGGCGGAAAAGAAAATAACAAAGACAACGAGGGAAGAAGCAAAAGAAGAGAAAAATATGATGAAGAAGAAACAAAAGAAGAACGACAAAGACGATGTCGTCGTTGATGAAGACGAAGACGATTACGAAAGTCTACGGGAACAAGCGAGAGCGAGGAAACTGGAGAAGGCGAAAGAAGCGGCGAAGATTGCCAAGGAAGGTGAACTGAAAAGTAAAAAACAACAGGATAAACTCGATAAGAAGCGAAAGAAAACGAGTGGTGGTAAGAACGGAAATGGTGACGACACGACGTACGATTCAGGTTCAGACGATGTGGACGTCGGACGTAAAAGACGAGCGCTGCGTGCCGAGGCGGCGGCAGATGATTTACATATTGTTCCCAGAGGAAACGATGACGATGCTCGAGAGAACGACGACGACGACGACGATGATGATGATGATGATGACGACGACGTATCTGATAGAGGCGTGGGAAGAAACGCGAAAGGAAGTCGTCAGCGCGTACGCGCTGATGGTTCTGATAGCGATGAATCTACAGACGTCGACGAACTCTCGGATGGCGCCCGAGCCGAAATCCTCGCCATTAGCAAAAAAATGCTTCGAAGAAAACAACGCGAAGAAATCATCGAAGACGCGTACAACCGGTACGCATTTGAGGACGATCCGAGAGACTTGCCTGATTGGTTTGTCGACGACGAGCGAAGATTCATGAAAGCGGAACCGATTTACGATCAGAGCGACTACGAGGAAGCTCTCGCGAGCGTCTCCATTAAAGTTGACGAACGGTCGATCAAAAAAGTCGCCGAGGCTAAATTGCGAAAGAAAAAACGCGCCAAGGATAAAATGAGCGAAGCTCGACAACGCGCGGGCGCCATCATGGATCAAGACGATATTCCTGACGTTTCGAAAGTTCGAGAAATTGAAGCAATTTACGCCAAAGCGAATAAACTCGCCAACGGCCGCAAAAAGCAAATCAAGCACGTGGTGGCGAGGAAAATGCATAAAGGCAACGCCGGTGGACCGTCCGTAGATAAGCGCATGCTCGCCGATCGACGAGGTCAAAAAGCTGCCATGAAAAGAGGCGGCGGTGGAAAGGGAGGAAAGAAAGGCACGTCGCCCGGTTCCTCGATTGGAAAGCCGAAGAAGAGTTCTCTGAGAAAGAATCGACCTCGGCGGTGATTTCGTTTTTTTAATACATTATTTAGAGGGATTTTTTACGACACGTGTGTAGTAAATACACCGCACTGTAGCGGCGTTTTTATCGCTACGTTATTACAGCTCATTCATCGTGAAGGAATAAAAGCGAACGCGTACATACTCACCTAAGTAAAGCTTCGTCTCTTCAATCCTGCGCAGCATTTTTTCAAAAAATTTCGCGAGCTTTTTTTCATTTTTTTTTTCAAAATTCTTCAAAAAGGACTGTCCTCCCTCTCTCATCGTCGCTTTCCGACGACGTACCGAGAATGCGCTTTGACGAAGACGATGATGAGTACGACGACGAGAATACTCACAGAGGAGAGAATTTTATAAACGGTGGTGGTGGTGGTGGTGCGTTCATTGCGGCCTCCTCCCCGTCGTCTCTTCTCCTTCGTCGTCAATCCGACGAAGAAGAAGAAGAAAGAGGAGGAGAAACGATGTCGACGAAAGCGATGATGAGCGGCGAGAAAAAAAGCAACAACAACAACAGTGGTCGTCTCTCCGAATACAACTTGCTCGATTTAGTCGGCGAAGGATCGTTCGGGAAAGTGTACAAAGCGAGAAAGAAGTTCACCGGTGAAACGTCCGCGATTAAGTTCATCGCGAAGAAAGGAAAAACGGAACGAGATTTGAGAAGTTTAAGACAAGAGATTGATATTTTGAGAGTGTTGAAACATCCGAACATCATCGCCATGCGAGACGCGTTTGAAACGGAACACGAGTTTTGCGTGGTCATGGAATACGCGCAAGGCGAGTTGTTTGAAGTATTGGAAGACGATAGGACGTTGCCAGAGCTAGAGGTGAAAGCAATCGCTCGGCAGTTGGTGTCCGCGTTGCATTATTTGCACACGAATAGAGTCATACACAGAGATATGAAACCGCAGAATGTTTTGATTGGAGCGAATAAGGTGGTGAAATTGTGCGATTTTGGGTTCGCGCGATCGATTCGATCGCAATCTATGGTGATGACATCGATTAAAGGAACGCCGCTGTACATGGCGCCAGAGTTGGTGCAAGAGCAGCCGTATAATCACACCGTAGATTTGTGGTCGCTGGGAGTTATTCTGTACGAGTTATTCGTCGGGAAGCCGCCGTTCTTTACCAATAGCATTTACACTTTGATTCAAAAGATTGTTCGNGACCCTTTGACGTGGCCGGAAGATATGAGCGCGGAGTTTAAATCCTTTTTGAGAGGATTACTAAATAAACGACCGAGCGAACGGTTGTCGTGGCCGGCGTTGTTGGAACATCCGTTTGTGAGGAAGAGCGAGTACGACGACGAACACGAACACGATGACGAACACGAACACGAACGACAGCAACAACATCAGCAGCAGCAGCAACAACAACAACAACAACGCGGAGAAAGAGAGGCAGGTGATCAAGAGGAACGACGAAGAAGAGCGGAGGAGGTTGAGAACCGGTTGTCTACGGGAGCAAAGACGACGACAACGACGACGGCGGCAGTAGCGACGCACAACAGACGTCCGTTAGCTTCCACGCCGCAAGGTGCGACGAGAACGTCAAACGCCGCTACGACGACGACGACGACGACGACGACGACGAACAACAACAAGATGCCAATAGTTAGACGAGGTGGTTTACCTCGTAGAGAAGATGTGCTCGCAGGAACAGCGACGGATGGCTATAGCACGCCAAAAATACCGGCGAGAAGACCACCGCCGTCGACTACGCGAGGCACAGCGGTTACTGCGGCTACTACTACTACTACTACTACTGCTGCTGCTGCTGCTATTGGTGGTGCTGCACTTATCGGCGGAGTGGTTTCGGGAACGACGCCACGAACAGCAACGGCTGGTGAGATGCCACAACGCCACGCGTCGAATACTAATCTTGCGATTGAAAGTCAGCACGGGCATGGTGTAGACTCGGCTTTACTTGAATGCGAACTTAAATCGCGCACGGAAGATGGCGCCGCGCGTTTGCGACGAGATCGGACGGCGATTAAAGTTATTTTAGCGGCTTTGCAGCCTCCTCGAAGCGCGCCTGGATCAAAATTTAATATTCTCGCGCTTCTATCGCCAGGGAGTGAGCGCGAAAGAGGAACGTCTGCGCATACTGAACCTGGTATCGACGACGCGCCGTCTTCCAGTGGTTTGAGTAATCACGCGAGCAACGCAAATGGTCCAATGCCAAAGTTGACGAGTTCTTTAGTAGATGCGGTGTCTGCTCTGAGAACGCTTCGAAATATCGTGTGCGTTTCGAGCGCGAGTTTAGCAAAAGTAGGTGGCGATGCCAGTGGTGCATTAGCGAGAGATGCTCCCGGCGCCGCGTTATGGACCGTGCGGGCCATCGCAGCGATGTGGAATCCAGTAAACGAAACAAAGGACGACGCGCAAATGCGGGAAAAGTACGTTGCCTTTGAAATCGAACGCGAGGAAGCGTTGCAACTCGCTTTGAACGTCGCGACGCTACTTGCGAGCGGATCGGGCCCTTCCCCGTGGTGTAATGTCGGATTGGCAAACTATTTACGCGCTTTAAGCGAGTGTTTGGTGAGTTTTGAACTGCGTCGAAATAACGACGATTCAGGCCACGACGAAGACAAACTTCGCCTTCGTCTGATCCAATCGAAGCTCGAGACGCAGCACTTTGCTCGGGTCGCCGTCACACGCGCCATCGATCTCGCCTCAAAGCGCGGTGAAGGTCAGGAATGCGTCATGGCACTTTCAAAGCTCCCGAAACCAACGTTTTGCGAAAGTTTAATCGCGCATTTAGCATCGTCGTTTAGTCAGCTCGAACGCGATTTACTCGAAGAGCAAGCGAAAAGCGCGCAAAAGAAAAAAGACAGAGAAAGTGGCAAAGAGTGCAATAATGCTCAAAATGAAAACGACGAGCGCAAACGACGCGCCATATTCAAACGAAGAGGCGAGGCTGTCGGCGACGCTTGCGATGCCTTGTTGAAATGTTCTTCGTGTTACGCGCCGGTTTCGATTACACTCGTCGCGGACTCATTCGTTCGATACGGCGAACGCATGGGCGCATTCCAAGCACTCATTAAAGCGTCGTCAAATTCAACATACTGTGGATTTCTCAGTCTCTCTGGGTGTCGTATCATTGGCGCGTGTTCGAGGGCGTCGACAGCTTTTGCTGACAAGGCGCTCGAAAAAGATGCGTTGATGCGCTTCTCGACGAGATTGATTAAATTAGTCGCACGCGCTTCCGAGTTGTCCAAGGGAGTGACGCTATCATCATCTCTCGAAACTAAAAGTGCAATCATGACTAAGTTACGTCCAGTTGCAGACGGTATCGCAGCTGTGGCGTACGCGTTACATCCGTTGGCGAAGGAAAATTGCGAGACTGCGCATCCGGCGGATTTTCTTTGCGACTCTGGCGTCGCGGAGAGCTGTTGCGACGCGATGGAGATTTTCTCCTCGTTTTCAACGTCGATTGTGGCGACGATAGCTCGGACGGCCCCAGGCTCCGACGCGTCTTCAAAAGCGATCGAGGAGTATAAATCCTCGCAGCATCTTGCGATTTTCTCCTTACTCAACGTTTTGCGGTTACCGCTGGCGTTCATCCCGACGAAAGGCTCAAACGCAGAAAAAGTTGGCGCCGTGGCAAACCGTAAATTCATGACAGTATTGAAGGAAAAAAATGTGCTCGGAACTTTGTTGAAGTGCGTGAAGTCGATGAAGACAGATCTGGAAATGCGCGCGTTAAGAAAATATAACGGGAACGGTAACGAGAACGAGGAGGAAGAAGTAGAAGAAGTGGAAGAAGAAAATAACACGACCAAAAACAAAGCGAATAGCAAAAAGAACAAAAAAGCAGCGGCGGTTGATACTGCTAGTACTAGTAACAGCAGTGAAGCGCATTCTTTATCGAGTGCTATTAGTTTAATTTCGCGTCTGGTCGTCACCGGCGGCGATGTCTTCAGCAACCAGTTCATCGAAGCGAAAGGATGCTCGGCGTCTCTCAGCGAGTTTGCGCTTTCGCAATCTTCGTTTGCGTCCTCGTTGCTGAACATTAAGCAGAAATCTATTAAAGTGGAGTTTGCGAACGAAGCAACAACCATTGTTGATTGGACTATGATTCTCTCACAGCTCGCCAAGAGTAACGAGAGTCGGTACGAAAATGTTGGCGAGGCAAACGCAACTTTTCATTTAACAAAGTTGCTTCGACACGATGATTTCAACGTGCGCGCGCGCGCAGCGAACGCACTCGGTAACCTTTGTCGCCACTCGGACTATTTTTACGCATCATTTAAGAAGTATGGGACGGTCGGCGCGCTGATTGATCGTTTAAACGCAGACGAAAAAGAGGAACCCTCTGCGTTGGTTCGAAAGTTTGCCGCTTTCGCCATCGGGAACGCCGGGTTTCACTCCGATTATCTCTACGATGATTTGCGACGATCAATTCTCCCACTCGTGAGGAATATAGGTAATCATTACGGGTCAACTTTTGGTGTTGGAAGAAAAGATGAGAACGATGGGAAAACGAGAAGCAACGCCGCGGCGGCGCTCGGAAACTTGGCGAGAAACGGCGATGCTCTCATCGCAGACTTGCTTGCGAACGATGTGCCCAAGGCGCTAATTTTACTCGCCAAAGATTACGCTTCAGAGAAGAGTAGCAGTAAAAAGAGTAGCAGTGTAGGAGATAAGCAAACGCCCGCGCATGTTGCGCTCTTTTCGCTCGGAAATCTCTGCGCGCACGAAGAGTGCAGATCGGCGCTGATAAAATTAGGGGTTCGAAATGCTCTGCAGCAATCGCGCACGAGCGAGGACGAATTGCTCCGAAAATACGCTCTGAGAGTGTTAGCGAAACTAGAAAATTCTTAATAGTGATTGAGATAGAGAAACATCATTCCTTATTTTTACACAACGATAACTATATATAATCAGTCACTATCGTCCTCATCTGCATTCTCTTTTGGCGTGAATGCCGCGCGCATTGCATTTTCCAACTGTTGATTAATATCTTCATTTCTATGCGCCTCGTCCGCCTCGGTGGTTTGGAAGACTTTGCCTAACACGGACAACGCCTCGCAACGCTTTTTTCTCACTTCTTTCTTCACGCTCTTATCGTGACAAACTTTATCACACACCGATCTAAGTGTCGATTCAATGTCGAGCGCAGAAACGTTCCAAAGTGCTTCTAAAATGTGCGGCATGACGTCTTTTTGATGCTGCGCGCGTCGCTGCATTATTTCAGCCTCTGTCAACGGCGGTTTCTTCTTCGTTTCCTTCCCTTCTTGCTCTTTAGCGATATTCTCGGCGATTTTCCCGTCTCTTTCGCCAGCGCTCTTTTCAATTTCACCCTCTTTTTCTTTTCCTTCTTCTTCCTTCATGTATCCCTCCTCTTCCTCGGCGATTTTCTTCACCGTTCCAAACGCGCCAAACGCGGCTTTCATCGCGCTGAACTGTGTTTTCGTTCTGTTTGTATTTTGCTCCATGGCGGCAAAGTTTGAACGAACCCCTAAATCCGCCCACGTCCCAAAACCAGCCACGGGATCCGTCAACACTTGCTCCGCTTGCTTCTCGTACACGAATCCAATCTGTTTCAACATTTTTGGTCCGTGAGAAGCGTTGGCTAAACTCTGCGCGATTGGTTTCATTTGCGCTTCAAACTTTTCCAGAGCCGCTTTTTCGCGCAGCTTTTCCTCCTCTTCTTTTTCATTCGTCTTATCAGCCGTTAAAGTCGCAGTCGGTGTGACCATAGCGCGAGCCGACGTAGCGTACCCATCCAAAATAGCAGCCAAATTAATCGCTAATCGAACAATTCTTCGGTCTTGTAAAATCCGCGTTTCATCTCTCGTCAAATCGCTTCCGCCTTCGGCCATGACTGCCATTTGCAGTTTCCCGACGAACATTTCCATCTGGTCCGACCCGAACAATGCGGCAAAAAACGCCGACGCGTCTATCACGGGTATATCACCTAATCCATCTTTCCCTCTTGAATCGTATTTTTTCCTCAACTCTGGATCGGACAACACTTGGTACGCCTCGCCGACTTTTTGAAACTTGTTGTGCGCGTCCGGGTCGTCGGGATTTTTATCCGGATGTAACTTCCTCGCGAGTTCGTAATACGATTTCTTAATCTCCGCCGACGAAGCAGTCGTTTCAACTTTCAAAATCTCGTAATATTGCGTCTCTTTAACTTGCTTCCCTCCTCCGTTTCTATTATTATCATTACTATTATTATCGCTATTACCTCCTCCCATGCTCTCGTTGAGTACTCCGTTGAGCCCGATGCCGCTTCTACCTTCACTCATCGCCCTCTTCCTCGCCTGCTCATATATATCCTCGTCCGTCGATTGCGCCAACCAAATCCCATCTCGCACTAAATCTTCATCCACCCACTCTCTGGTGTGTCGATTCCACCTCTTTCCGTCATTCGCCGCCATAATCGCCTCGGGCGTATTCGCCACGCCGCGACAAATTTGCGTCACTCCGACGCCGGCGCCGACGACGGGTAAAACCACCGCCGCCGCCAATCCGGCGCCTAAACCTTTGAAAAACCCACTCGCACCTTCCGCTTTAGCGCCGGCAATCGGTGCCGCAATCAACGCCGCTGCTCCAGCTAACGCGCCTTTCCCCACGGATTTCAAACCAGAGTTTAAGCCGCTCGCGGCATCTTTCGGTCGTCTCAATGAGAAGAAATCGTTGAAATCGACGCTTTCCGCTTGCTTGGAAAGCGTCGCGGACATTGCACCATTACCACCGCCATTACCACCATCATCACCACCGATTAACGCGAGTTGCATGTGGTTCAGTAATTCTTCCGTCGTCGAAGTTTTTGGTTGTTGTTGTTTTTGTTTTTGTTGTTGATTACTCGAAGAAGAAGAAGAAGAAGAAGAGGTGCCTCGTTGTTGTTCTTGTTGTTGAAATGCGCTCATCTCTCTCTTCTTTTTCTTAAACACGAAGAAGAAGCAGCGCAGTTTAAAGAGCAAAGAGCGAAACTAAGAGCGTTCGTTCGAGCAAACAGCGCGTTGTTTTGTTTCGAGAGAAAGAGAGTAAAAAAGAGAGTTCTCGAAAAGCGACTAAATGCTCTCGTTTTTCGCACGACTACTCTAATCTTCAATGAAGAGAAGAAGACGAAAAGAGAAGAAGAATGAAC